>Ga0194135_10001122_pt1 | contig 15714 bp, 18 predicted proteins | sample LitLau_LLRF_2013_FD_134024 | JGI IMG/M metagenome (GOLD analysis project Ga0194135, IMG submission 134024) | Freshwater sediment microbial communities in response to fracking from North America - Little Laurel Run_MetaG_LLRF_2013 (version 2) | ecosystem: Environmental > Aquatic > Freshwater >...
GCCTGATCGAAGGGGCGCGAGGCGCGCTGCGGTGTGTCGTTGTAATCGCTGGACAAGGCGCGTGCGGCGGCGAAGCCAGCCAGGCTGACTTGGTGAATCGCCGCTTCCGCTCCGCCACAGACGGCGATGTCGATTTCTCCGGCGCGGATCATTCGCGCTGCGTCACCGATGGCCTGGACCCCGGCTGCGCAGGCAGTCACAGGCGCCCCCAGTGGCCCCTTGAGGCCGTGGCGAATCGAAACGTGGCCGGCGGCCATATTGCTCAGGAAGGACGGAATGGTGAATGGCGACAGGCGCCGCGGGCCTTTGCTGTCGCTGGTGCGCACGGCATCGGCAATGGCCGGGAAGCCTCCGACTCCCGAAGCAATGATGGTGGCGGTGCGTTCCTGGGCGGTGGCGTTGTCGGGCTTCCACCGCGCCTGGGCCAGGGCTTCTTCCGCCGCGGCCAGGGCAAAGAGAATGAAGCGGTCCATCTTGCGCTGTTCCTTGGGCGTCAGCAGACGGTCCGGATCGAAGCCAGCCTGCGGATCCTGCAGCGAGTCGGGCACCTGGCCGCCAATGGTGGTGGACAGGCCCTGGATGAACTCCTCCGGCAGTTGACGGATGCCGGACTGCCCCGCCAGCAGGCGTTGCCAGACCTGCTCGACGCCACAGCCCAGTGGAGTGATTGCGCCCATGCCGGTGACTACGATGCGTTTACTCATACGGGTCCTGCTCCTTCGCTTGTTTGGGGGAAACAACGAAACGTGGACGATACTATCATCATGAAAGTAACATTCGGATCCACAAAAACCGAGATGCGCTGCAGGAGCCCGTCATGCAACGAAAAAGTCTGATCGAAGCCGAATGTCCGATTGCCCGGAGCCTGGAGCGGGTTGGCGAATGGTGGAGCATCTTGATCATGCGTGACGCCTTGCATGGCTTGAAGCGTTTCGACGAGTTCTCCCGCAGCCTGCAGATCGCCCCGAATATGCTGACACGGCGCCTGAACGCCCTGGTGGAGGACGGGTTGCTGGAGCGTCGTGTCTACAGTGAGCGGCCCTTGCGCCATGAATATGTGCCCACCGCCAAGGGCGAGGACTTTCGCGTGGTATTGCTGGCGTTCGTCGCGTGGGGCAACCGCCACTTCGCTCCCGAAGGCGAGAGCGTGCAACTGATCGAGCGTGAAAGCGGGCGACCGGTGCAGCCGGTCATGGCGGATATGGCCGACGGGCGCCTGGTGCCGTTGCAGGACTGCACCGTGCAGGCAGGGCCCGCCGCCAGTGCCAGCATGCGCCAGCGCTTTGCGACTACGGCGCAGTGAGCGCGCCGGGGGGCGGCTGATTCTGCACCACGCCCGCGCCAGCTTGGGGCGCAGGCTGCTGGGACTCAATGGCCGGCATCGGGCCGCTCGCGGCAGGGTTCAGGCTCGTGGGGATCAGTTTGCCGACCACGTAGCCGCTGTGGCTGATCAGGGCCAGCAACAGCAGCGTGGTGTGCAGTTTCGGCAGGTCCTGCAGCACCCAGTAGCCGGACCCCAGGCTATGACCAACGGCTGCCCCGTAAACCAGGATCACCAGCAGGGTGATCAACAGCATCTGCAGGCGCGGCAGGTCGACGATGGTGCCGTTGGTCACGTCCTCACCGCGAATCAGATCGGCCAGTCGCGCGTCCTTGGGATCACCTTTCATCAACACCTGGCCATTGGCCGAAGGCCTGGCGGCGAGGTTTTGGCTGTCGAGCAACTGTTGGCCGGTGCTGGCCAGCGCGCGGCTGTCGGTGGGTTGCTCGGCTTTGCGACTCAGGGCCATGGGCGCGCTGACAAAACTGGCCAGGCTGAACCCCATCAATGCGATCAGGTTGTAATCCAGGTCCACTTTCAGCGCCGTGGTGGCATCGCCGCGGACAATATTGGCGATGTACACCGTGTACAAGGTGGCCAGCACCAGCAGGGTCCACAGGCTCATCTGCAAACGCGACAGCGAGTAGCGATTGCGCTCGTCGATCAGCACCCCGAGAGCCCGCCCGCGAATGCGCAGGCCGGCCAGCACGAACAGCGCCGCCAGGCCCAGCAGGCTGCAAGCCCAGGCGCTCAGCCGAGGCCAGTCGAGATGGGGGGCAAACGGCGGGTAGGTGGTGGGACGGGTATGCCCCAGGAGGATGACCGCGGGAACGATGACCGCCAGCAGCACGGCCAGGGTACGCAGCAGATAAGCATGAGCTTTCATCGTGGCAGGCCCTCTCCTTGTTGGGCGGCTGATGTCCTGAGTCTGCGTGAGCCGCTTCTGCGCGCGGGCGCTCGGCGTGTTGGCGAGCGTTCCGGCGCTTGCTCTTGGGTATAGCGAATCCTGGCCCGGGCGACCGGCCGTTGGTCGGGCGCCCGGGGGCGTCAGCGAGGGGGTTGCCCGCGGCGCCAGCTCGGGTGGAAGTGCCGCCAGTGAGGATCCTGGGCCGCCGCCAGCAGCTCGTGATCACCCCGGGTATCGCCCCAGGCCCGGACACGGTACTGGCTCAATGGACCGTAGACGCTTTCCAGGCGCAGTACCTTGTTCTGGCAACGGCAATTGTGACCTGCGATATGTCCGGTCAGCACGCCATCGACCACCTCCAGTTCGGTGCCGATCAGCTGGATGCCCAGGCGCGTGGCGAAAGGTTGCAGGACCAGGGCCGGCGAGGCCGAGCACAGGGTCACCCGCGCGCTGGAGCGCAGCTCGTCGGCCACGGCCTGCAGGCCGTTTGGACGCATCAGCCGGCTCCAGGACCGCCGGCAGAAGGCTTCGGCCTGTTGTTGCACCCATGTCGCCTCGACACCGCTCAGAAAGGTGCGGATCAGTTGCGCCTTGAGCTGGTCGCGGTCCATTCGCCGAGCCAGATACTCCAGGCTGGGCAAGGCCAGCCTGAGTATTTTCCGGTTGAAGCGCTGCTTGCCAAAGGCAAACCGCAGAAAGGGCACGAAGCTGTCATGGCGGGTCAGGGTGCCGTCAAAGTCGAATACCGAGAGCACCTGGGCGGCGTTGGCGTCCACTGCCAGGGTGTCCAGGCTGGGCGCAGGCGTTTGGCCGTCTGCCGTCGAGGGAGTCATGGGCGTGGGCGCAGGGGAGTGGGGCGACATGCTGTTCTCGGTGGTGGGGGCGGCCTCTTGGTGGGACCGCCGGGAGGGCCAGGGTTGGTAGCAGTTTACGCCTTGCTGCCTGGGCGATAACGCTCTTAGTTCGCAGTGGCGGCGCGGCTGCGCGCTCTTTCAACCATGGCGACGATGCTGATGCGCAGTTCTTCCTGGGCTTGTTCAGGGCTGATTTCCCCCAGAGCCGCTGCGTGGGAGAGCGCTTCGGCGGCGCCGAGCATCGCCCGTAAGCCGGCCGTGGTCAGCGCCGCGCCGGCAGCGAAGGGCTCCAGGTTGGCGCGGCATTTTTCCAGGAATAGCCGCTGGTAGTCGCGCTTGATGTTCTCAAGCTCCGGTGAGCTGGCCAGGGCCGCGATGACCCCCGGGATTTCCCGGCCCTGCAGCAGCACGCACTCCACATAAGAGCTGGCAATGACCGCGGAACGAGCGGCCAGGGTTGGTTCACAGGCTTGCAGGGCCCGATCCATCAGCGCCGTCTGGCGCTGGTCGAAATCCTCATAGAGCGTCGCCAGCAGCACGGCCCGAGTGGCGAAATGGTCGTAGACCACCGGCTTGGTGACCTCGGCCTGTTCCGCCAGGTGGCCCAAGGTTAGGGCTTCGGTGCCGTGCTCGCGGACAATCTGCCAGGCCACGGCGATCAACTGTTGCAGGCGCTGTTCCCGGGACAGGCGACGCCGCGGCACGGCAGCAGGGGCGGATTTCTGACGGCTTGACATGCTTATATACCAAAGGTAACTTAAAAATCGTAACTTACTAAAAGTATATAGATGCCGGTTCATCCGGCGCAATCCATCCTTTGGAGTACTCGTCATGCACGCTCTCATCGTTGTCGCTCATCACGACCGCAAATCCCTGACCCACAGTCTCGCGCGGCAGATTGCCGAGGGGCTGGGGCGCTCTTGCGAACATTCCTGCGAGATCGCCGACCTGTGGGCTGAAGGATTTGACCCGCGTTTCGCCGCGGCCGATATCGCGGTGCATCGCACCCAGGCGCCGCCTCCCGCGGATGTGCTGGCCGAACAGGCGCGTATCGAGCGTGCCGACGCCCTGGTGCTGGTCTATCCGGTGTACTGGTGGTCCATGCCGGCGTTGCTCAAGGGTTGGATCGATCGGGTTTTCGCCAATGGCTGGGCCTTCGACTTTCGAGCGGACGCCAAGCTGGTGAAAAAACTCGGGCAGTTGCAGGTGCACTTGTTGGGCGTGGCTGGAGCCGATGCCGGTACCTATGAACGGCATGGTTATCGGCAAGCGATGCAGACCCAGATCGATCACGGCATCTTTGACTACTGCGGAGCCCGAGTGCTGAGTTCGCAATTGCTCTTTGATTCTGAGGGCGGCGAGGTGGTCCCGGCTCTGGAACAGGCGCATGCGCTCGGACAGACATTGTTCAGCGTCAGCCAGGAAAGCGAGTCGGCGTGAGGGCGATAAGGCTGCGGCGGGGGAGGGACGGTGCAGGGGCGTGGTCAATGGGATTGGCGTCTTTCAGCCCCAGCAGCACCAGGCAAAGGTGGTCAGGCAGAGCACCAGGGGCAGGGCGTCGAGAAATTCATTCATACCAGCGCACACCATTGAGAAAGGTGCCGGCAATTTATGATGGGCAGGCACGTCTGTCTGTTGCGATTCTGTGAATTTTCAGCGCACTTTTGTTTAAGCCTGATGAGGCTTGCGCGCAGCCACCTCACGCTCGCAAAAACGCTTGAAGAGCGCGCCTTCAAAAAATCAAAGACTCAAAAAAAGTGTGGATATTTAATGACTTAGGTGATTATATTTGCGTTTTTTTTCTAAAAATATCTTGTTACAGAATGTACTGTTCCGTTACTATAGCTCCGCGTTCACCTACCACGGTTTATGCATTTTTAGTCCCAAGTGTCCATCAGCTACTTGGGCTTTTTTTTGCCTGAAATTTGACTTCGCCGCCCCTTGGCACGGCACATCTTCGTTACCGAGCTGACAGCGGGGCCCCTTGCAGAGCCCGTTGGTAGAACTTCAGGCGACCGGGTGAACGACGATGTGCAGTCCTTCATCCGCCTGCGGAGGCACGAAGTAGCCGCAGATCAACGCGAACTGCTCCTCGCTGGTGCTGAAGGGGTGTTCGCCCCGCTCATTGCGCTCGCGCAGCCGGGTGCGGCAGGTGTCTTCGTCCACATCCAGAAAGTGCAATCGATGGGCGACGCACGCCCGATCCGCCAGGGCTCGCAACCAGGCGCGCTGGGCGAGGGTGTTGGCCGGAAAATCCAGTACGACACCGGTGCCTGCGCGGAGCATGGCGATCACCAGCGGCTCCAATACGATTTTCAGACGCTGGGCATGCTGCAGATAGTCCGCAAGCGAGTGGATCTGGCCTGGATACAGCTGCGCCAGCAACTGATCCTCGCTGATCAATACACTGCCGCCAGCCTGTGCCAGATGACTGGCCAAGGTGGACTTGCCCGAGGCGATCTTGCCGCATAACAGGTGCAGCGTGGTGGGGGACGATGGGGTCATATTGTGTCTCCTGGGGTGGCTTGCCTCAGAAGAGCGGTGATGAACCCGCCTTCGAGGCGGGTTGGTGGCGGTTTGGACAGCCGCTAGCCCACCTGGCTGATGCAGGTGGTAATAATCGCGGTGTGCAGTTGCCAAGGATTCAGGCTCATGGGCTGAAATCTACACAATCGAAGGCCGTAAACACAGAAAATCTTCGTGCCAATCCGTCGGTGATTGAAGGCTCGGCAGCAGGTGGCAACTGCATCGAGGAACTGTGAGGCAGTTATCGTTTTTTGTGTGTTTTTCGACACACAAGCTCAGATGCTGGCCTATCCTGATCGGGAAAAGTCCACCCAATCTCACACAGGCGAGACGGCCATGCTCTCCACCAGCGAGCTTTGTCACATTTTGGAGTCCGGCTTTCTCCCGCTTTCCTGCACCTGCAGCTTGACTGCCAATGGTGTCTTGACCATCAAGATCTACGACGCCGAGACGGGGCGAGTGGACCTGTTGTTGCCGGGGGTCTCCACCGCCGAACTCACCAGCGTGCGAGATATCTCCAATCTGATCGGCGAGTTGCGCACCGAACTTCGGGCTGGGCGCAGGGCCTTTGCCGGTGGCTTCACCCACCATGCCGGCTAGTGATTGCTGACAGTTGAACATGTTATTGCGAACGCATATCGTTATGCGGTTCGCCCGGTATCATATGACTCTTTACCGGTTCATGGATGGCGAGGTCATGTGTACTGGGCGAACTCCATCGGCAATCGGCGTTTTTTTTCGGCGGCATTTCTCCCTTGTTTGCGACATCAGGCAGCATGCCCGGGTTTTCCCTGGTTGCTGGTCATCGCAGGCATTAGCGGATTGATTCGATATCAAGGATGACCTTCATGAACATAGGCAATACGCGCCCTGGCAATTACACCTACGCCCAACTGTCCAAAGTGTTGGAGCGCAATCGCGGCGTTGCGCAAGTCAAGGGCGCTGAAGTCCGCGATACGCCAGTGGTAACGCAAGCATTTTCCACCCAACTGGAGCGCGAACAGACCGCAACCAAGGACGAAGCGCTCAAGCTCAAGTTATCGCTGAGTTTTTCGGCCCAGGCCTGACCCTTGATTGCCCAGCCACGCCCGGTGCGCTCATCTGCGCTGTCCGACGCCCACTTCAAATGCGCTGTCGCTTGATAATAAGTCGTTAAAAATCAGTTGGTTAGCCGTGGATGCCATGTTAGTCTTGCCGCCGCCGACGCAGGTGCCGAGATGCATGGTGGTCTTCTTGTCGGCAAATGAACGGATGCTGTAGATCCCTGATTTAGCGTGCTTTTTCACTGGGTTTTAGTGAGCGCAGAAGCGGTTTTTTTGCAGACTCCGTTCTTGCTTCACCTGGGCTGGATGTATATATTCCTCTCCCTGCTTCAAGCACTGGACGGGCTGATGCCTATATACAGCTCCAGTGCCGCGTGATCGCGCTACCGCCCGAATGGCGAAACTGGTAGACGCATGGGACTTAAAATCCCCCGCTCGTAAGGGCGTGCCGGTTCGATTCCGGCTTCGGGCACCATATATATCAAGGGGTTAGGCTTCTTTCATTGCTCCTTAGACAGAATGCAAATTGCCGCAATCTACTTTGTTGGCGAGACCTTCTTACCTATCCGATTGCGAATGTAGTGCTCGGTCATGACGACAGTTGTGTGCCCAAGCTGGTCGCGTGTCTGCAGAATATCTCCGCTAGCTTCGAACTTGTCCGTGCCTGCTTTTGCGCGCAGATCCCTCATTTGAAAATCAGCCTTTTTAACCCCGGCCGCCTCTCGAACAAGGTCGAATCTTCTTCGTAGCATTGCCACCGTCAATGGTGTGCCATCTTCCAAAACGATCAGCCGCGTCGAGCGGAATTGGTGGGAGTCCTTCCTCGCCATTATTCGATCAAGAACAATCTTCAGTTCGCCAGTGATTTCGATGCGGCGCTTTGCCTTGGTCTTTCCTTGCTGAACAGCTACCCAGCGCGGTATTGGCTGCATATTCCGAGGTGTTCAATCAGGCCCGCCTGGGAAACTCCTAAGCGCCGCGCGCGCACTCTACGAGCAAGGGCCTTCGGCTGAAGAACTGAAGACCTTTGGCTTTCGGGTGGGTGATCTCACGGGCGATTGTGAGGTCTGGCCAGACAACTGGCCGGCCTTCACCGTTTTCGAAGCGATGAGCACCCAGTGGCGGGTCGGCGCGTGCGGCGCTACCGGTCTGGACTACGGCGTCCTGCCGAGCGTCATCCGAATGTGTGGCGTGCCGGCTGGCTCCAGGCAAAGCATTTTCAGTGACATCCGGCAGATGGAGGCTGAGGCCCTGGCCGTAATGGCTGAACAGAGAGGCAGTGGTTGAAGCGCTTGGTCCTCAGTGTTGAAGGAGGTTCGGTGCTCCTGTGGCTCCAACCGTATCAGCCAATCGCATCTCCATCTGCGCAATACCTCGTCTGGGAGGGGGTTTAGTACTTCCCACATGCGATGTTAGAGTCTCGCCAAATCACGATGAGGGATCAGCATGAGAGTTTTGATTGGAGCTCTGGCCATAGCTTTTTTGGCAGGTTGCGCGTCACCGCCGCCGCTGAATTTTTCCGTTCAGGGGCTCGAGCCTTCCACCCGGAAAATTGATGCGGACTTAAAGTCTATATCTGTCTCGTTTGCGGGGCCGTCGGAAACGCGTGGAGAAATACCGTCAAGTGGAGAGGGCGTTCCTGGGCTGTGGGAGAGTTCGCTGAGAGAGGGAGTCAACCGAATCGCGGTCTTTGATGATGATTCGGCGAGGAAGGTGAATGTTTTTGTGAAGATCACGGAATTGGATATTCCTGGTGGAGGTGCGTCTATGACCACCAAAGCGAGTGCCATCTATCAAATCGTGAACAGAAAAACAGGAAAGGTCATTTATGAAAGGGAGGTCTCAAATATTGGCACTGTGTCTGGTACCTATGCATTCTATGGTGTGACCAGACTCAAAGAGTCCATAAATAGAGCTGTCCAGGAAAATATTCGCATTTTTCTTGAGGCAATTAGCACTGTTAAGTTGGATGCTTGATTTAACTATCAACGAGCTGCTGTCTGTGACAGCATCTATCTGAAACCCATTTTCAGCAGCTTGTAAAGAAAGTTTCTGGATGTACTTCTGTAAAAAGCCCGCCTTGAGCGGGTTTTTTATTGCCTACCGAAAAGTACCTGCTTGTGGGCCACCCACCACCTGATCCGGCCAATGCGCCGGGTCTTTTTGTTTAAGGGGCAGGGCAATGACGAACGAGCAACAGGCACTGGCAGAGATGCCGATCTGGTTGGTGATTGCCCTGTACCTGGTTGGCGGAGTGTCTGGCGAGATGTGGCGCGCAGACAAGGACGGGGCGCGAGGCTGGGCGTTGTTGCGCCGCCTCGCACTTCGCTCCGGCGCCTGCATCGTCTGCGGCGTGTCAGCGATGATGTTGCTGTTCGGTGCGGGTCTGTCGATCTGGACAGCGGGCGCCTTGGGTTGCCTGACCGCGATGGCCGGTGCTGATGTCGCCATCGGCTTGTACGAACGCTGGGTGGCCAAGCGGCTGGACCTGAGCGAGGCCGAGCCGAAGGTATGAGTCGGGCAGGCCGGGCAGGGCGCCGATTTTTACCGGTCCTCCCTGAGGGCAGCCCCATGCACGAGTTATCGAACTCGCGGATTCTCTCTAGCTGAAACCTTCGCAGGGATGTCCGTCTTTCCAACGGGATGGGGGCAGGGCATGGCAGTCGGATGTCGGTTCGACCGACCGGACCAGGCAGAAAACCGCCGGGGACCCTGGGGACTTTCAAAGGACACGGGGTCGGAAATCCGCGGGATCTTGTTAGTGGCTGGGTTTGAAAGTTAGTTGACCCCAGTTGACTGGTTGACCAGTTGACCGGGCTTGGAAATAGGAGACTTCATGGCATTGTGCATTACGTCTTTGAACCGGGCACTTTTGTTCCTGTTGCACAGGCGGTACGGCATGAGCCGATCAATCTGATGGGGCAGCCGGATTACAGTGGCGAATACAACCTTGATGACGATCCAGTATGGAACCACCAGGCCACGGCATAACCGTTTGATGCGTTGGCCTGGTACCAGTGGTGTGACGAACCCGATCAGGTTCCAGGGGCAGTATCACGATCATGAGACAGGGCTGCACTACAATCGGTATCGGTACTATGGTCCGAAGATCGGTCGGTTTATTTCGCATGACCCAATCAGTTATTTTGGAGGCATAAACCTCTATCAATATGCTTCTAAACCAGTGAGCTGGATTGACCCTTTGGGACTCAATCACTTCAAACCTAAGACCTTGACGACGGGCCGTGTGTTTAGAGGTGGATCCGGTACGGCGAGCAGCATGACACCGCGTCCGAACAAAGATGATGTTCGTAAAGGAAGTAACGCTCCGGGTTTGTCAGCCGATATGTCAGTGGACAATATGGGGCCTGGAAAATATGTCGAACTCGATGTTGAAGCGCTTTGCTCTTGTGGTATTGATGTAATTAATGACAAAGAGAGCGGGCACGTGACTATTCGTCCATCTGACGATCTTGATGATTCAAGGCATGGGCAAATACCCGTGGAGCAGAATCCAATCACGCCCTGACTGACGGTGTGTTGAAATCAATAAGCCGCAAAGGGGTGAAATAATGACTGAAAAACTAAAATGCGTTGATCTTCTTCAGGATTTTTTAGACAGGGTTTATGGACAGGCGTCGAGAGAGCATGACGGTGTATTAAGTAGAAACTGTGGTCATTACGATTATGCGGGGGGCAAGTTCTTTGTATATGTTACGGTTTTTCCCGAGGAAGTTGAGCTTGTTTTTGAAGGTGAGCAAGTAGAGGGCGGAAGTTTTGTTGTGAGTCTGGATATATGTACTCCTGAAGGGGGAATATTGAAGGGCAAGGTGGTGTCTGCAAAAGGCGGTTGTGACGAAATCAGGAAAGCTTTGGAGCGTTCAGAGGCCTCAGTACTCGCAGAATTTTTGAGGTTTCTCAACGGATGAAGTCAATGCATGCTTGGTTCCAATAATTGGGACGGATTTATTTTTGCAATGAGTTATGAATGCAAGCTGGTGTCCGACGACACCACTGTTAGTGGTTTTTACCAAGCGCTTCACTCCGGGCATTTAATGGAAGAGTTTCCGGAGGTAGTGAAATGTCTTTTCCTACCTGAAGGTGCAAAATTCATTATTGACAGAGAGGGTTACGAGGATGTCTGGATGGCTGAGCTGGATCCAGCCGAATGAGTGATTTCTCTTAACTCTCCCCGGAAAGACCATGTTTTCATGGTTTTTATTTAAACATGATTTGGTCCTTGAGATTTTCCTAGAGTCCATAGGGAAGTTGTGTCCAATTAGCTGGAGTCTTTGGAGTCGAGGCCGAAGAATGATAAATGCGCAATAAACCAGGCACACACTATTTCGCTTCGAGTAGCGCGGGTCGTATACAATCACAGTTGATAATTGACATAATCTACTGAAAGTGTTTCATTTAACGGCTTCTATTGGGTGTTGGATATTCCACCATCCTGAACCCCGATGTTCTGGCCAGGTTTTGACTTTGCTAGGTATTCATCAACGATATAAATGGTATCAAGCAAGAGACGCTCCTTATCAATGCGCATTGATCAACTTCAAGTGGTGCGATATTGAAAAAATTGAATAGCACACCACTATCGGCGGCCGATAGCTTGTCTTTAGTTGTCTCGCGTTCAACGGAAAGACACGCGCACCTATTCAGGATCTCGCTATTGTGTGAGGTTTTTTCGCTTGCGGCCCCACCGCACCCTTCGCTCTGAGCTGGGAGTGCTACTGGGGCTGATCAATTTCAAACATGCCCCACGGAGCGAGCGCATGGTGTTTCTGTTACGCCAGCTCAATAGGCTGGATACCTAGTTTACCGTAGGGTTGGTTGGCGTGTTCGCCGCGAGCTGATGGCACCGCGACGACCTGGTGGACCGAGAGCTCTGGGCCGTCTTAATCTTCTCGGATGCCGTCTGCGCCCATTACCTGACTGGACTGGTTAGCGCTTACCTGGGCCTCCCGTAAAGAGCGCATGCTTCGACAAAAATCCACCCTGGAACTACTGTGATTGAAAGTGGCAAGGGTGGCCTCATCATGTTCAATCAATATCCACATCAAAAATCTGCTCGGCGGCTGTTCTTTCTAATGGGGCTATTGATGCTGGGCGTAGCGATCGCGGTCTTTGTTAGTACTGATTGGATTGGGTTTTTATTAACTGTTGTGGTTTCGAGCATCTTTTTCATACCCGCATTCATTCTTAGCGAAAAGGCTTTTGACCGCTTTGTAAAAACGTTGGACAAGATCAGCTTACTGGCTCCTGTCATTCGATTTTTCAACGGCTGAGTTAGATGAGCGTTCGGTTTTTACGGGTGGAGTACAAAAGTACTCCTGGCGGGATTTCTTGCCTTGGAGCTGCTTGTCCAGCTTCATCAGCGCATCAGTGACGTTGCCAAAGCCCATGCTGCTAGCCTTCTGGCAGCCGGTGCGCCCTATGCTAATCGTTATCCCAGAAACAGCCATCAGCGGCACCCCAGCCGGTTACGCTCTGGATGCTCGCGGCTTCTGGGGATTCGTACATCAAGACTTTTTCTTCAGGCATGACTTGTGCCTGGTCGCTATAGCGACTATCAATTAAAAGTATCGTTACGCCTTCAATCAGTGGAGGTTTTGTGTGGCCGTACACGGAGTCGAGCACTAGTTTTACTGTGCTTCAAGTTTGATGAAAGGTCATGACGGCCTTGTTCAACATGGAAGGGAACTAAAATGGCAAAGACTTTATTTGTTTTTTCTCGCAAGGGTAATGTACCGCTTCGACTAGAAAATGTAATGGTGTACACAAATGCTGGTCGCTGGGAGTCTATGAGCAGTACTTATGCTCCCAATACTGGAATCTCTCAGCTCAATGTCGAGGGTGTGGATTCTGAGGGTTTTTTTCGAGAGCAATGCCAGGTTTCGTTAAATATTGATCCGGTTCTTGTGAATGATAATAAGTACGCATCTGATGGCGCGAGTTTGCTGTTCAATATTAACGGCAGTAACTTGCATATAAATATTCATAAGAATGGAGGGATGGACAAGACGGATATATACGGTTCCGATCCGAATGCCGTTAGTTGGACGGTAAATCTTGGAGGCGTTGGATCACGCTCATCTATCACTTGCGAAGGACGCTACCTGCCGCCTCATTGACCTGAGCGTGCATTCGCTCCACCTCCCCAATCAGATACAGGATGGGGAGGTAGAGCGGAGCCACTTCTAGTCCGATCCAGTCATCGCTCATCTGAACTTGATTGATGCGCTTTATCGCTGCGGGTGTCGTTGATGTTGGCCGTCTCAAGCAGGGAGAGAACTCTTCCTTCCAAGTTGGATCCTTTAAAGATAGAGGGGTAAAGTCGCCATTTTTAATATGAGGATTGAACTTGAGACAGTTTTTCGTGGTGCTGGCGATTTTATTCTTGGCTGGGTGTTCCCACGCACCACCTCCGGAGTATCGCGATCCTTGTCTTGACGCTGGCCCGGTTCAGAGTTCTGCATTCAACAACTGTGTGGCGGAACGAGATGTACGCAAAGCCAAAGCCCTGAAGAATCTTTTGGAGGGCGGTTCCGGGGATAGATACCAACTCGCCCCCATAGGGAGTGAACCTTGAATTGCCGATGATTTTTTAGGTCTATGGTCATCTGAATGGCGCGGGTCATCCGACTTTGGTGTCCGCCTAGCTCCAGCCTCCGAGCAGATCCAACTGCCAGTCGTGCTGATCAAAGAGCGAAGGACCTGAGCCCCCGGACAGGGTTCGTCGCAGCCGCGGGCCGCGGGTGCTAGGGCGACAATGCTACGGATTCAATGGCGTGTTTGGCCTGGGCGATGCTGAAGGCGCTCGGCAAGCTGGCGCCGTTCTTGGCGGCAAGGATCTCGGCCATCACGCTGACGGCGATTTCCGCAGGTGTCTTGCTGCCAATGTAGATGCCGATCGGTCCGTGCAGGCGCTCGAGTGAGGCTGGGGTTTCACCAAAATGCTCGATCAGGCGTTCGCGGCGCAGTTGGCTGTTGCGGCGCGAACCGATGGCGCCGATGTAGAACGCCGGGCCGTGGAGAGCTTCGAGGAGCGCGAGATCGTCGAGCTTGGGGTCGTGGCTCAAGGCGACGATGCAGGTTCGGAGGTCGACGGCGAAGTCGCGGACCACGTCATCGGGCATGCCGATGATGCATTCCACACCCGGTACCCCCCAGGTTTCGATGTATTCCGGACGGGGGTCGCAAACCGCGACCCTGAAGCCGTTGAACAAGGCCATGGTGGCCAGGTATTCGGCCAGTGCGCCGGCGCCGATCATGAGCAGCCGATACGCCGGCCCCAGGGTATTGAACATCTGCTGGCCGTCGAAACTGAACTGCTCGGGTGTCGCCGTGGCGGTCAGTGTCACCTCATTGCTGGCCAGAGTCAGGCCGCGGCGTATCAGGCGTCCGCTGTCGAGTGCGGTGACCAGTTCCGCCAGCGCTGGCCCCGACGGGTTGAACTCGAGAACCAGTTGCAGGGTGCCGCCGCAAGGCAAGCCGAAGCGATGGGCGTCGTCGGCGCTGACGCCATACTGCACCACCTCAGGCAGACCCTCCGTGAATCCGGCGCCGCCATGGGCGGTGCAATAGCGATGGATCAAGTCGTCCTCGATGCAGCCGCCGGACACGCTGCCCACCACTCGCCCATCCCCACGCAGGGCCATCATCGACCCCACCGGGCGCGGTGAAGAGCCCCAGGTGCGCGCCACCGTGATCAGCAGCACCGGCTCTGCGGCGGCGCGCCAGTCCCGCGCGGTACGCAGGACTTGCAAATCGATGCTTTCCATCCGGCTCTCCTCTAGCGCATATGCAGGATGATCGGGCTGCTGCTGGCCGGATTGGTGCGTTGCCGCAACTGGCTCACTGCCCGGGCTTCGACGGCGCCGCCATGATTGCCCCAGGCGCTGCGCACGAAGGTCAGGACCTCGGCGATCTGCTGATCGGACAACTGTTCACGCAAGGCCGGCATGCGATAGGCGTCCGGCACCCCCGCGGCCACGACACGCTGCGCAGCGTTCAGGGTGATGTTGATCGCCGAGGCGCTCTCCTTGGCCAGGGCAGAAGTAGCCCCCGCCAGCGGCGGCATCCATTCGCCTTGTCCCTTGCCGTCCAGGCCGTGGCACGAGGCGCAATGCGTCATGTAGATGTGGGCGCCAGGCGCCTCGGGCCCGGTCGCGGTCCGCAGCTCTTGATACTGCCAGGGCGCGCCGTCGCGCCCAGGGTCCCCAGGCAGCGACTTGAGGTAACGGGCAATGGCCATCAGGTCTGGGTCGGTCATGAACTGGGTGGAATTGTTGAACGCCTCGGTCATCGAGCCGTAGACCACCGCGTGCTGGTTGCGGCCGGTCTTGAGGAACTGCACGATCTGCGCTTCGCTCCAGCGGCCCAGGCCGGTGTTGTGGTCGGCACGCAGGCTCGGCGCATACCAGCCATCGAGCAAGGCGCCCGCGAGGAACGGCGCTGCCGACTCATCCAGCGCCTTCTCGTTGAACGCCAGGCCGCGGGGTGTATGACAACTGCCGCAGTGCCCGGGGCCCTGAACGAGGTAAGCGCCGCGGTTCCACACAGCATCCTGGGTCGGTTTGGCCACGTAGGGCTCGGCGTCGACGAACACAGCGTTCCACAGTGCAATCGGCCAGCGCAGGTTCAGGGGCCAGGGAATGGCACTCGGGATGTTCGCCTGTCTGACCGGCGCCACGTCTTTCATGAAGAACGCGTACAGCGCCCGCACGTCGTCATCACTGAGCTTGGCGTAGGACGGGTAGGGCATCGCCGGGTACAAGCGGCGGGCGCCGGGGGCCACACCGTGGCGCACGGCCCGGTCGAAGTCCGCCAGGCTGTAGCGGCCGATGCCGGTGTCCGTGTCCGGAGTGATATTGGTCGCATGGATCGCGCCCAGCGGCGTGGCCATTTCCAGGCCCCCGGCGAACGGCGCGCCGCCCGGTACGCTGTGGCAAGCCACGCAATCGCTGAGCCGGGCGACGTATTCGCCGCGGGCGACCAGCGCCGGGTCGATGTCGGCCAGGGTGGTCGGGGGGCTGGCAAGCGCCGAGGCGGGCTCGC
>Ga0194135_10001123_pt1 | contig 15712 bp, 15 predicted proteins | sample LitLau_LLRF_2013_FD_134024 | JGI IMG/M metagenome (GOLD analysis project Ga0194135, IMG submission 134024) | Freshwater sediment microbial communities in response to fracking from North America - Little Laurel Run_MetaG_LLRF_2013 (version 2) | ecosystem: Environmental > Aquatic > Freshwater >...
ACGCCCGACGCAGCAATGGCACCGCCAGAGCCGCACCGCTGCCCGCCCCCAGACGCAAGCCCAGGTCCAGCAGCGGCTCGGCCTCCAGGGTCTGCAACACATGCCGGTGCCCCGGCTCCGCCCCCTGGTGGGCAAACAGCAGCCAGGGGCGACAGGCCGGATTCAGGCGCACCGCCACCAGCGCCGCGACGCTGCAGATAAAGCCATCCACCAGCACCGCGATGCCTTCCTGGGCACAGGCCAGATAGGCCCCCACCAGCGCCGCCACTTCAAAGCCGCCCAGGTTGAACAGGGTTTGCAGGGCATCGCCACGGGAGGCGGCATGCAGCGCCAGGGCCCGTTCGATCACTTGAGCCTTGTGGTTGACTCCAGCGGCATTCAGGCCGGTGCCCGGACCGGCCAACTGCGCCACCGGAATATCCAGCAAGGCACAGGCGATGGCGCTGGCAGCCGTGGTGTTGCCAATGCCCATTTCACCGCCGATAAACAGCTGGGCACCCTCGGCCCGGGCCCGCAGCACGCTGTCGCGCCCGGCCTGCAGGGCTTGCTCGCCCTGATCCGGAGTCATGGCCGGTCCCTGGACAAAATTCTGCGTACCCGCTCCCAGGTTCAGGTGGCGTACCCCCGGCAGGTTCAAGCCGGACGCCACCGTTCCCAGGTCCACCACTTCCAGTTGCGCCCCCAGTTGCCGCGCCAGCACGCTGATCGCCGCTCCGCCGCTGACAAAGTTCAGCAGCATCTGCCCGGTGACCTCTTGCGGATAGGCGGATACCCCTTCGGCGACTACCCCGTGATCACCGGCGAAGATCGCGATCCACAGCCGCTCCAGGCCGGGTTTGAGCCGCCCCTGCAAACCGGCCAGGCGCACCGCCAAAGGCTCCAGTTGGCCGAGCGAGCCGGCCGGCTTGGTCAGTTGCTGCTGCCGCGCCAATGCTTGCTCGACCCTCTGCGCATCGATCGTCTTGCATGGATTCAGCCACCAGGAGTTACTCATAACGCAGTTCCTTTCAAAGTCAGGGGCAGGCCGGCCACCGTCAGCACCACACGCTGACAGCGCTCGGCCAGAGCTTGATGCAGCCAACCGGCTTCATCCACGTAACGGCGAGTCAATTCGCCCAGCGGCACGACACCCATTCCGGTTTCGTTGCTGACAAAAATGATCGTTCCCGGCAGTCCGGGCAGGCACTGCAACAAGGCGTCGCGCTCGGCCAGCAGACGCTCCTGGTCGTCCAGCATCAGCAGGTTGGTCAGCCACAGGGTCAGGCAATCCACCAGCAGGCAATGCCCGGGGGCGGCGACTTGCTGCAACACCCGGGCCAGTTCCAGCGGCTCTTCGATCAGGCCCCAATGACTTGGCCGGCGTTCGCGATGATGGACGATACGCTGGTTCATCTCGCCATCCAGGGGCTGGCTGGTGGCGATGTAGGTGACCTGCAGGGCGCTGCCGCTGGCGAGTTGTTCGGCCAGGCGACTCTTGCCGGAACGGGCACCGCCGAGAATCAGTTGCAGCATGCTTGAGCACCTTTGAAATGAATGTTCACCACGGTTCTAGCGACCACAGAGGGTGAGCAGCGCGGCGGTGTCCAGATGCCGTTCCACCAGGTCCGCCAGACGCTCGATATCGCGCTCGCGCAAGGCGTGGTAGTCCACCTCCTGGACCGCCTCAAGGCCCGCCCAGCGCAACAGCGCACTGCAGGCCGCCGGGCTTTCGAACAGACCATGCAGGTAGGTGGCGAGAATCTGCCCATCGGCGCTGCAGGCGCCGTCGCGGCGTCCATCGTCCAACAGCACCGCCGGCTGCTCCAGGGCCGGGCCGCGGGTGACCCCGGCGTGAATCTCGTACCCGCTGATCGCGGCCTGCTCCAGGCTCAGGTGGCCGCGAACATTGCGCAGCTGCTTCTCTTCCTCAAGCACGGTGACAAAGTCCAGCAGGCCCAGGCCCGGGCTGGAACCGGCGGCGCCTTCCAGGCCCAGGGGATCGTGCAACTGCTTGCCAAGCATCTGTAGGCCGCCACAGATCCCCAGCAGCTTGCCGCCATAGCGCAAGTGCCGGGCGATGGCCCGTTCCCAGCCGTTGGCTCGCAGAAAGGCCAGATCGCCGCGCACGCTTTTCGAGCCGGGAAGAATGATCAGGTCGGCGGCCGGGATTGCCTGCCCGGGACCGATGAACTGCAAATCCACCTGCGGATGTAGGCGCAGGGGATCGAAGTCGGTGTGGTTGCTGATCCGCGGCAACACCGGCACCACCACCTTGAGCACTTGCTCGACCTTGCCGGTCTGACGCTGATCGATGCCGTCCTCGGCTTCCAGGTGCAGGTCCAGCACGTAGGGCAGCACCCCGAGCACCGGCTTGCCGGTGCGGGCCTCCAGCCAGTCCAGTCCCGGTTGCAGCAGGGCCAGGTCGCCTCGGAAGCGGTTGATGATGAAGCCCTTGACCCGCGCCTGCTCACTGGGCGACAGCAGTTCCAGGGTGCCCACCAGATGCGCGAACACCCCGCCGCGGTTGATATCGGCGATCAGCAGCACCGGGCAATCCACCGCCTCGGCAAAGCCCATGTTGGCGATGTCGCCGGCACGCAGGTTGATCTCCGCCGGCGAGCCGGCGCCTTCCACCATCACCACCTCATAGGCACCCCGCAGGCGCTCATGGGAAGCCAGCACCGCCTGCATGGCGATGGCCTTGTAGTCGTGATAGGCCACGGCATTCATGGTGGTCACGGCGCGACCGTGAATGATCACCTGGGAGCCGGTGTCGCTGTTGGGCTTGAGCAACACCGGGTTCATGTCGGTATGGGGCGCCAGGTTGGCCGCCTGGGCCTGGACCGCCTGGGCCCGACCGATTTCACCGCCGTCGGCGGTCACCGCACTGTTGAGCGCCATGTTCTGCGGCTTGAACGGCACCACGCTGACGCCCTGGCGCAACAGCCAGCGACACAGCGCGGTAACCAGCGTGCTCTTGCCGGCATCCGAGGTGGTGCCCTGCACCATCAGGGTGGTCATGGGTGATCCTTGCGATAGGCCTGCAGCGCCTGCTCCAGGCGTGCCCAGTCGGCATCGTCGGCGGGCAGGCCGAAGCGCAGGCTGCTGTTGTGGACGAACAGCCGCAGCAGAATGCCGCGCCGCGCCATGAATTGATAAAGCTGCTCGGCCTCGGCGGTGATCAGCCACTGGAACAGGGCGCAGCCACCCTGGGGCTTGAAGCCGAAGCGTTCCAGAACCTCACTCAGGCGCTGGCTGGCCGCCTCGCTGCGCAGGCGCTGCCGCACATGCCCGTCGACATCCCGCAGGCACACCTGCCCCAGCACCCGGGTCGGCCCGCTGACCGCCCAGGGCCCCACCTGCTCCGCCAGCAGCTTGAGCAACCGGCGCTCGGCCAGGACAAACCCCAGGCGCACGCCAGCCAGGCCAAAGAACTTGCCGAACGAGCGCAGGACAATCAGCCCCACCTGATGGGCATGGCGGGCCAGGCTCAGGTCCGGGGTGTTGTCCATGAAGGCCTCATCCACCACCAGCCAACCACCGCGCTGGGCCAAGCGCGCATGCCAGTCCAGCAGGCGCTCCGGGGTCAGGCTCAGGCCGGTGGGGTTGTTGGGGTTGACCACCACCAGTACATCGAGGCTGTCGAGAAAGAAATCCACTTCCTGCTCCAGCACCTCCCGCACCCGGTAGCCACTGCGGCGCCAGGCTTCGGCGTGCTCGGCATAACAGGGCGACAACACCCCGACCTTGCCCGCCCGCCGCAGTCGCGGCAGCAATTGGATCGCGGCCTGGGAACCGGCCACCGGCAATACCTCGCCGGCACCGTAGTAGGCACAGGCCGCCTGCTCCAGGCCGTCATCGGTTTCCGGCAGGCGCGCCCAGGCCCGCAAGGGAATGTCCGGAACAGGAAACGGCCAGGGCGCCAATCCGCTGGACAGGTCCAGCCAGGCCTCTTCGGCGATCCCGTATTCCTGGGCCGCCTTGCGCAACCTTCCACCGTGCTCAAGCATAGAATTCAGCCCCCAGGCACAGAATCAACAACCACAACCAGACACCCCGCTGCACCAACTGCCAACCCCGATCGATGGAATCGGCACTGGCCGGCTCGCCTTCGCCCAGTTGCGGACGCTGATGCAACTCGCCGTGATAAATCGCTGGGCCGCCCAGTTCCACACCCAGGGCACCCGCTCCGGCCGCCATGACCGGGCCGGCATTGGGACTGTCCCAGGTCGGCCCCTGGCGCCACCAGCATTTGAGCGCCAGACGAGTCTTGCCCAGCACGGCATAGGTCAGGGCCACCAGCCGCGCGGGAATATAGTTGAGCAAATCATCGATCCGCGCCGCCGCCCAGCCGAAACGCTCGAAGCGCTCGTTGCGATAACCCCACATGGCATCCAGGGTGTTGCTCAGGCGATAGAGCACCACCCCGGGTGCACCGGCCACGGCAAACCAGAACAAGGCGGCGAACACCGCATCGCTGCCGTTTTCCAGCACCGACTCAGTGGCTGCCCGCGCCACTTCGGTGGCATCCAGCTCACTGGTCTGACGGCTCACCAGAAAACCGACCCGACGCCGGGCCTCATCCAGGTCGTCGCTGCGCAGAGCCTGGGCCACCGGCTCGACGTGCTCGCCGAGGCTGCGCAGGCCCAGGGCGCAATACAGTGCAACGATCTCCACCAGCCAACCGATGTAGGGCAGCCAGGACAGAGCCGTGGCCACCAGGGTCAGGGGCAGCACCGCCAGTACCCAGGCGCTGACCCCATGACTGCGCCAGCCCCGGCCGGCGGCGTTGAAACGTTGCTCGATACGATCCGCCATGCGGCCGAAGGCCACCAGCGGATGCCAGCGCTTGGGCTCGCCCAGCAACGCATCCAGCGCCACCCCGGCAACACTCAGCAACGCCACGCTCATTGACTCACTCCCCAGTAATTCTCATACAGCAACTCACTCAATGGCCGGGGCTGCGCCCAACCCTGCAGCGCCAGCATCGGCGCCGGATAGAACTCGGTCACCGGGCCCAGGCACAGCACGGCCAAGGGTTTGGCACCGGCGGGCAATCCTAGGAGGTCGGCCAGGGCCTGGGGCTCGAACAGCGACACCCAGCCCAGGCCCAGGCCTTCGCTGCGGGCCGCCAGCCAGAGGTTCTGAATGGCGCAGGACAGCGAGGCCAGGTCCATTTCCGGCAGGGTGCGCCGACCAAAGACATGCCGCTCGCGGCCATCCATCAATGCCGCCACCAGCACCTCGGCACAGTCATGGATGCCCTCGACCTTGAGCTGCATGAACTCGTCGGAACGCTCGCCCAGCGCCTCGGCGGTGCGCACCCGCTCCTCCTCCACCAACTGCTGGATGCGCCCGCGCAACGGGCGATCGCTGATGCGGATAAAACGCCAGGGCTGCATCAGCCCCACGCTGGGCGCCTGATGCGCTGCCTCCAGCAAGCGCCGCAGCAACTCCGGCTCGACACTGCCACCGGCAAAATGCCGCATGTCCCGACGTTCGGCGATGGCGCGATACACGGCCGCACGCTCCGCCGCAGAAAATGCCTGCTCACTCACCGCTCACCCCCCCTGCAGGAGCCGGAGCGAACAACGCCGCCACCGCCGCCGGATTGGACGGAAAGTAGAAATGCACATAGGAAGCGGTCATCCGCCCGTCGCGGTACACCGCCTCAGCCCCCCGCCCACCGTTGGGACTGATGCCCCGGGCAATCGGCTCAAGGGCTGTGGTGGTCAGAGAGTGATGGTAGGTATGGCCACGCAAGCTGCCTTCCGGCAACTCCACGGCCTGCAAGGCCAGGGCCGCCAGGCGCTTCTGCATCACCGCCGCGCCGGGCAGCAAGCCCAGCAGCTCGGCACACTGGCCGTCGACGTCGGTCAGGGAGTCGAGCAGGTACAGCATGCCGCCACACTCGGCGAGCAATGGCTTGCCCGCAGCATGGTGGGCACGAATGGCGTCGAGCATGGCGCCGTTCTGCGCCAGGGCCTGGTGATGCAATTCCGGGTAGCCACCGGGCAGGTACAGGCTGTCCGCCTGCGGCAGTGTCGTGTCGTGGATAGGGGAGAAGAAATGCAATTGCGCGCCCATGGCCCGCAACAGATCGAGGCTGGCGCCGTAGGTAAAGGCAAACGCCTCGTCCCGCGCCACAGCAATGCGCACGCCCTCCAGCAAGGGCTCGCAAACCACTGGCGTTGGCGCGGCAAAACTCACGGCGGGCGGCAACTCCACCTGACAGCTGCTGGCCAGCGCCTCGGCGGCGGCATCCAGGCGCAAGTCGAGATCATTCAGTTCACGGGCCTGCACCAGCCCCAGGTGCCGGCTGGGCAGTTCGATATCGGTTTCCCGGGACAGGGCGCCGTACCAGCGCAAGCCCTCGGTAAGGCTGCCTTCGAGCAACTGCGCGTGACGCAAGGTGCCGACCCGGTTGGCCAGCACCCCGGCGAACGGCAGGTCCGGCTGATAGCGGGCCAAGCCCAGGGCCAGCGCGCCGAAGGTCTGGGCCATGGCGGTGCCATCGATCACCCCCAGCACCGGCACCCCGAAATGCCGCGCCAGATCGGCACTGGAGGGGGTGCCGTCGAACAGCCCCATGACCCCTTCGATCAGGATCAGGTCGGCGTCAGCTGCGGCTTCCCAGAGCAGGCGCCGGCTTTCCTGTTCGCCCACCATCCACATGTCCAGCTGATACACCGGAGCGCCGCTGGCACGTTCGAGAATCATCGGGTCGAGAAAGTCCGGGCCGCATTTGAACACCCGTACCTTGCGCCCCTGGTTGCGGTGCAGGCGAGCCAGGGCAGCGGTCACGGTGGTCTTGCCCTGGCCGGAAGCCGGCGCGGCGATCAATACCGCCGGGCAATGACGAACATCGGTCATGAAATCACGCTCACAGCTCAACACCTTTCTGCGCCTTGATGCCGGCCTGGAAGGCATGCTTGACCATGCCCATTTCGGTGACGGTATCGGCCAGTTCGATCAGTTCCGGCTTGGCTCCACGGCCGGTCACCACCACATGCTGCATGGGCGGCCGGGCTTGCAGGTCGCTGAGCACCTGGTCCAGATCCAGGTAGCCGTGCTTGAGGGCGATGTTCAGTTCGTCGAGCACCACCAGACCGATGCCCGGGTCGCTCAGCAACGCCCTGGACACCGCCCAGGCGGCTTCGGCCGCGGCGATATCGCGCTGGCGATCCTGGGTTTCCCAGGTAAAGCCCTCGCCCATCACATGAAAGCGCACCTGCTCCGGAAAACGCCGGAAGAACAGTTCTTCGCCGGTGCTGTTACGGCCCTTGATGAACTGCACCACGCCGCACTGCATGCCGTGGCCCATGGACCGCGCCAACATGCCGAAAGCCGAACTGCTCTTGCCCTTGCCATTGCCGGTCAGCACCAGCAACAGGCCACATTCGTTGGGCGAGTTGGCGATGCGCTCATCGATCACGGCTTTCTTGCGCAACATGCGCGCCACGTGGCGCTCGTCACGATCGGGGGATTCACTCATGGGGCAGCTCTCCGTTGGGGCTGGGGAACGGCGGGCAGGAAAAGGAATAGACGGCGCAAGCCTGGCATCGCCCACCGTGATGCCGTTGGATGGATCAGGCCGGTCTCCGGGCTCATGAGGGGCATTGCTGCCGGACTGCGCGCCTTCCCATGTCGTGGACACAGTGGCATCTGGCGCAGCCTTGACTCATCTACCGTTGCGGGGGCAGCGCCGGAATCGTAGCCATGTCCATCGCTGGCACAGGCCCTGACCGGCTTCCCTGTTTCACTCTGTCGACCAGCGGCCACAGAGCACCTGAAACAAGTCGCGAAGGTTAGAGGGTTGGGGGTGGAGCGTCAATTAAAGCCAGCCGGCGCGCGACACACAAAACTGCACCGCATCAACAAACTGACGCCAATCTTGTGCCACACTGAGCACGTTGATATCAAATAGCCATATTTCAGCCCACCCACCGCCAGACAACAACAAGGACGGATCCCGATGCAAGGCATGATCATCAGCAATCCCAAGCTGGAATTCCTGCGCCCGATGCTGGAACGCTGGTTTGATTGCATTGACCGCTACAACGCTGTTCGTGGCGATGGCGAAACCCCTTACTGGTTCGACGAACAAGCCAACCTGGGTTTGCTTTCCGCCGCCGCCTGGATGGCGGAAATGGTCAGCCTCGAACACAGCCCCAGCAAAAAACAGCAGGAGGCAGGCGCCCGCAACGCACGCACCGATCTGTACCTGGCCACCCGGGAAGAGCGCGCCTACATTCAGGCCACCCAGCGCTGGCCCCAGGTCAACGGCCTGCGCCTGACCCAGGCCTTGCTCGACATTGCCAGTGACGCGAGAACAATCAGCTACCCCAGCGACCTGCGGCTCGGCTGCCTGTTTGTCAGCCCGCAAAAGGCCCAGCACAGCGCCACCCCGGAAGAACTCCAGGACATGCTCGACGAGTTGCAAAAGGAACACTGCTGCGCGGTGGCCTGGTACTTTCCCTACGCCTATCGCAAGTTGCACAACGAAGCCGGCCACTACCATCCCGGGGTCGCGGTACTGTTCAAGGAAGCCCGCTGATCAGGCGGAACCCTACGCCGGCTATGCTCCTCTATGACTAGGACGTCCGTGCACTCATAGGGAAATCAGCATGCTCAAGTCTCGACTCGCTTTGCTTATCGCCATCGCCGCCGGCCTTACGGCCTGCGGCGAAACCTCCAGCCTGCAAGTTTCCGACGGCACCGGCCCCAGCCCCAAGCTGCCGGAGCCCAATCCGACACTGATCCCCACGGTGAACATCGCCCCGGCGATTGGCTGGCCCAAGGGCACCCAGCCATTGGCGGCAGCCGGCACCCAGGTCAATGCCTTCGCCGAAGACCTCGATCATCCACGCTGGCTCTATGTCCTGCCCAACGGCGACGTACTGGTGGCGGAAACCAACGCACCGCCCAAACCCGACGACAATCAGGGCATTCGCGGCTGGATCGCCGGAAAGATCATGGGCCGCGCCGGCGCTGCCGTGCCCAGCGCCAACCGCATTACCCTGCTAAGGGATCAGGATCACGATGGCGTGGCCGAAACCCGCAGCGTGTTTCTGGACAACTTGAACTCGCCGTTCGGCATGACCCTGGTCGGCAATGACCTGTATGTGGCGGACACCGACAAGCTGCTGCGCTTTCCTTACCAGAACGGCGACACGCGGATCACCGCGACCGGCACCAAGGTCGTCGATCTGCCCGGCGGCACGCTCAATCACCACTGGACCAAGAACGTCATCGCCAGCCCGGACGGGAGCAAGCTCTACGTCACCGTCGGCTCCAACAGCAACGTCGGGGAAAATGGCCTGGACCAGGAACAAGGCCGCGCCGCGATCTGGGAGGTGGATCGGAGCAGCGGGCAGCATCGCCTGTTCGCCACCGGTTTGCGCAATCCCAACGGCCTGGCTTGGGAGCCGGTCAGCGGAGCGCTGTGGACCGCGGTAAACGAACGCGACGAGATCGGCAGCGACCTGGTGCCGGACTACATCACCTCGGTCAAGGACGGCGCCTTCTACGGCTGGCCCTTCAGCTACTACGGGCAACATGTGGATGTGCGGGTCAAACCGCAGAACCTCGATCTGGTGAGCAAGGCCATCGCCCCGGACTACGCCGTTGGCTCGCACACCGCCTCTTTGGGACTGACCTTTGCCCAGGGCAGCAAGCTCCCGGCACCGTTCACCGAGGGCGCGTTCATCGGCCAGCATGGCTCGTGGAACCGCAAGCCCCATAGCGGCTACAAAGTCATCTTCGTCCCCTTCAGTGCCGGCAAGCCCCAGGGTTCGCCCGTGGACGTGCTCAGCGGCTTTCTCAGCGCCGATGAAAAGGCCTATGGACGCCCGGTTGGCGTAGTGATCGACCAGCAAGGCGACTTGCTGGTGGCCGATGATGTCGGCAACAAGGTCTGGCGGGTATCGGCCGCCAAAGCGCCCTGATTCAGCGCTTGCGGCACAGGGTCAAACCGTCCCCCAGGGGCAGCAGCGACAGGTCGATGCGCGAGTCATCCCTCAAGGCCCGGTTGAGCGCCTGGATGGCTCGGGTATCTGCGCTGGCAGGATTCACCTCCAGCACACGCCCGCTCCACAAGGTGTTGTCGAATACCGCCAGGCCCCCGACTCGCAATAGACGCAACGCGGACTCCAGATAGGCCGGGTAGTTGGCTTTATCGGCATCGATGAAGATCAGGTCGAAAGATTCGAGCCGGCCAGCCTGCTCCAGGTCAGCCAGGGTTTGCAGCGCTGGAGCCAGGCGCAGGTCAATGCGCCGCTCAACACCTGCCTCCTGCCAGTAACGGCGGGCCGTAGCGTTGTAGTCGCCGGGCAGGTCGCAACAGATCAACGAGCCGTCTGCAGGAAGGGCCTGAGCCATGCACAAGGCGCTGTAGCCGGTGAAGGTTCCCACTTCCAGCACCTGGCGAGCAGCGGTCAACTGGATCAGTAGCGCAAGAAACTGCCCCTGTTCCGGCGCCACCTGCCAACGGGCAGTGGGCAGGGCCTGGGTTTCATCCCGCAGACGTCGCAAGAGCGGCGTTTCGCGCAGGGACACATCCAGCAGGTAGTGATACAGGGCATCGTCGAGGTTGAGCGTACGCGCAGTCACAGGCACCTCGAGCAGAGTGGAATTATGGGTTGTGCGCCAGATGTTCCGGCTGCAGCACGCGCTTGGCGCTCAGATAGGCTTTCTGCCAATAGGCCTTGGACAGGCTGTCGAGCTTCACCGTGCCGCCGGTGGCCGGGGCATGGACAAAACGCCCCTCACCGACATAGATCCCGGCATGACTGACCTGGGAGCCGCCATTGGTGGCGAAGAAGATCAGGTCACCGGTTTGCAAGGCATTCTTGCCCACGTCCGGCGCCTGCATACCGATCATTTCCCGGGTCGACCGTGGCAGGGAGATACCTGCGGCGTCGCGGTAGACGTAGCCGATCAGGCCACTGCAATCGAACCCGGAGTCTGGAGTATTGCCGCCCCAACGATAAGGCGTGCCGACCAGACCCAAGGCGCGGAACAGCACATCTTCAGCGACGGGAGAAAAAGCCTGGGAAGCGTTGAAAACCGGTGCACGTACCACAGGCGCAGGTGGCGGGGTACGGCTGGCGCAAGCGCTGAGCAGCGCGGCGAGGGCAATTAGGGCAAATCGGGCCGAGGTCGACATAAGCTGAACAATCCTGATCGGGATGCGGCTTTCTCTGCCGTGGTACTGAAAACAAAACCGCGTAAGCAGGGCTTACGCGGTTAGTTTCAACAATAGATCAGGATTCTAGCGTCTACGCGCCAAACTTCAAGTAAGACTTTAACTTCGCCCTACAAACCATCTGCTTATTTGCGTGCGGTGACCACGGTTGGCGCCATGGCAAGCGCGCGCTTGGCTTCGATGAAGGTCTTGCTCCAGTAGCTGTCACCCAGGCTGTCGACCCGCACACCGCCGCTGCGGCGGCTGCTGGAGTGGATGAACTGATCATCGCCCAGATAGATGCCGGCATGACTGACGCGACCGCGACCGTTGGTGCTGAAGAACAGCAGATCACCCGGCTTGAGGTTGTTGCGCGCCACCAGAGGGGCCTTGACGTTGATCATTTCGCGAGTGGAGCGCGGCAGGTTCATGCCCGCCTCTTCGCGAAACAGATAGCCGATGAAACCGCTGCAATCGAAGCCGGCTTCCGAGGTACCACCGAAACGGTAGCGGGTACCGATCAGGGACATGCCGCGCTCGAGGATGCTGTCAGCCAGAACTGGCAACTGGTAAGGCTTGCTGTCAGAGAACTCTGCCAGTTCCTTTTCAGTTGCCAGCTCTTCCTGGTAAACAGCGGAAGACTGGTTTTTGACGGAGACTTGAGCCTGCTGGGCAGTTTGCTGCTGCGACACCGGAGTGTGGGAAGCGCAACCAAACAACAGGGTAACGAGTGCGAGAGGCACGAGGGGTGCGAAGCGATTTAGCATGGGCACGACCGTGGCTTGAAATAAATGAAGACGCGACTATGCCTTCTATCGCCCTCATTTGCAAATTCAATCGATCAGAATGTGACTTATGAGTTTCTTCCGTACATCTAAGGCTTTAAGCCCAATTTAAGTCCGACGGTCTATGGAAACCCTTCCAAAGGCGCGATTTCTGACGCCTGAAATATGCCGAAGACCGGCAAAAAAACGGCTGCAGGCCTTGGTTTTACCAGCCCAGCGTCTCTTTCAGAAAGGGAATGGTCAGTTTGCGCTGAGCTTGCAATGAGGCCTGGTCAAGACGTTCGAGCAGCTCGAACAGAGCACTCATGCTGCGGGTCCCGCGGGTGAGGATAAAATGTCCGACTTCGTCGGTCAGGTGCAGCCCGCGACGCGAGGCGCGCAGTTGCAAGGCACGCAATTTGTCTTCATCGGAGAGCGGGCGCATCTGAAAAATCAGCGCCAGGGTCAGTCGAGACTTCAAATCCGCCAGCTTCACTGGCAACTCACGGGGCGAGGTTGAAGCGGCAATCAGCAAACGCCGGCCACTGTCACGCAAGCGATTGAACAGATGGAACAGCGCCTCTTCCCAATCAGCCTTGCCCGCTACCGCCTGCAAGTCATCCAGACACACCAGCTCGTACTGTTCCAGGTTGTCGAGAATCTCGATACCGCGATCCAGCAGCTCCGCCAGCGGCAGATAAACCGCAGGCTCCCCCAACTGCTCGAAACGCAAACAGGCCGCCTGCAGCAAGTGCGTGCGACCCACGCCGTCCTTGCCCCAGAGATAGATCAGGCTTTCGGTCCAGCCGGCGTCGGCTTCGCAAAGGCGCTCGACGTAGCCGAGTGCAGCGGCATTGGCGCCTGGGTAGTAGTTGATGAAGGTGGCGTCGTCACGCAGACGCACACCTAGGGGCAGCTGAATCGGTTTCATGCTGACTGAACAGTTCCAAAGGAACCGTTAGTGGCCTCTGTGTAAAGTTTGCAAAGTTTATACCCGTGACGCCGAGCGCACAATGCAGCAGACCACAAGCAAAATCAAAGGTTTGCGTTAGCAAAACAGCATTCAGGGGCGAATTTTGACAGCCCCGGCAACAGCCAATGAACGCCAGCCAGCGCACGCCCGCAAGGCGCTCATTGCCGCCACTCGTTGCCCACCAGCCTACAGATCAGGGTCTTCGGCACCGCTATAGAGGTCTGAATCCTTGTACAGATCGTGCATGTGCCGCACCAGCACCATGATCACCGCGGCCACTGGCAAGGCCAACAGCACCCCGGTAAAACCGAACAGCTCACCACCAGCGAGAATGGCGAAGATCACCGCCACCGGATGCAGCCCAATACGGTCGCCCACCAACAGCGGCGTCAGCACCATCCCCTCCAGTGCCTGCCCCACCATGAACACGGCAACGATGCCGATCATGGGGTACAGGTCGCCGCCGAACTGGAACAGGCCGGCGATCAGCGCCGCGCCAATCCCTATGACAAAGCCCATGTACGGCACGATCGCCGCCAAGCCGGCAATCAGGCCGATCAACAGCCCCAACTCGAGCCCCACCAGCATCAGCCCCGCCGCGTAGATCATTCCCAGGGCCAGCATCACCAGCAACTGTCCACGGACAAACGCCCCCAGCACCTCATGGCACTCTCCCGCCAGAGACACCACCCGCTCTTCGCGATTGCGCGGCAGCAGACTGCGGATCTTGGCCATCATCAGGTCCCAGTCCCGCAACAGATAGAAGCTGACCACCGGAATCAGCACCAGATTGGCCAGCCAACCGATCAGCGCCAGCCCAGACGCCGTGGCCTGGCTCAGCACCACGCCAACAATGTCAGTGGTCTGGCCCATGTGCTCGCTGATCGCAGCCTTGACCTTGTCGAATTTCCAGAAGCCATCCGCCAACCCCAAGCGTGCCTGCACCCAAGGCATGGCGGTGTGCTGCACCCAATCGAGCATCTGCGGCGCCAGCTCGTAGAGGCGCAGCAACTGCTTGGCCAGCATCGGCACCAGGACCAGCAACAGGGTCATGATGATCAGCGTGAACAAGGCAAACACCGCCACCACGCCCCAGGTGCGCGACAGCCCCCACGCCTCCAGGCGATCCACCAGCGGGTCGAACAGATACGCCAGCAACAGCGCCACCAGGAACGGACTGAGGATCGGATGCAACAGATAGACGAACCCACAGACCAGGAGCACGCCCCCCAACCAGACCCAACGACGCGTATCAGCCATAAACCACTCCAGCTTCTATATAGAAGGAAACCCATCTGCTACCAGCGAAAACGCAATTGCGCGGCCTGCGGCGCAGCCACCGCCGGCACCGCCCCTTCAGCCCCCGGCACAGGGGCCGGCGCCTCGCCCGCAGGAATTTCCTGCAGCCTGGCCAGGGATAGCTGCGCCCGCAGTTGCTCCGCACTGCCGTTGACCCGATAGATGACGCGATCACCGTCGATGCTCTGAATCTGCGCACCGAAAGGCTCCAACAGATGCCCCAGCGCCGCGTAGTGCTCCAGGGTCATGCCCTGCACTTCGAGCAATTGCTCGCTGGCGGCTCCAGGGCGCGTGACGAAACGCGGCGCCAGACGCTGACTCACCGCCAGCAGCACGCCATCGGCCAGCGCCGCCGTATCCGCGCCCTGAACAGTGCCCTGCTCTTTCTGATCGCCGAGCCACAAACGCCACTTGGCCTGCCATTGCCCGCCCTCTTCACGGGCATGCACCGCCAACAGCGCATCGGCGCCGTAACGCTCCGACGCTTGGCGCAGAGGAGCCGGGTCGGAGCCTTCAAGGTTGGGCGCCGTGGCAACGATCTGCTCATCCAGATCGCCCAGCGGCAGGCGCAGCGGCAGACCACGATGCTGCGCCGCACGCCGCAGAGGCGCGGCACTGGCCTGACCGTCGCCGACCAGGCTCGAGCCCTCAGTGGAGTCGCTCAACCACCAGCCCAGGATCGATGGCCGGTTGCTGCCCCACAACGGCAGGCCCGCCTGGCGCAGCGCGCGATCGGTGCTGACCGGATCAAAGTCCACTTGCAGGCTTTCCGGCGGACCGGCGTCATAGCCGTACTGGCTGATGATCTGCTGCGGATCCTTGCGGATTGCCGCCAGCCCCGCGCCCTGAGCCGCCTTGGCATCGCCGGTCAGGCGCAGTACCAGGGTCTCCAGGGCACGCTGCGTGGCCTGGTCGCGCTCCTCGGGCGACTGGCTGCTGACCGGCTCGCGCACTTGATACAGGCCATTGAGGGTTTCGGCATGACTCGCCAGGCTGACCAATGACAAACAGCCCACAAACAGAAATTGACCCAGACGCATGGAAGATTCCCGACGACAATAAAACGATTGAAACAGCGCGCAAGAACCACTGCGAGCAAGGCTGTGACCACAAGCCCCGGTAAAACATTCACCGGTCGCCCGACTGTTTTCACGCTGTCATAACGATAGCCACTTGAGCGCTATACCTTATACAGGCATGGGCAGGACCACCAACACGGCCAATCGCGGTTTTTTTAGGCGGATATGCCTCTACCCGTCGGCCCGAGGATGGCCGCTGCCCCACAAGCCTGATAAAATCGCGCGCCTTCGCAGACCGGCACCAGCTGGGCACCCTGAAACACTTTCCCAGTGCTCGGGCAGGCTCTCTGGTTCGGTCGATACCCCTGAATCCCCCCTAAAGGCCTGGATCATGAGCAAGCAACCCTCCCTGAGCTACAAAGACGCCGGTGTAGACATCGACGCCGGTGAAGCATTGGTCGAACGCATCAAGAGCGTCGCCAAGCGCACTGCG
>Ga0194135_10001124_pt1 | contig 15710 bp, 10 predicted proteins | sample LitLau_LLRF_2013_FD_134024 | JGI IMG/M metagenome (GOLD analysis project Ga0194135, IMG submission 134024) | Freshwater sediment microbial communities in response to fracking from North America - Little Laurel Run_MetaG_LLRF_2013 (version 2) | ecosystem: Environmental > Aquatic > Freshwater >...
ATGTTTGGAATGCGAGACTAATGAATAAGAAGGAGATAGGCTTACAGTAAGAGCAGCTTGACTCGAGGCCCCTCCGACGCTGCTGAAAGTGTGCGACCTCGGAGCCAAAGTATAACCCGGTTTCGGAGCTTGTCTCAATGAACTTACCACTGCCACAATATAAGGAACACACATACAAATTAATACTAGTCATCATTCCACACCCCCTCCGCCTCCTCCTTCATCTCTTCATCCGACAATTCATCATTAACCTTAGCATTATGAGCTTTAGTACTTCAAAAAACTGTTCTATGTGTGTAATGCATGCAAACTCGTTCGTTACTTTTGTGCTTCTCTTTCAAAGCTCACAATACGCACACTCAAATAAGGAGTAAAGTAAATTCATAAAACTCATCGACATTCCCGAGAAGAATCTGAACAGAAGGAAATCATATTTAACTCGCAATAACTCAACCATTCGCAATTTATATAAAACTCTTGTGCAAAAACCATATGAGTTATGAATTATAATTAAACACAACTCTCATGAAACCAAAATGTGATTGTTAAAACAAAAATAAGCTTCACAAGTGAAATGATCAAATAATTAGAAATGAAGCAGCACAAAAACTTACAACCATGCCTGCAGGGCCACCGTTCCGTCCTGCTGCCGGAAGAGTTGCAGATTTCAAACCATATCCCGGCTTGGGCACTGCCCGCAGCGATGAAACCACTAGACATGTGCAAAAGCTAACTCAAATCTCAATAATTCACACAATCAACACAAAAACTCTGTCAATAAATCAACTACGAGTCAAATATGTAAAAGTCTACACAAAGATATTCATTTGGTCTTGTGCAGTCGCAAAATCATACACTTCAAAAATGGTTCGACAGTTTGTGGAAAAGTGCGTGTCGACGAAATCGTAAGCTTGTGTGAGCGTTCTTATATAATAACAATTGCTCCCATTTATCTGCAGTCTACTTTGGAAAGGTTAATTTAAAGTATTTAAACGTTAAGCCGCATGCAAATCCAATGTAGGTGATTACACGAACTAAATCTACCCCTATTAAATACACGTTCATGCAATATTCTATTTAAAGCTGTAATTGTGTCACAGGGTTAATTGCATCTCCTTTCTCAGGTTCTTGAAGCAATTATCAACACACTCTTATGCATATTCCTATCAATCACCACACACAAAGAGAAGACGAAGAAGTAGAGAGAGAAGGATTTGAAGGAACTAAGAAGTGATTAATTTCAGCTTTATTATTAAGATTAGCTTCTCCCTCACCATTATACGCAGGAATGGTACCGACAGATCTGCCCACGGAGGAACGGTAACTCGAGCCCCGATCTATTTCGTCTTCTTCCCAAGGTCTCGGATGATCCAAATTCCTCGACGGTGCTATTCAAATTTCACATGCACTTTTTCCTTTTTTAATTGACCACAATTAAAAGCCCAAGCCCATTTATGAGTAAAAGGCAATTAATTAAATATTTACAGTAATTTACACCGAGTTAATTTCAACATAAAAGAAGAAGAAGGAATGTCGAAGAAAGTCTTTGTAAATTATATTAAGGGCACGTCAATAATTTAAAGTAGTTTACAATTTACACGTCATCACGTCTAATACCTATTTCTCAAATACAAAGCAACTTACATGCATTGTGAGGCGACTCGTATCGAAGTCTGAGAGCAGGTTCTTTGCTGGCCGATGGAGTTCGAGATGCATTTCTGGGGTCCAAGTGGCTCATCTTCCACGCTCGAAGCTTCTCACGCTCCTTCACGTTCTGCAGGAATACTTTCCCGATTCCCGTCGCTATCTTTGTCAGTTCTTCCTCTTCTTTCTACTCAAACCACAACGAAAATTGTCAGCACAAGATCACCTGACCATTAATGAATTGATCAATTACTTTTAGTTTAGGATCATCTTCAGGCTTAAAGACAGTGTCTGTCTCATCTTCATCTTCCGAAGCGGAGACTCCTTTCCACGAGTCAGACCATCTCTTGCGTCTTTCTGCTCAAGAGATCAGAGATCAGTAGAGAACTTATCTAGTAATTAAGGATCATATTCTGAGGTGAAGACTCACCTGGGTCAGTGTAAGGATAAGGTGGAGCAGGAAAGTCGTCTCGTTCAATTTTCGAAGGTTCGTCAGGCTTGGGTGGCTTGGCTGCGGGATAGTGAGCCAGTTCAATAGGCTCCTCATTGTTCATATGCGGAGATCTCGGCCGCGGCGTTTCACTAACGAGGTTTTCTACCATCGCTTTCATTCCACTTCGGGAATGAGTCTTTGGAATTTGAATCTTTGTCCTCGAGCTGCTGCCTTTAATTTAATTAAACACAAAACACATTTAAAAAACCATACTTTCCCCTCGTCCAGTGTTATCGTTATTTCGTATGAAACCCTCTCGTACTTGGTGGTCTGTGGAAATGCGGAGACGCAGGAGGTTTATCATAAGGATCAATTGGTTTCTTCAAGTATGTATGAGTAGGCTCTGCTGTCAGATAACTATAAGTGTAGATCCGAGTGATATCCTCCGGATAAGGTGACTTGTATTCCCTCAAAATGAGTCCAGGACTGCTTGTCCGATATCCCGAGTACTAAATATTTAAGAAAGCATTCCAAATTAACTCCAAACTTTACACACGCGTGCATATTAATCCATTAATCCATTTTCAGTCACATTTAAACGGACATAAATCAAAGTAAGCAATAATAAAAACCTTCAACCTCTCCCTAAACTTCTAATAAAAGTGTATAATAAACCAAAAATAAAAAGTGACGACAAACCTTGCGATTCAAGCTGTTAAACGGGCTGTACAAGGAGCCGTTCAGACTAGGAGTTCGGGAACGGAAAGAAAACTATACAAACAAAATTCAAAATACGCTAGAAAACTAAAATTACGAACAAAATCATAATCAACACCAACAACTAATTAATCAATAAATTAATTACACGTCTCATTATATCTGAGCGATAATAATCAAGTAATTCCGATCAAAACACTTAATTAATACGCAATTAATTAAGTATCAAATCATTTGTGTCTCGTGAGGGTTAATCACGTCAATCACAATTAAATAGAAAGTTTAAATAAGTTCATAAATTCATGCCAGGCACACAATGCAAGTGAACGCACTTGAGTTTCTGAAACGGAGCAACTGTGGTCGAGTTTCGAGTCAGGTCTCAGGTCTTGGTCAACGACGATTGGGTGTCCATTTTCAATGAGTCCATTCAGAATCGTTCCGTTTTCATTCGGTCCAGGGCCACATCGCGGGTGCCAAATCGCCGTTCCTTGCAAGTACATCTCTTCCCCGTCCCCAAAAGGGTCTCCGCATTTTGTGCAACGGGCGCATGTCGGGTGGAAATGGTGGTTCTCACCGGCCTGCCATTTTCAAATACCTCTCTTTAACATTTGCTCATGCTTAATAGCGTTACTAATTAGCCCTGGGATGATCTCACCTGTAGTACTTTCCCTGAAATGTATCGATTGCAGTAAGCACATCGAACTCCGAAGCTTTTCTGATAGTCCTTTTCACAGTATGGAACTCCGTCCCTGATAAACCCACACCACAATTACAAATCTCTCCAATCTTCCTAATTGCTTATCTTCCTGCACTTACTTTCCCATGTATTCTCCATGCAAAACTATATCACAAGCTTGGCATTTGAAACACCAAATGTGCCACTGCTTATCCAACGCTACAAGGGCTTGTGCTTCTCTCAACTCCTTTCCACATCCCGCACACGCTGTAACACAAAACCAATTAATTCCCTATCCTTACATATTACGCATTATCTTAGTAATCGTCTTACGAGCATTGTCTTGGATAACAGGCGAGGTAGGTTGTCCTCCAGCCGAAGAAGAAGTCTCTCCTGCTGGAACATTAACACACTTTTGACAGAGGATCTCTCTCCCGGCCACCGTGACCTTTGCTCCCGTCGGAAAGGGCTTTCGGCATCGGGCACATGTGAAGCAGGCCTGGTGGTAAGTATTTCCCAGCGCTGTGACCACTTCGCCCTCAACGTAGCGACCACACGCCCCACACTGAGTCCCCCATCTCTGCTGGTAGTCCGAAGTGCAGTAATACTCCCCTTCGTGAAGGAAGAAGCCTCCGTGAGCCAATGAGGACGCGCAAACTGTCAAGGAATCATCCCATTTAGGAATTAACAACGTCATATCCACGTCATATTTTTGCATTTCCTTCCTAACGTTGTCGTTACCTTTGCATTTGAAGCACGCGATGTGAAAGAATTTCTCTTGTACCCTCAAAACCTCCCCGGAACATTTCTTCTTACACGCTTGACACGTCGTTTTTCCTGCAATCAAATACATTACTCTTATTAAGTTACGTAGTTCGAAATCATTTCAGGACAATTCATATCTAGGACAATTCATAAATGCATAAACAACGAGGCTGGTCCAAAATATTACGCAAGGTTTTCTGATACAAATGGATCCAAATATTCGTAACCTTGCACAATAATGTATTACATTTAGAGATATCTCTGAATAAATTATCTTTCTATTGTTCAGATTTGTTCACAGAGGAAACTCCAAGTGCATCCACAAAGGGGCTATCTTTTCACGGCAAATGTGCATCACACAAGGTCAGAGTAGATAAATAGCACACCAGACCTATTACGGAATTTGCATTTACTGCACCCTCGAAAAGGATGTGAACTATCGTTTTAATTTGCACTCTCTGCAGCTTTTGCACCACCTTCGGAAACGAACAATCAAACGTAATTTAGTTTTTGCATGCACCTAATGTTTTAAAGTGTCAAATTCAAACACTTTTCTACCGAATAGTGTGCAGTTAAAATTGCTGAAAATTAACAAAAAACTATGCAAAAACTCAAAGAGACCTATCTAGGAACCAAAAAAGATCTCACGGTCTGATTTGTCTCAAACCGCAAAAGGTAGTTAAGTTTAAATGGACACACATCCATACATCCCTACCTATACTTACTTCGTGTTAAAACAAATACTACTATTCGTAAAGCTCTTTACTGCAGAATCTGTAATCTCATGCATAATTTGCGCCTCATTACAATGCGCTAACCTGATGATGAGTTTAAAAAGTCTATCTCTGCGAGGAATGTACACAGCCGTAAATTGTCGTAAATTTGAGCGATCAATTTGGCAGCAATAAATGTCAGTTATGTGGAACGAAGAACGAAGAGTATGGAGAGACCTTGTAACGCACATTTGGACAAGTGTTGACAGAACTGGGTGAGTGGCAGGAAGCTATCAATTAGCTCCGATCTCATTTTGCCCAGCCTCAGTTTCAGTGCATTTCAACCTAAACAAAAGTCGAGAGCAGATGAAACTCCATCTGCTTTTTCGTTCATTCTCACGTCCAATTCGTCGGTGGACTTAACTAAACCTAACTTAGCTGAACTAAATGTTCTTTTGTGAATTAAACAAGAAGAAGGAGCGGCGACGGTGGTTAACTTTCTTCAGACGATTTTTGCGGTCTTAAAAGAGAAGGCACTTTCATTCAAAGAGTCTCCTCTGACCCATTTCAGATTCTTGTCAATATTTCTAATAATATAAAGTTCTTAGTTTTGGGCTACTTTTGAAAGACTCTTTAAAAGACTCTCTCAAAACCACAAGGGAATAAAATCATAAAATATGTCAAAATGTCTTTCTAAATTTCAAAATTGTAAAAAACTGCTGACCACATTTCACATAAATCATAGACACGCAAGAGATTTCTCAGCAATCTCGTATTAAATATAACTCTAGATATTATTGAGTCGAGTTTACCCATTCGGTTTTTCTTAAAGGGCAGCGTATCTTCTCCAGCAACGATACGTCCATTTCGAATAACAACTTTGATGTCATGATGATCTTTTGGGTTTAACTCAACAAGACTGCTGGACTGATGATTATGGTGATGCCCATTCGTTCCATTACGTCCATTACTTCCATTTGTCACACCGTTACCATTCGAAGTATGATAACTTTCTCCAGGAATAATTTGCGGTGAACTTGTTCCATTTCCATTGTTGGTGGTGCCATTGTTATTGCTCGACACGAGGACGCTCTTTCGAGGAATCACTACCGGAGCATCTTTCGACCTCATAATATTATTCTTATCCACCGTTTCATCCACAAAACTTGCAATTCACTTTTGTTCATTTACTCGCTTTAATAGTTCATACTCATTTCATGTTGCTCACACTCTTCTTCAGACATTATTTGAGATATGTCATATTTGACACGCAAAGATCTCCCGAAGATCTTTCCCTGTCAAATACACATTTCTTTCTTAGTCCCATCTTCCACACGGAAGTCAGGAAGAACCCATTTTAAAACTTTAAAACTTTAAAACTATGTCGCATCGTTAGACGAAGGATAATTCTATTTTAGGAAGCACATTTGAGAAACCTTCTTCTCCCCTAAAGGCAGGCCCAAAATAAATCCCCATCTCTTTTACTTTAGAAGAAAGCACTAAAGTAGACTCCACTTCATCTCCCTTTCTCTAATCTCGAGCTCCCTAAATCTCAAGCTAACGATGCGTGCCTAAATATACATATATTCCTATTCAATATTTCTCAAACGCTTTTTATTAAGTAACAATGTACAGTGTCGTATGGTTTATTTAATCGCTCAAGGTTAAATATGTCAGTTAATTGACTGACAATATCAAACGCTTCATATGAAAGCGCAGGATTACTCCAACACATGAGTCACACACCAATAAACAGAGTTTGTTGGAATTGTTTATATAGATTGCGTTGCTTCATTCCAACATCTCTCTTCGACATTTCCACACTGATCTATCTACAGAGGAGGCACATGTGTGGATATTTTTATATTCCGTAGAACACACAAGGACAGGTGCTTCCACCAGAATACTAATAAATACTTAACCCAATTCTTCTCCTAAGGCTGTTCCATATGGGCTTCCCGTCCAAAGGAATTAAGAATCCCATCAGCCTAGCAGAATAACATTGGAGGAATCCAATTGGAATCCAATTTTCTACTCACAATCATTCTAGCCTTAAATTTACGGAATTCTGTATTATGTAAGACACACAAACGGAACGAATTTATTCCATCCTATCCAAAATGTTACCCTTTCCAGTGTATTTAAGATCTTATTCGCACTTTACACACACACACGTGCTTTGTATAATTATTAGCTTTTAACCACTTAAACTATTCACCTTGATTAAAGAACAACGAGTCATGAACAATTTCCCGTTCAACCAAAGTTCAAAACTGAAACTTATTATTCCAAACAGATCTATTTCTATGAAATCTAACAAGTCCAAAGTCAACACCTTGTAATATTTAATCCACTTTCTATAAGTCTATAATGTCGCTTCTTCCCCGTAGAATGATTCACTTGAGACTAGATGAAGAATGATATCGAACTGAAGTCAGTTCGTATCTGATCCTGAGAGGCCTCTCGAAAAAGGTTTTTAACTAATCTAATCTACACTAAATTATCCTACAACGCTAAATCTTTTATATAATCATCACCTAACTAAACGTCAGTAGCGGAATTAACCACTTTAAGCTGTCACACTCCGTAAATGATAATGATACCAAAACCATGCACACACAACAGACCCTTCTCTATAGTTTTTAACCAACCGAACCTTATTGCGCACAATATTACGTGAAAGCTGGAACTCACAAGATATGTATATATAGCGATATATAGCGAATCCAAATATGCTGCATAAATTTTAAAGAGTTGCCTTCAGTCACATTTTTAGTCGAGGAATTTGCATTGCGTGCCATTGTATAATAATGTGAAATTCTAGAACTGTTTCAGCGACGACGTGTGCTCGCCTATTAAAACCGTGAAACTATTTACTTAAACTGGGTTAAATTGTTTCATCAATCTCTTAAGTAGAGTAATAACAAAAAATCATGCCTGGCATATTAATTTTCAATGTTAACGCTAATAATTCCCTAAAGATATGAGACATAATTGAACGCGTTTAGTTTTATTACATTATTAGCGATCAGAATATAAGCTGGTGATTCACATGATAAAAATGTAGTAATAATTAACTAACGGGACTTTTCCCAAATATTCTCTCGGCAAGTGAGAATTATAAACCTCAGTTTATTTAAGCATTTAAACATTTCTAACATTTCTAACCATTTTGTACAGCCTCGTACAACCTACATAGAATGCATCGAACAAAGCAGTACCAGAAGTAAAACACGAAATAATTGTGTGTAATAAGTCATTCAGGAGATCTAACAACCATAACGAAATGATACGCACTGCACAATAATCTTCTTCGACTCTTCTTCTTCTTCCTATCTCTCATCTCCCTCTAATTCTTTAAATTTAACATTTCAAAACGTCTCAAGTTCAAGTCCCACACTTCCTTTAAATAGCTAAAAACCTCATCGTTCCTAAAATATTGAGCTTAATATAAGACGAACTACTTACAAAAGTCATTTGTGAAAAATCCCCTCGTTCACACTTTTTATTCCAAACGCTAACTAGAACACAACTCGTAAAGCCTCGTCTTCTGTGAAACTAGAATTTTTGCAGTCCTTTAAAGCATCATTATATCCTTCCCATACGTCTCCTTGTTACAGGGATAACAATAATGAAACCATAAAGTATTCTACTCCTTCTCGGGCATCTCGGGGCTTTAAAAAAGATCACAGATAATCATAATCTCATCCCCAGCACATAATAATCAAAACAACAACACAATAGCTCTTGGACACTGACTCTCCGATCTCTTTCTATCATCATTATCTCACAATAACTTCCTTCAATGCGTAAAATCTTACGGTAAACCGTACTATAAACTAATTCTATTCTTCCTTGAATCAAAACCTCCTTGGCAAAGTTTCATATACCGACACAACAATAGTTACAATAGTTATTAAAACGACCGACGACTGACGGTTCTTTCTGACACAAAACTGCAATAAAATATTCCACTTAAAGTCTACCAGACTTCTTCTTATTAAGTATCATCATCATCTTTCTCTTAATATTCATTCAACTGGAAATATCTTCAAGATTCCTCATTGTCCCCTGTACAGACTTTACACCTATCGCATTCAAAAATATTGAAAAATTCAAGTAGCCTCTTGTGAACTTCACAGAATTTTACAAGTACTTGCCACGTTTAGCACTCATCCTTTATCAAAGAAGCTCCTTTCATGACATGACAACACTCACCGGTACTTCAAATGTCACAACTATTCGCTAATTATCTCTGGAATTTGCTAAAGATCAAAGAATACAAACCATATATAGCTTATTTCCACAGGCCATTTCAAACCTAAATAATAATGATAATTAGCACTGCACCGAACACACACAAGTAGAAGAATGATGCACACCTGTGCCTGTTTGAACTAATCCCCCTCTAAAAAAGTATCAAAACCATATGCAACACCAACGGTGGAACCCGGAAGTTAACATTGAATCATCAAGTCAATTAAGTGTACAGTGACACTGAAAAGACATTGGCAAAGAGAGATGAAGAAACTTCAACAAACTTGAGCCAATAAAATAAGTCTAAATGCAAATCCACTTTCCCCTTAAAACAGTCAGAAAGTAAATTAAGGTCCAAGTAAGGTTATTTCGTATGCATCATTAAAACTTCCTCCTCTCCTGAATATTCACCGGTTTCTCAGTCTCTGTCAATGAAAAACCATCACCACCACTTTTTCCCACTCTCGAGTCTCATTTAAAAATACGAAGCCTCTCGTACACATTTAAACTACATTGAAGTCACAAACAATTATCTGATCCGTCTTAAAAGATTGAAACACACAGACACGACACACATAACTCACATGCCAAACTCATCATCACACACGCACTGAACTAACATCGAGAATAAACTCATCACCAGTCTTCTGTCTAGAAAGAGGAGTCTTCTAGAGTTTCACGTGGATTTATGTTTCACCTAACTAACGACTTTAAATCTATCTATACTTAAACCTATTTAAATCCTCTTGAGCTGTACTCTGTAAAGTTTCAGCCTGCTAAGACAAATGCTCCTGAATGATTGACACCCAAGATTCATTCCCTCACTCACGTTATTTAAATTACCAAGTGTACTAGACATCTCATCGTCGGGAACCACGCACGTATATAAATATGCACATCTCACTCAATGAAATATCCCCGTAGGTAAATAACACACACACAACCCACACAAACAACTTTTGATATCAACTCATCGTTTGCAGTATATGTGTCTCAATCTGCGTAAAAAAGCCTTACAAAAAAGCAGGCAAGAGATTCGTACGGGAGTGAAATGCTAAATTATCACTATCACCTTCTCGCAGTTCTCTGCACATGGACTACTACAATATAATGTACGAAGAAGAATAAGTCACATGTAGTCTCACGTAACGATGAACTTCCTCCTTCTTACTCTTTGAAACGCACCAAATAAACTCTTCATTATTACGGCCAACTTTAGATTTAAATCCCCAAGATATAGTCAGACACAGGAGGTTCTGTATTCCTTGCACTCTTTTAAACACAGGACCACTTTTCCATTTATTATCACTGCAGAAATCTCACGAAATAACCCACAATGGGGATAAGTCGGATAAGCCCAACAAGAGTCAGGAGAGTAGACTAGACGGGATCACTCGCAGAATCTCATCTTTAGATATAATCAAAATATAAAATCCTATAAAAGACGCTGTTGATTCTGCTAAACCATCACGAGCAATATTTTGCAATTAAATTTTATCATGTGAAATATGCGATGAGAAATTATTATGGAACTATAAAGTGCACAACAATAAATCCCTGCGAATACTTAATAATAATATACAGAGACACGGGTTACGACTACCGTTTTACAGTGGAAATCCTCCCACATCCTATGTTTTTATCCCAATCATATATTCCTTGGATATTGTTGCGATGTTCCATACCATTTTCATGATACAATAGTGCACACACGACATCAAGAAAGAATTTATATCGTGCAGGGATATTAAAGTCAACTCCATCGCATATTCGAAATGGCAACCAGATCACTTGCTAAACCACAAATTAAATATTAAATCTCACAGAATGATGAAACTCGCAAGCGATCGCTTCTGGTTCCATACATATAAATTACTAAACATTATTGAGAGTGTGTGTGAGATTGTCTTGAATATTTCCAACATTTATCTCTCTCGTACATTTTCTTTCATTGCCCTTCTCTAGCTCGTTCAAGAAATACAGATTCTGTCGTAGTTCACTTGCATTTTACCTTCGCAAAAGCGTCGTTTAAAAGTCATTCTTTCATTCCCCTTCCTACGACTTAATTGCTTTCAAGTCCAATGCTCTTGGATAAAGGGAATCTAAAAGGTGGGAAGATATTATTATTTATACCGCAGCTGGAACAATTCGTGCAAGTCGTAAAAAAAGACGAGCATTCTGTCCTCCATGATTGTTATACTCCTTGTGAAGAAAACAATCTCTCTCTATATATAAAGTCTCCTCATCTTAAGATTATATTAATTAATCACGCTACTAGCTTAATACATTAACTTACATATCTCTTTAAAGCACATTCTTACTGGAATATATTCTTCATGCAGACATAAAAAGTATTATTCCTATCTTGTTATAACTCCCAATTGCTTTTTCAAGAAGCAAAAACCTCACTAGCTAAGTGTTATACAAGGCCACACGATGACAAGGGAATTATCTCGCACAGATCGAAATGATTTTTCTATTCCCAGGACATGCAAAAATACATTTACTACAATTACTACTGAATTGTTACCATATTTCTCTTCATCATCAAAAGTCTGTGCAATACTGTGCAACAGACTGGCCATAAAAGTAGAGTGAAAAACTTTAAACAAAACACACTATGCTTGAAGATGTGCTGATGACTTTGCGGGACTAATAGTTAAGCACTATTAACCTTTTAATGTCCTTCGAAACTGCGGTGCATAGTGACATTGTCATTAGCACACACTCATTTTCATAATTACCTCAAGAAGAGACAGAGAGACACAAATTAGCCTGCTTCATCCTCACAGACTGATTACGAGATCTCTCGTGGGCTTTACACCTTTACACTCTACCAAATGTAAAGTTGTAAATGCGTTGTCCCTAGTCTTTACAAGTTATGACAATTGATTTGCAAATTGCTCTTGAACCTCCTCCACCCAAGAAAAGACTTGATTTGGAAGTTTACCTACCTTTACATATTGCACTAATTTAATTACACTTTGTTTTATGCATCCTACTCCTCCCTAGTACACTCTTTAAGAGATGATGAGTTACCTCTTGCATACATTCCAAGGGCAAAACTATTAAGCTATCCTCACGACAGTGTGTCCATGATTCCATATTTATATTTCAAAGTAAACAACGTCGATGTCCTTCTTCGTTTTCGGGAATAACAATTAGTCAACAGTCACACGCCTGTGTAGTGTACAACCAACCATCAAGATCTCATTCAAAAAGAATAAAATGTTCCTACACAAAAACTCAATAATGAAACCAAGTTCTCAATTACTATTATTACTAACTCACAAATCCTTACAATTTCCCCTAAAATGGGATAATTGTTGTCACGCTTTATCGTGCGGGCATTAAATTATGATCTATTACCTTGTTAAGATTAAAATAGCAAAGAGGAAATTACAAATTATTAAATTCAACACACACTCGTGTACACTCCCAAACAGCAGAACTCGATGATTCACTGTTAATGTAAATTATTGGCGAATTCACTCGAATAGAGAAAGTGTCTCAATTGAAACACGTTCACAAGTTCTTCAACTTTGATCACTTCTCACAAATATTGAACTGACACAAACGATGAAAGATGACTGAAACGTTGTTGCAAATGATCCACTCTCATGTGGAAACATATTTTGTCTCCATTACGCAATGCACTTTGCCTTAATCATCATCACCATCATCACCTGCACACACGAAAATAATCTATTAAAGTTATTAGTTATGCATTTAGCCGTTTCAAAGAGTTTCCACATTGCCCAAGTCCTCGCAAGACATTCTTAACAAGCTTACTAAATGCGATTTCCTTCTTATCACTCTCAAAGGAGACAAGACTCTTCACACTATCCTCGCGTTTCTCCATTGTATATCTCACGAATGAATGGACTCTCTACCAATTTGACATTTGAATGGTATTTACTTTAAGGAATGCTACACACAAAGTTACATAAAGTTGGATGACTCAACTATACACCTTCTATATAAACAATATACCTGTGATATAACTCTTTTTAGCAGCCCACACAACAATTGACACTAGAGAAGAATGTGAATAAGTAGCTGAACAAAAACAAACTCATATACAGAATTGTATGATACTTTTTCATTACTTAAATAGCCTGAAACTGGAACTCATGCTGAGCTTTCTTCTCACTCGATTACTGTCGTCTGCAGCAGGACAATTCCAACCATTCTATTCAATTCATGTATACTTTACACTCCTTCTGTGTATTCCAACAAATGAGCACCTCTCGTCATAAACAGCTTGAGACACAAAAGATCGAGACTTCACACTTAAACTGCATTTGACACCTACTGCTCCTTCTGCAACTCACACAGATCAATATACACGAAGGACGACGCTTCTCTGGGAACATTCCACAAGAATTTGCTACAACAAAAAACGACTCTCTCTCCTTCCGCTTTCCCAATATTGCGTGCTTTAAAGCTGAGAATAATGTAATGTCTCTAGCAATTGATCTCTAGCTGAGTCAATATGTATTTAAATCATGTGCTGGGTATTCAGTAGCTCTTCTTCTAGCACTTCCGTTACATAGTCGAATACTGGAAGCTACTCATCCTTTTATGAAATCTAAACCTGTCAGCATATTGTCACCAGAAATATAACATATTGTTACTTTAAGGTCTTCCTTCTCATTTTTCCCGAGCACATGATTCCGATGACCTGCTTCATTGTATTAAGTTACTTCACGCGCAGCAATAACAGATGAATCACCTTCAATTCTACTCTTGTATCAAATAACACCATAATATTATATCATGTTATGAAGTTGAAATGGAGTCATTTAAAACTTCATGCACTCTCTGCTACAGTTACACGACTGATTCATCAACGCAATCTAAAACTCAAATACACACACACTCGATCTCTTGAAACCAAACAACGTGAACTTCTCACATCGTAACAATGAATCACGGCACACTTGAAGATCAGAGATATCATTAAAGGTAATCAAAAGAGGAAGATATCGGGATATGATTTTCTCTCTCATGGAAGGAATAAAAACAAGCCCCAATCCTTAATAATGTATATCTCTCACAAGTAAATAACGAAAAGAGATGATTGTCAAGAAGATGTGGTGGCGAAGTAATCAACAACTGAACAACACTCTTTAAACTTCTTCTTTAAACAATAATGCTGCATGAGCTATCCTAACCACTGCCAACAAATGAATGTGATTTTTCTGCAATCTTACTCTCGTGAAAGACTGACAAACTTATTGTGAGAGTATTGCTCAGACATTCCACGGACTTATACGTGGGAAGTCAAAAGGATAATATGTAGGAAAGGAAGGTGGTGGTGGTGTTGAATGGATAATACAACAATTCTCAAGTGCAGCTAAAGATGATGACTTGTAATAATGCCCTCCTCTCTATACTTTACTATATAAAAGTATATAAAACCATTAGTCTATCTCTAGTCGAATTCCCATTTATAATGCACCTGCCTTAATGCGAGGAGGCAACAACAACAACCCAGAAATCGATTGGATTTGATTACATTTCTGCTTTCTTTTGGGAAGAGTGTATGCAAATGCGAGTATAAAAAACAGATTCATAAATGAAACGCATATGAAATTTAGAACCAGAAGAATAGACAACCTTATAAAATATTGAATCGCATGACTGACTCCTTACAAAAAAAAACGAAGAAGGGGATTCCTTTTATATTTCATACAGTAAAAAAATACGCACAACTTCTCAGGGAAATTGAGAATCCTAGGCAGATTATTTTTATTATTTCCACAGAAGAACTGCCGTGCCCTTTCAAATAAATATTCGCTATCCTGTTACCACTTACCACCTTACCCTTGTAACAACATACGCGTGTGTATGCTTTTTCTGTTTGTCCACACCCATTTTTATTATTACATGTCTTTTGGGTGATACTTAATATTATTATGACTTAAAGTACGCTTGAAAGACGAAATAGTCCAAGAACATTTTTCAAATATATTTCAAGAAGCAACCTTATATACATCATAGAAATGGAAAATGCATTTCTGAGTTGATTGATTGCATTTAATGAAGCTTATTCGTGTAAATTAGTTGCAAGAAAGAATACGATTGAATCAAATAAGTGAAAGTCCGCGATGTCTCTTACACAAAAAGAAGTCTGAATAGCCAAAGAGCTATTGAGAGCGGATAAAACGATAAAAACCTCTGAGAACACCTCACACACTTGCCTCTTCCTTTTATTATTAAGGATTGAACTTTGAAACTTTCGATCTTTTGCAACTTAACATAACTTGACTCTTTCAAGATGATTCTGATTAAATGTGGTGACAAATCTGTTGGAACCTTAAGGGCCAAAACGGGTCCCTAAACATTACAAGCCATATTGGTTTTCCTGTATTAATTTCAATGATTAATTGAAATAATCCCGTATACACGATTTATTTCCAATCCCAAGTTACACCCATTTGCCACGGTTTATTTATCGTTACTATTGCACATACTTTTTCACCATAAATCTCTATCGTAC
>Ga0194135_10001125_pt1 | contig 15709 bp, 12 predicted proteins | sample LitLau_LLRF_2013_FD_134024 | JGI IMG/M metagenome (GOLD analysis project Ga0194135, IMG submission 134024) | Freshwater sediment microbial communities in response to fracking from North America - Little Laurel Run_MetaG_LLRF_2013 (version 2) | ecosystem: Environmental > Aquatic > Freshwater >...
ATACTCCTCCACCTCCTTCTCTCTCATTCCGTGTGAGACCCACTGAGCTCTTTCTTCTGTGAATATTTCATTAGAAGCGACAGAAGTTGATGAAGGTCAATAGAAGTAACAAACAGGAGCAAAGCACTCATTCTCATGTCCTGAAATCATCGCTTAGGAAAATGTAGCGCTGTCAGTTCAATTTTATTATGCACGCTCTCCGTGTTTCTTTCAAAAGCACCCACACGTTAATAGTTGGAAACTTTCTCTTTCCAGCAGGATGTGTTTTTCCAGTTGAGAGAGTCTATGGGGCAACATTTTCATTTCGGTTGTCGGAGTTGTTTGTTATCGTATTTGTCTCGGAGACATTTGATTTACATAAGTTGTAATTGGTTTTGTGGCTAACAAAAGGTCCGTGACACTTCTGCGAAATGACAAACGAGTCAGTTCCCAGCCATAAAAAATGATATACGGGCCTTCCAGTTATTTTCAAGTGGGCCTTTCCTCCAGAAATCCAGAGATTCTCTGCCCAGAATTTTGATTTACTTTCTCCAAGACTCGAAGCTCAATTTAGTCTAACTTATTGACTGCATTTATTTCATTGGTGGGGCTTATCTCCTAACCGAGTTGGATACCATCCATAATTTTGGAATATTTGAGCCCGATGCAGCTCCATTCAAAACATATTGGAAGGGAAGGGAAATCTGTTAAGGAGAAGGCAGGAGGGCGGCCAAAGCCAAAAGCGGAGCATTTGAAAAATATACCTCGATCGCGAGAAAGAGAGAAATGATTGCAATAAAAATGAAGGGTTAGTGCAAGTTGAAATGCTCACGATTTGAGTATCCCTCTGCATCCGGTACACAAGAAAATCCACTTGGGAAATATAGTTCTTCAGGGTATATCCGCAGTGAATGAAAATGGGCAAGTGTACACCACAAGGTCTTCAATCAATTTCCGCAACCAGGATTTAGAGTCAATATGATACATTTCTTCTAATTCGACTAGTCAACCTCCTCCTTCTCACCTTCCATTCTGAAGATGCAAAGATTTACAATTTCATTAGCTCCGCTCAACCCAATCATTAACTCCAAAATTAAAATGAGACAAAATGAATTATGAAGGCAACGCCCGCCCGCCCATAGATATCGATTGTATTTTCTTTTCGGCATCTTAAATAGAGTGTTGTTATAATTAAGGGAAGGAATCCATGATTCATGAAGTCAGCTACTACGGATAAGACTCGGCTTCTAATGATCCCTGAACAATTGCCGATAATTAAAAATAGGTACCTCATCTGTGCACAATGTCCCGAACAATTGGAACCGCCACCTCTGTCAGCCCATTAGTCTTCCTTATCTTTTTCTTCCTGTCGTCGACATCTGACTGGGCGTGATTCATTAGTCCTTCCAAGGATTTTGGTCGTTTTAATGGCACATTTCAACGTGCAACTAAAATTTATTCGGACGGGATATCAAATTCCACCTGGGCAAGTTCCTTTGTTTTCCAAGACACACATCCAGTAAACCTTTCGAAGAACGGGCTTACGGCATACTTGGGAGCTAGCTCATGCGAGAGAAATCTGAAAAAAAAAACCAACAACAAGCGTGGATAAATTAATCTTTCCTTGGGTTCTGCTAGAGTTCTGTGGATTCCCGGCGTAGTTCACAGAATATGAACTTTGTGCTCTTTGAAGGCAGGAATAGTGACAGCATACTTCCGGAACTATGCCTAAATGAAATTAATCTGAGGGGCGGGAGGGGTGATTCGGACTGCGGTGCATTATGCATGCGGTACGCACAAATGCACCAATTCCAGAGAGATGCATTTCGTTTAATTTGAAAGTCCCTCCCGCTCATATCCTCCTTTTGCATCAACCGGAAAACAAAGACAAAGGGTTCTTCTGATATAAACGTAATTACAGAGCTGGTGATCAAGGGGAACCAGGGGATAGATTTCACCCTTTCAAACTTGTGTAACCCTATCCCCTGAGATTTCTTACTTTTGAAGTTTCAGTTCTCTGAGAGAATGGAGAATGGGGAAACGTTGTATAAGTTGTATTGAGATCCCCAGTTTGGTTGAGTATTTTGACATTGGCAACATTCGCATTGTCTCCCTCATCCCCAACTCTAATTACAGTGTCTTTCTCTAAAACTTTGATGGCATTTACAACTTCCACAAACGCTCTGGAATATGTGTCATGAATTTTAAACAATGAGGGGCTTGGAGTCCATTGGGATCAGGAGATCCCCTTCCTAATCCAATTTATTAATACATCCACTTGCCTTATTTTTCCGGGGAGGAGAAGGGGCAGGAAGTGTTTAGCATTAAGGCAATAACCACCACATTCCCCACGTGCAAGGAATCCAAGGCACCCATTGAGGTTTCCATGTTTGTTAAACAAACTTTCCCGGGCTCCCCCTCACAAAAATCAGTTTCTTATTTCTCAACATCTTTGTCTGTTGTTTCTCCGCATTGCATTTGGTTGGGTCGGCTCTCCCCTCTGCCGGCTAGGATTGCATGGGAAAGAAATATAACAGACGAGGATTCTTGTCCTATTGGATATCCAAAAGGAAGCCATTAGTATTTATTACACCAACGACAAGTTGATGATTTCCCAGAATGCCAAAAAGAAACCCTCCGTTCTTAAAAAAAAGTCAGTGATGGACCCTTGTCGTTCCCGTCTAGTGAATAATATGCAGTGACTGAAGTATAAACGACTTCTTGCTCTTGAAATAATACTTTTCAAGATCCTGGACAAATCCTAGCCAGAGCTTCTTTTGAAGCGGTGGTGGTCCCGACCCGATGCTTGTAAACAAAAGACCTGTTAAATATTTCAAGCGGAAAAATAAACTTCCAGACTCCGCTATACAAAACAGGGAGAATATGAGTTATGCAACAGTTGTTTATATTTGTTGGAATTCGGGCAATGAACCCAACCCACCCACAGTGAATGAAGAAACAATCAGTTTTCAATCAGTCAGTATTTCGACTTCTGGAGACACCTACCCCATTATTAAAGCCGGACTGAATGACACGAGTGACGATCGACCAGTTGTCAAAAATCAATAACCTTCATTTCAGTTTGGAAATTTACCTTAGTAAATTGAGCCTTTCGTTCCCGGGGTCAATTAATCAGTACGAGTGGGTGGGTGCGTGTGTGTTGGGAAATGCAGCCGTAGTAGCTGAGGCTACTTTATGAATAATGTGTGGCGTCACTGGTGATGGGAAAAGAATTTCTAAGCATATTTTTGTAGGTTTACCATTTTTCTTTACAGTTCCGCTCATCTCGGTGGAGGGTGTGCTGAAGCAGCAAGGGAAGCTTCCGTGTGACGTCCGTGTTCCAACGCGTGATGACAGGCTCCATATGGTTCTCTGGTTCCGGGATAATGGAGAACCAATTTACAGGTAAACTAAACTCATTCTTTTCTCATTAGGCAGGGAATGCTTAATTACAGTCATAAGAGGATTCTTGGGCTCCTCGGCGGAAGCCACTCCAAAGTCCCATCCTCGTCATCAGACTTCAAAGCTTCCCCTCCTACCAAGGGAATTAAATTTTATTCCTTTGAGTTCTCAAGGAATTGGATAGGGCCCTCTTGATTTGTGACTGGAAATGTCACTTCCCCGGAAATCCCCATGAATTATTGGAAACAAAGTGACAATGTCTTTATTCGGATTTCAAAGCCCAAAGTTGCGGAGTGATCAAACATGCGGAAGGCCGCCAGCTGCCACGCTCCGCCTTTTAAAGTATTCTCTTCCCTAAAGAGGTGCGGCACAGCGTGGGATGAATATAAACCGGAGTCTGGAGTACGGCGTACGGAGTCACACATGGATAGAAGGGGCTCATGAAATGTGCCCTGAAATCTTATATGAAGAAATCCCAAGTCATACTTTATGAGTCTAACAAGGTGGTGATCGCTGGAGACTATAAAATTCTACAAGATTTTTTTTTTCACCATATTTAACCAGAGGGCGAGGGAAAGTGGAGAAGGGTGGGTGAAAGTGGGCATATAGAGGATGAGCAATCTGTAACAGGAAATGAAAATAAAAATGGATATGAAAAGAATAGTCCGTCAGTAGTCTCAATAATATTCACTGACTTCGCAGGATCATTACTTAATCATAAACTTTAACCTTAAATTAAACTTTTCCAGTTTTATCCCATATGGCGAAGTAAGTTGGTTTCGTGAATTTAGCTTTGATGGCTTGCGGACGCTGTCGGTTGCTCAGCGTTGGCGTTTCTCTCTTGACTCCTGACTGCCGGATCATTTTGTTAGTACCTGGTAACGGGTTCTTAGCACTTTCAGGGCACAACCCCCATTACCCGATAAGTTCATGTTTTCCAAGGCGTGTGAGAAATTTTTTCTGCTCCGGAGAACTTTACAGGTTAGAAATCTGCCCGGAATACATGAACACGGGAAGAATATTGATTTTGCCATAAATTTTCCGCATGTTGTGCGGAATTTATGTTAGCTCCTTTAGCTCTGGCAACCATAGCACAGCCAAGGTTTATTTTGTCAACTTACCAACCACATCCATTGTAGGAATTTGGATAACGTCAGAAAGTCGGGAAGCCTACTTCTTACATAGACAAATCCCTTGTTGGACTAAATTCGCAGCACGGTTCCTAGGTCTCTCCGATTGTTAAATGCCGCCCAGCATTTCCTTTCTTTGAAATCTATAAACTGCCTTATCTCTCACTACTGTGTCTAACATTTTTGTTAGTAATAATGCGTAAAATTTCCAATTTTTAAACTCAACAGGGTTGGGATTAGGAGGTGGTCAGGCCAAACCATATCTGACCAGTAGAATTTTTCAAGAATCCCTTACACACTGTCCACACTGCTTTTGGATGTAAAGATTCGCTTTGTTCGGCGGTTCTCTCCTTTTGGGAATAGGATTCTGGACATGAAATATTTATGGAAGAGAGAGAAAGGTGAAGTTGCGTTTCTTTCGAGCCGCCTTTCTCCCCCTGCTTTCTATGCGTGAGAGAGGACGTAGACATTTCTTCGTGTCGAGCCTTTTTGGATCCGAACATATTGCTTTCAGTCCGTGTGGGTTCCCTATCCTCCTGCTCCTCCATTCCCTTTACCACCATTTCTGAATAAACAAGGAGAAAGTGGGGGAAAATATGAAAAGCCGCTGCGACATTCCGAGTACGGAGGGAGAAGGGTTGCTGCAGATCTCTCCCAACATATACCGAGTGTAAATGAAATTTTGATGAATATGTGTGAAAATGTGTCGGCGTATATTACATGGAAAGCTCTTCTGGTGGAAATAGGAGAATTTTTTACTAGGAGCTCTCTACATTTTGAGATTCCATTCTAGGTGCTTTCCCACCCCACCCCACTCCTCTCTCACAGTGTGGATGGGATGATGGCAAGTGGCTCCTTAGTTCTTGTCTTTCACTTTTCCTTGGCAGCCTTCGGCATCTCATTTCTACATTTCAGGTTCTCGTCTCCAGTTTGCTGCATCTGCATTCATTTCGTAAAACAATAAATTTATGCTTTTCCTAGACGGGTAGCAGACTTTGCAGTAGCTACTGGGTAGCACTAAGCAGATGCCTGGCTCGTAAGGACGAAGGGGATAAGCTTGACACGCGTATTTATTATTCCCATAAAAGTATGGATTCACATATGCTGGAGAATCTTCCCAAATTGCCACACATAATAAAAATCCCAGCATGATTGTTCCCTTTTATGAGGCTAAGTTGACGGGAATTGGGATTTTATTATGGGAATAGTAGTGCCTTAATTCCCCCAAGCCGAAAAGTCCTGTTTACCGGTGGTCCAAATTTGCTCTTTCATTTAGGTCGCCAAATAAATTCATCCTCCTGCCTCGCGCACTTAAAATTCCCTCCTAAAATCCCCACATTTGATGAAGTAATAAAAGTTTTACTCGGAAGATGTTTCTCACACCTCAATGAATAGGGCGTCCACCGGGGAGGGGTTGGAGAAATGAAAAAAGACAATTGGGAAGCGTGGCCTGGAGAAAAGGAAATTAAAATTTTACTCTTGAGGCCAGGAAATTGGGTTTCCCACATTTGAATGTGGGGATCGATGGGACTGGATTCGGCTAATACCTCTCCGTTTCACCCGCAGTTAATAATATTTAAATCATCTTAATTAATTGGAACAGGCATTATAAAGCTCTTGGATCCGGGCTTTGGAAGAAACTCAGACAAAGAACGGCATCCAAAGGAAAACGGGAGAGAGAGAGGGAGGAAGTTTACCATCAGATAAGAATAATCTCAAACTGTCTCCCTTTTGCTCAGAAAATAATTTGGTTTGAAATTTTAGTTTAAGTAAACGGGGAGGACTCACCAGAAATTCATACCCGGGGAGCAGAGAAAGGGAGAGAAGGAAGCGTGAAAGTTAGTCAAGCATAAACACTTAGATAATCGAGCTTTTGAAAACTTTCTTTCTTAAGTCTCCTAAAAGGAGTATGAAATTACATGGTCCATCATACTCTATTCTTTATGATGAAATATGCATGGTCCATATACCCTGCCTAGGAACTCCCTTTGCTATACTCATATTCGAATTGGCATACACGCATATTTGAGCAGGCTTCGGTCGCGGAAAGTGAAAGGAGGGCAAGCTACAAAGGCTAAGTTGTTGTAAAATGGGAACTTAAAAGGTTACTTTAGTCAAGAAAGGGCAGGAGGCAAGCCTGAGTTATAGGAAAGCGGGAAGCAGACAAGCTCTAAGCTAGAAGCTAAGACGGTTTTCCACAAACGAAAGTCAATGGTGCGAGAATCTTTGGCTTAAAAGTTCATTTCCACACGATGGGAAAGAGAAAACAAGGGGCTTTGACTTTTCTAATTTAGGCACTCCACGGTTCTGGAATAAAGGGGAAACCAGGATAAGAATCTTTCAAATGTGTGAACCGAATGTGGTGGGGGTTATGAGAATAAAATCCGAGAAGTTAACCAGCTAAGCTCGCTCCCTAAGCCGGAGAATCGAGAATGTAATGGACGGACGGACGGAGGTAATATTTTAAAAACTTAATTGAATATTAGTAGACCATAGGAGAGGGAGACGTAGGAAGGGATTGGTTGATAAGGCCCCTTTCCCAACTCATTCCAGTCACTTATTTCTTCCATTGGGGCCTGTCCCCCGTCTTCCAAGTTTTTAATTCACTGCCAAGCTGTGTGACTTTCTCTGGCACGGCCAACGCCGCCCCGCACGCCCATTCTCAAAGAAAATGGGTCCTATAAAGACTTCTCGCAATGAATTTATTGTATCTCCCCCGAGTCGCCATATTTTTACCCCTTTTACTTATCTTTCAACACTCCTTTTACTTAATAACTTAGTTTCTTTTTGGACCTTTCCTGAAGAGTTTGGACTTGGGGACCGAGATAGGGCCACTCGATGTGCTTTATGGGTGCCTGCATAATAATTATATTCCCTCTCCAACTACTACTGGAGAGTCCAAATGTATAATTGAGCGGAGGACTGTGTGTATGCAAAAGTTGGAATGGAGTGGCTCTCCATGTCCACCACCATAAGATACTCGCACTCTCCCCCTGGAAAAGTTTTCTAATTCAGAAGGGAAAGTCGGAAGAAAGCGGAATTTCACATGCAAAGAACCCCTTTGACCAAACTTCCTCTACGCCCCGCCGAGCCACCTTCCCCACCCCTGACTTCTTTACCCCTCTCTCCGGCAAATTAAAATGGGGAATGATTTTCTGGTTTCAGGTACGATGTGCGGTCCAAGCCTCTGAGTGAAGCCAAGCGGTGGTCGGATGTGGGGGAGCGTGTCTACTTCCAGGCAATGTCCGAACCCGCACATCTCCTGATTAGCAACTTGCGACTCGAGGATGAAGGCGTCTACCGGTGCAGAGTGGATTTTAAGAATTCCCCAACTAGGAACCTAAGGATCCGACTCGAAGTAATCGGTGAGTCCTTTCCTCCTACTAACTTTCTTCATTTCAGGCGGCAAGTGTTCCTTCCCGAATTGTCTACAAACCTTTGCGTAATGATGATGATGATGGGTGTCGAAACACGACACATGACATTCTGCGCCACCCAGGAGGCAAAATACTTAGCGGACTTTCTCCGGAATCCCAATTCCAAGCACCACAGGCCCTAGCCGAGAGTAATCGATGTGGAGACCTCTCCAATTTATCGGTGTGGCTTGTGTGGTAGACCATTACCAGAGAGAAATAGTTAGTTAAGCTTTTGATCGGAGGGCCACGTTTTTTTTTCAAACAAATGACGAGAACTCTATTCGAAAGACGTTTTACGCGGAATCATTGGCATTCTGCATGAAATTGAACAGAAGAAATGCCATTCTTACAACCTCCAACATTGATTCTGACGACGGTTTTAACGCAATATAAAAAGGAAAACGAACTGTTATCCCTACCACCCCTTACACCGGAACTGATATTCATGATAGGAAAGGTGGGAAGCTCAGCTTACGCGACCCAGGGGTTCAATCCAATGTATATTTACATTATTTTCCACAAGTTAGGTATATTAGGCACAATATTCCCATACGTTATGCCGTTTCCAATGATTCTTGCTTTTGTTGACAAAAAGTGGGTAATGAACCCAATTCTGGCGAGGTGAAATTTAATGCTGTGTAAATAAAGCGTTGCCGCAAGGGTGACACTTTTTTCTTCCAATATTATTGATTCACTGGGATGATGAGATGGCAAATGGATGTTTTCTTTTCCTTTTCTTTTTTCGTGGCTAATGGTTCAGAAAAGGTATCAAATTGCAAAGCCTAATCTTCCCGAGTTTATTATTCCAATCCTCAGAGTCTGGTCACCCGAAGAGCCTTGGAGCCTTCCCTTTGTCAATGTCTCCTCCGGGTCATTGAAAATAAAATGAAATTAATGAAATCAAAAGAAAGCGCATAACCCAGGGCAAAAAAATGATAAAAGAGAAGGCCCCTCTTCCAAGAATCTGTTTCTGTTTCCACTAACGACAAAAGTTCTTGGGGGTCCCACCAATCATTCGCCATCCCATTGCATCATCGCATCGGTTTGCTCCCAAACTTCCATTTTGTAATGACGTCTGATTCAAAGCCATTTCTATTTCCGCCTTCCATTTTTCAAGTAAATTTTGTTAGAAAGGCATAACTTTTAAGTCCCATGGGCTCCAAACGAGTTCACCTGGAAGAATGGTAGCTTTTATCCCTCTTCTTCTCATTCAGTATTTAAAGACAGCTCCTGTGGGAAGGTATGAAAGGCTCTACGCTTCCCAGGTAGGGAGACTTTTGGGCACTGCATCTACTTAAGCAAAAAGTCACAAACAAGTCCCGCTGATTCCATTCCAAAACCCGGGTAATTCAATTTCACAAAAAAATATGTTTTCTCTTCGCCGTGTATTCTTTCGAATGTTGGAAGAGACAGAACTCGTTCCGGAGGTTTTGAACTTTCCTAGCTCAACCCATTTCACTTTCTCTCATCTCAATCCTCGCAAACACGTCTTCTCAGATGGAAAGGAGCAAACAAATAAAGTTTTGAGTAGGACCCACAAACTTTGCCACAGGAAAAGTCCTTCAATCACACACAACACATGGAACTAAAATCTACGTTCGTTCACCTAACTTTTCTGTATGTGAGTTGAATTGAACATTTGGCTTGACATTTTACTAAACCGGTTTCTTTTCTTACATCAATTACTTTCAATAAAACGGATTTCCGACAAAACAAATTAAATTGAAGTTTTTGACTTTAGTTGGGACTCACAAGGGAGATCAAGTAAAAGTAAAGGGTCAGACGACATAATCCACCAGACAGAAAAAAAAAACAGGGACTGTCCACACACAGCCTCGCTCGGACTACTGATGATGGTGGAATGAAATTTTAATTTGTATTCCTGCTTACTCTTTCCAGTGCCTCCTGATAAGCCTGTGATATATGACTCAAACGGTGTCACATCCCAGATTATTGGACCCTACAATGAAGGCAGTGACCTTCTCCTCACCTGCGAGGTGTATGGGGGTAAGCAGTTTCAAATTTCCTCAATCTGTTCCAACAAATATTGAGTTTTAATGTCTACTTTAACCCTTTTGACTGACTTGCTCTGTTGGAAAACTAACTCGTATTAACTGATATACCAAGAAAAGTTTAGGATCCTTGCAGTTAATCGGAGTCCTAGAAAGCAGGGGGTTGAGGTTCCACGTAATTTGGAGTGATGTAAAATATTTTTATTATTCAGCCATTCCCATTACTGTCCTTTCACTTTCTCCCAAATGCAATGAAATGACTCTAATAAATTAAGCTAAAGCATAAAATATGTTGCGTGTATGAACTGTAAAGTATAGTTACGCCAATTTTTCCAAACCTGCACTTTCCCAGGAAGTTCGTGGAAAGGATCATTATGCAACTAATGCTTTTATTTGAAGGGTAATGTGTCATTGGGGATTTGTTGATGTGGGGGTTCTCACGTGTAGTCCGTCTATTCCTTTTCTCCCTTTTAAAAAGGAGACTCGACAGTTCTGCTTTTAGGAATTACGTTCCACTCCGCAATTTCCGAGTTCATGAGTTCCATTTCTCCCGGTAGATTTATAATATCCAATTCATTCAGAGGTAAACTGACATGCCTACTTGTTTGGAATTTAGAGAGATAACTCTCCTTGTAGGGGAGCGGAGAAAGTAGGAAGAAATGGGGGTATGGAGACAGTTGGGAGAATTTCCTTATCTTTGTGCGAAAGAAATTTGAATGGGAAATGGAATCCATTTGTTTGATTTTGTCCCAAGTCCAAACCACACAGCCGATGTTGCCAAACTTGAGACTCAAAATAAAAGCGAATCAAAACCTTTGAATGTGGATTTCATGAGAGACTCACTTCCGGCCATCCCGTGGTTGATTTTCAGGAATTGGTGGGAAAACGGGAGTAAATATTGTCATCCGTGTAAAATGGAGTGTAAATCCTTTGCGGAGGGTTTTCTTGGATTAGTAATGACGGTGATGGATATCAATGATGATCAAAAGATACGGAAGGAAGGAGGAAAGAAAGGCCGGGAATGTATTGGGCTAGCCCGAAGACATATATCTCAATCTAAGGATGAGAAATGACTTATAGAAAATGAAATGTATTTTCTTAGTTTACTTTGTAATAGGTTTTCTTCTTTTCACTTTCGCAATTTCATTTCAGTTAAAGGGGGGTACCTGCTGTGTGAAATCGATGGAGAACCATTTCCTCCTGTCTCGGTTTTAGGTGAAAGGAGGGAATACGCGGCTCTGAAAGGAAAATCGTTCCTTCTTGTGTCGTGACTGTGGACTCTCTGGACCCAGAGGAGTCGTTCAAGTGTCCACTCTCCTTTCCTTTTCCCTTTGTTTCACCCACAATTGAGTAGCCCTCCGTAGGCCGACTTTCTCCCAATTGCCTTTTCTCCAAGGATGTCAGCCACCACCACCATTAGGCAGGCAGTAGAGAATGAAATGAGAATACGAGGAGGAGGACAGAAAAGGAATGTTTTTGTTATTCCTTGCATGATCTCCGCCCACACAATAAACAAACAAAGATTATGCGACGAGGAAAGTACTCCTCATTTCATTTAGCTCTCTCCTTGAATCCTTCCCGTCTGTATGCTCATGATTGGTTTCCGTCTCCTCTTCTGTGATCTGATCAGGATTGACATTCAGGAATTCTTGAGTCCATTCTCAAGTTTTTGAATTGAATGAGAAAGTAACTGATCTGGAGTAGTCACTGGGGCTTATCTCCTGAGAAGCAACTCCAGGCCCTAAGATTTATACCCGGATTAATTTGTATATCTATCAGGAGGCAGTAGAATAATTTTGAACAGAAACCGTCCTTGCCAGTCTTTGGACCCATAGATCAGGGAATAAACACTTCTCAATTAATTATTTGGTTTCCTTCCGTCTTGTCCCAACTTTCTCCTAAAACTCTGAGCTATGAGAGAAAGTCGGAAACTGGAGAGCCGCCTTTGGCCTTTGAGCCTCGTAATAATACCAGGAAGGGAACCGCCAGATCTATTGGTGCATAATGTATTACATTACGAAAGGCAAGGCGGCACTTGGGAGAAAGTTAAAAAGTGAAGAAAGGGAAGATGGAGGCCCAGCAGGAAATAGAGTAAAAATGGATATTCAAAATGGTGGTATACTCTGAAAGGAGAAAAAATAGCCGCAAGAAATTGACTTCCCACGCATAAGCCAAAAAGTTGGGAATGAAATAATGCTACAGTTTAAAAACGTATTTGGGTTACCCACGGCAGTTTATGCACTCTTGTTATTACAAAGAGCTGCTGGAGTTAAGGCAAACGCTCCCATTTTCTCGGTCTCACACTTTTCTCAATCTATTTCCAAATAATGTTCCCCCTTTTCTCATCTCCATCCCTCCATTTCGTCCTCCGTCGCGTAGGGACGAAATCTGTTTTTCTAAAAACTTTTCTACTCACAATAATAATGGGAGGAATTTAGCATGCTTTTATACGCGTAGGAAGTGAGAACTCCCCCCTATCCCGGCTGCCAGTAGTTTCCAGAGAAACTCCATGTGTGCCGAATATGCTTTCATCAATATTTTTCAGAAAATTTCCACTTCCTTTCTCTCTCTACATAGAATGTTTAACTTTTCCATCCTGTTCCTTTTTGTTGGACCGGAAAAAAGGAATGCGCTAGTCGTGCTTTTAGCTCTAGTGGTTTTCTCCTAATTGTTCCACTTTGTTGGGAGCGGAGAGTTTGAGTTCCTAGTTCCTGTTTGCCATGCCTGCTCATATGTGTGACTCCCATTATTTATTCAATAATGTTAAATGTATGTTTTCTGGTCGGGGGGAGAGTCTCTTTATTAATTAGCTCAAAAGATGAAGGGATGGCCGCCGGTCGGGCTCCAACCAATGAATTACAATTGATGGAAATATGAGGAGACCAAAGAACCCGCCGAGAAACCGCCACCATGTTGGAGGAATGACGGCTTTTCTCCAGGGAAATGCAAACAGTTTTAATTGCATTTCCAAAGCTCTCAAAGTCCCTCAGTTTTAGCTCTGAATTATGGAATAGCATTTGGACATGTGGAGGCTGCGTCGGTTTGTTTGGATTTCCTTAATGGGTTTATTAAACGGGACCAGAAGAACGGGCCTCCCTTTCTCTTTGCTTTTCTCATTTATATACGGAGGTGGTTGATGGAAAATGAGGAATCCTTAATGAAGTAATGCCGTAAGGCTCCATCGAGGTCAGGCAACTCTCCGGTGTTTGGTGCAGTGGGACACTCCAGGCTGTTTACGTTCAGGGGCGTTCTGCATCCCGTTCTCATTTTCCGGTTATTACATTCCAATTTGAGCATACCGGATCAAGTTAATTTGTGAATGATTACACGGAGGCGGAGAAAATTGGGTTGGGATAGGGAAAGGATCTCCAGTATGCGAGTAGTTGACTGAAGGGATTTGGGGCTTGACTTTACAGAGGAAAAGATAAAGATTACGCATTATCTCCATGGGATGAGATTGAATTGAGGGGAGATAGTAATCAATAAAAGCCTGCTTGATGGAAAATGAGAAAATCAATAAATAATTTGTTGTGAATTTAGGTCGGCCGAGACCAAAGGTTAGCTGGTGGTTGGAGAACGCCATGATTGACGACTCCTGGGTGGACCGGAAGGACGGTGTGCTGGTCAACCATTTAAAATACTCCCCGCTCCAGCGACATCATCTCAATGCCCGCTTTGTCTGCCTCGCCTCAAATACAAATCAGACGCTCCCACAGTCGACCGTGGCCGTGCTCAACCTCAACCGTAAGTTTCTTTTCCCCTTATACTTGTTTCCACACTCTATTTCTCAAGCTGCCAGGGTTAAAGTTAGACTGTTCCGCAATATCAATTCAGAGCCATCCATTTCTCGAGATCAGAGAAGTTCTCCCCTCTCTGGAGAAAGTTGGGTGTACACAAGTCCGCAATATTTGGATAGGACTGGAGGAAAAAGCGAGGATTCAATGGAAGTTCTGCGGAATTGGAGATTGAGATCCCTTTCCCTTTATCAACGACTCCCAGCGTCCCTCCACTAACCTCCGAAACCAACCTCTGCAACTTTTACTTCAAAGTTATTCGAGCTTCCACTTCCTTTTCTCTCCGTGCCTTTGATGGAAAGGCTCCGCTTTCTCTTCTTGTCACTACGCTAGTCCGTCTTCCCTCTGTCCGTTCTGATTTCATTAATCTCTTTCCCACCACTAAATCTTAAGCTTGAATCAATTGGAACTCAGCTTAGACTCTTCAATGGGCTTTCCTCTCTGACGCATCCAACCATACCACCAAAATCAGCCGTGATCTGTTGGAATTTGTAGCCGTCCGTTGCTTAGCACCCCACCTAAGCACATGGAATAACTCAAATACAATAGAAATATCCCTCGTGGATTCGTATTACAAACTATTCTTCTCAAATATGAACAAGGCAAGTCTGACGAAGTAGTTGGACATAATGATGAGACATGAATTTTACCTAAAGAGTTGAATGGAGGGCACGCAGACCATGACAGTGCTCCTGTTGAGCTAAAGGACAGAAATTGGATTCCCTTTGGAGTTTGGACACGGGACTGTTATGTGTTATGGGGAGGATGCGCAGGGGAGACGTCATTCGTGCTCATAGATCAGAGTTAATGGCTAATTTTTATCCAATGACGAAAGAAAGAGAAAGTAAGGGACCTGCTGATACGGTTCCCTCATCCATCCTTACTCCTTGTTAATGGAAGAGATGGTCATATTCGGGTGATGGGTTGGGTGGGAACTACTTTAGATGGGGACAGGAGATGAGGATGATCTAATATGAGGGAAAGAGGTCACTCACTCGACGCTGGGCATCTCCTCCAGTCCCAAAGGAGATAAGGAAATAGCCACTCTTTCACTAATAACCGGAGAGAGAACCTTTCCTGCCAAGAAGTTCCCTCATGTGAAAGAAAGGGGAGAGCGGAGTTCAAATGAAAGAAAGTGAGATCTTGTCGACGGACTAAACCCAACACTCTTACACCACCACCACCGCCAGAGAAAAGGAAGAGGATCCCATAACCAAAGAAAGCTCCTCAAGTAGTCTCCCTTTCTTCCATGTTCCATGTCAAAGGAAAGTAAAGGCCTTGCCTTGCTATACATGCAGTCCTCCATTCCTCCATTCCTTCCCAACATATCTCCTCCATATCATTAGATATATACTTGGGAAGGGGTTCCTTAATACGAGCCACCGACTGGACTTAGCACCTCCATAAAAGAGAAAGTGAAAAATGTGAAAACGAGAGAAAGGAAGAAGAGGAAAGCTCTCATAATACCACTGACTGACTCCAACTCCAACCCCTCCTCCCATGTCAGCCGGGAAAGAAAGAAGAGAGTCATAGTCATTCCATGCTTTATTTCTTTTTCTTTTTTTGGTGAAATAACTAAAACCTTCTCTCCTCCTTCCAAGTTTTTCCATGTGTGCACAAGGGAAAGCCTGTTTTGCGGGCTGACGAAAATCAGGACTCGACGGCCATATTCTTTTCCTTCCAGCAGAAAGTTGACAGGCTGACATGACTTGCATCAATCCACTTCACTCTCCGCTCCGCACACCTCCCGCAGAATTATTATGACTTTCTGATTTAGGGTCCAAATGGACACTTTGTGAGCTGAACTGCATTAAAACCCCGCCGTTGAACTTTCCTTTGTTGTCAATAATGAATATGAACAGAGATGGGAGACGCACATGGAATGGTTTCTAATCGAATGCAAGCCACTAAATCTTTTAGTGCTCTTTCTATTCAATCCAGTAAGGGAGACTTTCACTCACAAAGATAAATATCAG
>Ga0194135_10001126_pt1 | contig 15702 bp, 14 predicted proteins | sample LitLau_LLRF_2013_FD_134024 | JGI IMG/M metagenome (GOLD analysis project Ga0194135, IMG submission 134024) | Freshwater sediment microbial communities in response to fracking from North America - Little Laurel Run_MetaG_LLRF_2013 (version 2) | ecosystem: Environmental > Aquatic > Freshwater >...
CCAATTGATGAGTTATAGTTTATTTTAAGCATCACACTCCTGCAATCTTTATACCACATTTGGAATTTTGGTTTGAGTTTCGTTTTGCATAGATATTTTAAGTAGAAAGGCTTGTTCCCAATTGCTGAGTTATAGTTTACCAAAGCAAGTTAATGATCCCCATTCGCTCATTATCTTAACGCAATTTTATGTTTAGTTACTCTCCCGTTGAGCCTATGATTTCCATCGGCTCATTTTCTTAATGCAACTTTATGTTATAGTTACTCCCCCGATGAGCCAATGTTTTCCATCGGCTCATTTTCACAATGCTGCTTAATGGTATAGTTACTCCCCCTTGAGCCGATACTTTGATGATTTTGAGCCGATGAGTCGATACTTTGACGCACCCTGGACGCCCGAAGCATAGGAAAAAACGGATTTTTCAACACGTAACTCAGTTCCACCGATACCAGGAGGGACGAGTGAGTAATTATCCAACACGACCCTGGGTTCACCGCAGTATAACTTTACTTCAGCTCGTTTGTTTCCAGGCAGTAGCTCAAATCCTAGTTGACCATTTGGAATGTTTGCGACGCCGAATTTCTTTTCTTCGTAGTCCCCAAGAAGAGGGTGTGTTAAGCTAGACATTTCTAGCTTTCGTAATTTGACGAGCGTTCGAAAGTCTTGGATAAGATGTGTTGAAGTTGATACTCCAAAGATACAATTGGAACTGGAGGAGGAGACATGGGTTGAGCGCTCCATTCCTTAAATCAATATACGCTAAATTCCAGTCTCAGAGGCCGCCACGCTGCTAAAACTGCAAAACTCTACAAAACGCACTTTTTTCTGTCAAATAAATACGAATCAAGCAGTCAGTGCAGTTTGCAGATTTCTTTCGTTTTTATTTTTCAATCGAATCCCGCCATCGAACTTGTCGAACAAAACCGCGCCGCAAAATATCCAATTATTCAAGACTACATGAGTCAATTAGTCGTCGCGTCGCGGCTACTGCAAGATACAGGTGTAAATTAACTCATACAGTCAAACCAAACACAACTGACACCTCTAAACCCTCCCGATGAGGCCGTCTTATGGGAATTACTGTATAATGGCCTCATCCGGAGGGTTTAGAGGTGTCAGTTGTGTTTGGTTTCACTGTACTCACCCATGAACCACTTAACTTGAAAAAGAAAAGAAGTTTAATTCAATTTAAACCAAACAAATTGAACGAAATTATTGTAGGTGATTTGATTACTACAATTAGCTTTAGTTTTTACTTGACATGAAAAACTACTCTAGGACTCTAAGAGGACACGCGCCATTGGGGCATGACATGCACACTTAAAATGCTGCCTTCTTCTTCCTTGGGTCACCCCCGAGTCGCTCCATGGTCTCATCGAATTCGGAATCATTGATGTTCATCATGAGCGTACTTCCACTTAGATACAGTTTGTTCTGGGACTGTGCCACGGTCCGGGCGATCCCTTGTGCTGCTCGGATCTTCCTCAATTTCAAGTAACCAGGATTCGTGCTCAGAGCCTCTCCCAGCTGTAGGGATAAAAAAAAGAACACCATTAATCAATTGCACATTTCATTCAAGAATAATTAATTGTTCTTTTTCTTTGGCTTCCGAAAAAGGACTTCCAAGGATCAGATTACTAAAGAACGCCATCATTGTCCAAATGACCCCAACTGAACGCTAAAGAGAAAAGTGGAATGTAGCCGTCACTACACAAACCTTTGCGTTACAACTTCAGACGACAAAGGCAAGTCTGGCGGATTCACAAAGTAAAGGTTTATTGAGACAATTCATGCAAATGATGCAAAAACTGAATCTTCCTTCACTTGACAGTAATTTTCCAATGCATTTAAAATGAAGAGAAGATGGTCTGATTCTCTCCATCAAGATTTACATTGGGAGGCCCTCGGACAATCAGCTTCAAGTTTCTCATCATCTCCCACAAAGTAGTCCAGTATCAAGTAAAATTGTTTTGGGACTGAATGAGGCTTACCATTTTTGCAGCCTGTGCTTCTCCCTCTGCGTGCACAATCTTTTGCTGCTTCTCTTGAATGGCTCGGTCGACGACAAAGGCAGCTCGTTGAGCCTCCTGTTGGGCTACTTGCTTGGACTCAACGGCCGCAGTATATTCCTTCCCAAAGCTAAGTTCTGTAATGGAAACATCATCCATAATCAAGTTGAAGTCCCGAGCACGCTCAGTCAGTTGACGCCGAACAAGAAGAGAAACCTGAAATGAGCAGAAATGAAACCATGAATGAGATTACTACGTAACTCAATTACCATATAACCAATACATCCCTCATATCATACCTGCTGACGTTGGGTAATCAACTGGGAGGCATTGAACTTGGCCACGACGCTCTTCAGAACCTCGTTACAAATGGAAGGCAGAACTTTCTCATCAAAATCTGGCCCTAGTTGACGGTAGATTGTCGGTAATTGAAGAGCATCCGGCCTGGACAAGACTCTCAAGGAAATGTTGACCATTTGCAAGTCCTTGCTTCCGGTCGGTGAGGAAATCTTTCTAGGGCGAGAACGGATATCGTAAATAATAGGCTGCTGGAACCATGGGACTCGGAAATGGAGTCCTTCTGTATAAATGTCATCCTGAATTCCACCAACTCGGTTGAACATGATAGCTCGCTGACCGCCTTCCACTGTAAAACAATGTAAAGAAATTAATCCCCATGAACAACGTATGCCACGGCCACCGGTAGATCTTTTCGTATCCCCGACCCCACCAACTTTGAGAATTTTACCTGTATACATCGATTGACTGACACCATAGAGCGCTGCTCCAGCAACTGCGGCGAATTTGAGTCCAATTCCCAGTCCACGCGGACTCTTTCCAAATCGTCCAGCCAAGTCATTCAGTTTACTTTGGGCCATTTTACCTTAGCAAGGAAAAACACGTCCGAGGATGGAGAATGGAGACACTACAAGCGGATCGATATCGCAATGGTCAGTGGTGGAATCTTATCAGTGCTTAATGGAATGAAGTTCAAATCAATAACTTACTTACCGATAATTAAACTAACGAATTATTTTCGGTAATCTCACAAACAGAGGGAAGATCAAGTCGACTGCACCGCACGCACGTTGAACTGAATGATGCAATTTGCCGAGGAAAGAAGCTTGAACGCTAGGCACGGTTGGGCATTACTTAGCTTGTCTTAAGCTAAGTATGACAAACATATGTAAATTAATGCACTAAATTAATTATTAATTAATAAACTTGTGAATTAGGGAATAATTATTTGATTGATTGAATTAAGGTGAAACAACATGATGATAAAATGAGTGTGGATGGTGATGAGAATTCGGTGGAGGAACTTTCACTGAGACTTATTCAGTCGCTCTTTTCTTGTTTCGTTTTTTTCCTCTCCTTCCTTTAATTAATTAATATCAGTTAGACAGGCTGGCCTATCCATTCTCCACTTGAGTGGAATAATATTAGTTGCAATCTGCCAAAACGTTTCGTAACATTACAAGTTGGCCACAAATGATCAGCCTTCCGTATCATCGCTACTAACCACCTGTGAGTTTTTACATTAAATTGGCAAACTTTTTTGGATTCTTGTATTTTTTGTCTTATTTTGTATTTCGTATAGTTGCGAGCGTACCAACATGAGCAGTGACGACGAGGAAAATGCCACGGCCATGAGCCCGAAGCATAGTGACGATGAGGAAAAGGAGGTCAACCACAGTGAGGATGAGGGGGCCGTGCAGAAGGGCAGTGACGATGATGCGGAAAGTGAGCAGAAGGGCAGTGACGACAATGCGGGAAGTGAGCAGAAGAGCAGTAGCGATAGTGAAGAAAGCGAGCAGGAGAGTGACCACGAGGGAAGGGAGAGGAAGCACAGCGACGACGAGGAAATGGAGATGAAGCGAAGCGACGACGAAGAAACGGAGACGAAGCACAGTGACGAAGACGAGGGGATGAAACATAGTGACAATGAGAGTGTGCAGAAGGACAGTGACGAGAATGAAGACAGTGAGCAGAAGGACAGCGCCGACGAGGGAAAGGAGGTGATGAAGCACAGTGACGAGGAAATGGAGATGAAGCACAGTGACGACGAAGAGAAGAAGCATAAGGACAGTGACGACGAGGAAAGGGAGAGGAACCAAAGTGACGACGAGGAAAAGGAGTTAAAGCCCAGCGATGACGAGGAAAGGGAGCAGAGGGACAGTGACGACGACGACAAAGGGGCTGAAGTGGAGGAACCCTTGCCGGAAACCCGGATTGATGTGGACATCCCAAAAATTACAACAGATCTGGGGAAGAGCGTCCATTTTGTGAAACTACCTAATTTCCTTTCCGTGGAAACCCGGCCCTTTGATCCCAACACGTATGAAGATGAAATTGATGACGAGGAGACCCTGGATGAAGAAGGGCGTGCGAGATTGAAACTCAAAGTGGAAAACACAATTCGCTGGAGAGAGAAATTCAATGAAAAGGGAGTCTTTGTCAAGGAGTCCAATGCCAGATTTGTGCGATGGTCCGATGGTTCCCTCAGCCTTCATCTAGGAGATGAAATCTTCAATGTTGAGCGTCAAGCCCTCCACGGTGACCACAATCACTTGTTTATTCGGCAAGGGACGGGTCTTCAAGGTCAGGCTGTTTTTCGTACCAAATTGACGTTCCGCCCTCACTCTACCGAATCCTTTACACACCGGAAGATGACCATGTCCCTCGCTGATCGGAGTACAAAGGCACAGGGGATCAAAGTCCTGTCAACTGTTGGAGCAGATCCGGAAGCACATCGGGACGTTCTGATTAAAAAGGAAGAGGATAAACTCAAAGCCTCAGTTCGTCGTGAGAATAAGCAACGTCGCGTGAGGGAGCGGGGATCAAAGGGCCTGAGCACGTCCTACCTGGATGACGAGTATTCGGATGAGGACAATTCCATTAGTATTGCCGCCATCAAGAACCGATACAAGAAGGGTGGGAGCCGGGCCCACATTTATTCCTCGGATGAGGATGATGGGAGTGACGTGGAGCAGGGGAGGAGACTGGAGAAGGCCAAGCGACTCAAGGATTCGGAAGAAGAGGATGAAGGGGGTGATAGTGGCCGAGAAGGCGGAAAACAAAGTACTCGGGGTGGAGCCGACGGCGGGTCTTCTGGAAAACAGGAGTCTCCAGTTCAAGGACCTTCCAGTTCTCTCATGGCATCCGCACTCGACTCTGATTAGAATGCAGGGCTAACTTAATTATCTCATTATTCATTCAATTTTGACTAATACTTTCTTACTAGAGTAATTTCATGCTCATGTTACTCAATTCCCTTGATTAGTAAATTAAATCCTTGGAATTAATTGTCGGTTTTCGGTGGTTCATTGTTTTCATCGGGGTAGAATTTCAGTTCGTGCGATGAACCCACGTGAGCTAGGCTCCACCCATCGACTCTCTGCCGTATCTCCTCCCCCTCGTCCGTTTCCTCTCTCCTCGTCCTCAGAATGGAGAAGCAAAGCAACAAACACAACGTCGTTTTTTCATAAACAATTTGCAATTGATTGATTGATTAGTTTGCTCGTCGAGGTTGCGAACTATCGGAATCTTGTTCTTAGAAGGAAGATCGCCGCGACCACAAGGTGCGTGAGGAGGAGAGTTGAAAGTTGTCGACCAAACCGATTAATTTAGGTCAGCCGTCAGCTGCTGCAGTGCTGCATAGTATTTACCATGTCCGGTGCACCGAAAACGAAAGAAGGTAAGTAAAAGTTACTCCAACTAGTTTAGCTAAATAAAGGCAACATAAGGCAAGTTGGATAATAATTACTTATTACTTCTTCAATCAAGAAGCTTCATTTTGTTTCATATCAATGTTAATTGGTTGTTGTTGCTTGACTTATTCTTATAGAGATCGAAGCCCTAGCTTCACAGATCCAAGGGAAGAAGAAGCAAGAGTTGGAAGTCCCAGAAGAGGACAGGATTGGATTCAACGAGAAGGGAAAGTTTGACCAAGATATTTATGGATCCAACAGCAGGTTTGATGGATACTACACCACGATTGCTCCAAATGATGACGCTGACGTAAGTTTTGTTCTCTTGCATTTTGCATAATGATAATCGATTACTCGACTCAGCTTAAAATCACCTACTAATGATTCTCCCCTCTTTTTTCTTTTTTTTTTGTATAGGAGGATGACATTGATGCTGCTCCAGTGGGTCCGACTCGCGGGAAAAATTATTCAGCACCACTTTCTCTGCTCAATGATATTCCACAGGTTGTTATAATAATAATACAAGAAGGGTCATTTAATTACTATAAGCAAGTAGTGGGTTTTAAAATAACTTTTGATAATTTCCAGGCGGACAAGGACCATGATCCCTTTGCAGAGCATAAGCGTCAAACAATTCAAGAGCGGCAGGCTGACAACGAGTATCTCCGGCGAGCCCAGAAGCGAGTCATTTCACCAGAAAGATTCGATCCATTCCTTGACGGTAGGTTCATGTCATTCCTTTTCTTTCAGTAATTCGACTTGTTCAGCGTTAGGAGTTACAGCCAGGAATAATTATGAATATGATGTGAAAATGTGTGAATGTGAATGAGTGAATGAGTCTGAATCGTTGTAAACGCGCATCAACCACCTTGCGCTGCTCAATTAGTTTATTAAGTTAGGATGGTTCCAACTGCCAGTTACTCATGAAGGAACCACTCCCAATAGGTTTCCTTGCAATTCCTGAGTGAGGATCAAATGAGAGAGCATGAGGAATTGGCGAGTCCCGGACGTAAGTTTGATTGGTCCTTCCTGTTGACCCCCTGAGCGTGTCATGTGCTGGGACTTGAAATCTAAAAGCCGTCTGACCCTCCTTTTCAGATTTGTGAAATGAAATGTAGAAACTCGTGAGACGTCTTTTAGATGGATGCTGATTGGTGTAGGATGATGAGAGGTTGCTACCCGAATCTCGGCATCTACAAGGTAAGAGAACAACAACGTCCAGAGATGTCTACAGTGGAAATCAACGCATTCGGCAATTTTCAAATTTTTTTTCTCGAAATTCCAACAACTATGATTTCAAAATCTTGCTGAGGATTTTCAAAGTTCTCTGCCTCATACATAGCTCCTAAATTCCTAATAACTTAAAATCTGTCACGCTTTAGCCTACGAAAGGAAAATCCAAAATGTACAAGATTTTGAAATCATAGGCTTCATGATTCGAATGAAAGGTTGTGTGAATGACTACACTTATTTTACTAATCAGAAATGATTTGTAGAGAATTCCTTGCACCTTCCTGATCGGATGGAACAACTGTAGCCGATGGTCACTTCAAAAGAAACACTTCCAATTTTGTCAATTCTTATTTCACTTTTGTCCTTACCACATAAAACTTAATTGTAATCGTAGTGGTTCATTCACATTGGCAAAATTGGGAGGAACGGGTAAAGTTTCAGCGATCTTCAGCCGGATTCCTGCGGAACCACATTTTAGTCTTGAGATTAGGCATAGTTGTTCTTCGGATTCACAATTTCTGATTGCTCTTGTTTTTTCTCTTCTTTCGTCCAGGTGGGAAAACACCCGATGTGGGAGCAAGGACTCATGTTGATATCATGCGAGAGCAGCAACTCAGAGCGGAGGAAAGTGAGGTAAGGTCAGGCAGCGTTTATTCAATTAATTGTTTCATGCAAAGGCGTATGATTTACTAGTGTAATGTTTTGGTTACAGTTTCGAAAACGGTTGATTGAGAAATCAAAAGATGGAACCCTAAAGGCAGTCGGAAATGGAGAGCAATCGACGGCGTTGGCAGTATCCAAGAAACGAGGACGTTGGGACCAGCAGCAAACGGCCCCAGATGAGAATTTGGCTCCGGCTAAGAAGAAAGCGACCTGGGAAGCGGAGGTAAGACATATTGGGAGCATTGAGAATTCTACGAAAAAATAACATTTAGGTGATGCTGATGATGGTGACATTTCTAAATTCTAGACTCCAGGGCATACGGGATGGGATGAGACTCCAGGTCACAAGGGTCTCGGAAGTGAAACACCAGGCATGACACCAGGATTCCAGCAGTGGGATCCTACTCCGGCACATGCGATGACCCCAGGTCATGCTACTCCTGGTCACATTGGTGGCGGGGCTTCGGCTAGAAGGAATCGTTGGGATGAAACCCCGAAAACAGAACGAGAAACCCCGGGTCATAATAGCGGGTGGGCCGAGACTCCAAAAGTACATCGAACGGAAGTTGACATTATCCAAGACACGCCCACACCTTCAGCCAGTAAAAGAAAGAGTCGATGGGACGAAACTCCGGCAGTGGCCATGACACCCTCAACTCCAGCCACCCCAATGACTCCGCATACGCCAAGCATGAGCATGTTGATGACTCCTGGAGGCTCAACCCCAATGGGGGCAAAGGCAATGGCAAGTGACTTTTGATTGTATTCTTATTTATCTTAAATTTTAACATAAACCAGATATGAGGGCCTTACTCATAAATACGGTATTATGAATCTCTACTATATCTCTTGTATATCGGAGTTAAATTAACGAATCTTTATGCAAACTTTTAGGCTATGGCTACCCCGTCACCGAGTCAACTTCTCCAGATGACCCCAGAACAACTCCAAGCCTACCGCTGGGAAAAGGAAATTGATGACCGTAAGGGGGATTAATTTTATTCAATAGATTTTAACAGTATAATTGACATGTTCAAGCTTATGATTTTAAATGTTATTTCCAGGGAATCGCCCGCTCTCGGATGATGAATTGGATCAAATGTTTCCCCCGGGCTACAAAGTCCTTCCACCACCGGCAGGCTACATCCCAATCCGGACTCCTGCTCGGAAATTGGCTGCAACTCCAACCCCAATTGCAGGGACCCCAGTGGGCTTCTTTATGCAACAGGAAGAGAAGAGTGGAAAGTTTATGGAGACACAACCCAAGGAAGCAAATCTTCCATTTTTGAAACCAGAGGATGCTCAGTACTTTGACAAATTGTTACTTGACGTGGACGAGGAGTCTCTCAGCCCAGAAGAGCAACGGGAACGGAAAATTATGAAACTCTTGTTGAAAATTAAGAATGGGACTCCACCAATGCGGAAATCCGCACTGAGACAAATCACAGACAAGGCGAGAGAGTTCGGGGCTGGGCCCCTCTTCAATCAAATCCTCCCTCTCCTCATGTCACCCACACTTGAGGATCAAGAGCGTCATCTCCTCGTCAAGGTCATTGACCGTGTCCTGTATAAATTGGATGATTTGGTCCGACCTTACGTCCACAAGATCCTGGTCGTAATTGAGCCGCTCCTCATTGATGAGGATTACTATGCTCGGGTCGAAGGGAGAGAGATTATTTCCAATTTAGCAAAAGCAGCTGGGCTTGCCACCATGATTTCTACCATGCGCCCGGATATTGACAACATTGACGAGTTTGTTCGGAACACCACGGCCAGAGCCTTTGCAGTGGTAGCCTCTGCCCTTGGAATCCCGTCCCTGCTCCCCTTTTTGAAGGCCGTTTGTAAGAGCAAGAAATCCTGGCAGGCAAGACACACTGGAATTAAAATTGTCCAACAAATCTCAATCCTGATGGGCTGTGCCATTCTGCCCCATTTGAAGAGCCTCGTGGAAATCATCGAGCACGGCCTTGTGGATGAGCAACAAAAAGTTCGAACCATTACAGCTCTCGCCATTGCGGCTCTGGCCGAAGCCGCTACCCCTTACGGCATTGAAAGTTTTGACTCTGTCCTGAAACCATTGTGGAAAGGAATCCGGAGCCACCGTGGGAAAGGGTTGGCAGCCTTTTTGAAAGCTATTGGCTACTTGATCCCCCTTATGGACGCCGAATATGCGAGTTACTACACCAAGGAAGTGATGTTGATCCTCATCCGAGAATTTCAGTCTCCTGATGAGGAAATGAAGAAAATTGTGTTGAAAGTTGTCAAACAGTGCTGTGCAACGGACGGGGTCGAACCCCAGTACATCAAGGATGAAATCCTTCCACACTTTTTCAAACACTTTTGGAATCATCGAATGGCCCTGGACAAGCGGAACTACCGGCAACTTGTGGACACGACGGTGGAAATTGCGAATAAAGTGGGAGCTTCGGAAATCATCAATCGGGTTGTGGACGATTTGAAGGACGAGAATGAAACCTATCGGAAAATGGTTGTAGAAACTATTGAGAAAATCATGGGGAATCTTGGAGCAGCGGACATTGATTCGAGGCTCGAAGAGCAACTTATCGATGGGATTCTGTACGCTTTTCAGGAGCAAACTACTGAGGTATGCAGTCACGTCCTTCAATAACCTAAATTATTAAATTAAAATAAACTTTATTAGAAAATGAAGTTTTAATTTGGCATTTTTGTTTCTCTTTTTAGGACGTTGTTTTGCTGAATGGATTTGGCACGATTGTGAACCAATTGGGGAAACGGGTCAAGGCCTACCTCCCTCAGATTTGCGGCACAATCCTCTGGCGCCTCAATAACAAGGCTGCCAAGGTCCGACAACAGGCTGCTGACCTCATTTCCAAAATCGCTGCCGTGATGAAGATTTGTCAAGAAGAGAAGCTCATGGGTCATTTAGGCGTCGTCCTCTACGAATACTTGGGAGAAGAATATCCAGAAGTGCTGGGAAGTATTCTCGGAGCCCTCAAGGCCATCGTGAATGTTATTGGAATGACTAAGATGACGCCGCCGATCAAGGACCTCCTCCCTCGTCTTACTCCCATCCTCAAGAATCGTCACGAGAAAGTCCAAGAGAATTGTATTGACCTTGTCGGCCGAATTGCGGATCGTGGGCCAGAATACGTTTCAGCTCGGGAATGGATGCGGATTTGCTTTGAACTCTTGGAACTTCTGAAGGCACACAAGAAGGCCATCCGGCGGGCTACCGTGAATACTTTTGGGTACATTGCAAAGGCCATTGGACCCCATGACGTTCTCGCCACACTACTAAACAATCTCAAAGTTCAGGAACGACAGAATCGCGTCTGCACCACCGTCGCGATTGCAATTGTGGCTGAAACTTGTTCCCCATTCACGGTTCTTCCGGCCCTTATGAACGAGTACAGAGTGCCAGAACTGAATGTTCAGAACGGAGTCCTCAAGTCCCTTAGCTTCCTCTTTGAGTACATTGGGGAAATGGGGAAGGATTACATCTACGCCGTGACGCCACTCCTGGAGGATGCTCTCATGGATCGTGACTTGGTCCATCGACAAACATCCTGTGCGGCCATCAAGCACATGGCACTTGGAGTTTACGGGTTTGGTTGTGAGGATGCCCTGGTTCATCTTCTAAATTATGTTTGGCCAAACATTTTCGAGACTTCACCTCATCTCGTTCAAGCTTTCATGGATGCGGTGGAAGGAATGCGAGTCTCTCTGGGACCCGTCAAAGTTCTGCAGTACACGTTACAGGTTTGCAAAAATTCGCCAACTCGCTTATCCTACTCCCCCTTGCCTCGGATTTCATAGCCTTGCATTTTTTCACGCTAAATTCTCTTTTTAGCCTTGCCATTGCAAATTGCTTTGCTTACAAATTCCAAATTGGTTTTAGAGATTGCTGGGGTTGGTTTTCTGCTGGCGAATGCCAAGCGTGACTCAATTTCCGGTTCATTGTTAATACATTTCTTTCTTTTGTTTCTCTTTTCAGGGCCTGTTTCATCCCGCAAGGAAAGTGAGAGACGTTTATTGGAAGATTTACAATTCATTGTACATTGGGGGACAGGATACGCTCGTGCTGGGATATCCCCGGATCCCAAATGAAGGAAAGAACTCATTCAGCCGTTTTGAGTTGGACTACGTTCTCTGAATGGAAATAATTACCACACACCCATTCTCTCGGATTTAGTTGAATCAGGTTATTCCCTGCTTTTGTATAGAATTATACTTCCTAAATTAACCTAATGTGGAAGGAGTGTAAAAAGAGGTTTCCCATGCGGGAAACTTTTGGATGATAGTCGTGATTCAACTTTTCTTTCTTCAGAGAATACTAATTTTAGGTGGTAGGTGGGTAGGATTATAAATTCAACTCTTGTAATTTACACCCCCTCAGGATTTCATTCAATTTACTTGATTTCCAATTCCCAACCCCTCTGCGTACCACTATTAAATCTCTAAAAACTTGAAATTTCAACTTTTGACTGGATTTTGATTCGAATTTTATTCTGAGATCGTCTAAAATGGATTGCGTCTAAATTCTAAATAATGGGAGATTAAAAATTAACGGCGATTATTACTATGGGTTGAGTAAATTAGGTTGGATTTAACAATGAAAATAGGCCAATTCAGATGCATTTGGCTCTTTTATAATTAGAGAGGATGCTCATCTGGATAACGTTGTTCCCAAGAAAAAAGTCAGTGGCAATGATATTGGATTTGGAGTACCAATTCTTGTCTTGGAACCAATAGGTCATGGGCTGAAAGAAAGGTCAGATGTCAATTTATACTCCCGACGTTGTCAGTTGGATTGATGGGATTTTAGTTAAGACTCACGATGTTCACCGTCTGGGCCATATTCCGTAAACCCTGTGTCGGTCGAAGTACAATGTCCAACGGTTTAGGAGTGAATTCGGCCATGGCTGACCACAGTTGACCCTTCCCTCCGCGTTTCTTCACAGCCTCACTCAGGAAGGACTTGAGCTCTGGTAGATTCCGTTTGTCTCCCCATTCCTGTGCGGGCCGGGAATGGGTCAATTTCAATTAAATTCCAATTTGGACCGAGTCCGACCGTGTCACTAACCTGTGGGAGAGGTGGCCATAAATTGGGATACTGCTGAGCTGTCCGGGTGTCAGAATAGGAAATGATGATGGATTTATTGGCAGCCCAGATCTCGTTGGGCGTTGCATTGGGCCAGAAGGAGGACGGCACTGTGAAGCGTTCCAGCTCTCCATTAACGTACTCAACGAGCTGAGCATGACGGTCCCGGCGGCCATCGAACCCAACTGGGAAACGATGAAAATCCAAAATGACAATCTCGCGCGTCTCTTCGGCAAATTTCCTGACGTCGTTAATTAGGGAAGAGAGGGGACGCATCCGGTAGAAATTATGATTCACCCAGAACCGTTCACCGCCCGAGGCGGAGCTCGAGTAGTACCCAACCCGGATGTCCAAGTAACGAATCCCGTGCATCAATTGATTATAGACGGACTCGTCCTGACTGGAAAGTTAATGAGGTCATCACATTATTTAACCAATGACGAGTGTCGGTCGAGGAGACGGATCCTGAATTGGGTCAGAGAATCTAGGATTTCCTTACTTGACCAAGTAGCGGAGAAAAACCGTATCGGAGTTGGGTCCGTCATACTCTTTCCAGCTTCCGGAATTATGAGTGCCTGGAAGCATGAGCCCATGGAGGGGCATCTCCCCAATCACGTCCCGCAAGTCCTCCATCCATGAGGGATAAATTTGGAGGCAATTCGTCAGGAGGACCACGTTGTCCCGGACGTAGGCAATCCAATAACCAAGGCAAGGATCCTGTCCCACGCGGAGGGGCATCCGCTCAAAACGGAACTCGGACGTGATGAACCCGCGGCTCATGGAGACTGAGACTTGGGTCAGGGGTTCCGTCCCTGCCTCGTCCGGATGACGGTCGTAGAGGCCGACCCAGTCTCCCTTTTGCGGCTCGGCAGCATTCCAGTTGAGTTCGATGAGTCGGTCCCGGAGGGCTCCACTTTGGGACTTGGCAATGGAGGACACGGTGAGGAAGACGCTGAGTCCGTCCACGCAACCTTCACAAAATTGGGACACAAAGACAAAAGAAATCACCGCTTAACCTCACCACGCCCTTAACCACCCAAGTTGTTTGGGATTTTTCAAAGTTGGGGAGAGCGTTAAGTAAGTGAGGAGGAGGAGGATGTGATTCAAAAAATATTGGAGTTACATGGATTAATTAGTCCACCACAGGACACCACTACTCTATTCCACTCCCTGTATGATCGTGGATCGTGAAATAGATTTAATTGTGTCGACTCATCCGCTGTCTTTTGGTCGTCAACTATCCAAAATGAAAATTTCACTTTTACTTTCAAAATTTCTCAAAATTTCTCAATCAATAGTGTCAATATTTTGGTTTTTATATTAAAAGTACTACTTTAAGAGAATTGATAAGAAAGTAATGAAAATGGAAGTTACCTGCTGAGTGGACAGTGTTAGGCACGCTCATTGTCAAGGACAGAGGCAGGAGTAGTGATATGAAAAAGAGGAAATGACGACTACTGGACCACAATCCAACTCCTGCGATAGGCGGCCGCATTATTCGCGATAACCACAAATTCCTACCTAACTAAATCGGGTGATAACGGGATTAGGTGGAGGGGCACTTGACTCACGCTAATCACCCTGTCGTATCATGATCCGATCCGAAAAAGACTAAATAGCAAGTGCCCTTGGTGGTCGGAAGCAATCCAATCAATGGAACCAACAACGGGACTCCACTCCCTCACAGAGTGCAAACTTGCAGTGAAAGTAGATGGTGAAAGCTACGCTGGATGAGGATGCAACTTTCTCCTTGCCTTGATTTCGTGGAGCGCGTGCAGGAATCGATCTGCGGGTCACAGAAACGGGAGCTCCGTCTTGGCTTCGGTATAGACACATAAGGAGCAGCTCCTCGCGTGTCAAGTGGTGAGCTCAAGTGGATGATAAACTGATTGGGATTAGCCAGGGGAACAAGATCCCATTCATCCCTCTCTCTCTCTCTCTCTCCCTTATCTCTCATCTTTCAAATAACAGAGAATTAATTCATCCAGATGAGTCAGGGGAAGCCGTGAAGGGAAGAGACGCAGAAAGTAAGTGATCTCCTCATCCCACAGTAGTGTGGGAGGAGAGACGCTCCTAATTTTTGCAAATGCGAATCTTCCTATTCAATTTTGACACTACGCTGAATAGGAATCGGAAATTATGAGAATCAGAAGGTCATCAGGGTCAAGTTGAGGCCAGCCCACCATCAACGTCTTCCTTCATCGTTCCATAACAAGGAAACAACGCGGAAGGTTTCGTGCGAACCATGTCGAATTGAGGAGTAATCGGGAGTTAGAGTATTGAGTTGATTTCTTTTGTATTCAAATAAAACTTGAACTAAAGTTAGAAAAAGTTGAGTTGGAGCGGTGACGCGGAGCGAAAAGTGTTTCCTGCTCACCGTGGATCCGAATATCGGACCTTCTTACTCTTGGCCCGGATGTCTTGCTCCTTCTTCCAGGCCTCTTTCTTGACCTCCTTGGCCCGTTCCTTGTCCGCTGCCGCCTTTCGCTCCCTTTCAGCCTCACCCTGGAGAACCAGTCGATTCTGCCCAACTTCACCCAGGTAGTCAGGAACGCCTGGAGTTAGAAAGAGAAGGAAGGTCAGGAGGCAGGGGTTAAAATAACTTGAAATTTGGATAATTCGCTGGAAAATAGAAAACATCCCGTGTAACCTCTTTCCGCATTTTCCTCCGGGTACGGTGAGACTTGGTAGTAGTTTGGTTTCGGGATCGGAAATCGCCGGAGTGCCAGATCACTCTCCTCCTCGTACTTGCCCGTCTTGAGCCAGTCCTCCAGTTTCGGTGGAAGTTTGGTATTTTTGAAGGAGCTGGCCAGCAAGGCCCGCTTATAGCGGTGCATGTCCATCTCCACCCCAAAATGCTCCTGTCGGACACCGTCCACCTTCTTCCCGCCTCTCGTCGCTACATTCTCGGCAATGGACTCCTCGAGGTCTCCGAACAGGTCAAAGAGGAGGGCAATGTGGGCTGCATTCTTGTCCCGGCGTCGACTGTCGAGGACTTTGAGGG
>Ga0194135_10001127_pt1 | contig 15695 bp, 13 predicted proteins | sample LitLau_LLRF_2013_FD_134024 | JGI IMG/M metagenome (GOLD analysis project Ga0194135, IMG submission 134024) | Freshwater sediment microbial communities in response to fracking from North America - Little Laurel Run_MetaG_LLRF_2013 (version 2) | ecosystem: Environmental > Aquatic > Freshwater >...
GTGGAGGAGGAGGAGGAGGAGGAGGTGGAGGGAACAAAGGATTCATTCCCGGAGGACCTGGAGGAGGAACGACGACTTCGTCGTCGTCGCGGGTGTCGAAGTTCAAGATAAGTGAGCAGGACTTGATGTGCAAGAACAATTGTGGACATTATGGGAACGAAGTACAAGAAGGGTACTGCTCAGTTTGTTATAAAATGTTTAAGCAGCACCAGCAAATGCAACAGCAGCAGTTTGTCATTGCTTCGGGGGGAGCGGCAGGGGGGGTTTCCCCGAGAGATGATTCTTTCAGTCTTTTTGGAAAGTCGGGGATTTCCTCGGGGTTTTCGACACTTCCGAAGGCTGCAAAGCTGTAAGTGTCACTGTTTCGGTTTTGGTTTAAATTTAAAATGTATCATGGAATTGTAATTGGTATGTGTATTTGTTTTTTTTATTTCAGATCGTTTGATTCCATTTCGTCGCCGTTGTCGGGATTTGCAAAGTTTGAAGAGAAGAAGAAGCACCAGACTGACAGAAAGACTAAGTCATTTAGATCTGTGTTTAGGAAAAGTCCTACTCCGTCTCCTACTAGTTCGCCTGATTTCTTTAAGGGAACTGGAAGGCCTGACAGAGAGCGAGCAGGGAATTCTGCTAGTGGCAGTAGTGGACTCACTCCTAGTCAACAAATTATGGCCCCTGGATCTCCGAAGATGTCACCAAAGCCTCAGGGAGATAGTGAAGTCAGTCAGATTCGGGATGAAATTAACACATTCTTGTATCAATTTCCTAAGCAAATAGTTCACGATGTTGTAACTAAAGTCAAAAGATGTGAAAGTGAGCTATATCGAGCTTGCAAGCACAGCACAGTTACGATCGACGAAGTGTCAGACATTGCTCAAGATTTTTACAGAAATTTCAAAGGCAAAGTTGACATGGTACCGTGCTATCAAAGTATGACTCCAGAGGATAAGGAATTGCTGATGGACCTAATTGAAAAGTATTTGACTATCATTCTATACAAGGAATTATTCACTCCATTATCTACTGCTACTGAAGACGAAATTAAAGATTTAGGATTGCAAAACAAGTAATACTTTAATTACTGATATCTTGAATGCTTATTATTTAAGTTTGTATATCTTCTATATGTGATATTTTAGAATTCGGGAACTCAATTGGATTACTTGCAAACACCTTGATGTAGCTCTAAATGAACGGGATCAACATGTCCGGGATCTTGTGTTCTCAGCAATTAATGGTACTAATAAATTTTAAATGAAGTTATAAATTTGGAGTTTGCTAAATTTAATTCGTGTTATCGTGTTATCTGATTTTAGCAATAATTGGAATGGACTCTGTAAAGCCACCTCAGGAAAAGTTGGCGTGCGTTTCGAAATGTAGTCATGATATTCTGGAAGCGTTAGGAATGTCAAAGCAAGCTCCAACTTCCGCGGATGATTTTCTTCCTACACTGATTTATATAGTGATTAAAGCAAATCCCACGCGACTTCAAAGTAATATAAATTATATTACTCGGTTTTGTAACGCTTCCAAGCTCATGAGTGGAGAAGCAGGATATTTCTTCACTAATTTAGTAAGCATCTAAACTTTATCATTTTGTAACCATTTGGTTTTGTTTACACTACTGTCAGATTATTGTACCGGTGTACTGGTCATAATTTAAGATTCGCGTGGTTTTTTAGTGTTGTGCTGTTTCCTTTATACAAAGTATGAAGGGAGAATCCCTTGGATTACCTGAGGATGAATTTGAAGATTACGTATCTGGAAGAGCAGTCCCATCTGAAACTTGGGAAAATTACTTTTCTGAATCCTTGCACACAATGCAAGAAATGACAAAAATGCTTTCAGAAGTTGAAGAAAGGCACCAAGAGTTTATGAACAACGTGGACAATTTGAAAAAAACACTCCAACTAAAGAAGGTAACACTTTTTGTTGTGTAAAAAGTTGGAGTTTGCATTCAACAATCATAACCAAGTTTGCTATCCTTATTTTGTAGGATTCCATAAAATTTCAAGTTGAAACCATACTCCAAAGGACGCCTCTGACATTTAAAGTGAGTAAAGTCCCTGCAAATTTAGATGAAGATGATCCCGAGCTTAATCAGTCGTCGCTACCTTCTCCATTAAAGCCTCAAGTAACTTCTATGAATTATTATTGTTTAGCTTTTAATTGCATGCAAATCCAAATCAATCAATAACCAAGTATGTTGCAGGTTGTGTGCTCTGCATCAGAATCTCTGACTGACGAAACCAAGCAGGAATTTGAAGTGAAAGAGACTGCTAAGGGCCTCAGTTTACCGGTATTAGAAATATCTCCTCAAACAACAAGTGAAGGCTCGTCGATAAGCAATCCTGAAGCCGATGTTTTGACACCAACAATATCAATATCTGATGTTCCATTACCACTACTCCAACCTGAGAAAGGGTCAAATGATGAATCATTAACTAGTCCTGTCTCTACAACCGATGCTGAAGAATTTTTTTCTGCTGTTGATGAAAACACAACTGATAATTCTTCCTCAGGAGATACCAGTAAATGTGACAGCCCTGATTCAGATTGTGTAAGCCTGAACGGGACCGCTGTACTACCTGACCATCAATCGTTTATTAATAATGATAAACAGAAAAATAAGTAAACAAGAGTTTTTTAGAGCTCAAAAAATAAATCACTACTTAATAATTCACTCTTAATAGCCAAAACTGATTAATATTTAATTATATGAAAATGATTAATGCTAAACGCATCGAAACGTCATCCACTGTTAACGAATATAACAAAATACTTTTAGCGTATGAGCTTTGAGTCTGTTTTATCCAAGATACTATCACCAAACCGCTGAGTAAGTACCTTACTTGCAGGACCTCAACCTGAGATATCCTAAGACAAGTGTGAGCTCATACATAAGAGGATGAAACTGTTAAAATGAGATGGGGACTAGTGACGGTAGAAGAAAAGTTTTCAATCTGAGCCCATTAGAGAAGACCCCCTGCCTTCAGATTACGACCATCTGCGTCCCATTCTCATGTCCTCAGAATGCCTGAAGATCAGTTTACTTTCCCATCTCTGTCTCCCAGATAAACAGAAGAAGTTGCTTCGTAAAAGTGAGATGCAGTTGCCCACAACATTTCCCCACTTCCCAGCAGCAAGTCTCATGTAGCGCATCTCCACTTTCTCTTCAATAAGAACTCGAACAACAGCATCCTAGAATGCAACTGTGCACGTAATAATGCAACGATGCACTTAACAACTGCAACAAAGTAGTAAACTTGTGTCATAAATTGACAGGACTAGAGCACATACAACACCCCATTTGGCTCTTAGTAGAGCTCTTGACGAAAAAACTGCAATTTCGATAAGTAATACTGGTGACTGTAAAGAATAAAAGAAAGATTCATATAACCTCAGAGATGGAAAGTTGTTACGCTTTCCCTGCTTAGTCTTCACTGTCACAATAAATCAAAAGCAAATCCTTCACTCATACTCATTGAGATTGCAAACCACCCTCAAACCCTCACCTTTCATTCTATGCATTCGAAATCACCCTCAAGTTATTCTGTTTCTTCAGATTCATTTCAACAAAGCCTACACACACTACGTATTTATTATTGTGATGCTGACTCAACCTTCGTAGAACACGAGTGATGTGGCTACGCTCCACACCGTCAACATTTTGCTTTTTACATTCGAGTTGAAATATCATACAAAGAGAAAGTGAATACAAATACTGCATGCCGTACTATGTTCTATGCAGCTGAAATTACTTCCGCAGTTCCCGGAAAGTAATAACTCTTGTAGCTACTATTATATTGGAATAAAAAAAATCAGATCTGAGACAAAGACTCTGCTTCCCATATCCATATTGATTGATGAATTAAAAAGTTGTTGCCTACATTTGTGAAGGAGTTGGACGAGAGAAGTACTTCTCGGCTCCAGTCACATCCATACTGCATGTGAAGTATCAACATTGAGTCACTTTCACCAAAACGTAATCAAGGTTTCCATTTTCCTCATCCATCACATTTTATGGTGATCCGATTGTACTTCAAAGTGAAAGCTTATCTTTAAGACATATGTGCTTAAAAATGCAGGTGTTCATCACGAAAAGAGTTTATTCATATTAATCGCCAGTATGTATAAGGATGAGATGACGGATGTAATGTTTGCTCACTGACTGAGATAATGTACTGAGTAAACTCGATTAGTGTGGAGAGAGTCACATTATTGAGTTTTATAGCAGATGGAATGCAACAAGGAAACTTTCAACTCCACGGGTTGTGATTTCCTTGATTATCTTGAGTTCCAGGCATGCATACTAATCCGCACCCCTCCTTCTAGTTTAACCCACTCACCACATTATTCATTTCGTTTACGATCTCTCCCATATCACCTTAGCGTGGTCTTCGTCTTATGCATACCTTTAGTTTTCCTCATCATCTGTAGTAAAGTAGCGTATAGTCTCAAGGTAATAAAATAAGAGAAAGTCTTTTAATTGTAAGTAGTAAAAGTAGAGACAGAGAGACTTTCCTTTCAGTCTGTGTCTTATCCTCTTCGACTCCCTCGAAGCCCATTCTTTCCTCGTTAATGTCTAATTTAAATAGGATTTCGATTCGGAGTGTAATTCATTGGAAATTCCATCTTGGGGGGCCTCCTGCTTATTATCTATAGAAAGCTGCGGACGAAATCCTGTAATTTTGTGTGCTCTGTTGTGCACCGCATTCTATAATCATCAAGGTATGCAGTGCACACAGTCACTACTCGATTCCAAGTAGAAAGGCAGTGTGGCAACCCAATCATGAAATCTGTGAAGGTATTTGCACTTAAAATGCTAAATCGTGTCACACACACTTTAAGGTTACTCTATTTATACCAGATATAATACACTATGACTATATACTATCTGACTTTCTCTATAGCTTGCTTCCTCCAACATGCACGCATACTTCAATTTAAAGTTTTACTTGTAGCAATGAAACTTGAAGGGGAATAATAGAGAAAGTGATATACACTTTATTGGTTGTGCTTAAGTTACTAGCTCCTACTTCCTACTGCGTTATATTTTGATCGTGAAGTTTAAAATCTCAGTTGTATGCTGCAGCTCAGCTTTCTCCGAAGCTTATGGTGTGTATGTGTGTGTGAGTGAGTGTAGTAAAGTTTATAAAAAGCACCTTTACCAGGGGATCTGAAATAAGGAAGGCTTTTGTATGCAAGAAGAATGCATCCGAACTGAATTTAAAGTGGAAGAAAGTAGTGCGTGAGGCGAGATTGGGATTGAGAACAAGAGAACTCTTTCTTCCATTTTTTGTTGCGAATAGAATTACCGTCTTTCCAGTAGAGAATTTCTCAGAGCACAAGCTGCCGATAAATCCTTACCAAAATGCATTATGGGCGAATGGGAGTGGTAAGTTGCATGCAGTGCAGGAGGTTGCTTATATTGTTCCAGAGAGGTTTTGTCTTTTTATGGGATTAAGATGCAAAAGTGTACAATGTAAGTTAGACGCAAGTTCTTTCAGGATGAATTGTTGGAGTGCGGATAGTCGCATGATGCACCAACTTTCTGTAGAGTAGCTTAACGCTTATAATTCTGCTGTCGCACGTAAAATTCCGTGCTCGCAGAAGCATCCGCCTAATGTAAGTCACAGTAATACAAATAATAATAGTAGTAAAATATTGATTCATTTAGGTACTTAACAATTACTGGCTGCATAGTATTTTAAGTCTGCGTTGATATTTAAGTACAGGCTAACAGTTTTTGTTGAATGTTCTTTTATAACAAGTTAATGGATGTTTCCGAAATAAGGTTCATGTAATTATATCTTCTACTGCATTCTATTGCTTTGAGTGATAAGATATGAGCTCTACTTTCATAACATTATAATATTCGCTATTCTCAAAATATAAGACGTATGTACTATAATGGATTGAATCTATACTTGCATTATCCCAGTACGTTATTTATATCAGAAGAAACTGTATGACTTGTTACTCACTATTTTCACACAATATTTCAAGTCTTTCCTATGAAAATATGTATCGTGTGAAAACACCTATAATGACCTGTGATACATATGAAAAGGAATCTACCAAATGTCATGGACTGTTAGATAAGATTAAAGATTATTATTATTACAGTAATAAAACAAAATTATTAAAATGTCTGCAAAAGATAAAAGCACGTGTGTTGTGTGTATTTATATACCTTAAAAATAAGTAGTGCCAACATGTGAAGTGTTCATTCAAAATAAATGTTTAATTGATGATTATAATTTTGTACTTTTTACCTTCTCCAATTAATGCGTACTTACTGTTTATCATTATTATATGTATCGAACATAAGGAGCTAGCAGGATTCTAACTAACAATAAGAGATTTTTTTTAAAATCTTGACTGATTGGTGCTGCCCTTAAATGACCATAAAAGTATCGCGAGGAGTATTTTATAACTTCTAAAATGTAGTCCTTGAGCTATTTTGAGTGAAATTCTAGAAGCTTACAGAATATGGGAAGGACAGGGGCGATAAAATACTGTTTGCATATGAGGTGCAGTAGGTTGTTTCAACTCACATTCCAATTTTAGTCAAAACTAAAGTCATAAACCGGTTAATTTGCATCTTTAGTGCTCAAATAAAACAACAGAATTCCATTCAAGCGCCCTCCTGATCACATCTGCAGTCTACAGTGTAGCTGCTATATAGTTTGTTCATTTTATGACATAGCATTGCAGAATCTATAAGAGACCTTTTACTGGAATTCCTGTAATTGGAAGTACCTTGGGACGAAATGAGATTCGCAAGGCGAACCTTTTAACTATTTAGAGGGCTTATGAGTGCAATAATAATATGGAACGGGATGAACAGAGACATTCATAGTTAGAAGTAAAAAGTTATTACTTTTGCAAAGCGTGTCGCCTTTAATCATTCAAGCTGACAGGTTGGCTCTGGTGTATTGCCTCCAGTCGTTATGAAGTTTCGGTTCGTTACTTTCTTTTCTCCGATGGGAATTTCATAAGCAAAGTTCGTTGCGAAGAAAATATTGGCTTCTGCTTTGAACTTGTCATATCTCGTGAAGATAAGCCTATAAACTAACAAGGCACCTGGTTGTTTCCGATGAAAAATGTCCTTGTCATCACCCGTTATATTTATCTGCATTCAAAGATAACTTTTCTTTTCTGTTGTCTGTGATGAATTGTATTTATTTGCCTTGCAATTTTCATGACATTCGAAACAAGTTCTTCGTGCATTACAGTATAAGACCATAAATTAATAAGTTTTGTCCAAACTGTTTTTCTTCAGGTTGTTAATTGAATGTTTCCACTTGAATTTTGATCATACAATTATAAATTCATTAAGCGTGAAGTGCACCTGCTACCAAAAGTCCCTGCTGCATATCTAAACTACTCCTACACTGTGAAATCGACTTGAACTTGAGTTTCAAAATAGATTTGGTGGGTGCATCTATTCGTGTATCCAGATCACGTTTGCATTATTCTTCTGGCAAGATGCATCCGTCCATCCTGTTGCAACTTCTAAAGCCTCAAAGAACACATATCTCCACATCGTGTGTCTATCGAGCAAACAATCGAAGTGAATTGAGGAGATTTCTCGTAAATGCACACACAAAAATAAGTATAAAGGAATTCGTTCGAAGCATTCTCTGGGTTTAGGTTGACTGCACATTCAGTCTCAAGCTTTCTTTTCCTATACTCTCCTGCGTTTCACCATTCAAATCATGTGTATCTGTAACTTCACTATCCTCCAAAAGTTTCAGTTCTTCGTTTCTAGTTTCCTTTCGACCGAGACGAAGTCTCAAAGAGTCATACATTTTACACCCAAATCCCTGAAAGCTGCATATAGTGTGGCACTTGGCACTCACGAATCCAAGAGATGCAACAAAAAATATGCATTGCTGTTCTTTCTATTTCATTGTCAATTCTTTCCCATATCTGTATCGTAAATGGATTGGAGAGTGTCCGGGGCTATGCATAATATTTCAGTGACTTTATTTCGATTGTTGTACGAATGTCGAATGCATGCAGGATGATGTATTCCTCTCACGTGTCAGTCGAACGAAAGAAGCTAACGGTTGGTGGTGCATCTTTCTCCTTGACGGCTGTAAAGACGAGACACGACTAAGAAATTTTTCTTACTTCTCATCAACGTCTTAGCTTCATCTAAGAAGACGTGGACCCAAGGGAGTCCACGCATCTTCTTTTTGCCTTCCAGAGTCCCCGTAGTATCGATCACATCGTACGCACTTTACTACAGAGACACTCCTCTCCGTATTAAATTCTACTTTCTCCTGTCTCTCTTTCCTGCTTCTGTGATGAATTTCTCCGGGAGATGAGATGTCTGTCGATAATGAAAGATGAAAGCTGGCAAGACCCACCTAATAATATGTGGCCGTGGAAGATTTGTTCTTAGCACGCACGTTCAACGTTGGCTCACACTTTCTCCATCGACAATAACATCATTAGGTTAATGTAACAGTACTGACTGCCAAATGAGTTTGAGTTGACTTAAGTTATCACTGCTTTGTGCTAAAGACAATATCGATGAATTACTATAAGGTATTACGTAGTCTCGAGTAATATTAGAGGCATATAAAATGCATGACATATCTGCATGGGGAGCTGATGATAACTTAACAGACGAATAAACTATTAAAGCAAGTATGAATTTAAATTTTAAGCACTGATAAAGTTCTTGAGCCTCCCTTCTTGTTTTTCCTTCTAATTAAAAAGTTTGCATGCAAATGAAGACGTGGTAAGATGAGATGAAGTTGTTAGACGAATGAAAGCACTTGACTGCTGATTGTTTTAATGCTGTGAATATTGAAAGTAATATGAAGTGATAGAGTGGAAAGGTGTATTTCATAGAATTTTAAAAGGAATTATGGAAATGAGAGAAGGGTGAGGGATACACCCTCATACTTTCACACTTATTTACTCTTGTTGTGTGTGTCTTAATCAATTCAATGCGAACTTCCCCAGAGATTTCACTCGCCTTCTCGTGCAAAACAAGGAAAATCTGTTTGGTTCTAGTTTTTGAAACATCACAGATTTTTCATGAAACTTTTATGACTTTTTGTAGATTGCAAACTTCGTGTTAGTTCTGTTAGTTCAATGTTCAATCAACATTCAGGGAATAAATTCTCATAAGCTATAATATATCACTTTTATTTTCGATCAAATAATATAATACTATAAGCAAATTACAAGGACGACTGCAGTGACTGAAAATAATAATAGCCTAGATGTGTGTGTGTGTCATTTGGAGTGCACCTAAATAAGTAGCCTTCAGAAATACTGCTTATTTACTTACCTGCCATTGTGAGCTGTACCTTTTAAATGAGTGAAGCTACAAGGAGTAAGAAGAAAGTCGTTAGAAAGGAGTCATTACACACAGAAATGAAATGTATCGCTACATTCATTCGTTTCTTTTCTAACGAAATCTAAATGTTTTAAGTTCTTTTTGTTCCCCGTCCTGGCCTAGTCGGAATCTGAGTAATGCCGTGAACAAGAAAGGAAGGGAAAGTTCCGGCGTCTTTTTCTTTTCTGTTCAATTTAAAGAAACACAAGAAGGGAGACCGAATGAGACCAATAATGACTTCTCTCTAAAGGCAAAGCGTGACGGTTGCCTCCCGTCCTCTCTCTCTCTCTGAATCAGGACTTCCTTCTTCGTTATCCTCAGCTAGCCACATTTTATTGTCATTTTTCTCCAAGAGGAATGTTTCTGGTGTTGCTGAACAATGTAGTTCAATACAGAGACAAAATGTAATAAAGTAGCCAAATCATTCCCACTGCCCTTGTGAGCTTAGGTAGTTGACATCCGAGTCTGGATACACGAAGTGACTTGTCTATATATCAAGTAACGTGTAGTAAGCATAGGATATGGCTAACGGAAAAACGAACGTAATAAAAATAATCATATCATTCGACCATGAAGAAGGATCGAGTCCTATGGTCGGGATAAACGGACAATAAATCTAAAAGTTTTTGTGGGTGGAGAGTCCAAGGGGAAATGATGATTCTTTTGGTTTAAGAAGGGGAAGCTTAACATTTAAAAAACCGTTAAACTTATTGAAAAAGAGATGAAGATGTATGGCCGCCGCAAGTAAACTGCTGTCCGAAAAATCTTGACCAGTTGCAATCAGTATAATAATCACAAAGAAAGATATGACTGTGCTACTAGTGCTACACATGCAAATAATTTTATGTCACAATACTAGCGGGCTTCTTTTACTACTCCTACTACTTCATCAAAGCGTCATTACTTCCATACTGTTTTCGTAATCAAGATAGAAGAATAGAAAAAACAACATTTAAATACAAAATCACCAAGCAAGAAATGTCTTGGCACAAAGCTTGCAAATTATTTCGATGAAGATGAGAAGATTCCTTTCATGCACAGACGCAAAGAAACATTCAAGAACTCATGACATCATTTGCAGTGTAAATAAACAAACCTCATTTAGACCGCGACGTAAACGAGGATCATTTGAGTCAATTTTATTTCCAGAATCGTATTTACGATAAGTGTTATGGGAAATTGTCTTGAGAGAAGATTGGAAATTCAGTATATGTGAAATCCTTTTAAAGTATACACTCACTCTAGCTCTTTCTTGACTTTCTCGGGTATAGATATATGAATGAAATCGTTATACGAAATGCCTGGAACACTTTTAGACCAGTTATTGAAATGCAATATCAAATTTATTTCAATAATGATTAGGTTTGCAAGTTACAGAGACAACAATAATGATTAAATCTAATGATTAAACCGGTTTCAACATGGGATTGGGGAGAAAAATTGGCAAGGCAGAATCACAGGTAAATTGATAGTCTGATGAGATGCTGCTGGTAGTTGACGTGGAAAAGCAGGAGTGGACTTTCATGGGGGCTAACTTCTTGTTAGGACTATTTGTATGCTTTGGTGACTTTGGTTTGCTGAGTAAAGTTGGAGGCAAAGAAGCTCCAGAGCTGCAAGATGAAGCTGAAGAAGTCGAGGAATGAGCTCCTTTCACTCCGTCCGACGAGGACTTTTCACTTTCACTGCCTCCACTTTTCGAAGCCATTGCCACCAACTTCTTTGGAGATTTGCTGCGAGAACGGAAGAACTTAGCTATCTTTCGAGACTTACTTTTACTTGGAGGGGAAGGTGAGGCTTCGACAACCTTTTCCGAAATGAGAATAGGGACCACAGGGCATGGGGATGAGGGTGGAGTCATTCTGCTACTCTCACTCAGAATGCTGTGACTTGAAGGTGATCCACTACTCCCTGAACCTCCGTTGTTGAATTCCTTAAGGACTCCTCCATTCATGGAGCGGATTGATCCACGATGGTCGTGTCCACAACCAGGATAATATGAAGTTTGAGAACTTAGTTTAGGATGCATTTTTGGACTAGCCGTCACGGGATCCATTGGATTACAATTATTCTTTATTTGGTTCACATCCAGTAGCTCCATAGGAGGAATGCTCAACGTTTCTTGCTCCGCGTCACTCCCACTGACAGCTCCACTTTGTGGTCTCCTGCTCCCTTTTCCATTTACATTGCTGTGGATGGAAAGTGAAGAGACTCGTGGCTTTGGTACCGGTGGAACTTTAAACTCAGGGCTTGTTAAGGTTGGAGGGCTTCGTAGCACAAGTTGTTTGCCTGTAGGTGGTTTATGATTGAGAGGTTCTTGATGTTCGTAAAGCTTCCTCGGCCCATTATTATGACAGGGATTAGAATCGTAATGAGCTTCGTTACGAGCTGATTCTGATTCAGAGCTACAGAGAAAGTTTTGGGCAGAGTATTCGTTGTTGCAATTAGAGATACTGTCAAGAGACATTTGAGAAAGGGTTGCGAGGTTTTTACACAATCCATTACACATTTTATCGTCTCCGGATGCGCAAGAGGATTTTAGAAGAATGTCGTTGTATGATAAACTTGGCCAGAATCTCTCCACTTCTTGTGCGTTGATTGTGAGAGAGTCTACGTACCGAGAAAGAATTCGAAAAGAAATCTCATTTAGCCCCAATCACTAATACATCATTCTACTTATAGAACCTAATAATGATGAAAGCTAGCAACGCATTATTGACTTTAAAGGACAAAGTACCTGTGAAAGTAGACACAACTGTGAGACATTCCTGACTGAGGACTCTCAACGGATGGTCACGGCCTTCTTGGTGATTCATTTCACTTTCTCCGTTACAACCACCTCGTTTATCCATTCTTGGTAATGAAGCGTAGGAAGAAACATTCAACGGGGCATCGGTTGAGAAGGAAGCACTCTTGGCTCGTGCAAAGTAGATTTCAGAAGCCATCGCGAAGTTCTGATCCGATTCTGGAAGTGGATTTTCTTCTTCCAGGAAACTAAGTGCTATATCTTCTTCCGTGACCTTAATAAGAAGCAATTAATCATCTCAATTTCTCTTTTCCTGGATATACACTTCTTAATCACTTCCTTGAACTAATGTCACCAAGTGACATTTAACATCTTAGAGCTAAATTACCTGAAGACAGACGTCTTTAGTAGGCACGGGAATCTCGGGTTCAACTACTTCAATAAATTCCACTTCATATTCATTATTGCCATTAACACCATTCATCATCATCTGCTCTCCCTTTGGCTCATCTTCCTCCTCATCTTCACACGTCTTGAATATCGTTAATGCCTTGTACTCTGGCTCATTAGGAGGAGAAAAGAACTGTTCATACATCATTTGCTGATGAAGGCTACCTGGATATCCGTTGTTTCTTGTTCCTGAGCCTCCGTTGCAATGAGAAACGGGCTGCTGCTGCTGGTGCTGGTGGTGATGCTGTTGCTGCTTGCACCCACCAAAGTTACTACACCCTTTGGGACCTCCAAAAAGCAAAACATCTTCTGCGAGATGGGAAAGATCATCAAAGAAAGAATCCGGCGAGGAATTAGTCTGATTAGAAATCCATTTTTGGATCATCTCAGCCTTAGTAGAGCTAATGCCACAGCACGAGTCTCCTCCTCCAACACAACCAGTCCTTCCGTTAGTTAACTTGTGAGACTGATTGGCACTGATAGGAGTGGTGGAAGGGTTGGGAGAATGATTGAATGGAGTCTTTTTAGGGCTAGGAAAGTTGCTTGCTTGATGATTAACCCGAGCTGCCGGGCCGTCAATCCAAGTCTCACCTTTTTTGCTTTTACTTGGGGAAGGCTGTGCAAGTGCTCGGTGAGCTTTTGAGGAAACCTTCGGCCCATCCACCCATTGTTCTTCCTTATTTGATGTGAATTCAGATGAACTCATCTTTTCACCAGATTTGTGAGGCTTGGGACTTTTCGTTTTTGGTGGATTTGAATGATGTTGCCCAACATTTCCATTTAGAAGATTTGAAGCACTGCACTTTGTTGCAAGAATCTTCGATTCACACCCACTGGAAATGAAAATTCATGTTAAATTGGATAATAAAGTATCAATACCCATTTGTATTTTTGTAGTTTCCAACAAGAACCCTTTTTAAAGGCAAGAAAAGGAATAATGTGAGGCGATTTAGGACAACTTAGAGATAACCATAACCATAAAAAGATATACAAATGATAAGTGTGAAAGTATGGCGAATATCGGTTTATTTTGTAAAGATGTTTAGAGAAAAAGAGTCGGGAATCCATTTCATTAGGGAGACAATAATAATGTACGTCGGAGCTTTCTCCCACTTTTCATCTCTGGTTTTTACTTACTTTTCACCCTCAAGACTTGGCAAGTAGACAGGAGGATGTTCTCCATCCGTGGCTTCGTCAATCGAAGGTCCTAAGTAGATTACAGTATCACATGATTGTTCGGATGAAGAAGGATCCACATCCGAACTCCCTGTCTCTCCTTCACAAATCTGATTAGGTCCTCCACCGGGTCCTCCTGTCGTTCCTAGCAAGGGTGGTGGAAGTCCTGAACTTCTCATTTCTTCACCTGACCCTCCGGAACTGCCTCCTGATCCCGTACCAGAACCAACACTTCCCATCTGCAAATAAACCAACAACAACCTTCGGGGTAAGTCTTTTTAGTAGAACAGTGTGTGTAGCATTATATACAAATGTACAAGAGCACAGAGGACGAAGGGGAATCTTAATTAATCCCCACAAGCAAGACATACTGCAGTGCGAGCTCATCGCTCCTACTTCTCAGATTAACGTCACATCCATTGTGAGCATCTCATTTACTCTTCTCTTAAGGTATCTCTATAATAAACTTTGAGAAAGTGAAAGTAAATCCCCCAAATGGCCTCACATACGCACAAGAGTCATAATCACGTTAAGATTTCTGTTTGTATTTCATTATCTTCTACAAGCTGAGTGAGTGTGTGTGTGTGGAATAATTTCTGACCTGAAGTACAGACATAGTAAATGGACACAAGGACAGTATCTCTGACTATTTGCGCTGGTGTTTGTGTCTCATTTCGTCCCCTGTTTTATTCTCCCTCAGTGCAAAGCTTCAACTTATATTATGACACAACGAAAGCTGACGAAGATTTCAGATCTGCCTATAGAGTGTTTGTTTTTAGGTGAGAGATGAATTCAGCGGAGGAGGTACAAGAGAAAGCACTTACCTTGAGCCTTCTGCTTCTTCGTAGACGATGAACTCTCGAGCCTAATTGTAATGCAGCGAGGGTTTCGGCATAACGCGAATGCGAATCTGAGACGTGGATCATCACTACAGCACGACAAGTCAATGAGCCGAGACACTCTCTGAGGATAGCACCCAACTTGGAATGGTTGCTGGAATAACAAAATGGAAATTACACACACGACTACCACGACAGAACATGAGCCAAGAGTGAGCGCTGCTGGTGAAAGTAAAAGCCACTTTTTAGATTAGAATGAACCAACACATAAAGATTCATTTGTAGTGAAATGTACTCATTAAAGGATGAGACTAGCGAGTGAGGCGAGCCGAGAGAAATCGGCTGAATGAAATGTCAATCACATAAAAAAGTTATAAAAGGGATGTTTGTATGGAAATTGGATTGGTAATGGGATGGCGTAACTTCATTAGTAGCATTTAGTACAGGAATGGCATTTGAGGTTTGAGCTTTATTGACTTCTGAAAGCATCTGTTCTTTTTAATGCCGTCTCTGTGCGCTTATATAGCAAGTTGGAAATGAACGGCAGCGGCGAAGCCTTCGAGAATATACATTTTATATGCAGTCCACATGAGTCCACGCGTTCATACCTTGATGGTAAGTGTCGTTGTCCATTTAGCACAGCAAGGAGCAGTCCACTTAAAACTGAAATGGATGGAGATCCATTCCCAAGGAGGACACAATGAAGGCGACTCCGGCCTCCCACAACTGTTCAAAGTTTCAAAGAGCAATGAATTCATAACTGTACGAACATTTTCACCACATTTCACAAGAGATGAAGTTTCAGGTAATAAAAATAATCGAGAGAGAAAAGAAGACGTCATTTTTATTCCGAACTCTCTCCCAACATTATTTTCCAGCACATTGAGTTTTGTAATTCATCTCGTAAAGCACTCATCACCACCACCACCACCACTGCTACAACTACAGCCCAGTGAAAGTGTATATTCATTGCTTTTCTCCACACATATCCATCCGCATTTAGTTGTTGGGATGAAGAAGGGAAAGGTTCACATACACACACTCGCTATTTAATTGGTTTCACACATACAACAGGGCACGGAGGAACCCTCCCTTGCCTTATTGTGAATCTCTCACTCTGTAAATA
>Ga0194135_10001128_pt1 | contig 15676 bp, 10 predicted proteins | sample LitLau_LLRF_2013_FD_134024 | JGI IMG/M metagenome (GOLD analysis project Ga0194135, IMG submission 134024) | Freshwater sediment microbial communities in response to fracking from North America - Little Laurel Run_MetaG_LLRF_2013 (version 2) | ecosystem: Environmental > Aquatic > Freshwater >...
ACTCAGGACAATATCCTCCAATAATGAAAAACTGAGCTTTTCAGTGTAAAATTTAATCGCTTCATCATAATCATCAACAACAAGTGCAATATGTGCTATAGACTGTTTCATCTTTTTAATATTTTTGTAACCACCAGCGACCCGGGACAGATCGTATTGACAGGAAGGAAAAATCGTTGAATAAGCCGCATGATAAAAGGTAAAGAGTTAATCCAGTTTTTAGGTTACAGTGTAGATCATCCTGAATTCATTACTTTTCTTCAGGCTCATGAGGCCGACACGCATAAACTTCCATCCCCACAGCTCACGGAAAAAAAAGGCATCAAGCCCTTGATCGTGAAATTCCCTCAGGGTTTTATCCTGAACTTTGACCGTTATTATCCAGGATCGGATAATGCCGATTCTTTAATCAAACGCCCTATAGGAAATGGCCCGATCTATTTAGCCGGTGTAAATTTCTTCAAACCAGATCCGGCTGACAGCAGCCACCCTGATCCCGTCCAGCTTCCCTTTGGTCTTCATTTTTTAGACAATGAACAGGTGTTATCGGCAAAATTTGGTCATAAAAACATAGCGGGTACAACCAATAGCCCTTATTACGAAGCTGATGAAAGTGATTATTACTATAAATCATATCACCTTTATGCTTATTATGACCGGGGTGATATACAGGAAAAACTCCAGGGGTTACTGGTTTCACTCCGTTAATTAGTTTTTCACCCTGCTCCTCAATTCCTCTCCCGAATCATCGTGTTTGGCCTGTGTTGAAAAAGTCTTTCCAAAACGGTAACTAAATGTCAGTACCGCTGTTCGGGTGTCACCTCTGTTTACCCAGTTAGCTTCGGTTTGTGCCAGGTTATTGATGACCCCTTTATATACTTTACTGCGGAATATATCATTGATGCTTAATTTTAAGGACGTACTTTTAGATAGTTTTTTTTGCACAGCAGTATTTGCAGACCATAAACTTCCCAGGACAAACTGCGCATCATATAACTTACTTCTGTAGGAACCATCGAGTTGTGTATCCCAGCCATTTCCCATGGCAAACTTAAGATTGCCACTCAGGTAACAAAAAGTTCCGTTTGTATTCAACTCACCAGTATAAAAAGCACTTTTATTGGCAATATTGGTCAGTTCCGTATACAAATTGATGTTTAACCAGCTGAATGGATCGAACGTCCCATTAAAAGAGATGCTCTTGGTCACCTTCTTCCCGATATTTGCCGGGCGGCTGAAATAAGTGCCATTTAAAATTTCTATGGTTTCATTCACATCATCTTTAGAATTTGAATAACTCACTGTAGTGATGTATTTGTTTTTATAACTATGAGAAAGCTCTATACTCTGGGTATAAGATGGTTTCAGGAAAGGATTACCTACATAATAGGTGAACTTATCCAAAGGAGAAACAAACGGGTTCAGATCCTGATAATAAGGCCTGTCAATTCGCCTTCCGTAATTCAATCCAATTTTGTGATTACCTGCTGTATCCAGTTTATACAATAAATACAGCGTTGGAAAAAGTCCAGTATAATTTCTTTTAAAGGACGAGTCGGGCTTCAACAAATTACCTAACTGATGACCAGTTGAAACTGTATTTTCCATCCTTAAACCTGCCTGTACAGATAACCTTTTAAATTCCTTATTGAGGTTAACATAAGCAGCATTAATATTTTCTTTATACAAAAAGTGGTTACTCTTATCATAATCAGGTTTAGTCAGCCCGTCCAGTGTATAAGCATAATCTGCTGTATTATCTGTTTTGGTATAACTCGATTTTAATCCTGCGGCAAACTTCCATTCGTTCTTTAAGGGCAGTGAATAATCTGTTTTCACAGCGTAGATATCAATATTGGATGGGAGCCTTCCGGTTAATATATCCTGCGATTTCAAGCTCTTGTCAGGAAAAAAACTAAAATTATTATAGACCTGATCAGTCCGGTTTCTGTAGCCCAGATAATCTGCATCGGCAGTAATTTCATGTCCTTTCTCTGCAAACTCATGGCGGTAATTCAGATTCACAGCTTTGTTCTTAAAGTCAATTTTATCTATATTATTAGCAGTAATAATCGAATCAAGCTGTCTGGAAGAATTTAACAGGTTACTGGTATTGTTATTTGTCTGTGTACTGACCCTATACATCCCTGTAAATACAATCCCCCAGGTAGTTTTATCAGACTGGTAATAATCTACCCCTGCTTTTGCATTATAGGTATTTCCATGTCTTTTGATATAACTGTTCTGATCAAAAAAGGAAGCTACACTCCCGTCTGTGTTTTTGTAGGTCCGGTTAATATCGAGATCCGTAAAGCCATTGTTAAGATTATAGCTCAGGTTCGCGAAATAATTGAATTTATTATTTCTGAAATTAAGGTTCACACTATTGAGCGACCTCGACATCTTCCCTTGATTAAGGCTTAGGTTTAAACCACCATTAAAGCCTCTTACCGTACCCTTTTTCGTTTTAATGTTAATCACCCCTCCATTTCCTGCAGCATCATATTTTGCTGGCGGATTAGTCATAATTTCCAGCTGGTCGAGGGAGGAGGAAGGTATGGAACGCAGGTAAGCTTCCAGATCCGCGCCAGAAAGGTAAGACGGTTTACCATCTATAAAAATAGTAACCCCAGATTTCCCTTTTAAAGTAATGATCCCATTCTGATCTACATCTACACCCGGCGATTTACTTAAAACATCCATTGCCGAAGTTCCTGCATTTGAAATCAAAGCATCCACATTGACCACAGTCCGGTCAATTTTCTGTTCCACAAATGCTTTCTGCGAAGTGATATTTACTTCTTTAAGATTTTTAGAAGCTGCTGTCAAATGGATATCTCCCAGATCCAGAGAAGCTGATGATCCACTGAGTTGAATTGAAGCACTCCGGTAATTAGCATAACCCATGGCCGAAATTCTAAGCTGATAAACACCATATTTCAGTCCTTCAAACCGAAACTTTCCATCTGCTTGTGTAAAAGTTGTTTTAACCATCACAGAATCGCTTCCGGTAAACAGTGCTACCGTGGCCAGATCAAAAGCTTTGTTGTCTGCATCTTTTATTTGTCCGGAAATAAGACCATCTTTTTGTTGAGCCTGGGCAAAATTTGAGGCAATAGCTATCCCTATGATCAAAATGATCATTAATTTAAGTTTCATCAGCATGTATGTTTAGGTATCTAAAATCTCCTAGTTTTTAGGATTTTCATCGTATGTATAAGTAAGCGAGCTATTCGTTCCTTTCAGGTATCGGGAAGCATACTTCTTGTGTATACCCGCCGATTGTCTGACACCATTCACAACCAGTTCATTTTCACTCAGTTTATAGGTTATCTTTTTGGTTTGACGGATCACGCCGTCCTGCAGCATTTCTTTGTTAATATCATCCGTTTCATCGGACATATCGCCACTATGGTCAGTAGTTATCGTTACCACTTTGCGGGCGCCTGTGATATTATCCTTAACTATCGTACGTTTATCCCGCTTTCTATCAACTGGTTCAACAGGAGGAAGTGGTGGTACCGGGGTTGCAGGTACTAGCGGGGCAACAATCGGGGCCTCTGGCATAACAGCCGTGAATTCTGGTGCTGTCGGAGCTTTTACCTTTTTATTAGCCGCCATATCTTTGGCATATTTCCTCATATCTTCAGCATATTGTTTTGCTGCTTTGTCATATCTCGCTGCCGCCTTCTGATAATCTACCATCTCCTTACTATAAATAGCTGCAGCTTCACTGGCAGCATCCTGATCCGCCTGCTTAATCTCATTGCGCTGACTATCTGTATGGTGTTCCTCTGAAACCGATACTTTTCTTTCAGTCACTTTAACCTGTTTCTTCTTTTTGGTCGTATCCTGAACGGCATCTGCCTGTATTTTAGAAACCACCTTTTGAATAGTATTAACCGGTCTGGTGATATTAGTAAAAGCAGCAGTGAATATTAAAGTAGAAATCAATACCAGAGTCAATACCGTTTTCTCCATTTTATTCAGAGAAGAACTTTGGTTAAATACCATCCTGCTCACACGCTCCAGCAACTGGCTTCTTTTCCCTTTAATTCCCATTGCATATTCAGGAACATTGAACTGAAATTCCTGACAGGAAATCAGTGCTTTAATATATTCCTTTTTATTACTTGTACAGGATAAAGCCAGATCATCACAGCAATTTTCACGTTCTTCTTTAATCAGCCTCGATACCCAAAGTACAGCCGGATTAAAGAAAAATATAATCTCAATCAGGCTTTGCAAAATATTGATCAGATAATCCCTGCGTTTCACATGCGCCAGTTCATGACAGAGTATAGCTTCCACCTCTGTTGTAGTTAAACCATTTAACATACCCAGCGGAATTAAGATGACCGGTTTAAGATGTCCCGCAACCATTGGTACTTTAGCAATCCCAGACTGTAACAGCTTAATACTTTGTGTGATTCCCAGTTTTGCCGAAAGTTCATTTACTTTATCTTCCCAGACTCTTCCTGCATTAAAAACACTGCTATTTTTAAGATAGTAAACCGTATGTAAACCAGCCATCAGCTGAATAGCTTTAGCACAGATAATTAAAAACCAGACTAATACAATCTGTGCAGCATAAGAGTTCCACAAATACATTAAACCACTCATTTTATTGAATACCACAGTATTTACAGTCTCTGGCAGTGGAGAATCTGCAACTCCAGCGGTCACCTGTGGTGCATTCAGCTGAAATGTACTGATCCGCTCTATGGCCTCATGATTTAAAGACTGGCAGAATATAAAGACCATCGCCACAACGAACAGTCCCAATACGCCGGTCAGCAGATTATACCGCATTGATGCCGTACTTTTCCTTGTACTCACTATGATCAGGCTTGTTACCAGCGCCATGATTGTGCCTACCCAAAGCGAATGAAAAAGGGTAATACCCAAGGCATGGACCCAGTTTGAAGGTAATAGGTTTATCAATTGAAATTCCATAATTGTGGTTCTTAAATTATTTTGAATCCTTGTTATTTATCCAGCTTGTCCAGTAAGTCTTTCATAGCTTCAATATCCTCCTTTGATGTCTTTTCATTACCCATCAGCTGCATCATTAAACTGGTAGCCGATCCCTTATATAAAGTGTTAACGAAACGATCCAGTAAAAGACCTTTAGTTTTTTCTTCTGCTTCAACCGGAATATAAATATGTTTCATCTGGCTCTCATCCCGTTTAAGTATCCCCTTCTCGGCCATGATCTGCATTTGCTTTAAAGTTGAAGTATAATTCACATCCCTTTGCTCATTTAGTTTATCATTCACCAGACGAACAGTTGAAGGACCAAATTCCCACAAAACCTGCAGGATTTCCAACTCAGCTTTTGTAGGTTCCGGGATCATATTTCTAAGTTCTTGATTATTCATAGATTAAAGGTAGGAAACTTTTCGTACGAAACAAATATTATGTGAAATATTTTTTAAATGAATGGCTATATTTGAGATCTAATACTCTATATGCGTTATTTAACCGTTTTTCTTTTAAGCTGCTTACCCTATTTTAAAGCCACTGCACAAATACCTCAGCCAGGCTTATACCGATTAAATACACAACGTAACAATTATTTCGGGGCCAGTCATTATGCTGAACAATTCAGACCGATTGACGATTTTATGTCGATGCAAATTACCCCTCATCGTGAAGTTACGGCTTATGGATTAACTTATGCTGTCGTTGCGGTTAACAAAACCCGTACAACGGCCAAGATTGCTTTTTTAAAAGATACCGTTACCGAAAAGGGGAAACAGCTATTTGCTGCTACTTCCAAAAACCCACCGGCAAATTACAGTTATACCAAAGGCCCCTGGTTTTCCCAGCTTTTCACAATCAAGGATAATAAGCTTAGCCCTTCCGATGATTATGACAACTATTTTCCCGGTCGTATTGATCTAACAGGCAAATGGTTTTTTGGCCGCGGAGATGATGACCTGTTAGGTATTTATAAAGACCCGAGAATTGAAGATATCTCTTACAGAGATACGCACTCAGGGAATTACAAATCCGGTAAAAATTACATCTTTGAGCAGTCCTTTTTCAATTATATGGGAAAAAGCACGACGCCTTATGTCGATCTGCTTTTTAATGAAAACAAACCGAAAATCCCTTTGTATGCCCAGCCGAATTCAAAGGCACTGATTAAAAACTACTTTGAAAAAGGTGAATACATAGCTGTCAGCAATGCTGCATCAGAAGAATGGTATGCTGTTGATAAAATTGAAGTTTGCAAGGACAACCATAAATATTACAGTACCGATTACGGGATGATAGCCGGTACAACCTACCCCAATACCATTTCCGGCTGGATCAAACTGGAGGATCTGGTCTCTAATCCATGGGTAAAACAGAAACAGCAAACCAAACAGTTCAGCTTTGACATTTCTGCAACGACACCATCTCCCGAAGAAAGCGCTTATAATTCGGATGGCGGAACAGTCGATGCGATCAGAATTATCAATAAAAAAACCGGAAAACATCAGCTCATTTTAAATGTAGGTGCCGTTTTACGGTCAAATCAAAATGAGGTGATCCAGGTACAGGATTGCAATTTTGATGGTTATCCGGATATTAGTCTGCTGATGCAAACGGGTGGGGCAGGTCCGAATGACACGCATAATTTCTATCTCTACAATCCCCAGACCGGAGATTTTGACTATAATGACGAACTATCTCAGTTCCCCCAGATTCATATAGACACCAAAAATAAGCTGATCAGCACTGGCTGGCGAAATGGGGCAGCAAACCATGGCGGCGAAACTTATACCTATATCAATAAACAGCTTGTCAAAACAGCCGACTGGAATCAGGCTGCCACAGCTGGTTATTTTGTTCAGGAAAGCAAAGGTGAGCTGATTGACGGTCAATGGGTTGAACAAGAGAACAGAGGTATTGACCTGTTAACCTCAGCCGCTGTTTACAATAGCCCTGATGAATTAAATAAACCAGTAGAAACCGTTTCTAAAGGTGATTATGCCTACATAACAGACGAAAAGCCACTCTTTTTCTTCGCTGAGATCACCACTGCTGCCAATCATAAAGTTAAAGGATGGATCAAAAAGGAAACTGTTTTTCCTGATCACTGGTTAGGATATACAGCTCAGACTCCCCTTTATAAATTCGAATCTGTTAAAGATGCCAATTCTCAGCCAGTTGCCCTGCGGGTGACCAGGCTATCAGATCAGAAAGTTATACAACTGATTACTACACTCAATGATGCGGATACTACAAACAATATACTTTACGTTGAAGATTACAATTTTGACGGTTTCCCCGACTTCAGTCTGAGGGCAAGTTCAAAAGACGACACTGAAAACAATAATTTATACGAAAACTATTATTTGTATGACCAGACTGAAGGTGTTTTTAAGTTGGATACCTTACTTTCCAGTTTACCAAATGTTAACTTTGATCCTGCTGCGAAAACAATCAGCAGTATAGAAACAAAAAAAACGGGCACTACATTGACCAGCTACCAGAAAATTTTTAAGGTAATAAATGGTAAATACACCCTTTTTGAAGAAAAACAGAACCCTGAATCAACAAACAAGAAATGAAGAACATCCCTGCCAAATTCTCCCTGATCGTATTGTTTATTACTTTTTCTATTCAGGTCAGTGCACAGTATTTTCATGTCAAAAAAGTGGAAGACGAAAATGAACTGTCCTTCCTTGTACTTACCGGAAAAACACCTGCCGAAAACCTGATCAATACTTATCTGCAGGGGCAAGAGTTAAATCTCCTGCCAGGAAAACAGAAACAGAGCTACTTCGAAAATGTAGCACCGGCAAAGGGTTCAACTACCGGGATTACCGAGTTAAACTATCAGGTACTGACTAACTCTTCCAGCGTCTTTTCTGTTGAAATCAACAGAGAATATACCAGTGGAAAACTCAATGAATCTTCCACTGTTTACAATTTCGATGCCCGGACCGGGAGATTGATCCAGTTGAGTGATCTGTTCACTACTGAGGGATATCAGGCTGTCCGGAAATTTGTAATCGCTGACCGCAAAAAAAGACTGAGCAATTACCTGAAAACTGCAAAAAACCCAGCTGATGCGGATGCTACAAAGGTCTATACCGAATGTCTGAACAGCATGACCAGGGATAACCTGAACGCAGATGACCTGAAGTTCGGTGCTAACGGATTATCTTTAACCCGTAAATCATGCTCAGACTCACATTATTTTCAGGCTCTTGAAGATGAGGCCAATGTTTATGCCAATCAACTCAGCATTAAATTTCTCCTGCCTCATTTAAATGACTACGGGAAATGCCTCTTAAAAATTAAAAGCGAAAAATGCCTGTTTTCTCCCTTAGCTGCATTGCGTAAAGGAGTATATAAAGGGAAAATAAACCAGATGTATCCGATCACACTACTGATCACCTATCTTGAAGACAAATCATGTTATGGGACTTATTTTTATGATAAATATGGCAAGGCAATCGACTTCTCTGGTACGATAGAAAAAGATTCACGTCTGATGCTTAAGAAAACGCAGTCTGATGACCCTAAAAGCAAACCTGAAGTGTTTAATCTTAAAATAATGGCTGACGGTAGTTTAACAGGAACCTGGGGCGATGGAGAATACACCTTCCCTATTCATCTTGTAACATTTTAGATACCAGATAATTCATATCTTACGAATAGACATCTTTGTATATTATTTTAATCTTTTTGAGTTTATGAAATATGCTAAGTATCTAAAGATATTATTCCTGTTTGCAGGAATGATCCTTAGTGCAAAACCAATTCTTGGTTTCGGCATCGTTCAGCACGCAAAAACAGATGGCATCCTGAATATTGAATTGCTTCAAAAGCTCTTCAGTAAAAGGAAGCAGGATTACCTGGATGATGACCTGGCACAGGTTGTTGCCATTCAACGGGGATTAACCGATCCCGATTTAACTTTTATCTGGAGTATATGCCGTTTCTTCCTCGGCGCGGTTACACCGCTGCTCGTTTTTGGTAAAGCAACACAGCGCTACCTCCGTGAACTGGATCTCCAACTTCAGCCCGAAAGGGCAATTTATCTTTCCACTGGAAAGCTGACTATCTGAGATTGATTTTTTTGTTTAAAATGACCTGCTGCAAAAACAGACAGGTATTAAGCTATTTATCATTTCTCATTTTTTGTTATGCATCTCTTCAAAAAAGTCGTGGGCATATTGTTACTGATGGCACCCTTTTCACAGGTATCTGCCCAGCAACAGCCCACCTTAAAATTAGCAGAATTACTGTCGCGGGTATCTACCCAGGCACCATCTTTACAGGCTGATTCCTCAGCAATCAATATCAGTAAATCCATTGCGGAGGATACTCGCTACAATTGGTTACCATCCTTAAAATTAAATTATCAGTCAGACCTGGGGACCAATAACAATGTACCAGGTGCTTATTTTGGTTTTGGTATAGTGCCTTCAAATTCAGGGGGGATCAGACCAGCCAATGTTTCCAGCACTGCGTTATCCAACCTGGGTATCGCTACACTGGACTGGGAAATCTACAATTTCGGCGGTTATAAGGCACAGAATAAAGTTGCCAGTTCGACCGTAAAAGTAGTTCAGGACCAATACAAACTATCCAAATATCAGTTACAAGGCACTGTCATTGAAGATTACCTCCAATTATTCCATTTTCAGAACCTGCTTCATATCCAGGAAGAAAATATTCAAAGGAACCAGCAGATCCGTACTTCTATCCAGTCACTGGCAACCAGCGGTATCCGTGCTGGTGTAGATACCAGTATAGCTGAGGCCGAACTATCCAAATCGAGATTAACCCTCATTGAACTAACCAATAAATTCAAACAAATTCAATTACAGCTTTCGGCCCTGAGTGGTATCCCCTATCAGCATATCATTGCAGATACGACAATGGTTCAGCCCCTGCTGAATATCAATCATCAGCTGATTTCCGGAAGCAGTACCCCTTCAGAACATCCGCTGATTACCTATTACCAGTCACTTTATCAAAACAGCAAAGAGAAAGAAAACCTGGTCAAAAAGACCTACCTGCCTAAAGTCCTGCTCGAAGGGGCTGTCTGGGGAAGAGGGTCTTCAATCAGCAATGCGAATCAATTTGACGCTTTAAACCAGGGATGGGGATTGAGCCGCAGCAATTACCTGGTAGGTATAGGCCTGAGTTATAACCTGACCGATCTCAAAAGGAAAAAGTTGAAATTAAACACCCAGAGAAACACGAGTATTTATGAAGAGAAAAGGCTGCAAGAGCAGAAAGTAAACCTCGAAACCAGCATCCACCAGGCTGATGTCGAGTTACAGACTTCTTTAGACCGTCTGGCAGAGATCCCTCACCAGTTATCGGCTGCCAATGCCGCTTACCGTCAGAAATATTCCCTTTATAAAAACGGACTGATCGACCTGATTGAGCTCAACATTGCACAAAACCTGTTATACCGGGCAGAAGCCGATTACGCTACTGCCAAATACGCGTTTTTACATGCAATGTTTGAAAAAGCAATCACACAAAATCAAGTTCAACTCCTGCTTAATCCTTAAAATAAAGTTATGTCACTAGTCACTTCAGCACTAAAAAGGCCCATCACTACCGTTGTAGTTACGATGAGTCTGTTGATATTTTCTGTGTTGAGCATCCTGAAAATACCAATCGATATTTTCCCGCAGATCAACCAGCCAACAATCTATGTTATAGAGTCCTATGGAGGGATGTCACCCAAACAAATGGAAGGGTTTTTCTCTACCCGCTTACAGGATCAGTTTCTCTATGTCAACGGGATTAAAAATATCACTTCCAAAAACATACAAGGACTTACCATACTCAAACTGAGTTTTTATGAAAGTACAAATATGGCCGAAGCTTCGGCACAGGTTGCTTTACAGGTTAACCGGGCAATGGCCTTTTTCCCTCCTGGGGCACAGCCTCCGCAGGTAGTTCGTTTTGATGCTTCGTCCTTACCCGTAGGTCAGTTGGTTTTATCCAGTAAAAGTGAAAGCTTAAAGGAAATCAATGATATGGCGGCCACGAAAATCCGTCCGATGTTTTCTTCGGTACCCGGACTTTCGGCTCCTCCCCCTTTTGGTGCGAATGCCCGTTCTGTGACCTTAAGCCTGGATCCTGATAAAATGAGAAGTTACAGTCTGACTCCTGATGAAGTCGTGGATGCAATGGCTAAATTCAACGTAATGTCTCCTTCAGGAAACCTGCGTCTGAAAAACACCATGTATATCACCACTTTAAATTCGCTGGTAGATAAAGTAACAGAATTCGGAGATATCCCGGTAACGGTAAAAAATGGCGCTCCTGTTTTAATCAAGGACATTGCCCGTGTGGCTGACGCAGCGGACGTTACTGTTGATTATGCTTTAATTAACGGAAAAAGGTCAGTGTATATTCCGGTGGTAAAAACTGCTGATGCCTCTACCTGGGAAGTGGTTAAAGCTGTTAAAAGCAAAATCCCCGAAATGCAGAATCTGCTGCCCGATGATGTGAAGATCTCTTATGAGTTTGACCAGTCGGTATTCGTAATCAACGCAGTTAAGAGTTTAATGAGTGAGGGAGGATTGGGTGCATTACTAACCGGTCTGATGGTTTTATTATTTTTAAGAGACTGGAGAAGTAGTCTGATCGTAGTGATTACCATCCCGGTTTCTATTCTCATCGGTGTACTGATGCTGAGTTTTTTCGGTCAGACTATCAATATCATGACACTCAGCGGGCTGGCCCTTGCCATAGGTATCCTGGTTGACCAGGCCACTGTAACCATAGAAAATGTCCATCAGCATCTGGAAATGGGAAAACCGAAAAGGGAAGCTATTTTTGATGCCTGTGAAGAAATCGCTTTCCCTCTTTTACTAATCCTGTTATGTATCCTGGCTGTATTTGCCCCTTCATTTATGATGAACGGGATTCCGAAGGCCATGTTTTTACCGCTATCACTTTCTATCGGTTTTACGATGATTGTGTCTTTCGTTATTGCCCAGACTTTAGTCCCTATTTTATGTAACTGGCTGATTAATGCCAGTCAGTATCAGCATTACGATCATCAGCATGTTCATGCCCATGCCGGAGAAGCACTGGACAATGCCGAAATAGATCAGGTAGAGAGTCATCTTCAGGAAGAGCAGGCGCATCCCGAAAAAAACGACCTGTTCGAAAAGGTAAAAATGCGGTACATCAAGATCATCAGCAGTCTGATGAATATCAAAAAAATCATGATTCCGGTTTACCTGGTACTTGTTTTAGGTTTTGCCGGACTTTGTTTTGTATTCATCGGAAAAGATATGATGCCAAAACTGAATAATGGCCAGTTCCAGATCAGGATCAAAGCACCGGACGGTACAAGACTGGAACGTACCGAAGAAGAATTAAAAAAAGTCCTGAACATTATAGATAAGACAGTAGATCATAAAGTACTGATCAGTTCTGGTTATGTCGGGCTGATCCCAAGCAGTTATGGCACAAGTAACCTGTATATTTTCAATACCGGTACCCATGAAGCTGTGCTGCAGGTCAACCTTGATCCTGAATACAAGGTTAACATGGATGAGTTAAAAGATGCTTTACGCAAAAATATAGCTTATGCCTTGCCCGAACTCAGAATTTCTTTTGAGCCTATCGATATGACCGAAAAGATCATGAGCCAGGGAGCGGCTACACCGATAGAAGTACGTGTGGCTGGAAAAGATATGGATCAGATCAAAAACTACGCGACAGAACTGGTCAAAAAAATGCAGAAGATCAGTTATCTGAGAGATGTACAGATTGCACAGCCGCTCAATTTCCCGGTTATTGCTATTCAGCTTGACAGGATTAAAGCAGCGCAACTCGGCTTAAATGTCGACCAGGTTGCCCGTTCTGTGACAGCAAGTACTTCGTCGAGTCGTTTTACGCAGAAAAACCAGTGGCTGGATGCTAAAACCGCATACACCTATCAGGTACAGGTAGAAGTTCCTGAATTTGTGATGAACACGATGGATGAGCTGAAAGAGATTCCGTTGGTCAAAGGACAATCAAGTCCGGTACTGGGAGATATCGCTACTTTTAAAATTAATCATGTCCCTGGTGAATATGACCGTTCGGGTCCGAGAAGATTCCTGACTGTAAGTGCTAACATTAATAAAACAGATCTGGCCACAGCCACTAGTGACGTGTCTAAAGCGGTACAATCCATGGGGAAACCAGCCAAAGGTTTGCTGGTTGAAATCAAAGGGATGTCAACCCTGTTAACCGAAACACTTGCCGGGTTACAGAACGGACTGATTTATGCGATTTTGGTCATCTTCCTTTTGCTTGCTGCCAATTATCAGTCATTCAAACTTTCGCTGACTGTATTATCAACGGTGCCGGCGGTAATATTAGGTTCATTGCTGGCCTTACTCCTGACAGGATGTACATTGAATTTACAGTCTTATATGGGTATGATTATGTCCACAGGGGTATCAGTAGCCAATGCAATCTTAATTGTAACGAATGCAGAAAAACTGAGACTGGATTACCATGATTCGACTAAGGCCGCAATTACCAGTGCTTCTATCCGGCTCAGACCCATCTTAATGACAAGTCTTGCCATGATTGCCGGTATGATTCCAATGGCATCTGGTATGGGAGAAGCAGGTGAACAGACTGCCCCTCTGGGTATCGCTGTTATAGGAGGGCTATTTGCTTCCACTCTGGCTGCTTTATTTGTACTTCCACAGGTATTCGCTTCTATTCAACGTAAAACAACTTATCAATCACCTTCTTTAATGCCCGAAAATAATGAAAACACAATATAAATTATCTGGTTTGACCCAGGGTAAATACTGGTTACCAGCATTTTTGCTCCTTCTTAGTGCCTGCGCTGGTAAAGAAAAACCTAATGACCTGTCCGGCAAAGCCAAACAGACCAATAAAAAGTATGACATTGGTGTCATCACCCAGAAAGGTCTGGCCAGCGAAGTCAGGTTACCGGCAGAACTCAAACCTTTCGAGGAAGTTGCCATCTATCCTAAAGTCAATGGATTTGTAAAAAATCTGTATGTAGACCGAGGTTCAAAAGTTAAAAAGGGTCAGCTACTTTTAACACTCGAAGCACCGGAAATAGAGGCACAATTACAGGCTGCACAATCCCAATATTTACAGGCGATGGAGGTATACCGCGCCAGTGAGGATAAGTACAAACGTTTAAAGGATGCTTCTAAAGAGGCCGGAGCTGTTTCTCAGTTAGACCTGGACAATGCGCTTTCTAAAATGAAAGCCGACCAGGCCACTGCTAACGGACAACGTTCCAATGTCAATTCGGTAAAAACCATGCAAAGTTACCTGACTATCAGGGCGCCATTTGACGGGGTAATTGTACAGCGTAACGTCTCGGCAGGAGCTCTCTCGGGTACTTCCAAAACCGGACAGCCTTTATTACTGATCCAGCATTTGCAGAAATTACGTCTGGAAGTACAGATTCCGGAAGCTTATGTAGATAAAGTAGATCTTAAAGCTCCGGTAAGTATTAGTTTCACCGCTATTCCGGGGTTAAATCTTCAGAAAATGATCAGCAGATCTGCTAATTCTTTGGGCGGAACGCGAACTGAAGCCATTGAGGTCGATGTACAAAATGATGACCTGAAACTAAAACCGGGTATGTACGGAGAAGTTAAAATCCCTTTGCTATCTGCGTCGAAATCTTTGCTGGTACCTAACGATGCAATTGTGCGCTCTACCGAAAGACAGTTTATCATCAAGGTAGTTCAGGGAAAAGCTTTACTGACTGATATTAAGGAAGGTCTTGCCGGTACAGATTCAACAGAGGTTTTTGGGGACCTGAAACCTGGTGATCAGATTGTGATTCATGCCACAGACGATATTAAACAAGGCACAAAAATGAATTAAAATGAAAAGGGTAGTTAATCCTAAGGATTAACTACCCTTTTTTATTACTGAGGCACAGGAAAGGTAACTGGAATAATATAGTTTGCTCTCACTACCAGACCATCTGTGGTAGCAGGAACCCATTTTGGAGATGTTTTCATCACTCTGGCAGCTTCTTCGCCGAAACCAAGCCCAGGATCTCTGACCACCATCACATTACTGACCTCTCCATTTTTCTCTATTATAAAAGATAAAAACACCTTGGCTTCCATATTAAAATCCTTAGCTTTTTCAGGATACTTTATAACCGATTTGATATAGCTGTTAAACTTATCCAACCCTCCTGGGAAATAAGGCTTTGTTTCAGTGGTTACATAGACCTCCTGATCGTTGTCATTTACAGGCCCCTGTCCAGGATCGGCAATCTGGTTTACATATTTTTCCTGGTCATTTTTGCCAAGGGCACGGATAATAACTTTATCCAGGGGCTTATATCCTGCTACCGGACGCAGTTCCTGATTTTTCAAGGCATGTGCTGATCCGGTTAGTTCAAAAGATATTTGTATAGTATAATTACCATTTTGAGAATTTTTAAAATCGTGATAGGAAGGGAGTACTTTTCTGATTTCAGCTCCGAAATTGGCACCTGGTAATTCATAGACAGCCATTATATTTTTGATCTGCCCATCTTTGATACTCAATTTATATTGATTAGTCCCGCTAAGGACAGCATAACGGGCATCTTTTGGGTATTTGATGTTCGTCTTTAGAAAAACATAAATTTTATCCCACTCCGGATTTACCAAATAGAAACGATTGAGCTTATTCTGTTTTTTAG
>Ga0194135_10001129_pt1 | contig 15675 bp, 19 predicted proteins | sample LitLau_LLRF_2013_FD_134024 | JGI IMG/M metagenome (GOLD analysis project Ga0194135, IMG submission 134024) | Freshwater sediment microbial communities in response to fracking from North America - Little Laurel Run_MetaG_LLRF_2013 (version 2) | ecosystem: Environmental > Aquatic > Freshwater >...
GCAGATACTTTGCTTTTAGTACTGGAATTATCTGAGACAAAGAGCAATTAAGTAAAAGTTATTTGTCTTCTGTATGAGCACATAAAACTCATTTGGGCATTTTAATTACTTGTACATTTACGTATTAGAGTTTTTTTGAGTTATCAATACATGTGGAGTAGTGGAGGTTATGTAAAAAATAAATGTAAAATTGGGATCATAATTCGAACTTACGTTGTGGTTATGACGCTGGATCACTTCGTAAAACAAAGTAGGTCTGTCTTCAACAGGCTTCGTAAATATTTGCAGCAGATAACCGTTGTCATCATAATCAATGAGGATATGCAAAGCCTGTTGAAAGGATAAAACACATTTGAGTCATCATCATCATCATTGCATGCACGGGGCATGGACTATTTTTTGCGTATAGTTTTGCAATGCATTGATTGTTAGTTTTGATAAACATTTCGTGCATAAGATGAGCAGGTTACCTCGAGAGCATCCAAATCTTCAGAAACTTTGACCTTTGAGTTCTTCAGATTTTCCCGTAGTGTTACATAATACGATTTTGGAACTTGAAGGAAATCAGTTCCCCGTTCTTTCAGAGCTTTCACCTGTACATTAATAATAAAAAGCATATGAAAATCTGGACGTATAGCTGACTCTTTATGGTGTATGGAGAAATCACTAAAACTAGTTCATCTCACTAAAGTGGTATTAAAAATATATGCTGATTTTTACGAGTAGGAAACATCTAATGCACTTCCATGTTCCGTATGTACAATCAATGGTTATTATGCAATAAACATCTGGTCATGAATGAAAAGGGATTATTGTGTAAACTAACACAATTTGCCTTCTGTCAATCCATTCCATTTATATGAGCGTAGGCTGTGCATGTGTGTCACAATACGGAAGTAATTTATTCCGTTTCAGATTTACCATATTTTGTTTGCTTTGCTTTTAAGTCGGTCGGTTGGTTAATTTTAGTTTGTACCGTGCCGTGTGCTAATTGAAATTAAATGCCTCGATCACTTGTTACTTAAAGTCATTGTTTCGGAATAATTATAAATGATGGGTAATTGAAAATCTACATCTATTATATATGTATATAAATCTCCGTGATTCCTTTCCACATTGGAAATCTGAGGAGGACCTTCTTCTGTTCAGGCTATGATGGAAGTAAATTAAGTCTCATAAAGTGAAACTCTAAATCAATAGCAGAAGACAAATGGAAGTAGGGCACACTCAAGTGAGATTGCATAATAAACAGGACCGGTTCATGTATCGCAGAGCCTTGGTAAAAGCGTATATATGATACTCATCCGTGCATGTATGTCATATATATTTCTAATAGTTCTGCTTGAATCCAAGGACTCCAATGAAAGAGATGAAAGCTTGGGAACAGAATTCGCGATATCATTAGTTGGAGACTTTCACCCATTTCTCCGAAAGCATCACCGTTAAAAGGAAATCTGAGACTAAGCATTATTATTACAACAAGAACGACGACAGTCGCTTTCTTTTTTCCCATGACAGATTCTTTGCAAGTGTCAAGCACTAAAGAATACATATATACATGTACAAATGCATTACATACACTAATGGTTTCTCTCGTTTAAAGAACGGCTTGAATCTACAATGTTACAAGATACAAGTGTATATAGTTCTGAGACGAAGGAATAGGCACTAATAATAGGCAAAAGTGAGACAATTTTGTGACGCATGCTCAGCACTCCAGAGTAGAATTTCCAGCCGCAGTTTTGGTGTCGGAAAGTGCGTGCAACAGTTTCTTTTCGTGTGAAATCGCAACTTGTACCACAACCGATGGCGGCCACTAAGTTTCCTTCAGGTGTCGTCGGAGTCGTCGGGACTCCGAACAATTACAACAGGACGCGAGCGTGCCTTTCCGCGTTGACTGTGACGTCAGCGCCACTTCCAGAGCAACACGCCACCCATCCTTGGGTCATTAATGACTTTACTCGAGTGTTCAAGTTTGGTGGGGACCAGGCCGATCGACAAAGCGCAAACACCTGTCGATCGGCCCTGGGTGGGGACAGCCGAGGCCGAGGGCGTACATTTGCCGTTTTTCCAATAGTGATGGTTAGTCCAAAAAGTTCTTAAGTACTCACGTCACAAAAGTCAATTTCCTGTTTTATTTTAATCCTGTATGTATTAAAGTATTAATCCTCCCTCCCCTCACGGACAAATCTAGTTTTGTTGTAGGAAAATGGCTTGTGTCTTTTAAACGCTTTACAACGCTGACCTTGGCAAATCACAAAGGCTTCATGTGAATGTGTTCGTATAATTATACAAGGAGGCAAGGAGCTAGAAGTCTGAGAGATCTCTAAGCCCATGAGTTCGGATGCGGACACAAGGTCGCCTCAAGTTCCGACCTAAGAAAAATTCTCGACAGAGACGGGTCTCTGAAATTGTCCATTAGAATATCGTGGTACTTGACGCTGGAAGAAGTGCTCGATGGGATAGAGAGCAGCAAAGACGCGTCAGTGACGATGGAAGTTTTGATGGGGGGAAGAGACTACTGGGAAAAGTAGCGTCGCTTTTGGGAGACAAGGAGACTTCGGACATGGGCATTTCCGTTGTCGACAAAGACGAAAAGGAAATTGGAAACTTTCCCTGTCACTCAGCCATTCTCGTGGGTACGATTTCGAACATATTGACATGAATTTTGTCGACATGTCAAGTTTTATCCATATATATCAACATTGTTTAAGTGAGATGCCTCAATTGTTCGACCTTGACAGCGCAAAGTTCAGTCTTTCGAGAGATCATATCAAGGAATTTGCTGGAAGGCATTGGAGTCGAGAGTTGTGAAGGTAAAGCAAGTGTCCGTTGAGGTCGTTGGTGAGTTCCTAAGCTTTCTTTACACGGGGCGACTGAAGGACATGCAATCGAAAAGATGTGAGCGATGATCCAGCGTGGATTGTGATGCTTCCCCAGCTTGCATTACTTGCGGAGAAGGTAAGGATTTTCTACTTAAAACGCGAAAATAAAATTCATTCAGCAGGTGTGTTTTTCCTCAAATTTGAAATATAGTACGACGTGAAGGACCTTTTTGAATTCTGCGACGCTAATCTTCACCGATCTGTCACCAAAGCCAATTTTGTTGAGATTTGCAAGGTCGCGAAGCGTCTCGGACTTCAGCAGACTCAAGTGAAGCTCGGAGCGCCAAAGTGAAAAAAGTCAAAGATGATTTTTAACATTAGATTTTAAAAAAAAATGACCATAAATTAAAAGAAGTGGTGCTAATAACAATTTTTCACGTTTATTTTCAGGTTCCTCTGTCTTCGACATCAGCCTCACTCCGGGTGAAAGCAGTGAAATTTGGACCATTCCAATGAATATGGGGTACGCTGTTTCGATAGCCTTGATTGTAGAATAGTCAATCATGTGGCAGATATCCCTTCATTTTCATAGTTTCGAAAAATAAGTGTGTTAATAGAAGTGAGACAAAGCGGTGGTGTGTGACGTTTTACGTCAACTCACTAGTAGTTGACTAAATACGTTTGATATCTTTGCCTCATGATACGCGAAACAACGACCACAATTATAATCTCGTACGATTTTAAACGTTTAAATGTCATTCTAGCACGTAACAAATATTTAAGCAACGAACGTCGTATTGTTCTTCCCTTACACCTTGTGACATTCGTAACCATTTGTTCTTATATGATATTAATAGTAATATGAGGGGGATGATGAAAGTTCCGAAGTCCAAGTCACTTCCTACGCCCAATTAATTAATTACCTGTCCACCTAGATATAATGTAGGAATCCGAGAATGCATAAATGTAATATAGATTGTGTAAATATAGAATTGGTAATTCAATTCTATTTTGCCTAATTCGCAGGGAATGACGTTTGTTGTGTAAATGAGGGTGACTTTTGGCATTCAATTATTGAAATGTCAGGAAATAGGAAATAGCAAAATGTTGGAAGCATTCAAGCATGTATGTACTGTGCATTTAGATTCTTACCGCAGCAATTATGTCTGTTGTATTCAAAGCAACGTGTTGAACTCCAGCTCCACCGTAATAGTCTACGTATTCTTGAATCTGACTTTTCTTTTTCCCCGGAGCTGGTTCGTTTATTGGCATCTGCGGAAACATAATCGCAATACATTTATAAATGTATTCAAGTATAAGTCTCATTTCTATTAAAGTATTGACATAATTTTTCGTTCCTCGTGTGGGCTAAGCGGTGAGAGGGGATGTGTAAAGACCAAATAATTCCAATTAGAATAACTATAATTGATTTCGTTACCTTGATTGTCTCTTCCCAGTTGGCCACAACAATTGACCGGAGTGCAGAGTACTGCGTGTGAATCTGAGAGTCATCCACAGACCAAAACCGATGGAACATAAGAGTACCCTCGTACCTGCGTTTATGAAAAAGGGCAAATGTCATTGTCTAACTGAATATTTATTATTATAGTCATCTCAATAAGTAAATTATATGTGAATCTCTTGTGAGTCTGGAGTTAAGTAAGTCCACACGTACCACTTAGCAACATCTTCCATTTGAAGATCTGGCTGGTTTCCCACGATGTGATCGATAAAGTCCAAGTGACATGGGGGCCTGTGTGAATTTATACAAATTGAATTAATCTACCTGTTTCAGAGTTATATATCCTTAAATGAGCTTAGTGCAGCTTATATGAAGAAGAAGACTAGACAAAACAAAGACTACGCTTTCATGATTAGAAGCTATACATACATTTCATGCAGTCTGCAAAGGTGCCAAGAATTATTTAATTAATTGCGTCTGCCTAATGAAGTCTCATCAAGTCTCATTCATTCTCGAACTTTCAGAAATTCTACTTCTTTGCATTTCTACTTAAACTCGCAGTTAATTAGTTTATTATACAACGCATTTTCGTCGTCCGTGTGTATTTTATTACTAATTTTGTTACGTCTCTTCATCTCTGTGAGAATTGGAATGGAAAATGTACAACTTCGTGTTTCCAATCAGAACATGAATGCTGCCAAATGCCTTTTTGTCTTCGGAGTGTATTCATGACATTCGATTTCTGAGAAAAATACATTATGCTTTTAGCAATGGAAGTTTTAGTTTTGTTGATAAAACTGACACTGACTTGTGAGTTTCAGGTTTCTAGCAAACCATCCTTTCTTGTTATTGATATATACATGTATATATATTTTGTTATCAACTTTCAATTGAATTAGAAAGGCAAAGTTCTTGTATGTTTCGCAATAGTGAAAGCTTCGAAGACAAACATTTTTGGAGCGACATGGTTCTCAGAAGCTGTTACATGGTTTGTATTTTTATATAATACAGAACTCTGTAGTCATATACATATTTGTTCCTGTGTAATGATGTGGAAGTACCCTGAAAGGTCCGTCTGTATGTTTGACTCCTTGTCAGTCATCCAGTAATGAACTAATCTTTACGTTTATACGCGTACATATGGTTCTTATTGCAAAGCATTGCAAAGAAGGTCATGAAATATTCAAAGCCCTCTCTTGCATTAATCATAGGTTCTTAGAAACATCAAGGGTAAGTGTGAACACAGTTGTGTAAGTAAGCGTGAAATTGATCTTGAAAAGTTCTTGCAAAATTTACGTCTCTCTTCGTTTCTTAGATCATTCAACCGTTAACCATTCTTGTGTAGGAATAAAATATGCATATGCCTTAGAGATCCTTTTCTTCATCCTAATCCTTCATATATCCGGCTATTGTTGTGTTGTTCATAAACAGTTCCTGATCATGGTTTAACATTATTCTCTTTCATATGCATGTCACCATGTCTGTATATTACTGTATATATGTAGTTAACTAATTGTTCTAATAAGAAATTTCATTAGTCTTAGTAGTATGTATGTGCTTTTGTAATCGCATTGTGTTAACATCAAAGCAAAAGGAAATGTGTGTACGGATATAAGTTAAGTCTTGGAAAATAAAGTGTTATTGTTTGGAGAGAGGCCGGTGTGGGAAGAGAAAAGTCTCGAAAGGTAGAAATTATGTATAAAGGATGATAGGATGAAACATCTTTCTTTGGATTACTCACAGTTTCGGAGAAAGGGGATCTTCGTACACAGGCTTTTTGTATCCTGGAAGAAAGAGACCTTCGTAATTTCCTCTTTCCACGAAAGTATGCGTCGTGTCTCCGTACTATTAAAATATTCAGAAAGTACAGAAATTGTTACATACTCTTCCTGGCTTTTTCTCAGAATCACTTTAACACCATCTTGAGATAATCGCGTGTCTTATATGTTTCTTCATATAACTTAATTGCGTCTCCAACTTTATTTTTATTATGCTTTTTTTGCAGATATTACACATATAATACCGTTTGGATCATAGCGAACCGAACTGTTCCATTTTCATCAGATTCTTCCCAAATGTCCCGAACAATCGTGGCTCCTCGTTCTTTTGCTCGCTAGAATGTAATTTAATTATATAAGTTTCCTCGTGTAATATCATTATATTGGGTTGGTGTCTATTTGTGATTTGTACGTCAGTCTCGACTTTCTTCTCTTTATACGATTCACTTACTTTGACAATCTCGTTCAAGTCTTCGACTGTAAATGCCACGTCTTTCACTCCATCCCCATGCTTTACTAAGTGTTCTCCCATTTCTTTGTTGTTTGGTTCATAGGCTGATTTCAATACGAGAATGATCTAGACAGACGTCGTATCATTAATCAGGTTTCACACTTGTAAAGTGAGTGTTGATTTCAAAGAAGCTTTTGTGAAATATAGTTCAGAGAATTGCAAACAACTAGCGATTCTCGTTATTATTTGCAATAGGGAGATTTATAATGTTTGTTTTTCATGGAATTTAGTCGGGACTTTCCATATATCATTACCTTGTTTTGTCGCACTACATGAGCTGCGACTTGGCGAGATCCAGTTTCCAAGCCTTGATATGCCAAAGGTTCAAATCCCATACGGACACAGTAAAATGTAGCAGCCTGGAATAAATATCGTCCAAACATGTTGCTCTCTTTTTATAGACGCGACTTTCCAACCTTCTCCTTTCATCTTCATGTGGTGAAAGTTGGGATTTTGGGAGTTTTGTCTCATTTTGCGACGTGACTTATTTAATGCATGAAAAGTAAACTGAACGATACCTGTTTCGCATTCCCAACCCATAATGTCATGTGATCGAAGCGAGTGAACTTTCCACTTGGAGGCTGAGTGGTGGTTCATTGCAGATGGGAACAAGAGGAGATTCAATTAGAATTAGATTAGATTTTTGATTTAAAGGTATTTTAATTGAGTTATTTAAATTAATTAAATTACTTTAGGGCCTTTGTCCTCATAACAAGTTCCAAGGATGTGGTTGTTTTGACTCTGAAATGAAATGTGGGGATTATTTAGTAAACTTTACACATACATGGCAGGTCTGGATATAATTGTTAGTTGTTAGTGAATCTTACCATTTTGTAAACGCTTGTCTATTGCAATAAATGTGGGGAAAGTTGATATGTCTCAAAGAGAGAGAGTGTCACAAGCAACTGAAGCATCTGCTATTCTGTCAATCGTTTGCTAGCGAGTTTAATCAATCTGGACAAACATACTTTTTAAAATACAGGTTTAGACGATGAGATCGGATTGGTCGCGTATAGTTAGAGAAAAATGTGAAAGCAATTCAAGGTGAAATTTATATAAAATATATAAGATCAATAAATGACGACGATTGATGTCTCAAGCATACATTTAAATGCGTGCTGAGTTGAATTCAGTTGATGCCAATTAGATTTCGTATTCAAGAAATCAGTGTCAGGAGTGTCAACTGTTCAAAAGTTCTAGAAATTCAGGTATCTCCATCATTGTATAGGTAGAAGTCATGGATTGTATTAAACCAGTCTGTATAGATCTGATTGCATCAATCTAGAATCCCATTTATTTGTCATGAGATGATCATGTCCAGCTAACTGGAATAACTTGTCTTATCAATATGTGATTGGTTGAAACCGAGGGTGTGAGCATAAAAAGGTGGAATTTTTCTTATTTTAAAGACAATAAAGAGACCTGTCAAACTTCTTTCAAGTGACACAAACATTTCAAGGAGAGCTACTTCCAGATTGACTTTACATTTGGATTTATTTGTAGGCAGGAACGAATACTATACTGTAGTGACAAATGTAATTCCTCTTTCGTTAATCGATAATCACCAGGATCGTATTATTTTAGGATTTGATTAACATTAGTGTTATGCAATAAATGAAAGGGAGATGGAAACGTAGACGCAAACGGGACTGGGAGTGAAGGTTGATATGCAGTAGTTTATTTAGATTTACCATGGGCAATATGATAATAAATATTGTAGAAGGAAAAACATCGCGATATGCAATATTAGGAACATTTATTGAAATGCCATTCATTGTCCATATAATTCCTTTGATAAGAAGACATTCAATTCTTTTAATTACAAATACAGTATAGTTATAATTACTCTATAAGAAATATTGGAATACTGATGATGGAACTTGGTTGGATTAAATCGCTAGACATAACATATAGCGTGTATTAAACGAAAGTATAAGCATGATGAGGTAATTGATAATTAACTATGTCAATGACAGTTATTATGACTGTGGATTTGTAAATTTAAAGGTCGAGGTTATAAATTGTACACATAAGCTTTTGTATATTGTTTGATTTGCTTCCGGATTTGAGGAATACAATAATAAAATAAACATTATGCAGGAGTCATTAAAACTGTTGAAGCTTGAACTGACTAAATATATTATGCATAAGTGTGTGCTGTAATAATCTTTAAGTTTCGCCATATTATTCTACACGACATGCAATTTTTTTGATATAAATACAAATTGTTTAATTGTGTAACAGAGTCAGACAATTTAAGACAAAAAGTAAATAAGATAAACCCAAGACCATCTGCTTCTTACAAAAATCATTCTTTCTTTTCTAGTCACGCATCTACATAATAAAGTGACTTGGAGCGAAGTGTATTTGTATAATGCTAGACGTAAAAAGTAATCTAGTGAAAAAGTACACATGAGCTGTTATTATAAACTCTTAAAAGGAATGTGCTCTTAAGCAGAAATTGTTACCATTACAATTATCAATTGACAAAATGCGTGTAACTTGATGCTGTATAATAACAACAACAACAACATGCGTGTGTGTTTGTAGCAGTAGAAAGTAGAAACTTGAGACGGATAAGTGACGATGAACATGTGCAGTGTGTTTATGTATATATATATAAATAGAAGAATAAAATAGTACAGTATGTATCTATTTCGCTATCGTAATTACTCTATACTCTTTCCAAATGAAATACATTTAAAGTTGTACAAAATAGCCGAGATTTAAAATATAACCTTTAAACTGTCTTTGACGAAACTGAACTACACTGAACATGATGAATATTAGTTTGGCAGCAAGAACTTGAAGTTACATATAGCTTTGTCCTTTATACAAGCAATTTTATAAGTAATAATGATTTTGTAGTAAAACTTTCCCTTTGTTCATCGATCAATCATCTTAACCAAATGAAGGAAAATCAGTCTGGTCAAGATAGGTTGCCTTGTTTCAACGCGTTTCATCTCTTTCATGGCACATTGCCTATAGCCATTCTCTACATAGAGTAATATTTAAGTGAAAGTGCGGAGAAAGTTGTAAACATTGCAAAGCTTCTTCTGTACTAAGTCTAGATTAAATAAACATAGCTATAGATTTGTAGATGTGTGTGTGTACTGTATATATATATAACTTCTTTTAAAACGAACTTGAATAAGTTAACATCGCAATTTGTTTCATGTTGCACGTGAACTTTGAGTGACGACCAGCTTACAAAGTGTTTGCTGTGGTGAAACTACTCAGAGTTATGGTAATGATGTTGTCTCAATGCAGCTAATTTCATACGTGACTTTTCCAGCTCTGATTGCAATCTGAGAACTTCCGCTTGAGTTTCAAGCTCGAGTCTTTTTGCGTTGTGGGTAGACATGTTGGCCAGATCAACCTCATCTAAAAAAACAACGTTTAAATTGGTTTAAGTTACAACACATACGAGATTTTCCAGAAGCTTGAACATTAATGAGTTCATGAAAAATCGATTTTCTACATAATAACTTTCACGAAATGAGGTTCGTTGTTGGTTCTTACCGGATTCTTCAATAAGTTGTGTACAATCCTTGGCAGTTGCAACGACACCAGCAGTTGCTGTCTTGACTCCAGTTGAAGCCTGTTTTAATAGAGTAAGGTTCTGTGAACTCCTATCTGCCCGAACTTGACTGGCTACAACGAGCTGAATAGTACTGGCAGCTATATCTTGTGATGAAGCTATGAGCAGCTCAAATCCACCAGCTGGATTTGCAATAGCTTTATCAGCACTTTCCCTGCGGATCATGAAAATGTAATTGAGTCTGTCTTAAAGGGAGCTTTTCTTGAAATTGAAAGTACAGAATTTATGGACAACTTACAACAAAAACTTAGCACCTCCACCTATAGCTTTAGCTGCGGAAATAAGGCCTTCTGTCCATTGATGATTTCGCTTGTAAAACTCTTTCACTGACGCAGTACCCTAAAACGGTTAAGGACTTTGTTTGGGTTCCGTAAAGTATCTTGTAAAAACTTTATAGTAAAGTTTGGCTAACGCTTACCTTCCCTTGAGACACAATTTCCTTCTGTAGAAATTTAGCACGTTGGACTAAAAGTCGAATAGCATTCATCAAAGTAGTACAAGAATCAATCAACTTTTCATTAACTTCCAGTTTAACTCCGGTGTGTGATTCTCTGGAATTCTTCAGCATTTCTTCCATTTTCTTCGATGCTTCTTCTATGGCTTGTTCCATCATAAGCAACTCCTTATCCAAAACTTCAGCAGCGTCTGCTTCAGGAGTAAGACAACTTCCCATACTACTTGCGGTCTGGAGAAGCTTGCGGATCATTTCTCGAATTCCTTCGTATGACTCATCGATCTACATTTAAAATAAATTTAAAACTCGTATTAAATATAGAAGAGATAAGTAATCGACTATACTCATTTAAAATCTACCTTCTGTCCTGAATGTCGCTTTTCAATGGAATCCAATAATGTTATAACTGATACACCCACATTTCGACAATCTTCGAGCATGTCTGAAATAGTCCAATTAAAAAACCAATTATATTACTTTTTAGATAATGACATAATTTTAAAACAAATTTATTCCTTACCATCTCCCTTCTGTATGTCACTAGAAGTTCGAGAGGTCGCACTTCCGTGAATCATAAGATTCGATATGTGATGCGTGAAATGAGGTATTCGTTCCAGTATTTCCCGTAGTGCTGAAAAGTTTGCATAACCTTTTTGAGTAGCTGTTTCCATCGCCAGTATCATAGTTTCAGTTCCGCGACAGTTAATCATGAAGTTGTCCAATGCTCCTGATCCTCCGGTTAGTAACGGGTGCTCCAATTCCTCGATCGTCGCTTTAATGATTCCCTTATTTTCCTCAATGCAAATATCTGGAAATAATAGAGAACAGAAGATTAGAAAACTTTTTAAATTTGTGTCTAACTAAGCAAGAAAGAAATCATAAATTGCAATATAAACGTACTCAGCATTTCATTAAAGCGTCTGAGAGCTTCATTTTCCATGTTTCTTTGATTGTCTTCTATTCGCGCCTCCAATTCTCTAACTTGAGCTTGAAACTGATCTCTATCAGATCTGGCAGACGACAATTCTTCAGATATTTCAGAAAATTTACTGTTCAGATCACTCAATTGGGAGAGCAAATTCTAATCAAATTAACATTTTACTTAGCAATGTTTTATGCAGCTATATACATATATTAAAGTTACGCCTTTATGTACCTGATTCCTTTCATCCACGGACGACTTATCGTTAGTGATTTTCGCGAAATCAGCTTTGACTTTTTCCAGTTCCAATTTCAGCTCTCCTTCGATATTTTGTTTACTCACTTCCACAGTCTGAATAATGTCAATTTCAGTTTTATTGCAGTCAGAATAGGAAGATAACTTTCGACTTGTTAAACAAGTTTCAAGTGTACCTGAATTTGAGCCTTCAAATCGGTCACAGTTGCTTCAAGTTCTTCGCAAAGAGCATCTTTCTTCGATAACTTTTTAAATAAATTGTTCTCAACTTCTTCTTTCTCTTTCCTCAGGTTCTGTTCAAATATGCACAAGATTGTTCGTAAAATTTGTATGCATCTCAAACTACTGAAAACAATAAATAAATTTCTTGCCTCTACTAAAGTACTCATTTCCGTTTGTCCTTCGACTACTTTCCTCAGTTCCCCGAGTTCTTTGTCTGCAGCTCCATTCTAAAACCATTTTTAACGCATTGTAAGGATTTGGACACGTTGATAATTTTCATGTGACATGCAGCATGAATAGAAAATACCTTCCGCAGCAAACCAATGTGCTCTTCTCTTAAGTTGGTATACAGATTTTTCATTTTTGAAAATTTATCTTCCCATGTAGTACTGCTCTCTGTTTTGATTAGATTCGTATTAAAAACTAGTAGATTTTCAATCTGGCACATGTAGTAATTAATAAAATTAGTTTTACTTTCAGCAGCATCTAATTTGGCTGCAACGTCATTCGGAATCTTGCACTCATGCTGCTCAAGTTCTTTTATTCTCCTTTCTCTGTCCATTAGTTGCTGTCTCTGTAAATTAAACACAAATTAAACTCAGCTCCCTTTAACAACTGAAATTATCTTTCAAATAATACAAACCGTGTCTTGAAGCTGCATGGTTAGTTCCTTTAACTCAAATTGTAACTGATGAATCCGGTTCTTAGCCTCTTCCTTTAAAAGCCTCAATTGCTCTCGTAATCTCTGAATTTCATCCTCCAGCTCCTTTATCCTCCGTTCCCTGATTAAAACAAAACATTATTTTTCTCGAATTGTTGTGATGTTAACTGTTATTTTTAATGTTTTAGCGCTTCATCCAGCTTGCCTTTCGAACTGTAAGGCCATTGCAGCCGGATCTGGAGAACCTGATCCATTAGAGTCCGTGAGATCTACAATGTCAGACACCGTATCACTGTGGATGTCGCTCTGCGTATCATCGGGTTGGTAAACAGTGACTTTTCGCGTTTCATAATTCTCAAGATCTGACTGCATGAGAAAGTTTGGAGGGTTCTAAAAACATAACGAGGTCATAGAGTTTAGTTTCATTTATTTCCAGTAACTCTTCTCAATTACAAAACAATCTCACTTTTGGTAGCTGCTGAATTGCAATGAGGTTTTTAAAATACTGTAAGTTCATCGTCCACTGGTACAAATCTGTGAGTCCTTGGAAAACTTTCAAGAAACGCGTCCGGTGTCCTTCCAGCAAGTCAGGTGGTAACTCTGCAACAGAGATTATAGTTTTATTTTGATTTAATCCTAATCCATAACCCAGTCATATCAATGACTTTCATCAATTCACTCACTGGCATGCAAAAGGAAGAGAATTTTGGTTGTGAAGTCATATAAAATCATTGAGTCTTGGATACATGGAATCAACGGAGTCAGTCTACATTGTCCTGGATGAGTCATTGATGTACACTTGGATGACTGTATCGTTTTGAATACTGCATACCAAATAAAATATTGCAATGAATATTAAAACCATCATTGAATGAAATACTAATTCCAACATACTGTCGTGTTTAAGCTCTAATATCGCATCCAAATAGTCCAGCATTTCAACTGACAACTGAAAGCTGAAAATACATAATAATACAGCTCTTCATTGAAATATTCTTATAATCATGAAGGAGCATGCAAATCTTACAATGCATCAATGTTATCTCCAATCGACGCTACCAAGTCTTGATATTCTATGTCGAGATTTCCTGGAATTCTGGGATTCCTTTGGTGAAATGTCAGCTTCGTTTCCAACAGATTACAGTAGTCTTTAATTAAACTTCCATATCCCGTTTTCAAGTGACCCTGTTAGCATTAGAAGTATTAGAACAGAAAAACGGTAAGTCTACCATTCAAAATAGTAATTCGTTAGTAAAATGTTTAATCTTAATTATATTTTCATACCCAGAATTTTCCATGCTCTGGAAGCATCGGCTTGTATCGCTGTGAATCTTTGATGACATTTTCGTGCCCTTCACGAAGTACCTGTTCAAAATAAATTTAATAGCATTAGAGACACATGAGATTCATATAACCCACAGAGAGCCTCATTGCGACATTAATATTAAGTTACTTCACAGATTAATATTTTTACTACACATCCCATACATCGTTCATTGCCCATGACTCGTGCTTTCACACCAGAAACCGTGAAATAATGATTAACAGGATATTAAATGACTAATTCTTATGCACAGCAGCGCATACTTTTCAGTCAAACTCTGGTGAACTTTTAAGGCATATGAGTCATCTTGAGTCTTGAGGAATTTAAAAGAATGTTGAACGTGATTTAAAAATGTTATATAAACCTTCTGCGCTTTAAATGATAAATTGTTCCATCTGTATTTTGGTTCATATTCAATTTACACTGGGAGTCAGAACTATAAATACACTATTGTTTATTTTTTTGCAATGATTCACTTCAAACTTTACCTTATGCAAAACGAAGCAAAATTTCCAGCATACTATCGGGTTCTCCTTGGTTTGCAGTCGAAAAACGCAGTCCCAAAATGTCGATGCTCCTCGTTCCTGGTATGTTCCTATTATCGCACCTGTAACATATTCATGGATTCATTGTTAGATATGAATTTCAATTTGGCTACATTTGTTTATGTTAAATTTCATTTAGATCATTATAGTAATTAATATAGTCTTATAGATAGTCATGGAGTGAAGTCCACATGAGTACATGTTTTTATTGTTATCTCTTGTAATTCTGTATAACTAAAGTAAAGCTTGCTATGTTCCGTTCTGTCATTAATGCCAACAGGTATGTTGAGAATGAATTCCATAAGGTTTTATGGTTTTTATCACTCTAGTAAACACAGAGTCAAATTATCTAGATACCAAGTACAAACTCAAACAATTCAGAAATACAAAGGAGAAAGCAAAAATACATGTTTTTGCTCTTTGGCACGTAGTGCGTTGTGCTTCAAATTATACAATTCGCAATTTTTTGTTTAATAATAATAAATCTCCAAATAAAAGTAGGAAGTGTTGTTGAAGGAAAATCGCATGCAAATTCATCTGCGTTTTGGCATTCCGCGAAATTGTCAAGAGAGCTTATAAGACCTACAATAACACAACAACTTGCAAGGTTACGAGACTACAAGTTGGTAATACCGTATACTATTGAAGTAAGAGTCAGCCTAAAAATAAAATTGTTATTGTAAGTCTCAGGAAGCAGAGTTTTTATTATACATGCATATAAGACTGAATGCAGATTAGGAAAGTAGATTTGCCAATTCGAATCCTCACTTTTTACGCTTTAGCGTCCACTTGCTTCATGCGAACATCAATTGAGCCGTAGACACTTGAAAGGATTGTCGAACAAATAATTTAATACGCTTTGATAAACCCTTTAGGATCTTAATGCTTTCGTGCAGCGTAATAGCTCAGCAATAAGATGGCTGGCAGTATTTTTTAAAAAAAGCTTGACTAACTATGAACTGCACGGTGACAAAAATATGGATAAGGGAGAAACTACAAGGATAAAAGTGACTGTAGAGGCATTTAATCATACGATACTAATCCCATTACATCATATCAATCAAGAAGCTGAACAGCAACCAGGTCAGCCTTAAGAACCTGGACCTTCTTCTGCA
>Ga0194135_10001130_pt1 | contig 15668 bp, 19 predicted proteins | sample LitLau_LLRF_2013_FD_134024 | JGI IMG/M metagenome (GOLD analysis project Ga0194135, IMG submission 134024) | Freshwater sediment microbial communities in response to fracking from North America - Little Laurel Run_MetaG_LLRF_2013 (version 2) | ecosystem: Environmental > Aquatic > Freshwater >...
CGACACAACCCACACTCACCCAAAAACCTTATTAATCAAATTAAAACACAAATGAATTTCCGAATTGAATTCAATACCAAATAACCGAAGTATTCAACTTACCACGCTACCGGTTCCCGGTCACTAATAATTGTCTTCGACTTCCAATTCTAAATCTTCAATGAAGGAATCCAATGCAGTGACTTCCAACAGCAGAGCAATGAGCAGTGTGTGTGTGTATGTGTGGTAACTGTGTGGAACTGTGGAGTGTGGATTGTGGATTGTGTGGATTGAATGGGGCGGGATGGAAGTGTGTGTGTGTGTGTGGCACTGTGTGGTATTGAATCTCTTGACTGTGTGTGGCAGTGTATGTGTGTGTTGTGTGTGTGGAGAGAGGAGGGATGAATTTGAAAAATTTGAATTGGCGGGGTTTGAGTGTCGAGTGCCGCTCTCTGGGAGAGCCAAAGCTGAAGCCTCTTCTTCCTTTGGCCGGGTGGGCAACCTTCTCGCCATTCTCCTTCTACTCTTCTTATCTTATCGCAACAAGTATATTATTCTTACAGCAAGCGTCTTCTCGGCAGGACACGACGACGACGAGACGCCACGCCAACTTTAACTTTAAGACGTGCGTCACCCGCACTCATCATCATTGCCATCACCCTCATTGACGTTATATTTGGACACTGTAGGACTGACGAACAACAAGGACCTGTATTGTCGTAGGAAGGAGGGATCGAGGTGGTGGTGGTGGTGGTGGTATGGTGGTACGAGGAGGCATAACAAGGCAAACAAGGATCGTTTTATTGTGGTTGACAGGTAAGAAAAACACAAACAAACGGGAACACGAGCGAGATGAAGGAAATAATTCTATTATTATTTTAAGCTTAATAACGGAAAGGTAAACTACTGAGGTTGTGGGTTAATGTGTTGTATTCGTTTAATAACAGGGTTAAATGAGAGTTGATTAGTGGCTGGCAAGACGTTAATTTGGGGACTAGAGATAAATACACGCGAGGAGAGATTAAGTGATTACTTAATTGACGTTTATTAACTGGACTAAGATTTGGTAAGAGGGATTAAAAGCGTTTGTTGGGGTTGTGTGGAGGGGTATGAGTTATTATTGTAAACGATATAACGTTTTTGTTTATATTGTAGACAGACAATTTGACAAAATGCAGGCGGTTCGAAGATTAGCGATGCCCATTAGGGTGCATCAGATTTGGGATGCAATAAGCTCATCCCAAAACACAGATTTTGAAAAATTGTTGACAACTGCGCACCAGATGCACAAAGTACCAAAAGGTAAGCTAAGGAACTGAAATGAATTTCTTCCATAATATGATTTTTTGAAAGAGTGTTATTTATTAGTATTGGTTCATGTTTTGGATTTTCTTGATGTTACAGATGAGCTAAACCATGAGCTGAAGAATGCGATCAGCGATGGGTTAGTATTTAATGAAACGATTGAAACCAAACAGAGAGAGGACAGTGAAGTTTACAAGCTACCACCTAAGCAAGCAAAAGAGGAGGAACACGATTGGTACTGTTTTCAGTGTCATCTTGGAGGACATGTTGTTAAATGTGAAGACTGCCCTCGGGTTTTCCATTTAGAATGTCTTCCAGAGGAAAGAAAACCAGAAAAAGACTTGTTTATTTGTCCTCCATGTCACGTGAGTTGTCATTGTCTTGTTTTTTAAAAATAAATTTTAATTTTCTGTTTTTTTTTTCTTCTAGATCAAATCCACTAAGCCTAGTGCTGAAAGGGTCAATGTTAAACCTAAAGCGCTGAACCAATTAATTGAATACGTTTGTGACCGATTCAAGTCATGGAAAGCATCATATTTGGAAACCGCTAATGGTGCCATTTGGGCCGAAGCAACTAGTCGGTCACCAAAAGAAGCTTGGCGTTTTGAATACCTTGTCAGGTTACCTATGGATTTAAGCATTATGTCCAAGAAGGCAGAAACTGGAAAGTAAGCTTTTCAGAATGCATTGTATATCTTGCAGAGTCGTGTAATTTGGGTTTTGTAATGTAATTATATTTGACTGTTATATTTAGATACGTGTCTCTCGAAGAATTTCAAGTTGATTGTGAAACATTAGTTCATGCTATCGGTGTTTATTTTGGCTTGGATCTTCTTAAAGGGAGTCAAATTGGTGCAGCATTTATTCGTGATGCAATGCACGATGTTCAGGTTAGTCTCTGATACAATTTTGCCAAAAGTTCGTGTGACGATAGCTTGAATTAGTGCTTTCCTTCTCTATTGCAGGAAATTAAGCTATGCCATGAATGTTTCCGTCGTTCTAATGAAAAGAGCCACGACTGGTGGTTTTGTCTCCCATGCACTCCTGCTCATGAATTAGTATGGGCAAAGCAGACAGGATATCCCTATTGGCCTGCTAAGGTCATGAAAAAGGATGGGAAAAAGTATGACGTCCGCTACTTTGGTGGAAATTACGAACGTGGAATAATCGACATTAAGAATATTCAACCGATTGAAACCCCACTTACTCAACTTAAAATTCGGAAGAATGCCCAGTGGAACGAAGCATTTGAAGAGCTTACTAAGTTCCAGGAAATAGCGAAAGATCCTGATCTGATTAGCTCATTACCTTCTCGTGGAAAGGGAGGTTCAAGCTCTGCTAAGAAAGGTTCAATTTTCAAATAAGAAATAAGTAACCTAGTTGGACTTTAATAATGTATTTGTTACAAACATTTGATATTAACATCTAGCAGGAACAAAACGAGCCTCTAGTGCAGCAACTGAAGAGTCTACTCCAAAAAGAAGTAAGAAATCTGAAGCTCCAAGTACAACTCCTGTGACTGCCAAAAGCTCACCAAAGAAAACTCCAAATGCTAGTGGCTCTTCTTCAAAGAAAGATTCCGCTAAATCTAATGGTACTGGTTCTCAACCTTCATCACCGTCAAAGAAGAAAACTCCAGGTAAACAAGCAAGTGGGGGAGCTGCAGCAGCTCCTGTTAGACGGGACTCATCTGCTGCTAGAAGTTCTTCTGCAGCCTCAGGCACTGGGTCTGTCAAAACTAAGAAGTCTTCTTCTGCAGGTAAAGCCTCAACTTCTTTCCAAGATGCGAACGACGCTGCCACTTTGGATCCCGAAGTAGCCACCATCATTGCAGAAATGGAAGATGAAAGTTTCGAAGGAAGTGTTTATTTTTCTGATGAAGAATGCAATGTAAGAAAAATTGACTGTGATACGCAACTTTTTTGGTTTGTACAATAAATGTTATACTTATACTTACAGGAATCAAATGACAAGGTATCAGAAGATGCAGTGTCGTCATCATGTACTGAACTGAAACCTACCAGAAACGCTTACGTCCAAGCTGCACGTACTGATACAATTATGATTAGTGCTGAAAGACTGGGAAAATATATCACTAACTTGAAAGAAAAGCATGCCTCTGAGATTTCCCAAAACAAGAAGAAACAGTGGGTGAGTGCAATTGATTAATGAATTATATGCATAAAACACATATCAGTTAATTATTGTCAACTTCTGAACTTTTACAAATTTTGATTTGTTTAGTGTTTCAATTGCGAACGGGAAGCTATATATCATTGCTGCTGGTAAGTTTGTGGCGTTATTATTAATATTATGATTATGAGTTGATTAATTAGATTATACAGATTTGATTCAGACTTAAAACATTTTTTTGTATTTGCAGGAACACAGCTTATTGCAGCATAGAGTGCCAGCAGCAGCATTGGACTAAGGAACACAAGCGACTGTGCCGTCGTAAGAAAAATCCTTAATTATTCATGTTGAGTATCAGATAGGATTGATAGAACTTGGAAGGTTAGAGTTAGAGTTGATTTCAGTTTCGAATTAGAGTTATGAGTCGCGGTGGTGGTTTAGATGTCTTATGAATGAGTTCATATTTGACCGAGATGTTTGACTTATTGGTAAGCTATATTTTTTGAAGAAAACAGGATTTAGGAAGTCATAATAAGTTGTTAGTTATTTCGGTAAATTTTTGCTGCACAAGATGAATTATATTATAAGGGTTGCAAAAAGCTGACTGCTCAACTTGCGTCCTGTTTAGCTTCGCAGACAACGCGTTATGTGAATCGCGTTTTCTGAATTGTGTGCTAATTTTATTAATTTCCTAGACCGTTGTGAGTAATGTGAGTATGAAGAAACCTAGTAAGGGAACCTGAATGTTATAAATGCTTTCCTAATTTCTTTTGATCTCCTCTAATTGATGTGCATTTGTTCTTAAATACCTTATAAACTTATAGTACTTCGCTTATTATTACATGAATAGTTATTGTTTTTTTGTAATGCGTGGTTATGTTTGATTTACCGCGGAATGTGCTGCTAATACTTCAATGAATGTTTTAAGCGATACCAATCAGTCCTGCAGCTTGTAACGCGTATGTATGTTTTGGGTGACTTGTTTGTAAATAGATGAAATTGACGTTATCCTTCAGCATTGAGAAAATCCGAGGATCATAGACTAGATTCTAAAATTTTCCAGTAAAAACTAATGTCTACGCTACGTGACTTGATTGTTAGACATTTGATAAGCTCAGATCTTTATTCCATGTGCAGTTAAAAGTCTTCATGAGTCAACTTCTTAAAGTTTGGTTATCCTTGACAAATGAGTTTGTAATTTCGTTTCTGATTAGACAAATTAAATGAAGATTCCATTTTGTACTTGTTAATGCACATTATGATTTAATTTATTTTTTCAATTATTATTTAGAAAAAATATCAAACAAGTGAAGACACAACTGCCACAAGTATTTTATTGATTGACTTGACTTGTTAAAACAGAAGCTAGTGTGGCTGCATATTGCGTGCAGTTTATTAGTGCACATGAAACCGCGCTTGCTGCGCATGGATTGGAGTTTGATTATTTTTGGATGAATTTAAATGCTACATAAAATAAGGACTCTACATAACTTAGTTGCATAATTGGATACGATAATAGGTAAATGTCGCATTACAAAAATAAGAAGGTCAGTTTTAGTTTTGTCGTTGATTGGATGGTAGTACGTACATTAATTATAGTGAAAATGTAGTAAACTTTACGTATGTAGTCTTAGGAAATTATCGTTATTACGTATTATTTTACTTAATTCTGTTGATGTACATACAAGAATCCCATCTATCTAAACAATAAAAATTATATTCATCTGCAACTTCATTTGTGTTTTAGTTGTTTATTATTCTTTTTATAATTTACTCTGCAACTTTCATGATTTCGTTCATGCTTGAATCTTGTTAAGTCCTCCTTTTGCTCATCGCTGCGGAGCATACAGTTTCACTTACTAAATCGCTAAATTAATTTGTTCTCAAATATGCTGCTCAACAGAGAGGGATGGCTTTGATTTTTCTTCTCACTTATCTTTTCACTTATGTTTTGGTTCTTTGAGCATTGACCGCACCTTGCCAGGACTCAGTTTCAAACTTTAATGTTGGGTTGGGGAATTTAATGCCTGCCTGGGTATGCCTTTTGCATCAAGTTATTTCTAGTTCATCACTTGCTATGAAGAAATCAATTTACTAGTCTTTAAAGTTTATGTAATTGGGTTATAAACTTCATTTCTACAATTTTAGTAGCATACAAAGTGTATTTTCTTTATTAGTTTGATATTCTTTTATTGAATTTTTATTTAACCTTTGTTGTACATCCTATTGCCCTGCAGGACCAGAAAAGGTCTGATCTATCCTTTCTTCAGATTTTGAAGTCTTGGGAATTTCGGACGCGAAGAACTCTTTCTGATTGTAAAGATTCCTTTTAGAAGTAGATCTTTAAAAAAGACTATGGTGGAGGGTGACTCAGTGATATCAATCTGGACAAAAAACAATCTTGCGATGCTTTCAAGTTGTATACTTTCAATTTTTATCCAAAATGTGGCTCAACAGGAGTACGGAGAGAACGAGGAGGGACCACTGGCCAGAACGATGACTACTAATTTGTACGTATTGACGAAGTCCCCTAAAATCTGAAGATAAACTTTTGAGTTACATTAAGTCTTATGGTAGCTAAATAACTTATGAATATCGTACACTCAATATTATATATGTCTTGACTTGTCTGAATATTTCGGTGTCTTATTTCTGAAATGTTTCGTTGCTCATGTGTTTCTTGTGCAGTTCTGGAAGTTATACTGTGTATTTGTATCCCTGATTCCCGAATCGTATGAAACCACGGGGAGCTTCAGTATAGTTTCAGAATGAATACGACCAAACACATTTAGTAATTGTTTGTTTATTTTTTATTTTATGTGAGAACTTTCCTGAATTTTCAAGTTTTGTTGATGCTTTGAATTCTTACGATTGATAAAATGCTAAAATGCGATTGATAGCAAGAGATTTTTTTGTAAAAGAGGTGTAATGTTAATTAACATAAATATGATATTGCATAGGTGGATGACAGGGAATTAGATGAGGAGTGAATTAGATTAATTAAGTACTGACGATGAGCAAAGAAGATTACTTCCACATTTTACCCTGCCTTATACAAAGCGAAAACGCTAAAGATGTAAAATCCTTTTTTTCGGAGTTATATGTGACCCTTCTTAAGACACATGAATAATCTAAATGGTGGAAGTTTGGAGCATGTCCAACAGATATTTCATTTATACCACACAACCTCAACTTATCGTTGTTTTGAGAATTAATATTACAGTAATAATATAAAAATTAAAAATATACTTGTTTAATAATATATCGAATCATTCCAAATCCAACTTAATTTACACCAAACTATATAATAAATGTTAAAATCTTCAAATGCAATTTTTTATAATTCATGTAGAACCATTCAAGAACCCTCAAAAGTGGATTAAAAGGTTAGTACTGTGCTGTTTTTTATAATTTATTATACTGTACAGGAGGATTGGATTAGGATTACTCTACAAGGCAATCAGAAAAATTCAATATCTTCTAAAGCAGTGAGTTGTAAATGTATTTGTTCATAATGTTTGTGTATGTTATGTGTACCGTTCTGCACTTTTGCATAGTGTCTGTAGAATGAAGTCGAAGTGACTCTGAATAAAATCATTTCACGGTTTGACATGATATTACATTGCGTTGCAAGGTATTACATTACATCCAAACAACTCATGAAACAAGTATCGCATGCATTGCATATTTAAGGTGGACATTCATACTTAAGAAATGTATTATGTTTCGAGATCAAGTGAGTGAAATGTATTGAATGGAAGGATATGTAATATCATGACAATCCTAATATTATTCATCCTATTCGTTGTAAAATGCTACAACCCATGCAATCTCATGAACTTTTATGGTCACAATGTGGCTAATTGAACTCAAAATACATGCATATCATACTTCACAATATAAGTTGTACAGTATGTCTTCAACCTATCCTTCACAGCATCGAGAGTCTATTTTGTGTAGGCAATACATAATAGTACATACATATAATCTATTGCAGTTGGTGGTTTTGGCGAAGTTTACGTTACTAAGCAAATGCAAGCCAAACAAACAAATGGAATCTCATGCAATTATCGATTTCAGGTGGCTGTCTTTCATAAGAAGGGTATTTCAAGATTCCCCAGTACGGATTATATTCTACTTTTCAATCGTCCTCTGTCACTGAATATACCGGAATATACCTGTTGTATGAAGAAACGAATTGTTACTTTAGGTAATTGGTTTTATTTTACGTAGTCGTTTGCCTACGGATGGAAGAAGAAAGTCGACCACAGACGTCCCAAGGGGGGCGGCCCCAGACATCTCATTCTGAAAGTAGTCCAACTTTAGGAGGAGCTTCAGCAACTCCCACTGCAGGGCCTTTGAGTTCTAGGCCTGTCTCACGAAGAAGATTTGGAGACCCAATGACAGCTAGACAAGTAATACACTGCAATTAATAGTTTCATCATCACTTCCACTTATACTCAAACTCAATCGATATTCAATTAAAATTAAAATTGTTGAGATAATGAATCGATTGAATTTTGCATATTGACTGAATATTGTAGAGACCGGATAGTCGAATGGGTGGAATGCCTGAACCACCGAGTGGGACCCAACAGAGACCAATGAGTAGAGTTGCTCGACTTCAATCTGCAGCGAGACCTTCCTCGTCCTTCAGACAAGGTTCAGCAATGAGGGTTCCAACTGGAAGTGCTCGACCTCCATCTGGAGTCACTGGAGGTTCCCTTCCCCTTCACGCTTCTGTTAATGTAATGGATCGTCCAGTAACTCAGCAGGGAGTTTCAGGACTCCGTACTACAAAGACTAGCTATGGGAATAGGAGAATGGTCCATGATAAGACGTACTACATGGGAGTTTTGCATACTAAAATGTCCGAGATGGGAAGTGAGATAACGAAATTGGCCAGCCAAATTGATGCTTTGGCTAAGGAACAATCAACTTTTATCGCGTATGAAAACAGAGTTAAAGAAAAGGCAGCAGAACTTGCTGGTGGGTATTTTGAGAAATAGAATCCAAATGGAGTTATGGTTTGTGGGTTCGGGATCATGAATGAATGATTAAAAATGCATTTTGTTATTTTAGATTTACATGGAGAGCTTCAAGACTATAACATCTTGTCGGAAATGTTAGCCAGTGATAAGGACAAGTGGTATTTGGAAGAAGAACTTAAAACTATAACGAAAGAAAATCAATCCGATTCAGAGAGAATTGAGATGATTTACAACCGCAGAAGGGAAGCTGAAAAGCAAGTTGCAGAATTAGAACAAAAGATAGAAGAAGAAAGAAACAAGGCCCATCGACTAATTGAGTCTCTGAATCCTCAGCTTCGGGATAGATATTTACACTTCCAAAACTTGAATTTGGAATTAAATTCTGAAATGGAAAGTCTGCAGGCTCATTTGGATGACCTGAATTCTAAAAAGTCTGAATTGTATGATAGAATATCTCGTTCAGAATTAAAGAAAAAGGCAGCAGAGTTGGAAGAAGAGTTGTTGGAAGCTGTAGAGAAGCGAGATGGTCTAGTTAAGGACAGTCATTCTTCAGAGACACCAGAACAAGAACGGGAACGGCTTCTTGCTCAAGTGAAGTCTGATACTGTAGAAATTGGAACGCTGGAAAGACAGATTTCCGAGTTATCTGATCAAATAAGACAAGTCCAAGATGAAATCCAGAACATGGAAAAAGTAAACTAGTGATTACAATTGAAGAATGTTAGAATGTTCTGATGTATCTGATACATGATGTAAATATTGCGCTTATGTGTATGCAGGAAATCGAAGAAAGCGATTCAGATAGACAACAAAAATACAGAGAGCTTCGTAAACGGGAGCAAGATATGGATGAATTCATGAAAAATTTCGAGGAAAGTAAAGGGAAAGAAATGGAGACTTTGAGTAGAATTGAAGGAGAAATCGTCAATTGTATGGAAAAAATCTCGCGAAATGTTCATTTGGCGACTACTTTGCCGGAGTAAGAAATCAATTTTATGCTGCAATGTAATGTTGAATGTACTTGAAAAATCTGCCACTCCTCTGATACGCTGTTTGTGATTTATTGTAGAGCTGGACAAAATTTTGCAGAAATGAGAGAAGAGTTGGATTTTAAAGAAGAGGAATTCGATAAGGCTCGATACACTTCTGAAATGATAGAATACCGGAATGAAAATCTGAAGAAACAACTGGAGGGGGTATGTTTTAGAATTGAATAATTCTCTTGGCTTTTAATACCTTGATAAAAAAAATCGAGTTCACAGAATTTTTTCGTAATTTTTATTGTTTTGTGGTTTCAGTTTAATCATTTGGAAGTTAAAATGAAGGATGAAATTAAGTCCTTGAGCGAAAAAATGGATGATATGCAAAAGGATATCAGGAAATATCAGGATTTGGACTCAATCAAAATCGAAGGAAATGAAAAACTCCACCAATTGCAAGCAGAAAGTGTCAGCTTGGAACAAAAAACAAAGGTATTTGGAGAAGCGTTTAAGACGGTGCAGCATGAACATGATAAATTACGGGTAAGTCTTAACAATGCCTCATATTTTCATCAAAATTAGATTTCAACATTACATTTGATGTTGACAACAATAAAATAATTCTATTAATTCTTAACAATGTTATTTAAATATTTTTAGAAAGAACTGGAGAATAATGATGTACATCGCCAGCTAATAAGCTTGGAAAAGAAATGGGCTCTTATCGAAGAAGCAAATTACAATTTAGCTCAGTTCTTAATGGCAAAGAGATCTGAAACCGACTTTGAAGGAGTGAAAGAGAATGCAATATCGATATTGAGCGAACTGAACAATATGTTGCAGATGAAGAAATGAAGTCGAACTTGGATTAATAATATGTACGGAGTATTCAGTCAAGAAATCCGAAGATCTCCATAAGAGGAAAGTTAATTATTATCAGCACAACATAAGATGACCATAAGTTTGAATCAATTGAACTTTTCCTCTACTCGAAATCTCCAGAAATAGAACGCAATCAGATGCATAGATGTGGTGTGTTATTATTGCTCGTAAATTCGTATTATGCAGTGTGAATCGAATTAAGATTTACGTAACATAACAATATAATATTTGCTTTGTTTTATATAACAGTAATAATATAACAACATTGAAGTGAAAGGACATGTTTTCTTCACAAATTGTATCATCATGTATTGTAATAATATGCATAGCTTCAGGCCATATTATAGGGTGTTTCATTCACTTGAACTCTCACTAAGCTATCATCGCGATCACGACCATCTATTATAAAGATCGATATAATAAGTATATAACATATTATTAGTTAATCTGATTTTAAATGCTCTTCATTTTGATGAAAAACTGATTTGGTAATAAAAACGATCCATACTCTGCTGCAACTTCACGTTATTTATATATAACAAACCATATTTAAGATAATATAATAAATTGTATTGAATAATATAAGATGCATAATATATTTTTTTATATATAATATAATAGTTTTCTCTGCAAGGTGCCTACACTTCTACTGTACACTAGATTGCTATATCGGTTTACTATTAATTATTATTACAAATACAAACTTTGGTTTCCTTTCCAGAAAATGCAACAACAATGAACTTTACATAATAATGGAAGATTTACAAAACACTTGTCCTAGCATCTTCATCCTTTTGTTTCAATTACAACAATGTAAGTAAGGCATACCGGAGGAAGCTGAGAGGTGAGTAGTGAACGGAAGCAGAACAAACAACATCAATCATTTCATAATGCCTTCGTTTAAGTGCTTATCATTCTAAACCGTATCAATTAGGATGATGATAATATATAGAACCATTTAGGCCTACTTAAGTGTGGATGTGAGTGATTCGTTTATACATTTTCATATTAGGAGCTAAGACACTAATTATCAATGAATATATATTTATGAAACACCCTATAATATCATCATTGTACATTTCTTATCCAGCTACACCACCTTATACCTCTTAAACAAGATAGTTTATGCACTAAACATTTTGTGTAAAAATAATACATACAAATAACTGGTTCTCTTTACGCCGGACATTAAAGGTTCTGTTCATGACATAAACTTAAGCGATACTTTTCTTGGAGTAAAGACATTAGAGTGATAAAAAAGCAATCAGGCAATCAACCAAATCAGTACACCAATGTACCGAGGATTTTTCAGCAATAATTAATTTAGACTTTGTAAATGCAAACACTCTCACACCTAGTGACCTAGAACTGCTCGTGAACCTCAGATGAACTATACACTTGTGGGGTCAACCACTCATTCCTTGTAATTACATTTTTAACAATCATTTAACTGCATCCTTCTTGTATAACCAGTTACATTGATATATATACTCTGTTAATTACATAATATAATATGCCTTCTTCATAAATGACTAATTGCTACTGTTTTGGAGTTTATTCTACGGTTGTTGTTAGCATGGCCCGATTCCACTATAACCACATGTCGTGCGATGGAAAGTTAATCTTCTGATTCTGATATCAATAATCCTACACTTATTAAGTCTGGACAGAAAATGTGTAAATATAAATAAAAACAATAATTTTCTTGTCAGTTAACCCAGTTTAATACAAAAGAGTTGAAGGCGTTTCTCTTCATTTGCGAGAAGTCATTGTAGAGTTCCGTAATCCTAAGAGAAAAGTTGTCTGTTTGAAGTCCAATATAAGAGTTCTGAGATTGTTCTTCAGTGATGTGGTGGGTCGTGAATATAGTCGCGATAATAATTGAGGTGGTTGGGTCACTTTCAGTGGGTATTAGGCGTGTAAAGATATAACACTTGTCGTAGTATTTTAAGTAAGTTCGTGGCGAGAGAGAAGAATTATTATGATTAACTATTGTGTAGTAGCAGTAGAAGAACAACGTGTGAATCCTGAAAACTCGCTGCAAACCACGTAACAAGAGTTGGTGATAATAATATTATATCAAAGAGCAGTAGAGTTGTAATTAATAAAACTGTGTCTCTTTAAATTGTCCTCAAGCTAAGTTCATTAAATTGGATTTTGTGTCACAAAACACTGCTCTTCACCGACTTCATTCTTGAGAAAGCTACTAAGGTCAACTGTAGAGGGTTTAACTTCGTCGCTATTTCCACTCATACTCATATTCATAGGGTCATCATTAGAGGGACCACCTCCTCCACTGGAAACTGAGGAGGTGGTAAGGTTACTTGCGGAAGAGACTGTTGCTCCTGAAACGTCTAAAGAGTTACTGCCCATCCCAACTACTACAACACTACCACCCCCATTCCCATCGGCACCACCACCTCCAGCACCTTCTTGCGCTAGAGCTAAAGCATCAGCTGCTTCTTTCTCCATGTCAATGTCTCGGAGTGTGTCGTATCTAAACCGACACCGGATCTCGTGAGTTTTTAATTTTGTGGAGTCAGGATATGCCTGCAGACATCCTGGGATTGTGCACTTGTACGTGTTTCGCCCGATTCTTCTATGGACTGCTGAAATATGTCCATGTAACAGTTTACTTGTACGAAATGTCTTGTCACACCCCTCCCAACTACACCGGTGAGGTTTCAACTCGCATCGACTTTCATGGTGCTGCAATTGCTTCTTATCTTGAAACCGTTGCTTACAACCAACCGTAGAACAAGTTAAGTTGTCATCCCCGTCTTGAAGATGAGCAAGGCGTTCATGATTTTCAAGGAGTTTGAAACGACGAAACGATTTTTTGCAGCCTTCCCATCGACAATAATGGAATTGTTTTTCCTGAGACGCTGCATTCGCTGACTTTTTTGCTTTTGCTCCAGCCCCGGCTGATGTCAAAACAAAATGAGCAAATGAGGTTACCACCAAGTAATTATTGACTGACTCCCTTTAAACATCGACAATACTAGTAATAACTTTAACTCACCCTTAGCCTTTCCTCGACCTTTAGCTTTAGGTGCCGCTGGTGTCGAACTGGTCGTACTACTCGTGGAAGTCTGAGGTTGTGCAACGTTTACAGTGTCAGGAGTTCTACTAAAGTTCCACTGCTGCTGTTGTTGAGGTTGTTGTTGTTGCTGCTGCTGTTGGGGTTGTTGATTGGGTTGAGCTGTTTGAAAAAAGGATGGCCACAATAAAAACTGCAATACGATATTCCACTACCGTCCACACATATGTATAAGCTTACGGGTTGTCGCATAAACGATTCCAGCAGATCCAATTGATCCGTCTGTCGTTCTATGTGCTTGGATTGGTGGGGATGTTAGATTACCGATCGTATCGTATCTAATAGGTTGATTCTGGGTACCTTGGAGCATGATATAGTAATCACCAGAGGCTGTTTAAAAACAAAATTACACTATTAGGAGATCCACAAAGATGAGAATGGATTCACAGGTGTGAAGAAACTGCAGAGAGAAAAACTAGAAGCTAAGCAGAGAGATAGTGACCAAAAATTATCAAACAGAAAACGATTATTCTAAACATTGAAGAAGGATTTCAAACTACTGACAAGTATCCAAACGTGCACTCACTTGATGCTCTAAGCGTTTGCTCATCGAATCTCTCATACTTGACAGCTCCGTTCATGGACAAATTGGTAGCTGTGATACTACCAGCAGGGAGAGCCGTAGCTCCTTGAAGGGCACCTTGAGTAGTCACATACTGGACTCTAAACTGCTCACCTTGGGATTGCTGCTGTTGTTGTTGTAGAGCATTAGCTGTATACTGATTGGACACGGCAGCAACTGCAGCCGCTGTGGAAAGCGCACTCGAACCAGTGGTGCTATAATGATTGATGGCTCCTGCAGGCGTGAACCCCGTGTAGATCTGCTGCTGTTGTGTCGCTGAGGCACAGCACGTGCAGTCCCTCAGTTGAAAGAAAGTGTCTTGGGCGAAGTGGAAGTGAGAATATTTGGCCAATTTGGCTATCAGCATCATCTCCGTTTCCGATCGGATCCCCACCGGTTTAACGTACAACGTTGAATTTATTTCAAACACTTTGAGATCATTGTGCAGGTACGTCTTCTCCACTACATTCCTCCAACTACCTGGACTCTCGTTCAAGTACAAATACGGCTTTACTCTTTTCTGAAAGTACCTTTCATATTCTTCTTCTAGCTTATCCAGCAGCATCCCCTGTAACACAAGTTAAGCAGACCAAATGCTTAGTTAAAACTGTGCTTCATACTATAATAATATACACTGGTGCATATAATAACATAATCAATTCTTCATTAATCACTGTCCCCCATGAATTTACATCAACTAATGACACTACCATTGTTCTCCACTTCAAAACACAATTGTCCATTGTGAATAAAGTAAAAACAAACAAGGGACGCGAATGAAGGCAGCAAAAACGCTATTGAGCACCTCCACTTCCGGTCTAATAGGAGGTTACCCGCCATCCCAATAAAACCCCATTAGAAGTCCAGCACTTTCCAAAAACTATTAGACCCCTCACGGAAACCATTTGAGAGTAACTTCCACCCCACTCCAAGTCTCGATAAGGTCTTATCCCCCTCCTACTAACCTCAATTCACACTACCACGAAAGGTAAACAAATAAATACCTGAGGATAACGGCAGTGGAGGAGTAGAAGCAAGTTAGACCGAAACTCTTCCATGATGGGCTCCACGTGGAGGTTGGTCGGGATGACAATTGACGTGTGTCTGCCGTTGCGACACAAACACTATCACTCTCACAGCACAAAGCGAGTCTCCGCGAGTAAATAAACAACAAAAAAGGGTAAATAAAGACAAGAGAGCGACGACGAGTGGTGTCAGAGGAGGTTCACATTTGAGCCTGTATATTATTATTATCCTTGGATGAGGACAAGGTCTCTCAAGAGCCGAGGGGGGAGGAGGGGAGAGTCCGAGTCCCGTTGGGTGTCGACATGGGTCAAATTTCGACGGCAAAAGAGTCGACAAGGACGAGTGTTTTTGAAAGTGAGTGAGGTTGGGGAAAGAATACGAAATTCGCACGCTTGGGGATTCTCAGCCCAGAAATGGCAACTGCTCAGTATCCTCCCAGCATTTGGACGCCCCTCCTTCGCTCGCATCTCCAACGCCAACTGCACTCAACAACACTCGCTTCCGCTCCTGGGGCCAACCGACTCACAGTCTCACCCACCCGAACCAATGGAACCAAAAGCATTAAAGCAACTCTACTCTTGCGAGCTCAAAGCTGGCCACAAAAAATTGATGGACTCGAGAGATTGAAGAGACCACCGATTAATTAGTTCTTCATTCAACAATGTATTATGTAGGTATATCTATGCAGTATGCAATGCAGGCCATTTACA
>Ga0194135_10001131_pt1 | contig 15667 bp, 11 predicted proteins | sample LitLau_LLRF_2013_FD_134024 | JGI IMG/M metagenome (GOLD analysis project Ga0194135, IMG submission 134024) | Freshwater sediment microbial communities in response to fracking from North America - Little Laurel Run_MetaG_LLRF_2013 (version 2) | ecosystem: Environmental > Aquatic > Freshwater >...
CCGCCCAGACTTCCGGAAAGACCTGAAAACGTTTTCTTTAAGGCACTGAACTGTGAAACCACATTGGGAGTGGAAGCTGGGTCCGGGCCATTATAAAGTGCCGGATAGAAAGCTTTCGTTGTATCAATATAAGCCGCCTGTCCGTTAAATGAACGGCTATCATATCTTACACCTGCCGAAAGATCCAGTTTGCCATAACTCTTTTTTACAATAACGAAGGGGCCAATATCAAATTGATTATAGGCTGGTATCGGGAAAGCAGTACTTTGGCCCAATGTGTTTTTTTGATACATTCCATTTAATCCGACCGACGTTTCATAACCATTCCCCAGGTTATAGTTATATTTTGCATCGTAAGTATAGGTAGTCAGGTTGAGATTTAAACCAGGTATACTGGTCTCAGTCGGATGCGTATATTCTCTTCTGTGACTAAACTGATAACCTAAATTAACCACCAGATTTCCGTTCCCCAGGATGAAATTACTATTACTATAGACCCGGTATAACTGAACATGCTGATGTAAAGGCGTTATCTTGTAGGAATCTAGCTCTGAAGGAGAAACGATAGGCCTGAAAGCATCGTCGTCTGTGATCTGTTTGGTAAACTTGCGGGTTGCAGGATCACGGCTTCCATCTGGTATTTCCTGTAAATCATCAAAAATTGAGGCATTGAGATGTGTATAACCCCAGGATTTATTCAGGCCAATCATGACCCTGGCATCCTTTTCCTGATACCCGGTGTTGTAAACCCTGCCATCATGCTGGTCTTGATAATCCTTAGCCTGTTTGGCCGAGAGGATGGTACCCCAAACCAGGCCATTCTGGTTTCCGTACAGTCTGAATGATCCATTGACAAGCCCCTGGTTTGTACCATAAGTACCTTGCAATGAGCCAAGGATTTTACCTTCAGGAACCGCAGGAGGAGTAATCAGGTTGACCACACCACCTATTGCGTCAGAGCCATAGGATAAACTGGCCGGACCCTTAATAACCTCTATCCGGTCAATAGAATTCTGATCTACCTCTATACCATGTTCATCCCCCCATTGCTGTCCTTCTTGTCTGATTCCATCCTGTAAGGTAACCACGCGATTATAGCCCAGTCCATGGATAAAGGGTTTAGAAACATTCGGGCCGGTAGTCAGGGCGCTGATCCCGGGTAAATTGGCAATTGCATCGATGACGTTCCCGGAAGCTGCACGCTGATCTAAATAGACTTTACCTACTGCTACAATTGGAATAGGGCTCTTTTTTAATTCAGTGGCTTTACTTACGCCTGTAATTACAACTTCGCCTGCTTCGATGGTAGCAGTCTCCATCTGGATATTTAAATTGCTGGTTTTTGAAAGATCAACTGTACGGACAACTGTTGAATATCCTATAATGCTGAATTGTACCAGATAAGCACCTTTAGGAACATGATTCAGTACATATTTACCATTGGCATCTGTAATGGTCCCGATCTTCAGATCAGGAATTGTGATTGTCACTCCGGGAATAGGTTTATTGTCGGCCTTATCGGTTATAATTCCGGTTAAAGAGCCTGTTAAAGCAATGGAAGGAGGGTTTCCCGCATGGGCAGAGAGCTTAAAAAAAGAGAAAAGCAGGAGCATAAAAAGCCCTGTATATAGTGTTTTATGTTTCATAAATTTTATACAAATAGAATATATAGTTTAAAAGGCCATCTATAGAATAGTGGCAGGACCCAGGCCGGGTTTAAAATCAGGAATACACTGAAGGAGGGGAGAGCCCATCAGAATGGCCCAGGAAAATACCTTTGTAATGCTGCAGGATATCCTGCCAGTAAAAGACAGCGCTATCCAGTATAAATGGTGAGCTGGCATATTCAATGGCAATAACAGAGTGGATAGCCAGGTCACAAACCGGACACCTGGCCTGTGTTGTACTTGCAGGTCTTGGCTTTTGCGTATGATGGAAAGCTGAAACAGTGTTATCCTGATGCGAGTGGCCATAAATAATCACCTGGCCTGTAATCAAACATAACAGGAAAAAGCAGGATAGTATACTATGACGGATACTGTTTTTCATTAGTATATTATACGTTATGATCAGATTCTTGATCAAATCTAATCATAACAGAGAATAAATGCAACACTGTTACAGTTTATCTCCCTGCTGTCCACCAATTAATAATGTCCTTTCTTTTAAAAGCAGGTCTCCAGGGGTATAATAAGCATTAACCCACTGGCTGCCTGTACTGAGTGTCACTGTTTTATTACCTTGGTTCTTTGTATTTGATTTGTCCCGGAACTGAAAATGATCGACAAGCCTGATCGCCTCAATGGCAAATACGTCCAGACTGAGTTCAGGATCGTTTAAGGTTTCTTCCAGAAATTCCATCATACGGATTCTGGCCTGCCAGCCCAGACATGGGTATAAATCATCATAACAATAGGAAGTTGTGTTGCAGTACCATGTATGATTTTGGTTACGCTGCCGGCATTAAGCTGTGTATTAAAGATGAGCTTACCTTCATCTGGTCCACTTTTAGGTCTTAAGGTAACTTGTTATCTCTAAAATGCGCTACGAAAGTCTGAGAAGCAATGAAACTTCTGGTAAAGCCAACATCCAGTGACTTGACTTTAAATGGAGAAAGGAAATAGTTACAGTGATTGTTAAGCTGGAATCAAGCGGTAAGAGTGTATTTCCACTGAGATAACGGGGAGTAACTTCATAAGTATAATTGCCATAAAAGAGGTTGTTGATATTATGGTAAGTAGCCGGTACGTGAAAGTAGTCTATTCAAAGAGCCAATCTGTACAATAACTTTTACCTTTTTTTAAGGTTAACTCTGAGGGGGCAATTCGCACAGGTCGTCAGGGGGCACTTTAAATTTTATATCCATTAATTTATAAATCTTCCACAATAGACACTTTTGGAAACGTGATCGCTCATTACATTATCTTTAAAGGCTATAAAACCTCATAAGTTCTATTTTTAGAATAAAGAGGATTGAGGCAGAAAGTATCTTTTAATTCGTCTCTGCCCGCGCCACTATAATTGGTATGTACATTCCCTAAAGTTTTATCGTATAACAGGATAATTGCTACGTTGTTTGGAGATCCTATACCTGTTTTATCTTCATTTCAGATGATAATAAATTTCATATCTCTATATTTTGATTAATAATAAAGCCTTTTCGCTACTAATCAGACGTTTGTTCAAAATAAATTTATTGATTTTATGTTGTTTGAATGTGATTTTTAATTAATGTTTTTATTGCTTATCTTTAATGCATAGTTCTAACCAAATAAGTGAAATGTCTTATGAAACTATTAACGTTTACCTTTAGGAAAACTAACGCTGTAGCAGTGTCAACTGCGTTAATTAAAAGGCTCAAAATCCCTGTTAGTGGCTTTACTATAAAAAGCAGCCTTGAAAATCATCCTGATTATCCAAGCCTACTTTCTTTAAGCGATTCACTTACATCTTGGAGTGTGCCAAACCAGGCAATGCAACTAGATAAGGAAAACAGTAATATTGATGAATTGCCTTTACCGTTTATTGCTCATGTGAAAATTGAAGGAGGGCAGCTGCTGCTTATCAATGAAATTCGTGGAAATATAGTATACTTTAGTAATGAGGCTGAGAAAAATGGTAAACTTGACAAAGATGAGTTTTTACGGCGTTGGGATGGTATTATCCTTTATGCGGAAAAGGATGAACAAAGTGGTGAGGCTAATTACAACCAGTCTTTTATCAAAGGATTTTTTAATCAGGCACGGTTGCCTTTTTTAATAGCAGTCTTATTAGCCGGATCTGTCTACACCGTATCACAGTATGTTTTAAATTTACCTTATTTACTATTGCTAGTTGTTAGCCTGCTTGGTGTGGCTGTAAGTGCATTATTATTGATGCAAAGTGTGGATGCAAATAATCCGTTGATACAAAATCTTTGCAGTCTAGGTAAAAAAAATGATTGTAATGCTATACTGAAATCCGATGCAGCAAAGGTAACCAGCTGGTTAAGCTGGAGTGAAGTTGGTATGTTTTATTTTGCCGGCTTTTTTATCAGCTTGTTGTTTAAGCCATCGGGTTATGAGTTGTTAAGTTGGTTAACTTTGCTCAGCTTGCCCTATACCTTTTATTCTATTGGTTATCAAGCCAGGTTAAAGAATTGGTGTATATTATGTTGTAGTATTCAGGTATTACTGTGGGGCCTGGCTTTAATATTTTTGCTCAGTGGTAGTTTCTTTAGTTCGAATGCATCCCATTTCCAATTATTAGATTTGATATCTAATAGTATTTGGTTTTTAACCCCAATTGCTCTATGGTCGTTTATCAAACCTTTTTTTGTTCAATCTGCTCAGCTTCAGCCCCTCAAGAATCAGCTTAAAAAATTCAAATACAATAGCGAGTTGTTTAACCAACTATTAAGTGCACAGCAAAAATACGAGGTACCTGATGAGTTGATGCCAATTATTTTAGGTAATTCTAATGCAGAGAATATAATTACGATGATCAGTAATCCATTTTGTGGCCCATGTGCAACAGCACATCAAACTTTAGATGATTGGTTAAAACAGCGGAATGATATCCAGGTTAAAGTCGTATTTACGACTTCAAATCAGGATGATGAAAGACGAACTAAAGTGGCTCGGCATGTAACCGCATTGAGCTTATTGAGTGATAAGAAGGTGGTAGAAGAAGCTTTAAATGATTGGTATAAAGATCCTGATAAAAATTATGATAAATGGGCGATAAAGTTTCCCATTACTTACAATAATGATATGACGCTGGTAACTAAGAAGCAGAAAGACTGGTGTGACCGGGCAGAAATAGCCTTTACTCCTACATTTTTAGTGAACGGCTATAAACTGATCGATCCTTATCGATTAGATGATATAGAATATTTAATTGCATAATTTTTAAAGAATTTGTACAAAAAGGGGCTGTCGGTTGCAACGGAACAGCCCCATAACAAGCATGATGTTATAAAAACATGCCGCTTGAAGTATCCCAGCGTGGTAGGGATATAAGATCTGTTTCATTAAATTTTCTAAAAGTATGAAAAAATTAAAATTAAATGCTTCTGCCTTTCAAAATGGAGAAGTGTTAACCAGAAGTCAATTGAAAAAAGTATTAGGTGGAACAGGTAGCGGTACTGATGACTGTAAGTCTGAATGTTCATCGGATCATGCTTGTAGTTCAGGCACGTGTACAGCGTACCACTGTGAAACTGGTGGAGAATACAATGTTTGTATTTAATAGTAAACTGTAAAAATTATGATTATCAGCTTGTTATCGTAATAAGCTGATAATCAATTTAAATATTTTATATGATGAGTTTCAATTCAGGAATGAATAAAGTGTTATATATACTAATAATGTATCTAATAACATTTCCTTTATCTGTGCTTTCACAAACAGGAACCATCAAAAGCAATTTGGAAACAATTAAAACTAAAAATACAGCTTTAATTGAAAAATTTCCAGATAGCATTAAAGAGCACATCTCATTTCTTGTGAATTTTTCAGAAAAAGATTCTATTTCTTTGATAAGACAATATGATAAGTGGATAAATAAATTCCCCAAATCATATGTAGTCCCATTTGCAATTGGAGAATTCTTTTATAAAAATGAAGATCCCAGGGCTAAAAAATATTTACTCAGAGCTGTATCTCTAAAACCAGATTTAGACGAAGGATGGTATTTCTTATCTGTTGATGCATTAAGATGGGGAGATTATGATCTGAACAATTATTACTTAAAGAAGGCTATAGAAGCAGATCCGAAAAATTCAGATTATGTAGTAGAATACGTTGGTTTATTAAAGAATACTTCCAAAGATAAATTAGACTCTTTGTACTTAGACATTGAATTAAAATTTAGAAATACTGAGGCCGGCGCAAGTGCTTTGTTTTTTTTGGCTAAAAAAAATGATAATATCGACATACAAAGATCCTATTATGATCAATTATTTAAAAGATATTCTATATCCCAACCACCCTCGTTTAGAATTGGAATGTCTAATTATTTTACATCATTGCTTAATTGGGGTGCTTATAAGGATGCTTTTCAACTTGCTCTTGATATGATTTATGTAGTTGACAGAAATAAGCTTGAATGGAAACATAAAATAAAAGTGGCTAAGTGTTTTTTAGATGTGAAAAAATTATTAGCTGAAAGAAAATATACGGAAGCCTTAGTCATGCTTAACCATATTAAACTGACTGATAACTTAAGTAACAGTAATGTTTATGTACAAGAAAGTTTACTACTACTTAAGGCTGAAGTCACAGATCTTTTAAATAATACCCAATCGGCATATGACAGCATTGTTGTGAATTATAGTAAGACACCTTCTGATAGGTTAAGAACTGCTATGTTTGGATATGCAATAAAACTGGGTAAGGACAGTTCTTGGGTTAAACAAGAAATATGTACAACAAGGCAGGCTAATTCAGAATTAGCTGCTGATTTTTCATTTCAAGAATACAGATCAGGGAATAAGGTTTCGCTCAATGATTTTAAGGGAAAAGTAGTTTTACTAACTTTTTGGTTTCCAGGTTGTGGACCGTGCAGGACTGAATTTCCACATTTTGAATCTGTTATGAAAAAGTTTAGCCCTAATCAGATTGCGTATATTGGAGTTAATGGATTGCCTAATCAGGATGATTATGTTATTCCTTTTATAAAATCAACCGGCTATTCTTTTACAGCTGTAAGATATAATCTTAATCAAGATTTGAAAACCTTTGCAGGTGGCGAATACCCCAGGAATTATTTGATAGATAAAAATGGACGTATTATTGCATCCAAATTCCATATTAATAAAGATAATGAGCGTATGCTTGAGCTTTTAATAGTAGAACTATTAGAAAACTGATATGTGTTCCTTTGCGATTCAGAAATACAAAATCTCCTCTTCTAGTTGGAACTCTCACTAACGGATCTTCAGATAGTAATTTTGAAGCTGAGTTAAATCATCAATGATACCTTTTTGGCTTGTTTTTAATTTTTATAGTAATGCTTAACACTACGCTTTGACGAAATTCCCTAATTATCGACAACCTGATCTGATGGACTGTGGTCCTACATGTATCCGAATGATTGCCAAATATTACGGTCGCAATTATAGCCTGCAACGGTTGCGGGACATCTCCGGTATCAATCGCCAGGGTGTCTCCTTACTGGGGATTAGTGAGGCTGCAGAAAAGATAGGTTTTCGTACTACGGGTATACGGGTTAGTCTGGATAAGCTATTGAAAATAGAGCTACCCTGTATATTACACTGGCAACAGCAGCACTTTGTAGTTTTGTATAAAATCACTTCTAAGTCTTCTACCAAAAGGATTTATCATATCTCAGACCCTGCTAAAGGATTGGTTAACTATTCCGAAGCAGAGTTCTTACAGCACTGGTTAAGTACCCAGAATAACGGTCATTCCGAAGGAATATCGTTGATACTTTCTCCAGCACCGGAATTCTATGCGCAGGGAGGAGACTCAGACAAAGGATTAGACCTGACTTATATGCTCAGCTATCTGCTCAAGTACAAAAAACTGATCGTACAGCTTTTTGTAGGCTTAGGTGTAGGTAGTTTATTGCAACTGATTTTGCCTTTTTTAACCCAATCTGTTGTCGATATCGGGATCAATACAAGGAATCTAAATTTTGTGTATGTTGTACTAATTGCTCAAACCATGTTATTTCTGGGCAGGACTAGTGTAGATTTTATACGCTCCTGGATTTTGCTGCACATGACCACCAGGATCAACATTTCTATCTTAACCGACTTTCTGATCAAACTGATGAAGTTACCCATGAGCTTTTTTGAGACTAAAATGACAGGCGACATCATGCAGCGGATGAGCGATCAGGGCCGGATCCAGAGCTTCCTGACCGGGTCTTCCTTAAATACCGTTTTTTCCATGTTTAATCTGGTCGTATTTGCTTTTGTACTGGGGTATTATAACATCAATATATTTATCATCTTCCTGGTGAGTAGTGTGCTTTATAGCTTATGGGTGATATTTTTTCTCAAAAAAAGAAGGGAGCTTGACTTTAAACGTTTCGATATCTCTTCTGAAAACCAGAGCAATATTGTACAGCTGATTAGTGGGATGCAAGAAATTAAGCTAAACAATTGCGAGCAGCAGAAACGCTGGGAATGGGAAAGGATCCAGGCAGGTTTGTTTAAGTTTAATGTGAAGAGCCTGGCCTTGGGACAATACCAGCAGTTCGGCGCTTTTTTTATTAATGAGGGAAAGAATATTCTGATCACTTTTATGGTAGCTAAAGCAGTTATTGATGGTCAGCTGACTTTAGGCGCCATGATGGCTATACAGTACATCGTAGGACAGTTAAACAGTCCGATTGAGCAGCTTCTGGGCTTTTTGCAATCCTTCCAGGATGCGAAAATAAGCTTGGAGCGGCTAAACGAGATCCATGAGATGCAGGATGAAGAACCTCTGGATAAAACCTTTTTGATGGAACTGCCACTGAATAAAAGCATCAGTCTGCAAAACTTAAGTTTTACTTACCCAGGGGCAGGTAATGAGCCGGTATTACAAAATATCAATCTGGATATCCCCGAAGGCAAGACCACAGCCATTGTTGGGATGAGCGGTAGCGGAAAAACAACCATACTTAAACTCTTGCTTAGGTTTTATGAACCTCAGAAAGGAGAAATCAAAGTGGGCAGCACCTATTTAAGTCAGATTGGTTACCGCTTCTGGCGGGGTCGATGTGGGATCGTGATGCAGGATGGCTTTATCTTTTCGGACTCGATTGCCCGTAACATTGCGGTAGGTGATGAATATCCCGATATAACCAAACTGCTTCGTGCAATCAAAGTGGCTAATATCAGTGATTTTATAGAGGGGCTACCTTTAGGTCTAAATACCAAAATCGGGGCAGCAGGCAATGGAATTAGTCAGGGGCAGCGGCAACGAATATTGATTGCCAGAGCGGTTTATAAAGATCCTGAATATATGTTTTTCGATGAGGCGACAAATGCTTTGGATGCGAACAATGAAAAAATTATTATGGAGAATCTGGAAGCCTTTTATAAAGGGCGTACTGTAGTGGTAGTAGCCCATCGATTAAGCACAGTTAAAAATGCAGACCATATCATCGTGCTGGATAAAGGGACCATTGTTGAGCAGGGAACGCATCAGCAGCTGGTCGATGCGTATGGCGAGTACTACCAGCTGGTTAAAAATCAATTGGAACTGGGGGTTTAATATGGATATAGAGCGCGAACAGACATTGGAAGAGAAAAATACCGGATTAATTGGGCTGGAGGTAAATAGTGAGGAAGTACAGGAGATCATTACTGCTGTTCCTTCATGGATATTAAGAAGAGGCATTACACTAGTTTTTGGGATCTTGTTGGCCATTGTTATTACCTCGGCCTTTATCCGATATCCTGATGTAGTGAAGACGAGCTTGCGGGTAAACTCTTTGAATGCCCCTAAGGTGGTACTGGTGAAACAGACGGGAAAGATTGTGGCACTTTTAGTCAAAGAGGGGCTGACAATAAAGCAAAATCAACCCCTGGCCTTTATGGAAAGTACAGCCAACCATAGTGATGTGCTGAAACTGCATGATGAACTGGCTGCACTCAGCACGGGATTAAACAACAATAAAGAGCTGAGCGGCCTGTCTTTGATGAATTTGAATATCGGGGAGCTACAAGCGGCTTACCAGAACTTTTACCAGCAGTACCTGCAATATGTTTCGGCGCGGAGCGGGGGGTATTACCTAAACCGGAAAAAATACCTGGAAAAGGACTTAAAAGATATTGATAAGTTGAAGGAACAGATCATCAGTCAGCAAGAGATCCAGGAAAAGGAATATGGTAATGTGGAACATGAGTTTGAAAACTATAAAAAATTGTACGAGAAAGGCGTCCTTTCTACCAGTGAATATAAGCAACAGGAAAATAAATATCTGGCAGGCAAATATCCGCTTCAACAAAGTGCAACGGCGTTGCTGAATAATAACAGCAGCTATGCCGCTAAACAAAAGGAGATTCTGGAACTGGAGCATACCATACAAGAAGAACGGGCCAAATTTGTACAGTCGCTGAGTAATATGGTCACCCAAACTGATGCCTGGATTAGCCAGTATATACTCAGGGCGCCTGTGGCCGGTAAGGTGAGTTATGCGGGGATTGTTCAAGAGAACCAGACGGTAAATGCTGGACAGGAACTTTTTATGATCAACCCGGCTAATACCGACTTCTTTGGAGAGGTTTATATTCCACAATATAATATGGGTAAAATCAGAACCGGACAACGCACCTTGGTCAAAATGAAAAGTTTCCCCTTTGAACAATACGGATTGATCAGAGGGAAAGTCAACTATATTTCTGATGTGGCATTTAAAGACAGTGTGTTTATTGCCAAGATCGGCTTCGAGAGATTTGAGAACAAAGACCCGGCGCATAAAATTGTGCTTAAGAACGGGATGCAGGCGGATGCAGAGATCATTACTGAGGATAGTTCCTTACTACAAAGATTCTTAAGAAATATAACCAGAATGTTAAACAGCAATTAAAGCAGATGAAAAAGATACCAGTTTTTGTAATCAATTTAGAGAAGAGGGTAGATAGGAAGTTAAGTATTATTAGTCAGTTTGGTGATAAGGAGGAGTTTGAATTACACATTGTTCACGCTTTCGAGAATGGGATTGGTACAATTGGCTTGTGGCAAACTATAGTTTCAATTATGGATAGATCAATTTCAGCCGGACTTGAATACATTATAATTTGTGAAGATGACCATGGTTTCACGGGGCATTATAATTCAAATGACCTGCTCAAACTGGTAGAAAATGGACGGCAATATGACCTTGATATAATGCTGGGTGGGGTGAGTTGGTTGGATTATGCTGTACAAGTGTCCGATCGACTTTTTTGGGTTAATAAGTTTTCCGGATTGCAGTTTACTGTAGTATATAAAAAGTTTTTTCAGTCAATATTAAATGCGGATTTTTCACCTGGGGCTGCTGCGGATTATAAGATATCTGATGTGACGGATAATAAAATGATCATTTATCCATTTATTTCTACCCAGATTGAGTTTGGATATTCTGATGTTACAGCGAAAAATAACAAGAAAGGTTATATAAAAAGATTATTTAAACGAGCTTCTGAAACTTTGTTTAAATTAGAAAAGGTAACGAAATATTATGATGTACAACTTTGGAACAAATTATGAAATCTGTAAATATTTTTGAGAATGTTTCCATACCAGTATATATTATAAATCTGCCGGCTCGAAAGGATAGATTGATTCATATTCAACAGCAGTTTGCCGGTAAAGATGAGTTTGATCTGAATATTGTTGAAGCCATCGAAGATGAAAATGGTGCTATAGGATTATGGAAGAGTATTGTAAAGATCATAAAGATGGCAAAAAACAATCAGGATGATGTAATCGTAATATGTGAAGACGATCATGAATTTACATGTGATTATTCAAAGAATTATTTTTTGCATAATGTTATTGAAGCAAATGATCAGGGAGCAAATTTACTTATCGGAGGTGTAAGCAGCTTTGGTCAGGCTATTCCAGTTTCTGAATACCGGTATTGGGTAGACCGATTTTTTTGTACGCAATTTATTGTAGTATATAGTGGATTTTTCAATGCCATTCTGGAAGAAAAATTTGGTAATCGTGATGCTGCTGATCTTAAGCTCTCAATTATGACTAGTAATAAGATGGTGTTACATCCTTTTGTATCTATACAAAAGGAATTTGGCTATTCTGATATTTCTCCAAATAACAAAAGACTCCTATCAGAGGGCACGGTACCGTCTATGTTCGAAGCAGCTTCAACTAAATTGGCAAAAATAAGGGCGATTCAAAAAAAATACGTTGGAATCAAAAGTCAGAACGGTTAATATATCTTCTTTGACTATTGCCGTTTAACGTGATCGCCACTTTAGAACTTTTTCTTATTCCGAACTTACGTTATTTGATCAAGTTGCTTTATTACTTAATATATAATCAAAAAAATGATATAAAGAGTTTTGCTGGTATAGTTTTAGTTTCTCATTATTTACTAACAATCTATTAAGGATTTTAAGAGCTTTTCCAGTTTCATCTCTATTCAAGGTTAAGGAACTTTCATTATCCATTAATTTTAAGTAGATTTTTTTTTGTTCGTCACTAAGTCTAATTTTAAACTCGTTTACACGGGCCAGGCGAATGCAATCTGCATAATATTTTTGTTCAAATTTTTTATTGGTCGAAATTTGAGTGTTATGCATTCTGTATTGCAATAACTTGTCACTGATGTTAATTACCGAAAAGTGACGAGCACACCTTCCCACAAAATCAAAGTCTGATGAGTATTTGTATTTTGTGTCATATAATAGTTCATACTTTAAAAGCATTGCTTTCCGAATCATAAGAGAAGGATGGAGCATAAAGTTATTCATTAAAAAAAAGGTAGCTAGCCTATTACCTTTAATCAATGGTTTATTAATTTTATCTATACAGTTTCCATGTTTATCAATTATATCCGCATTACTTCCCAGGCACCCTATTTTAGGATTTTTCAGCATATACTCATATTGTATATTAAGTCTGTTCGGATAAGCAATATCATCTGCATCCATTACACAAATAAAATTGCCTTTTGCCATTTTGAGTCCATAATTTCTGGCGACGTAATTACCTCTGTTGTTCTTGAAATGAAAATATTTAATGCGAATATCCTTATAACCACTGATAATTTCATGTGTTTCATCAGTAGAGCCATCATTTATAATTATGAACTCAAAGTTAGTAAATGTCTGTTCAAGAATGCTATTTATAGCTTGCTCAAGATGTCTTGAGGAATTATAACAAGGCATTACTACGGTTATTATTGGGTTTGTCATTTGTGATTTTTTTGCTTGATTGCTTCCTTTCTAACTTGTGTTGTTTAATAGTTATGTTTTTGGAAATTCGTCATATATTCTATTGTTATAACTTGAATATATAGGTAAACAATAGCACTTTATACTATCCCATATCTTTTCGCTGCAATAGTAGTCGTAAGATGTATTTATAATTAGTTGTCAAACTAATCGTCTGTGCTTTAGGTAATCCATGTATGTTTTTCTGGATCGAAATAATTAACTATGTTTCTTTTACATTAGAAAGTCTGTCCCTCTTTAATGTCAGGTTCTTCATGCGTGAAGAGGTTTACGTATAAACGTTAATGATAATGTTTATATACTTCATTAAGATTTCCTAAAATTTTTTCGGCATTCTCAAATCTTTTCGAAATTTGCTCTGGATATTTATTATTAAATTCTGTAACATCGGAATAATTGAAGTTTTTTTGTACTGATATATAAGGATACATAATTAGCTTGTTCACTGTTAATTCGGATAAGGTATTGTCTAGCTTTTTATTATAATCAAAATCTATTAGATCAAGAATCGTAGAAAAAAAACCCGCATATATCACCAAAAATTGATTGCTCCAATAATGATTTATCCAAAAAAGTCTCTCTGAAATAGGTACTACATAATTAAATCCGCCAGTAGAACCTCCTATTAGTAAGTCTGCTTGTTTTTGAGAACCTTTAACTATGTTATCAAAAAGAATTTCTGGAGAATATTTCTCTGTGAAGCTATGATCGTCTTCACAAAAAATAATTACTTTCTCATTGTTCTCTACGGCCATCTTGATGCATTTTTTGAAAGTCATCCACAATCCCAAATCTCCAATCTCGTGTTCGACAGCCTCTATGAAATGTACATCAAACTCTTTTTTGTTGTCAAATTGTTTTTTTATATGTGCCAACCTATCTTTCCTTTTTGCCAGGTTAGCCACATATACCGTTATTTGTAAATCTGAATAGTTCGTTTTGTCTAGCATATATTTATAATAGTTTTAAGATATTATTTCTGATCGTTGTAGTCAAATGTAGTCGGTAACTATTACTGCGGGGTTTTTGGCAATTAGAAATGCAGAGTATTTGGCAACAATAGTGCAGAGAAAATGGCAACAATGATGCGCAACTCTAGTTATAAAATTAGCATTCTTTATATTGCCCCTATACTTACACAGAAAGCAAAATTTCTTTGAGTTAAATTTCTCTGTATTCCTTTCCAGTGTGAATATCAATATAAAATGAGATCGTCTGTCCATGTTCTGTTTTACTCACAGCACCATGATTATCTATGCTGTCATAGATAGCAGGGGTAATGATTTTATTGTTTTTGATATCGATCAGACCCTTGTATTCTCTTTTCACTCCCTTTTCATCAGGTTTAATGAGATTATAAACTGCAATATTGGGGGCTATTTCATTTTGTAAATAATCGTATTCCGGTTTGACCTGCCATTGCTGCTGTTGTACGTCGTAAACACCATATTTTTCTGTGATCAGGTCCTTACCCATATACCAGTTCGGGGAAGATTCGCAGGTAGCAGGATATTCGAGTGGCAATTTAAAAAAGGATAAATCAGGATTAAGTACCCCTCTTAGTTTAGTCCTGGTAAATAATAACCTTCCATCATCCAGCATTTCATTCAGGCCTTCATAAGCCGGAACATCTGTATTCCAGTTTCCTGCTGTGTCAAGCAGAAAACAACGGCTTTCTGCATTTTTTCCGACAACAGCCAGAAAGAAAAAATATTTATTTCCAGGAATGGATGCCATCATTACTGTGTTTTTAATGATCTCTGCCGAGGTAACAGCTTCTAAAGTACCTTTGTATTCCTGAATGACTTGCGGAAGTGGTTTTGAAAAATCGGGAGATAAATAAGTATGCCCCTGGTCATCTTTAAATATAGGGGAGCTGATGGCCGGGTAATTAATCATTGCATGGTCGGCATACTTCCTGAGAACAGCTTTCTCTTTATTTGGATAGTTAAATACAAGCTCTTGCTGTTCGGTGTATTTTAATGCATCTGTGGGTTTGTTATTGCTGTTTACCCGACTATAGGTCTGGCCATTTCTGACCAGTAATGTACTGTCACTTAAAGCTTCAAAAACCTGATCAGTAGTTTTTTGAAGTTTCCGACCGGTATGCAGCTGATAAGCTTTATCCTGTACAATCAGTGATTTTCCAGCCGTGGTGATCCGGACATTGGACGGGATATTGTTTCCATGATCAGATCCGCTTTGATGAAATATCAGCTGCCGGTCTGGTATTGAAAGGACCGCCCATTTAGCTTTGGGAACTCTGGTCATTAAAAAAGGCCCGCGGTTGCTGGTACTCAGAATATTAAAATTGGGCCATAACTTCCATTTCCAGATAGTCCACCAGGCATTATGTTCTTTTTTTGCAATCAGCAATGTAAATAAGTCCTTTGAAAACAGTTCAGCATGAGGGTATTTAGGACGGATGATGTATTGACCATGCTGATCTATTAAGCCATACTTATCTTTTTGCTGCACCAGCGCATATCCTTTTTTAAATAGCTCCGCAGCGTCAAATTTTGGCTGAATGATTATATTTCCGGTACTGTCGCAATAACCGAACCGGCCGTTCTTAGCTAACCATGGATACAATTGCTGTGCTTCAGAATTCAATGGAATAATTGTACTCATGGTAAGGAAGAAGATAGATAGTAGTTTGCTGTAGTTATTCATCGATTGATCAAATATCAATAAATTTTCAGCTTCCTGTCTATTATTTCGTCTGATGCCCTTTCCATTTTAATTTGGAAAAAGCAATAGTGATCAGA
>Ga0194135_10001132_pt1 | contig 15641 bp, 15 predicted proteins | sample LitLau_LLRF_2013_FD_134024 | JGI IMG/M metagenome (GOLD analysis project Ga0194135, IMG submission 134024) | Freshwater sediment microbial communities in response to fracking from North America - Little Laurel Run_MetaG_LLRF_2013 (version 2) | ecosystem: Environmental > Aquatic > Freshwater >...
ATTCAGATGAAGATGATTCAGATGAAGATGATTCAGATGAAGATGATTCAGATGAAGATGATTCAGATGAAGATGATTCAGATGAAGATGATTCAGATGAAGATGATTCGGTTGAAGATGATACAGATAAAGGCAAGATTGTTTGTCTATTTTATAATTTTTTGGTGCTACAACACATTTGCTTGCTCTTTATTGCAGAAACTAAGTGTATTTACGTGAACAAAACGATGCACCTTGACATAGTTGAAGGTGTGTAACGTTATTGAAATGCAATTGAAATGGTGAGGGATTCTCTAAAAAAATTTAACTTGATTGAAATATTTAGAAGCTCAGAAATTTCAGAAAGGGGAGAAGAACACAATCATCATTTCCCAACGTGGAGGAATGGGTCTGTCGCTACACGCTGATTCCAACATTCCGAATATTAAAAAGAGAGTACATGTAATTTTGCAATTTCCTTGGGTTCCTCAACAAGCATTACAGCAGATCGGGAGAACTAATCGAGCGAACCAAAAGTATTCCCCGGTATACGTTCTTGTAACGACTGATATTCCGGGAGAACTGCGATTCTTTCAAACCTATTATGAGAGGCTTAATAAAATGGTTCGTAGTAAGCTGTAAAAGAGGATTATGCAATTTTTAACTAGGTAATTTATATGATATTTTTAGGGGGCACTTTCTCAAGGTAGTAGGACAGGATCATCAAGTATGAAAGAAGACTGTCCGAATATTTTGAGTGAGTTTCCAACCATTGCCAATGATGCAGCTCATAACGTTATAAACAAAATCGAAAATTCAGAAGATATGAGTATAGCGGACTTAAAAAAGGATTTACAAAACGTCCACTTGCGAACAGGAAGCCAACAAATAAATTCAGTTCAACAAAAACCAGAAAAGTTGACTTTACAACGAGTTCTTAACCGAATTTTGGGACTAAAAATAGCCCAACAAGAGCTGATTATAGAAAGAATCACAAATGAGTACAAACGACTGATTAAAGACCATTTGGAGAAGGGTAAACTGGACACGGGAATGAAAGGTAGTAAATTTTATGCGTATTTGCCAAATATTTTGTCCTAAAATGTAATTTGTGCATTTTTTAACGATAAGCTTGCAAAGCAGCATTGTTTGCTGCTTCCAAGCTTAAAATTAACTGCTATTACTTCAATCAATTATCTTAATTCCTAGGTATGCTCATTTTTTTAAAAGTTATATTGACTTTTTATGTATCATGAATATTACGCGAAACCCTTTAAACATAGAATGCTTAATTTAGGATTAATTTCCCACCGTATAAAGAATATACTAATTTATGGAGGCCTTTTTTTAAGGGCATAATTCATATTTCCAACGAAGTTATTTATTTTTCATTTGCTTTATGTAGAACTAACAGATGGTTGGAAGTTAAAACAAATTGATGAGATTTGTTACAATAGCAAGTCGTCTAACTTGTGTTGTAAACTACTGACACTTTGTGTCGACAAGGGAATCTTGTTTGAAGACTTGCTCAAAGGTTTGGGCGAAACAACAATACGAAATGGTCAGTTTTTTATTCAAAACAAGTTAATTGCATTTGGTGTGCCAAATAAGTTCGGTCGCAGCTGGGTAAACGAACCAACAAACGAAGTGATGTCTTATGACATCTGCACACCATGGAAAAGCAATATGGTAAGAAAACTACACATTAAAACAGTTAATATACTGACCCACTGTTTATCTTTTGCCTACTTTTTGAAAATTTTTGCAGACTGAATTGAGTCACACTGCATTAATCAAGTACAAGAAGGTGAAATTTGCCCAACCAGCAGATGTGCATCGGATTAAAACAATTTGGAATGAGATGTTTAAACTTGGAAATGCTATGAACATTTGTGAACACAATTACAAGTAAGCTTTTTAGCAAACCTTTCACCATAAATATAAGAAAAAAACCTCTGTTAAAAAGTTGGAAGTGGAAACCAATATTTTTATACAGCTTTATATGAAAGCTTTTGCTTTAAGTGAAATTTAGTCGCCTTTTAAATTTTCAATGAGCTTTAGACAATATCTTAACAATACAAAAGAACTTATCTGCAACAAATATTCATGGAAATTAATTTTTGTAATCTCTAAAATATTAAAGGTTGCCTTCCGCAGAGGAACCAGAAATCGGCGAATTTAAATGCTCGGTCTGTTCTTCTTCAAATCCGTTCAGGCCAAGAAAAACTATCCTCACAGTCATTTCCGGTTGTCTCCTTTTTGTTTTGAAAACCGTACTAGATACTTTTGCGAAGGGCTCAGGCAAAAATACTGCTAAAGCTCGGCCGCAAATTTTGAGACTTAATGTGAACAGTGAAAACAGTGCAATGAAAAAAATGATTGGTATAGCTATACCTACACAGTTTGTTTCAGCTGTCCAAGAGGCCTTGAAAAATCTTTTTCGTGAAAAAACCCCAGAGGAAGAGAAAAAATTAGCAAAAGCCGACGCGTCTGCTAAACTTACAGAGTTGTCAAAATTCCAATATATAATAGACGAATGGAATAAACAACAACAACAACCAGCGCATGAAAAACAACCACACCAACCAGTGGATGAAAAACTACGACACCAACCAGTGGATGAACAACTACGACACCAACCAGAGGATGAAAAACAACACCAACCAGTGGATGAAAAACTACGACACCAACCAGAGGATGAAAAACAACAACACCAACCAGTAGATGAAAAACAACGACACCAACCAGTGGATGAACAACAACTTAATGAACTCACAGAGAAAAATCCGATCTATGATAGAGTTCACGATGGGTTAAAGTTGACAATTCGTAGAAACACGAAAGACGATCCGCAATTTTCTGAAAGATTGCAGTGTAGTTATGGCGGTAAGTAAAATCTAGTAATATTTCAGTTCAACAGTTTCTTACAAAGCGTGTTTTAAATGTCTTACAGAATGTTCAAATGCACGAGAGACGTTTTTGGATACTGATTTGCAGCTCTCAGATGAAGAGTCAGGATCAGACGACTGATAACATTTTTCAATTTCTTCAACATTGTGTAAATGCACATTGAGTTTCTTTGTTAGCTCATATTTGAGTGTTATTTTAAATCTTGAGATATGTTTAAGTAATCCAATAAGGCTTCAAGGAATGTTGCAACAGTTTTAGTCTACAGTTGCGTTAATAATTTTACTAAATTGCTGATATAATATTGCATTGCATTCTTGCAATTTGCATTACAAGATATAATATTGTACTATGAAAGCAAGTTTTTTAGTATATAGAACTATTGTTAGTAAGTAAGAAAGAGGACTGACTCGCCTTATATCACTACATAAATTAATGTGTGTACTAAATTATTTGTTATTACTTGGATGCATTCCCAGTTGTTTTTTGCACTTTTTGTCATAAATTCTGACCTACCTTAATCTAACCTGACCTCAATTTATTTTTGTCAAGTAATCAAACCGTTACTTGAAGTATAAGTGAATGTAAGCGTATTGTAAAAGAATACGCAAAAGATGAGACCCTTCGAAATTATTACTAGAGTCAAATAAATCTAAAAAGCCAAATGCAGTTGGTTTATCTTATTTTACCCCATTGCTGCAGTTTTCTTCACAAGGACAACTCGCACACGCACGCATAAGGAAGAATGCAACTTCAACAAACTGGACTTCAATTAAAACCTATTTCATTACTTATTGATAGTTACTACAGTAATTATTTGATGATGTAATATTACGGTACTTAATTGGTACGTGCTGCGTATTTATTATAATCTTGAAAACTTGCTGATGATACGGTAATGAGATTTCTCTTGAGTACTAGTAATCACCACTTACATGATACTGCCTGGTTTTTCTTATTAATTTAAGTTCGTCCATTTATAGATTCCATCTTCGGTCCATTTACAATATCCTTAAAACTATCGTTGATCAAACGCTTATCCACGGCATTTTGACCCGACCTCATTTCAATTGAAATTGTACAAAATCTTAGCCATTTGGCTTTTGTGCTTAGAAGATGATAAAAAATAAGTTTTAAAATTGCTGCCTTTAATACACTCGTTTGTCTAACATCGCAATATATGAATCATACATGAAGGCAAAGTTCATTCCATTAAGTTTAAAAATACAATTATTCATGCTGCTTGGTATTAATTCAACAACAAACCCATGCAGAAGAATCCTGTGAGTGAAGCAATCTCTGATTCTCAATGAAATCAAAGGTACAAGTACTGCGGGGCTATCTGAAAAATATAAATAACCACATAAAGTATAATAAATAAATAAAAAAATAGTTGTCTCGAAGCCCTCGCAACTCCCATACTGCTCACACAAAATGAATTAAAGTAAGAGGAGGTGCGCCCATCGCCGGCCCGCTACCATAAAATCAAGATTAATTCTAAAAAGATGCTAGCTAAACCGACGAAATTTTGTAACCCTACACTCAACTTGTTGCTACTAGAAGTAACTCTACTGATGAGTAACTGAATCCTATCCCACTTGCTACCAATCTCCCAATCTGGTAGCCTCCGTATGCTAGCAGATCTGAGACACACTGTTCCTTCTATTTTAAATACAAAAAAACCATGCGTAAGAAAGTTTCGAAAAATGAAAATAATAAAATATTGTAAGGCATTACAATACTTAACTGAGAGTGTAACCTGTAGTCACGTTTTAGGCCATCAAAAGTTTTGAATTTGATACAGTTGTCACCACATGGAGCATATAGGGCTAGCGAATTAACATATCTTGTCCGTCTACTGTTCTTTTGGGCATTAGGTTTTCTTAGCTATCACTTTCCAAAATCAATCATGTTTAACCTGAAGTGCTTAAGGCTTCAGTAATAGACAACAAAGCTAATGATCAATGGCATAATTTTTTGGCTAAATTAAGGCAGTAGAACCCACCAACGTTTGACAACTTACAGTCTTGAGAATTTTTACTGGTCTAATCTTCTCAAGAATAACCTTTATTTTTCCTGGACGAAATATTGGCTACAACCATTCGGCTACAAGGGATAAAAACTGTTTAAGTGGTTTGTTCAGAATATTGGAATGCCAAAATGTTGTTTTTTCCTTTAGCCTTGAAAAAATGTGAACTTTCCTTCATTGTATTTTGTGGACGAAGACGGAATGACAAGTGCTTGCAATGTTACTTTAAAAAATACATTTTCGAAAAAATTTCAATAGTAATTAATAGAAACGAGCATACTTTTTACGACTAGGAAGCAAGCAAATGGTCAGATTTCTTAATCCAGCTGAATTTTTTACTTCGTCCTTGACCAAATACGTTGATAGCATTTCTTCACGGTCTCATTGTCTTTTGAGAATCATCAAAAGCAGATAGAAATATTCATTCTCTATTTTCCGAACAATGGTAGAAACAAATGCCTTCGTGTCGTGTTTTTTTAATCGTTCTATGAAGCTGCTGCAGCTGGGTTATAAGCAATAAAAAATAGTAAATATTGACGTGTGTGTGCAATTAAGTTGGAAGGGTGGGATTTTATTTCATAGACAAGTTGAGTTTTGAATGTGATATTTGAGTCCTTTGAAATTGTCTTTGCCATCAATCATAATGGGTTTGGTGTTCTTCACTGTGAAAAGATCAAGACAAGATCAGGAAAATGACGCCAGAGGTGTCCCGATTTCATAATATCGGGTCCCTGTGTACATCAAATTAAAAGGCTACAGCGGGTAAAGCTGCTGATCTTAGCTTTTCAGAATCACACTTTACACTTGACTTTGAAAGTAAATCACCTGACAGTACGATTTTGTTTCAAAAATGCAGTCTTAAAATCATAAAACCGAGTAAAATGGTCGTCGTGCAGTAGACATGATAGTACACTGCACATCCTACTGTCCCGGCCTCATGTCGCTAAAAACTAATTCTATCAATTAATTCTGTTTTTCTGTGATAAACTTGTCTCCCAATGAAAACTACTTGACTTCTAAAACCAGATAAAAAGAATTGAATACCTAATTGAAGTATTCTTCATCAGAAATCTCACATGAAAATAAATGTAAAACGAAATTGTGAGTTTGTGTGAATTTGAACGAATGATTTTGAATGAACGAGAGTGTGAATTTTTATTTTCAGCACATCGATTTTTCAAACTGTTGAAAGTAATTTTTTAGTAAGTTCATTGTAATACAATGGTACTGTACGACTTCTTATATTACAAACATATCCGCTGGTCTCCAAAGTTTTGGCTGGCTCTGTTCTTCGAAAATCCTAACCTGATTTTGCCTCTTCAGCAAACTCAACAGTCAACCCTATACTGTAAGGATATAGTCAACTCATAGATGTTGTTCGCAGACCTTTTCTGATATAGACTGAAAGATAATCTTTTTCTTGTTCCTCGACATTGTCTAGCAAGATTTCACGAACTATCCCGGCTCTTTTATTAATGAAGAGATGATCTGCTTGCCAGGTTAAACAATTTTACTTTAGAAATGTGATTTCTTTTAATTCTTAATCTGATGATTTGTATTTCGTTTTTCAATAAATATTTTTTGCAGAACAGGCTTTAGGATACTTTGGGAAATTTCATAAGTACTCCCTTTAACACAACACAGAATTACTGTGAGTTAGAGAAAATACATTTTGTACGGCCTAGTCTTTGTCTGAATAAAATCTACTCAATGCTCAATAGTTGTGAGAGTGGGAGAGTGTACTCTACCAAGTAATAAGTAAATGTAGGACGTATTCTTAGCTATAACCTGCCAGAAGTATTTATAAGTTTATGTGGTCAAAAAGTCAGCCTTGTGCTTGAACGTCCTAAGAAATAAAATTTCAGATTATTTTTTTGAACTTTAACAAACCAAATATTTTCTCATTCGAGATTTATTCTGAAAATTTTTAAATGCAGAACAAGCTTTGGGATACTTATTGTGAGAGTGGGAGAAGATATTCTCCCAAATCTATATAAATATAGAACGTAGTCTTTAGCTATAAACTCCCAAAAATATTATTTAAGTATTGAAGTATTGAAGTTAAAGTATTGAATAAGTAAGCCTTGTGCTTGTATTTCAAAAGAAAAATAAATCGAAGACGAAATTTTGTTTTTCGCTTTTTTAGACGAAGAAATATTTTCTTAGACATTTGTATCTTGTCAAAATCTTTTAGTTCAGAACCACCTTTGGGATACTTGTGAGAGTGGGAGAGTGTACTCTCCCAAGTAATAAATAAATGAGGCATGTAATTTTGAGCTATAAACTGTAAAAAATAGTTATTAGTTTATGCATTGAAGAATTGTACTTGAACGTACTGAGGAAAGAAGTTGTTGTTGAAAACGTTTTTTCTGCTTTTTAAGATAACGAAATATTTTTGTACACATTTATTTTTTCTCAACAACTTCTACTACATACAAAGCATTGGGATATTTGTGACAGTGGGAGAGTATATTCTCCCAAGTAACAAATCAATTTAGAATTTATTCTGTAGCTGTAACCTACCAGAAATGTTTATAATTTTGTGTATTAGTCCTTCCTTGAAGAAAACAATTGAACATGAAAAAACATTTTTTGCTTTTTTAAAAGAAGAAATATTTTAGAACTTTATTTATTCTCAAAAACTTTAAGTGCAGAACAAGCTATTGGATACTTGTGAGAGTGGGAGAGTTTACTCTCCCAAGTGATTGGTAAGTGTACAGTGCATTCTTAAGAAAAAACCTTCTTAGGAAGAAGTGTTTATTAATGTTTTGAAGAAATGAATATTCAACTTTTTCCCGAAAAGTTTTAATCATTTTCTTTTACTGTTAAAGTAAGTTAACTCTTTCACTCTTAGTTCATAAGTAGTTTTAGGTCACATGTGAGTGTGGGAAGCTTTGTACTCCCAAAAGACTAGGGAAATTAAAAACGGTTCTGTAGAAAAAACTGTCAAGAAATATTTACTACTTTATATATTGATGATGTGAAGCCGTAACTCTTTCTGTTGAAGAAACTAAGTCTTCAACTTGTTCTGAAGAAGAAAATTAATGTGTAATTCCAAATCTGAAATTTCATATAATTGTTTTATTTTTCTTGAGGAAGCCGAAATCAATTCCAAATGGAGCATTCGATTTGAAGAAATAAACATGTTCAACAAACAATTCATAGTAAAAGAAAGTTGAAGAGAAGAAATGTCATCAACTTTCGCGACTAAAGAAAGTATTTCTGTGGATTAATTTCTTCCTTAAAAAATTTATATTTCTAACAAAGGGAAAAGTAGCTTCCCAAGTCGGTGATTATTTCAAAAATTATGCTTTGGAACAATCTACCAAAAAACCAATTTACTGCATAATTTGGTAAAAAAAAATCTATCAATAAAGTGGATTAAACTATTTTGCCTTTAAAAATTATTTCTTTTACTTCTATTTCTGCTCAAATATGCTTAAAGCCTAGGATCCTTGTGGAATAAGGGCAGTAAATAGTCCTAAAAAGTTGGAAATTAAAACTTATTCTTCAGAAAAAACCTTCAAAGATTAATTTGCAGTAGATTGTTTATGCTAAAACATTACTGATTTGCTTTTTGGTCAATAGTTGTATCTTTAGCGTAACTAAGGTAAACTCGTAACTGAAATCTCATTTCTCCATCCACTACATGATTCTTTTGAGCTATTCAAATAGACCAACCGTGAACTCCCCTTTTCAACTATTCGATTTAAAAACTGAATGTATGAACTCTTAATTAAGGAAACATTTTCACTTTGTAGTACATCTTGGGACCATAATCATTTATTTTTATATCAAATATTTTTTCTATATTAACAAAAATTGTTTAAAGTTGAACCCACCTAAAGCACTGTTCTGCTCTTTCGAATCTATAAGCTAATTAAATAAAAAGAAAATCTGGCTTTTGATAACACACACATGTAAAATTCTTAACTGTAAATCAATAGCTCAATTCGTGTGGAATCTTGTCCTCCACTTTAAATACATTTTTAAATTATTATTTAAGCAGAATATTCTTTGATAATTTCAATCGACAAACCTATCAGCTTTTTGATGAAAAACCATGAATGCATCTTGTGTAACTTCCTTGCATATTTCTGTTTTAATTTAAGTAACGGGTTGTTCATTTGGGAGGATAAATAACGCATAGATTTTCTCAAAAATATCATACAAATTATAACACGGTTGTCGAGGTACTTCAGTTAATATGAGAGACTTGAATTTCCTTAGTTAATTTTTCGTCCAGTGCACTACTATTATCGTCTGCCAATTTGCATTCTTCTCGTAATTCTTTTACGCAAATATTAGAAAGTGGAAAATACATCAATTCATTTGAATTTCTTCAAGTTTTAACCTGGGCTTGAGGTGCCCATTGAGATATTGGTGATACTCTTGTCAGTCAAGCACAAGCCGGCTTTGGTCTAACACGACTAAGCAGTCTCTGATTTCTGTTTTTCAATAAAATTTCCAATTTTTCAACTTTTTGCATCGTTGTCATTATTATTGGCTAAATTACCCCACGACTTAACCTTCTGGATTGCAAACGGAGGACTTCGCCGTCTTTTCAAGGGATTTTCTCTCAACAGAGAAGATATCAGGTAAAAAAGCCGATTTTACAAATTGAAAATTTGAAAACAATCATAAATAGAGCTCCTGATTGATAAGTAAGTAGCACATCGGAAGTATTAGCTGACAAATAATTTTTGATCTACTTACTAAATCTTGCTTACAAACAAGAGTTCTCATTCCTAACTTTAAAGTGAAGTGGAAAAACCCTTTTGGAAAAGATTCTTGGCCTGGTAATAGCTTCGTTTATACTTTCCAGTTTTCTCAAATGCATTTCAAAACGACTTGGCTACTTTTGTGTGAAAGCTTTATTATAAACAATGCTAACATTCATACAACCTAAAGAGCAGTCGGCATCAGTACTTTATATTGTTAAAGTGAATCAATACATTTATGAGTAGAGTAATTTTTGTGTCGTTTAGACTTTCTAACTGGTACTCTTTTACATTTTTCAACAGATTTGATTTAATCTGTACAAAATGTTATCAGTGGTTATCCTATAAGTTATAATACTTTTCTCTTTCTTTATAAGGTAATACAAAGCAGAAGTAAGCATGGATGCCTCTCTCACATTTACAGAAAATTTACCTGAAATAGTGAAATGGAAATTCCCTCTTGGTATGTTAGCTCTGAAATACTATTTTAAATTTCAACTTTTATTATTCGATATTGAAATAAACATTAATGGTGGTTTGAAACATTTCAGAGAATTCAGAATACAACATTCCTCACCCAACAACGTTTGGAGTTTCCGCTGCGTTTACTTACCATCCTCAGCCAAAATTGAGTTACACCACCTTGAAATGGCTAGAAAAAAACAATCACCTTATAAATAAGAGCAGGAAGCGAAAAAAAATAATGGAAGGAAAAAATTCACCTTGGAAAGCCAAAGTATCTGGGCCACAGATATACGCTGCTCTGCAAATAATGTCAAGATTCGAGAAAACCTTTGAAGACTCTTTGGGCAATGAATATCGCTGTGGAGCGTTTTTAGGTAATACGATAGACCAATGCAAGTTTGCATTTCTATTTTTTAATATATAATTCACTACTTATTAGTTTGACGGGACGTTTAGGATGGAATGCTTATTTTAATTTTTAATACTGGTATAGGATTTAAAGTTCACTCTAACTTACTACACTAAGTCACTTTCTGATATGCATATATAATTCATTTTTGGTGGTAAAGACAACGAGGCCATTCATAACCAGAAGTCTTTTTAGTTTGCCTGCCGAAATTTATGAGCTAGGAGTGAGATATACTTCCACTCATGCAGGTTTTTTTTTGAAAACTGTGAATCTGACATCTGGTAAACGTGAGGTTTTTGAGATTTAGGGGTTTTGATTAAAATAAAAAACTGATGCGAAGGGTATATTTAGGTTTATTTGCTGAATTTGTTCGTACGAGCACGCTTTAAATTCATACGCTAGTACTGCAACGTAAAATTTGAAATAATTTTAGACTTTATGGTTTCTATAGGTGACCAAATGGGCTGTGGAAAAACACGCGTAATTGCCCTGATCATTGCAGAAACGGCTTCGATTGTGCCTCAAGGAAAACTAAAGTGTCTTTGGCTGTCAGCAAAACCGCAACTACAGCCAGACGCGGAAAAAGAGTTAAGAGAAATTGATTGCAGCCTACAATTTATTACAAATGACAGTTCACCTGAAGCTTCAAAAGGAATCATTTTTGCAGCGTACTCATCCCTTTCTAGGGGGAACGATCACAATCGATTGTTCGGTATTGCTAAATGGCTTGATGAGGAATGCTTGGTATGTTTAATAAAAGCATTGGATACAAAAATACTTCATTATCTGATATTTTATAATTCAACTGTTTTAAACATTTTTTGGTTGATCAAATTTTGTTTCTGTCCTTGCAGATGATTTTTGACGAGTCTCATCTTTGCCGAAATGACACAAACTGCTCAACTGCTACGAAGTGGTTACAACGAATGTTTCCAAAAGCAAGAGTACTCTACGTCACTGCCACAGTAGGAACTGAACCAAATCATATGCTTCATATGGAAAGACTCGGGTTGTGGGGAAAAACCTCACCATTTCGAAACAAGGCGCAGTTCAAAAAAGACAGTGCTGAATTGTACGTAAGCCGTACCAATTTTAAACCAACAATTTAGAAACTGTAAGATTATAATAAGCTTTACGGTTTGAAAACCATGCGTGGATACCCATTATATAGAGATATTTCAAGTTTAGTTTAAATTGTGAAAAGAGAAAATACTTACTTTTCCCCAAATAGGTAACAGGAATAGCAAGATTTATTTATGAGCATAGATTTGAGTGTATCATTAATGTAAAAACACCATTTCGAAAACACAAGCAACTACCTTAAAATTTACTAAAATGACAAAACCAAATATTTCTAATTATAAAATATTTGAAATGTTTTACGATATTAGTGTAAACATATTAATCGTTAATGTTACTCCCATTTTGCCTGAAGAACTTCTTAATAATCTCAACCGATCCTTAATCTGTATTCATAATGCTAAGCCGGTTTCCTAAGTTTTTTTTAAGAATACTTACATTTGCTAGATATTAGCAAAGTATAATTTATTTCATTAAGTGGTTGAATGTCTTTGACAATTTCATTGAAAGTATTCATGTACGATTAAGGGTACAAATAAGTTCAAATAACAATGTTTTTGTTTTTAGTGGACTTGCTGGATTAGAATTTATCTCTCATTATCTTACTGCACAAGGAAGCTTTATTGCTCGTGAACTTATGCAAGAAGATGTGACTTACGAAAACTATACCGTTAATCTAACAGAAGAGCAAAGACGAATAACAAGAATGTCAGTTATCGTGGTAATAGGTTAATGTTTTTTTTTCAAAAATATAAAATCCTTTATGATAATTAAAATGGTTTTTTCAAATTTTACACAGTGGCAGGCGTTGTTTAAGTTCGTCGAATTCCTTGCCAATGAGGACCAAACTAACCTTAACAAAAGCAGAGACCTTAAAGATGGAACTGACACCGGAACTGCAAAGAAACTAAAAAATGATAAATTTAAACTTATGCGGTACTACTGGGGGGCTCATCAAAGATTTTTTGCTTCCCTAATACTAAGTTTTAAAGCTCCGGTGATCCAAGAATTAACAAAGTAAGCCTCGTATGACATTAAACAGGTCCATAAAAGTGCTTTTTTACAAACTTCTTACTTCTTTTTCAAAGGGCTTATCCGAGTGATACACACAGTTTTGTCATCTCTGTACAGTGCACTGGTTACTCAGGTTGGGTAAGATCTGACACCAAGGAGAGCGTGGAGTACTCACCATGCAGGTAGATTATTGAATTAATTACCATTAATTCTATATACGTAAAACTTTAGTATTATTTTTTTTAAACAGAGAGACCCTCAAGCACTGCTTAGAGCACTATAAGGTTTACCTAGATAAAAGTCCAAATCTGCAGTCCAGTAGTAGCACTTTGGATTTAACTAATTCGGACACAAAGGAATGTTTAAAAAAACTTGTAATGGAATTTTATGGGAATGTGCAAGCCAACCTGCCCGGTTGCCCGCTGAACGAAATAATTAATTACCTGGGAGGTCATCAAAATGTTGCTGAGGTAAGTGAAATAATATCCAATTATTTACTTCCTCTCCGTACCTATGGTATTCTGCAGCAATTCTTTCACCTTCAATCTTACTCTCTTAGTTTCCAAAACTTACATTCAAACAATTCATGTATTCGTTCGGGTTATGATAAAATCTTGGGCCCCAATATTTTATGTATGATTGTAAATAAATTAATCGCAAAGCTATTTTTCACAAGAAAGCATAATAACTGATGGAAAACATTAGTCATGGATCTTTTTTGTAAAACATCTACTTATTTTATTTCTACAATGGGCAATTTACAAATATTACTTCACTTTCACTGAACAGATAGAATTTAATGTATTTAATAAGATGTATTTGGGGAAAAAATGTTGATAGTTTCCAAAGTTACCCCCAAAATGTAGTTTGTTTTTAGTACTTTTATGTATATTATTAACCTGTTGAATTTACATATCAAGCGCAGATTTTGAAAAAACGAAATGATTTTCTAGATAACAGGAAGAAAGTCTATGCAAGAAAAAAGACTTGAACAAACCGAATATGGTAATTCGTTAAGTGACTCTGACGAAGATTCAGATGACTTGTCACATGACGATGGTAGGATTTATTATGCTATAATATTCAAAAAGTTAACTCGATTTCTGGTGTATTTATCAAAATATTTAATTGCAGATGTAAAGTACGAAAACAGGCAGCTGCATCTTGGAGTAGTTGAAGGTATGTTACTTTGTTTAATCTGAGTTTTGAATTTTAATTATATTAAATAGTAAATATGCGAGTAGAGGCTCGGAAGTTCCAGATGGGAGAAAAGAATACAATAATTATTTCGCAACGTGGAGGAATCGGTTTGTCACTTCACTCGGACGCAGACATACCAAACGTCAAAAAAAGGGTGCATGTAATTATGGAGTTACCTTGGATACCTGAGCTAGCTAAACAGCAGCTTGGACGAACTCATCGAACCAATCAGCGATATCCTCCACATTACGTTCTGGTTTCAACAGATATTCCAGGGGAGCTTCGATTCTTTCAAACGTATTATGAGAGGCTTAATAAAATGGTAAGTAGCTTTTTAAACAGATTATAAATTGAGGTGCGACCAAAAATCATATAACTTTTCCTCTTCAGGGGGCTCTTTGTCAAGGAAGTAGGAATGGAACATCAGATAAGATGCATCATATTCCCAATCTACTCAGTGAGTTTCCGGCGGTTGCTAATGAAGCCGCTCACGAAGTAGTTAATAGCATAGAAACTTCAGAAACACCAGATCAAGCAACAAAGGAGTTGAAAGCTGCCTTGCAAAACGTTGATTTGCGAACCCAGAGCCAGCATATAAACAAAATAACATCCAAAAAAGAAAAACTTAATTTACAACGTGTTCTGAACCGCAGTTTGGGCTTACACTTAGAGCACCAAGAGATAATCGTTAACCAAATCACAAGAAAATACAAGTCATTGGTCGAAGAGCGTATGAGAGAGGACAAACTGGACACAGGAATTAAAGGTTATATTACGATTTTTAGAAAAACTTGTTTAAGGTTTTGACTGAATTTATCCTTTATGCGTACAATTTATTTGCTGCTTTTATCTGACTGTGAACCAAGAAAAGTTGGAATGAATTGTAAAATTTTTACAACTGACTTCCTTATCTAGTCCTTTTAAATTTACATTCTTCATGTGAAATTCACACGGTTACTATACAATTCTAGCTTAATTTTTTAAATATCCGAGACAGAACTTAGCAATCACGAAATTGAAACTAAGTAGTGTATATAATTTTCTGTCATGATTTATCTTCTAGCCTTTTAATAGAGCCATTTATATTTTGCGCCAACTATTTGCTTTTTTTGCGTTTCGTAAGGAATTATTACGTTCGAATTTGCACTTAACTTAGTTTTGCTATTTTTTTTGCAGAGCTAACATATAGCTGGAAGTTGAAGCAAATTGATCAGATTTGTTTCGATAGCAAGGGAACTAATTTGGCTTGCAAGCTGTTGAAACTTTCTGTCGACAAAGGCCAGTCGTTTGAAGAGCTATACGTTAAATTCAAAGAAGAAGGAATAAAAAGTGGAGCTTTTTATATACAAAATGACCTTATTTCATTCTGCAAGCCAAAAAGAATGAAAATCGGCTGGGATGGTGAACCTTCAACAGACCCAGCTACGTATGATATCTGCACCCCATGGAAATGCAACATGGTGAGAAATTTACATCCTTGTACCACAAACATGATGCAATTTTATCACATCTGTCCGTTTTTAGTCAGAAATTAGTTATCTTCATCTGGAAGGCTGGGAAAAGAAGGAGTATTCTGAATGCGATGATGTGGAACGAATTAAAAAACTTTGGAATAACATGTTTCACCTGGGTAATAAAATGAACATTTGCAACCATAACTACATGTAAGTAATTATTTGTATTTTTTGACGATTTTTTATTATTGAGAGCACTTGGATGACACACATGAGCACTACAAAAGGAAGCTTATGGGACCTTATGGGGAAGTGCTCAAATTCGACGAGCAACTTCCTCCGTAACTATAGCAAATGACGAAATTTTGAGCATTTCCCCATAA
>Ga0194135_10001133_pt1 | contig 15632 bp, 12 predicted proteins | sample LitLau_LLRF_2013_FD_134024 | JGI IMG/M metagenome (GOLD analysis project Ga0194135, IMG submission 134024) | Freshwater sediment microbial communities in response to fracking from North America - Little Laurel Run_MetaG_LLRF_2013 (version 2) | ecosystem: Environmental > Aquatic > Freshwater >...
ACACTTTCGTCTTTCGTGTCTTTGTGTGTGTCTCTTCCTTTTTACCCCCATTGACTATTCACTGTACTATACACATACACACATACTCTGCGCTCATAATTGGCTTCTAATTGGAAATAAACTTTACTTTTTTAGTAATCCTCACCGTCGTCATGTTTTGAATACGGATACAAATTGAGTGAATGTTTGACTTCTTTGCGCACATCTTCTACGGTAATACTCGCCCCTGACGCACTATTCCGAACACCCATACAGTATAACTCAATATCTAATGACTTTAAGACTGCAAATAGCAGTCAAGTATTTTTTCCCCAAATTTTCTGTGAATTCTAAAAAGACGATGATAGTATAGCTTGGCTTCATCCTTACATCATAATGCAATACATAATAATATAAATTCAGTTGCTCATGTGTAATGCAATGTATTATTTAAAAAGCTTCACATCTGATCAAGGCTAACCGTTTCAAATTCAAAATACATTCGAAATCTCCTTCGAGTTCCTCCAATAAGACTTCGAATTCCCTTTAAATTATTTCCATCAATTCCATAGCCCAGAAATTTGTTGGGAATTCCAAAGACGCACTCCACTTATCTTTATCAGCATTTTCAGCTGGCATCAATATCTTCTCGAGTGGAATCTTTCGTAAAAGACACTGCACTGACTGCACTCTAATGATCCTATTTCAGCTGCCCATAAACTTCAGCTTCTATAATGTAGGCATTAGGCAAAGAGATTGCATTGCTCCCTCAGTTCGAATGAGAAGTTTTGTCGAAAGGAGTTGTCGAATGATTCGTGTACTGCGTGTTATTTGCTGTATGCATTCTTTTGAAATTATTGCACGCATTAATATATCATTAATAAAATCTATAATCCATATAAAATAATAAGCGCCGCAGATTTTCCGTAACATTCCTTCAATTCACAAAGCTATTCTAGGAGCATCGTGAGAAATGTGTTTTAGCTAATACTCAGCTGTGTAAACCGTAACCTTAAGTTTAACAGTTGTGTGGTGGTCTACGTACATTAGTACATCATTAACCTATGACATGACCTTGAACCAAAAGTTGGGAGGGCCCGTTTTAGTCTGTAATGGGGAGGATTAACTGAAAGAGTGGAAAATGTCACCAAGAGTAAGGTCATCCGAAAGGTTGTTGCTTGAAGAAGTCACCCAAAGAATCTCTTGTTCAGTCACCCAAAAGCTAACGCTGTAAAAAAGTCACCCATAAATTGATTTCACTGTGTATTTATTCATTGTGCTTGACCGCACACTCACTCTCCCTACTCGCTGAGGTAAGTCTCCCATTTATCTCAATCCTTAAAAGTCTCCCATTTATCTCAATCCTTAAAAGTCTCCCATTTATCTCAATCCTTAAAAGTCTCCCGTATTTGTACTCTTCAAAACTACAGGCATGTTCTTGCATAGTTATTCACCTTAAAGAGCAACGACTTTGAATGTCTCTCAAACTTCGGCATAGATCCACGGGGTTCTACCACGCAATAGCTACATTGCAGTGCAGTAAAATATTAGGGCAATTTATTATGCGATATATTATTTATTCGTGTAATTTACTTTCCCAATTCAGATACCAACTTGCACAACAAAGTAACTAGTATGCTGCATTATTCATTAATACAACTTAACCAACTATAGCATAACTTTGCACAACTAAAACAACAAACATGCTTCAACTGACATACCATTGAATGTAATTGTTTGCAGTAGTTTTCAAAACTCTCTAGAAATCAATTATATTCCATTTAAATTGAAGAAAAGTCTTTCTTGGCAGCTTAAAATTTGGCTGAAATGTCATTAAAATAATAAGTTACAGTGCGGTAAACTGGAAATGGTTTCGTATAAATGTGCCCAACGGAAACAATTCTTGATTCTTTAATTCTGATTATGTAAATTCTTATCTTTTACAGAAAACCGGGTATAGTTTGTGCACATGAATCTAATCTATACAGTCGAAGCAACCCATACAAATTGAATTTTGATTCTAGTCTTGGTACCTACTTAAACTATGACTGTTACAGCTTATAAAAGGAAGCTTTGTTCGATTAATAAAGTAGCATTTAATAAAGCAGCAGATTCGAACAGTAATAATCTTCAAAGCAATAAAAATTCCCTATACACTTCGTGAACGATGAAAATTAAAGTGCGTAAAGGGACTCTAAGTCATCTGCTTCAGTGCTGTACGTTCTTCGTTCTTCTCCTCCATACGATTGTTATAAAGCTTCACAAGCTAAGAATTCCATTTAAGAAAATTTGTTCGTATTTTCAGGATCTTTATCAAGTGGCATTTTGTACATAAGGCACACTATTCAAATGGAAACCTTCTTCTCATACAGCCAATGTCATTCTTAAACGGAAAGGTAGGGAATGAAAACTACCTGCTCAATAAACACATTGATGATTGGCACACTTTCCACACAAATAATACTTCATCTTTCCCACAGAAACTTTCACAAAACAATGACATTTCACCTTATAAAAATACTCAGCATGAAAGGGTGTATGGTATTAATGTGCGCAGTAATAGCATGTAGCTACCTCGGTTAGAATGATAACACTGGCTCTACTAAAGTCCTGAAGTATACCAAGAAGCTGCATGTTATGAAATCCACCCTTGTCGTTTCAAACAATGGATAAAATTAACTTCCATACCCAAGAGAACAAACTAAGACAAGAATTTCAATTTGAATGTGAGAACTGGTAAAAATCGCATAAACTTTAACTCATGATTAGTCTCAAAATAGACATAAATCTCTTTCAGTCACCCGAAAATTAACTCTTTGAAACAGATTGGGATTTTCGAATCTGTGCCCCCTATCCTGACGTGTGTATTTCCATTCTGACCCAATTTAGTCTGAAATTTCCTCAAATCCCTTTTTACGAAGTGAATATTTCCCAACATGTATGACATCATGACATGTAGAAGGTAATTAGAATCTCTTCCAAAATTCTGCTCAAGCAAATTTCATTTATTGATTTCTTATATCTTATTTTAGCATTACGTGGCATTTACAGGAAAAACAGTAAAAGAATTTCATTACTTCTTACAAATTTAAGTCGTATAATTTATGTAACTGTCCAGGTTGCAAACCAGCATTCATGCAAAATATAAAACTTCGTATTGGTTAAAATTACACTTTTAAAAAGTGAATTCCTTCGTTTACATAAGCATACTTAAAAAATTTCAAATATCTCTACGGAGTCAGAAATTAAAATTCCATGCTCATTTAGGATAAATACTCCTGCCATGATAGTATTGTTTTCAAGCGTGTAATAAGATGCATAATAATACAGTGTTTTGTACATAATGCTTCCCCTGAATATTGCCAAACATCAAAAGCTAGGACCACTACAATCTTCAATTTCTCTTAACTTAACTCTTCCCAATGCATAGAATCTGTGTTCCTAATGAAGCAGTACTCCTCAAAAAAGTACAAAATTTAAAAATTTTCTATATCTCATAAATTGACAATTCGTTAAATACTTTTAGACTTCAAGCTACACATTCACCAGGACATTTTATATTGAACATATTGAAATAAACAATTGTGTCAATGGATCAATTCTAGATAATTTCACTACCAACTGTGTTGAATTTCAACTCGAGGTCAGGAACCTGCACCACACTATAATTAAATTATTCACCTACTATTTGTTTTGCCTGAAAATCAAACATTCTGCGAAATGCACTCGTAAAGGCCTCCCCATGTTTCTTTCGTGCTGTATATGATCGTAGGTACAGTGGGCACCACACGTTGGACAAACGAAGAATTTTTTATCTCCCTAGAAATAAATGGGCACATAATACTATTTGGACTGTTAGATAGCTATATGAAAAATGTTTCAAATCAACTTGCCTGAGTCCTATGAAGTATATGCTTTGGTGATAATTTTTTTGGTTGGCCAGAAAATTCGTGATTGGTCAATGCATGATTAGCGATTCGATCTTTGGCCTTTCTAAAATCGTTATAATTATCAGTCCATGCATCTGTAAAATTGCAGTCTTCTTTTGGGCATTTGTATTTTCCAACTGTCTTGAGTTCTTTGCTCCTGTACTTTTTTTTGGGTTTATTTTGAAGCTCACGGTGATTTTGTGTTAAAAGTGCAGTCTGAGGAACTTTTCTGCTTCCTCTTTGCCCACTTTGCCTCTTTACACGTGACTCTGGAAATTAAACGATATTGTTATTCTAATAACTATTCACAAGCTATGTTCAAATACAATGAATACTAAATTACGTACTGTAAATTTTTCCTGGTATAAATGTCCTGTTTTTCTTTTGACGTGAGTTGATTTCTAATTTCTTTCCGTATTGAATTTTTTCTGCTTGTTCAAACTCTTTTTCTCCTTCCAACTCTTCTTCTTCCTGTTCACATTCGTCGTTTTGCTGAGATTCTTGTTCATAATCCATTTCTGCTTCTTTGGATTCCTCGTTCTCTTTGTCGTCTTTGGATTCCTCGTTCTCTTCGTCGTCTTCGGATTCCTCGTCTTCCTCTTCTTCGGATTCCTCGTCTTCCTCTTCTTCGGATTCCTCGTTGTCTTTGTGTTTCTCGTCGTCTTGTCTTTTTAGAGATTTCACGACTACAATATCAGATTCCTCTACTTCAAAATTATTGTCCTCTTGCACGGATATTTGTTCTTGTTGGGTTAATTCCGATTTTTCAATGAACTCCGCCTCATTGAAATTGTACACATACAATTTTTGATTCCCATTTTGAAAACTAAATGACAGCTTCTCAGCATCAATATCATCGTGCATGGTAGTTGTAGTTGATTGTGGACTCTCACCTGGAATTGATCATGAACACAAATAGAAAAATTGTGAAATGTACTTTTCATTCCCGGAAAATGTTGCATCAAGATCATGATATGGTTTGGTACATTTTGTGTCTGTGCATTCTGTTTTTGTGCATACTAGACTGACTAGACTCAAATCATAATATAATATTTAATTTACTTTTTGAGCCAGAAGTTGAAAAAGCAAACTCCTCATAGTAATCGGTCCATTTCATTTCTGGATTTGAATCCTCAGAAGTCTGAAACAAGTTCAAGCATTCAAAACAAATCAGCAAGTTGATTAAAGCTTCTATCAGAAAACTAGGCATGGTCAAATGTTTGTGGAAAGGAAATCAAACAGAATAGTAAACCTGGATTGAAAAGACTCCTTCCATAATTATTCGCTATGTACTACCGTTTATGTTCGCTGGAAAGATATAAGCAAGTGCGTAGCTTATCAGACGGCTTGGTGTTTACAGTTTACAGTATAGAGTGTATGAAGATGCAGATGGAGACTACACTTTTTATCTAAAACAACGAATTGATTATATTTTCTTTAGAACCTAATAAGCCAGGAGCCAAGACCTCGTGAGCTTTCAAAAATATTCAAATTCGTTTTGATTACCCTCAAAGTAATCACGTGATAACAGGACAGTTGTGAGATGAACAGAACTATGTCTCGTTGTGGTAGAGCAGTCTCAAGTTTAATTTCAAATAGACGCTCTCCCAAAATAAACGTGTGTATGAATTACTTTGAGTGTTTTAGCACTTCATACGGCTTCATCACTTGTCATTACTTTCTATTTCGTTGGTCATGGAATAATCGTTATCAGTAGTGTATGCAATTAAACGACTCAAAAGACTATGGATTTCACTGACTGCCAAACGGAAGCAGTTGCTTAACAATAATTCTGCTCATAGTGGTGGTAATAAGTAATAACAATAATTACACATCTTAATGATTTCACATGAGACTAGTTTTGGGTCCGATAATTTAAAGTTGATGTTTCTTTAGCATTTGATATTTAAAGCCAATTCCCTACAAGGAATGGAAAGCTTTATAACCAGTTAGAATCTCTAGGTATTTCGAAATGTAAATAAATAAATTACCAAATTCAATGAATGCAAACTTTTCTAGCAATGCCCTCAGTCGATTTTACCCGTGGAAAACTCGAAATGATGATGGTGTCACACTACTGGCAGTACATTATATGGAAAGACGTGAAATGCTGAATACAGCGGTTTGGAAGTAATACTCCATCTTCTCTCGGATCTCATTTCCACCCCCATAATCGAATGCTGAACAGCAAGCCAAACATGACAGATGAGACTAAGAAATACGCTCCAAGTCACCCCATGTCTATTATTGCCACTAATGATTTGAAGGATGCACCTTTTCTATAACCACATTCCACCTTCCAAAGTGATACACGCACTCGAAGATTCACGCAATCCAAACCTATCGACTTTCTTAAAAAATGAAATGCAATATTCAAACACGACTACCACGGCAAGTTATCCCCATAAAAGGTCGAAGTTTCAACAACTAGAATTAATAAAATCTGAAGTATTTTCCTGTGTAATCATATCGTATGTGCCTGTATTCTACTGAGAAGTTTCTTGAAGTGGAGTCTACGAGTGGATCACGACACTCTTTATTTTGTTGTGTTGATTCGCAATTCGAAAAAATTATGCATCCTCACATTAATTTGATAATTTGAATATTTTGAATGAAATATCTACGTAAATCCTGCATATAAAACGCAACTCTGCCGAAACGTCACACGAAGTTCTCAGGGACATCGTAGATTTAGATTTTAAAATTCATACTGGAAGCGAATTCACATTACCTCCAATTTAAGATTTCATTGCAAATAATTCATGCAAATCCAAGAAGTTTGAATGAAGTAAGAGCAAACCGAACACAAGACATTCCAGAAAGCTCATTTTAAGAAACAACGCGAAATGAATCCCAAATAAATCCACGGACGCTGTAAGTCACCCAAAAAGCTACTCGGTGTGCAATTGACACTCACCCGAAACGCTAATCGCTTTCTGGAGAGTCACCCAAAAAGTTAAAAAAGCTACTCGCTCTCTGGAGAGTCACCCAAAAAGCTTAAAAAGCTACTCGCTTTTGGGGAGTCACCCAAAAAGCTACTCGCCCCGAGCAGCCTGATTTTTTAGGAATCGTAAAGGCTATGTATTACAGAACTGAGACTAAAACGTACAATACTTTTGGCTTAATCCTGCATTTAAAAAAGCGATAGGTTGCGTTTTATGGTTTTTTGTACAAGTATGCTTCTACCTTATCACACAAGACAGATTTAGTGTAATGGGTGTTCCTGAGAATACAAATGAATTCTCACGCGTTTCTTCCGAACTAGACATAAGCTTGTGTTGTGTTGTGTGTGTTAAATGACCACAGAAACCTCTAATTGCATTATTATGTCTGTCGTTTTAAGAATAATTGGTGTCTGCACAAGAAATATACTTATAAGTCTAAAGATATTCCGGCCATTACTTATAGGAGTTTGATAAGAAAAATGACAATAACACTAATTGAAATGGCGTTATTTTGACAACGAAAAAGCCCAAGTTCTGATTCTCGACTTAAATATTACTAATGCAACGCAGACAATGTGGCACATAATTTAGTTGCGTGTTCAAGTTAATAGGTCTTGTCTTCGGTGAATTTTTTTAATTGGATGGATACAAACACAGCTTGCAATCGGATAAAACACCGGTACATTGTGTCAGAATATTCAAGCTCAACAAGAATTAGACTTCTGCTAACTGCAATCGTATGCAAATGATTACGATGCTGGACGAATTGTCAATTTAGCTCCTGAGCTATACAACTACTTGCGCTGATTTTGTTTCAATGAAAAAGTACTTCAATGCTACTTTCATCGTATTCATAATATTGAACAATACCTTGAAATTTGAGTATTGAATTCAAGGGGAACATCAAAAAATAGCGGCACTTCACAAAAAGCTAAATATTACTATTCAACAGAATATTTTTTTTCACCTTTTTAGCCTTGGGAAAATTATAAGAGCAAAATAGTAAGTGCACCGATCCTGAGTACTGTGCTATGAAGTTTGTTTTACTGTTTTCATCTCACGATCGCACGATTGTAATAAGTAATAATATTATGTCGGATTCAGTTTGCAGGGCACTCAAGCTTTTGTTTACACATTTTTAGCCTTATTGGCAGTCATCAACTGGTTTTGAAGCACAAGCTGCATATGCATATGATATTACCTCAGTCAAAATATTCGCACCTTTTTTAACGTTGGAAACATAGGAAGTTACCATATAAAAAAGATGATATAAATCATTCATAACCCATTGTTCCACTAATCTGCAGATTAAAAGAATTCGAATGTCTGTTCATTTGATGAGCACGAAACAACAATGAATTTAAATTAGTAGAAAATACAATGTAGATAAATTGGAAGACTTAAAAATGAAAATGACATGGTGAGATTACTGAGGTGGTTGGATTATATAATTGTATACGAAGGAGGAATTTACCATTCTCCCGGATTTAAAATCACTTATGGCGAGACACAGGAAAAGGTCAAAGGTCATTTAATATAGGTTAAAGTCATTGTCCCCTAAACACCGTTCACATGAAACAACACTGGAGTTGGAGAGATGCTAACCGAAATCCAACTCGATGGCACACTAAAATCTTTTCCTATTACAAGTATCAGTAACAAGGGTATCATAACAATGTCATACAAACAGTTCCTTTCACACAACACACCACTGGATTTCTTATCACTCTCTTCATTTTAATAATGATGGAAAATAAGCATGCATTATGCAGTCTCTTACAAACTATCTCACACAAAACTGAATCTTGTCTCGTCCACAATAGTCAGACTCATAGCCACTAATTAACTTCCTCGTTAACAAAAACGAAAAACTCACGGCCATCAATAAAACGAGAGACTTGAATTTCACTTCCAACTTCAACGATAATTATTAGATGCGATCAACCAAATTCAATTCCAGTCGCAGGCTTTGAATTGGGTTCTGCGTTCGGCAATCCGTAGGTATTTTGTGCTGACATGTGTTAGATTGCCCTCCCAACATTCGTACTTGCTGTGAATTTTTCAAGACCACACACGTCGTTTGTCCATCATAGTAAGTGGACTGTCCCACCCAATGCTGCATGCTGTTGGAATTTCCTTCTACGCGAAGCCTCGTCTCACATTAGCATGCTAATATTGCTGATATTATCGTGAACAAAGACAGAGCACGTAACGCACAATGCAAGTGATAGTTTGGCTCTTGGCTTGCCTTTTGACTTTTTCATTCGCCGTAAGTATATAATGTTGTTGGTCGTATTTCAGCTTCAGACTTTAGACGAATCAATCTACTTTACATTATATATTTCGATATTATTTCTAGTTAATTCGGTGTGATAGTTCATGGAGCAATTTAAACATTATTTTAAGACATGCAACTTTAATAATTTCATGTATACCCTCACCCTAATTAATAATTATAGTATCAACATTTCCTCATTATTTTGCACTATTTGCACAAACAAGACGCAAATGGCCATGATTTGGTGAAGGTGAACTGACTATATGTTCTTTCTTGAATCGTACACCCATTACCTTACGGTAAGGCCTGTCCTTACCCATTGATGAAAACAGCAGGGACAAAAAAGACACCATACTATAGGTTTCTTTCCAGTAGACAGTCTTGCTTCAATCTTGGACAACTTTGGACATCAGCATCAATCTTTCTTTCTGACAACATTTTCATGTATTCTCTATACTATCTTACGGGTTACATTTTTTACCCGAATCTCATTATTACTACTCACCCAGGTAACTCTTCTTCAAAGACATTTCACTTAATTGCAGTAAGTCGTGGAAAATAATTAATCTAGCTACTTAAATTACTATGGGACTTTTATAGCAGAAAATCTAAAGCACCTGCAATTATCCAATGAAAGCGATGAAAAATGCTTTTGTAATACTCCATCCCATTCACCATTGTCCATTACCACCTCCTTCCATACGCCTATAAATGCCAGCATCGCATTATTGTCTCAACAGTCTGAAAGTTCCCTTCATATGGCTCAAACAAATGAGTGTATAAGTCTTTTAATCATTTCTCTGCAAATCTCAGGACCTTTGCCAATTTTTGCGACGTTGGCTTTTTGAACTTTCTCACATCACAAGTTATACCCATACAATAATTACTTAATAATTATCGCGTTTGCATGCAGCACTCCCCAAATGTATGCACAGATGAACAATAAAGCATACAAGGAGATGGCAAGTGCATAATTAGACAACATGTATTATCCCATCCGATTCGCTTCGCTTCCTCCACTCCGTCTAGTCCAATCCACAACTCCACACCTTACGCTACATACACATACACGCATAAGCGTCACTTTGTCTCACCATTACCACCACCATACATGATACTAATTAGTAATAATAATACATGCATTGAACTTGCACTTTCAGCTGCTTTGTTGCATACGAGATACGAAAAGTTTTGATTACTTGAAAATTTATCTGTCAAATTATCACAGCCTAGGTTCTGTGTCGAATTATTAATTTCAATATGAACCTTATCTGATTGTGAGATTGTTTTGGGTCACAGCCGAGTTTCTTCTTTGACAATTCGATTGTGGGCGAGAATGAGAATACGTTCAAGTCAATTGCACTGTTATAAACATCGGCAGGAAGAGCAGATCGACGTAATGTGTGGTAGTCAAAGGTTGAATGCCGAAAAGCAAAATGTCAAATCATCTACAAAACTTTAATGAATTGGAAACCGAAAAATAAGACGTCCATTACAGATCGAACTTCAGCCAAGACATCAGACATAGGATTCTCTGAAATGAAAAGTTGTTGATGCTTAAATTCTGGATACGTCACCTGGAATTTGATAACTTAAGATGTAATATGAATTGGAATGTTCAGAGTGGAAATGAACTTGAATCGGGAAAAGAAGTTACGAAGACTTTTCCAATAACAATCATTATTGTTTTGATCTGCTTCTGGAATTCAACAAATGAATACAGAATTATTACCAGAGTACGACAACTCCAAAGCTGTCTCCGGATCTACCGTCTTCCCCTGCTGCAGGTTCTCCTTCATTCCCCATGTAACAACGTAATTTGAAAATGGATAAATCGATTTGTGACTCAAGTGGACTTACAATGACTCTTCCATAAAACTTTGCAGGTACTGTGAACTGAAAGTCTTTAACCGCAAAAACGAGCAATAAAGTTCAAGAGTTCGTCCTAGATTTTCGATAATTATATTCTTCTTAAAATATGTACAAAAGCTACTACCAAATGAGTATAAAATAAATTAATCAAATTCATGTAAACAGTAAGCAGAACAAAGCTTAAGCTCAAAAATAACTCATGTGCATTAGGAAAGTCTGAAACCATTTAGCCTCAATTTAAATGCTCTCTTCTAGATTATCATTACTTCTGAGCATATTGTTAGTGATGGCACTTGTTTGAAATTTGTGAGACATTTAAAAGCTCTGTCAAGTGAAGTCTTGAGTGTGATTAGGGTGATCGAAATTAAGCTCATTCACTTCATTCAGAACTGTATTCGGTTGACCAAAAGTAATTGTTTTTAAAATGTTTAAATACTGGGTGATATTTGCCTCAATGACTCCACTTACTGCATTAAAAACTCGCATAAGAACCAGACACTCAAAATGTAGCTTGATATGGTTTGCTTGCTTGATAATACATAGATGAATGTCCGAACTAATCAATTCGATGCTTCAGCAGTCCAGCTTTTAATGAACGAGTATTGGTTAGTTTTCTGATAATATTGGGCTGGGCGGCTTTATATTTTTTTATAAAATGCTATATGTTTCCTTTTGAGAAGCGTTGTTCTTGGATTAGACCAGACAATTTAAGTCCATATTCAAGATTCTGAGCAGAGGAATTTCGAGCGGAGATTAAGATATGGTAACCTTCAATGGTTTGGTTTGGATGGTTTGAATTTGTTCATTGTTTACATCTACTGACTGTTTTATTTTCAAAATTATGGAAATTGTAGGCATATTTTTAGGAGAGACAATCATGCTTTGTAAAAAGTTCCAGACTTTTGAAATGATGAATTCGTATAAGAGTCTATGATATATGACGCAGGTAATTCGGGTGACACGTGCAAGTAATTCGTTAATTTTTTAAAGAGGACTTTCATCTGGCTTGATGCAATAACTTATTTGGGTGAGGAAAAAATTCCTATGCAATAGCATATACAAGTCTGATTGAGTGTACTTTGCTACTCTAAGTTTTTTTTTCGGGTGACAACGAATCCACTTTCCCATTCTGCTGACTCGTAGCATTAATTTTCGGGTGACTTTTCGGGTTTTAATATATTATGCTGACTTAAAATGGCAGACTTGGTCAAGCGAGGAATGACTAATCGCCTTCGAGATAGAATTAGACTTATTCCTTCAGTTCTATTCTTCTACTTATTCGGCTGTGACCTTTGTTCTATTTACTTTATAAATTTATGTCCGGTTGTAAGCTAACTTGCAAGAAGCTATAGGAATTAAACTATAGGAATTTCATGGCACATACAATCACGAGAATCCAGTTTTAAATGTTTACATGAATATTTTCATATCATCACCATGTTCCGACTTGTACAAACTACCTTATCTTCTAGTCGCTTTACGTAAATGTTTTTTTGGGGGATTCGAACAACACTACAAACCGGAATTGTACGAAATAGAAGATATTTGAGGAAATGCCAGATTGAATTGGGAAGGGAACAAACCATATTTATTCTAATAATGAAAACACTCGAGATTGAAAAACACGGCAAATATGTAGTGTCGAGATAGATACAAGAAATAATGCAGTCGAACAGTTCGTCCAACCGTGGGAGCTGTGCAATTACTGTCGACATTACAATGTATATTGAAGCTAACGTTTCTGTCCAGCTGAGCGAGTTCATCTTGCGCCTTCATTAGAAAACATACTAATTGTAAGGGTAACTAAGCAAGTGACATTGGACATGTTCAGCAGAGTTACAGGCTATTATATTTGAATTAAACAAAGAAGGAAGTAAGACAGTTGGTGCACATCGCTAGAATCCGCTAGCGTACGGTGAAAAATACTGATCACATTTAAGGTGGGATTGGGGAGAGCGTCTCTTGGGTGGATTTCAAGGTTCACTGCTTGCCTATACATGATATCGGCTAATGGATGATTAGAATAAAAAGAGATTGCGAACTCTTGAGAGGTGTTAGGAATATTCTTAATGCATTTTGTGTAAACTTTCATTTGTCAGCTTTCGGTAGTCCTTACGATTAGTTAAGAATACAATAATACAATCATAACCTTGGAATCGTTGTTTCATTGCTGTTGAAATTGACTGAAAAAAGACATTCGCAAGTGCGTGTGTTTGGGTAAAACTCAAGTATATAATAATATAATATGCAAATGCATGCGAAGTTGGAAGACTGCTGGTGGTGACTGGTGAGACCAAGCGACGCCTTATGCTTGTATGCGTGTGTGGGGTCGAGTGACATGAATGGGATCATGCATATGCATATTCAATAAAACTGAAGGACGACCAATCCGTCCGAGGCACCCAAACTAGTCTGTGGATGCTACGCTCTTTATGTGAAACCAAGTGAGACGTGTTTGCTCGAATCCTTCCTATACATTTATGCAACTACTTATGCATGCATATTTTCGTATTGTACTACACTTGTCCTCTTTTTGTTGGATGTGCTATACATACAATGATAAATCTTTGTCTTCATTGTTCATCCATATGCATCTGTGGAGTTTTGCATGAACTGGAGATAATTGTTGATTAATTACTCTTCGGGGAATAGCTTTGCATATTTGACCAGAGAAAAAATAACTACACTTCCCTCGGGTGGACCAATATTTAAAACACGACGAAATTGTTAGTCTGTAAAACTAAAATATGATTTGACCGCAGATCTAACTGACTCACACTGACTCCAATGCAGTTGAAATAATATGCAAAATAACTTCAACTCTCACCCGATTTCCCTTCACAAGTACCAGCCATATATGACACCCCTCGCAGAATAATCCTTTGAAGCTTATATGAAGAAGCTGCATTAACTTATTATTGGCTACTTATTGAAGCTTTTTGATCCGTTTGAAGCACTTACGAATTAATATTGAATCTAGATTTATCTTCAGGTTGGTGGAAATCTTTCAACGATAATTAAGGAGAATTTGTGTCTTCCGTGTTTCACTGTAAACATGTTTGCAGTACTGCAGTACCTCTACTAATTACTGCAAATACTAACTAATATAGGTACTTAAGATTTTTAGGCATTTCAATTATTTTCGTCATTTAAAACTTATTGAAAACGATAATGTCATCGAGATATTATACTAACACTTCCTTTTATAAATTGTAGTTTATCTCGGAAGTTATTCCAATTTCAAAAATATTGCAGTTTAATAGGGAACAAATTGTAAATTGAACAATACTTTTTGCACTATTAAGAATAAAATTGTTTAATGCGTCTTATCTTAAATGTATTTATTAGTGAAGCAAGAAAGTTACAAAGGACGCGGAATCTAAAATACTGCTGCGTCATGTTACCAATGCAATGCTTTGCTTGCAACAATGCACCTCATAGTGAAAGTGCAATTATGCATGAGACTATTTGTGTTGAAGTAAAGCGAAGCTTCTACGTGTCTGTATGTATGTGTGTGTTGTGTTGTGGATTGGAGTGGAGTGACCTTGAAAGGCGACCAGTCCGTCTTTGATTGATTTTATGTCAGCTTGATTTGAGTAAAATTAAGACAGTTAAAAATTCGGGTCATTGTTTATAAAAGGAATATTTCAATACCTCAACAGGATTTAAATACATGGTTTGCAAACTGAATTGTCTTCGAAATAATCGTTCGAGGCTTCTTCAACGGTATGCTTTGAAAGATAATGAGAAATCTTACACATGAGCGATATTCTTTTATTTCCTCTTTATTCATTCCAGCTTAACCTAACCTAACCCCCTATAAGAGAAATCATTTCATAATTTCTTTACACCACAAAATCAGTTCCTTCCACGTCAATAACCAGTTCTTCCAAAGTAGCAGCTGTTGGAAGGGGCTTCCACAACATGTGTCGTGCGTCTTTAATGACAATTCCCTTACTCTTCTGTGCTCTAAAAAAATGTCACGAATTTGGCCAAAATCTTTTCCACACTCAGACATGAAGTCACTTATGCATATGCAGGAACGACAAACTCCAAAAAAACATCCTGCTTAATCCTGTAAAATGTATTGAATTTGATGCTCAGATTAGCTCAAAAAATACATATCAATTTGAAAATGATAGACATAATTTCTTCACTGCAACTGCATCTTTGAAACCATACCTTCCTTAAAAACTCACCATAATTATTGGAAGTTCTATTTTTATCCTCTCGTGCACAGTTAATTACACAATTAAAAATCGCAACTCTCTCAGTCTGGTCTGTGATGGCAAAATCAGTGAACTCTTAAGCGTCTTCTCTAAAGAAAACGTTTTCTTTTAAGTTAAAATTCCTGTACGGTTCTTCCTTCTTCACGCGAGAACTCCTCCTTCTCGTGGGAACCTTTCTCGACAGCAACAACTCTTGAACTCTTGAATACGAGAGTTGAATAAGAATTTAAAATCACATACTAAACCCAACTGGTTTTAATAGAGAAATAAAGATGAGTAATAATAAACCATGTAAACATGGGCGTAAAAAAGAGTTGGGCTAATGTTGAAACATAGGGTTCTTAGTAAACCCTGAATGACTTCTTTTAACATCTTTGTAACTTTTGTCTTCCATCCTCTC
>Ga0194135_10001134_pt1 | contig 15631 bp, 15 predicted proteins | sample LitLau_LLRF_2013_FD_134024 | JGI IMG/M metagenome (GOLD analysis project Ga0194135, IMG submission 134024) | Freshwater sediment microbial communities in response to fracking from North America - Little Laurel Run_MetaG_LLRF_2013 (version 2) | ecosystem: Environmental > Aquatic > Freshwater >...
AGTGTTACTCCCCGCTCGTTGTTGAGAAGCACTTGCTGCTGAACTACGGGCTGCCGCTGATACACTCTTACTTTTGAGAAGAGTCCAGTCAAACGAGTAATCATAAGTGTAAGACAGAGTTCGAAAGAGAATGCGGAAGAGTTGGCGCAGGTAAATGTAATCTGGAACTTCTTCGAAACGCAAGCTACGGCAGTAATTCAGATACATTGCAAATTCAGCGGGATATCCCCTGCAAAGCAATTCTACTGGTGTGCCAATTTTCTTTTCGCTGAGTTTTTCACATTTTTGCTTCTTGGTCGCTGCTTTAAGACCTTGCCATGGGAGTGCTCCCCTCAAGAAATACACCAAGATATAGCCTATGGACTCCATGTCATCCCGGCGACTTTGCTCGTTCCCAAGATGAGCGTTGATTGATGCATAGCAAGCCATTCCAGTTAAATTTTTTTCTTCCCTGTAAGGAGTGTGGTGTCGCTCTCGAGAATCACGGTACTTTTTGGCAAGCCCATAGTTAATAATGTAGAGCTACAAAATTAGAAAAAAAAACAATTTAATGATAATGATGATTAGTTTTTAAATCAAGTATTGGGGAAGAAGACCTTTAAAACCCCATGTGAATTATCGTACCTTGTTACAATGGCGTCCAATGCCCATGTGGAAGTTATCTGGTTTGATATCTCGATGAATGAAGCTTTTGGTATGGATGTACTCAACCCGTCCAATCATTTGATCAGCAAGCATCAAAACAGTCTTGATAGTGAATCTTTGAGAGCAAAAGTTGAACAAATCTTCCAGTGAAGGGCCCAACAAATCCATAACAATCACGTTGTAATCATTTTCCTCTCCATACCACCTGCAACGTAACCAAAGCAGCCCATGATTATGTTGCCCCAAACTCTTATTTTCTCTTTAAATAATCAATACTTTTCCAAAAACAATCAATCACCGAATGTGTGGTATTCCAATTCCTCCCTGGAGAACTTTGTACAGCTTGGCTTCATACTGAAGCTGAGGATGTCGGGCATTACCTAACAACAGCATTTTAATATGAATTAATATATATGGCGAAATAAACACTTTATGTGCAGTCATTCATTCTATTCAAATTACAGCTTTCCATCTTGACGGCCACTTCTTCCCAATTGGTAATATTAATCCCGAGATAAATGTCACCGTACGATCCAGACCCAATTTTCTTGATAAGTCGGTATCTCCCACCTACTATATACTCCCTCGCAGAACTCTGCTTAAATGACCCAGCGGCAGTTTCCACAGGCATAGTCCTATCTATCACTTCCATCATCCACAACTAATTTAGCTATCAACAAGCCCAAACAATTAAATAAATCATTCCTTCAATTCGGCTTTTACGTAAAGTAATGGAGTTATCTCAAACAAAAACAAAACCTGGTCGTCCGCCCACCCCTATTTTCTCCGCAGTATTACCAAGATCAGCTTGAACTACCTGTAAAATATTCTTAACTATGACGCACCTGAACTGTTGGACTTCCTAAGCTACTGATCGAGTAGAAGATATGGTTGGCTTGATTCTCAAGTTAAATTCCTCTCCAAAATGATTTTCAGCTTCTATCATACATAAAATCACGCATATTAATTACAGTTTTACCAATATTTACCTGCGAATTATTAAAAAATCTGAGCTCACCCTTAAAACCTCGTTCCTAATCGCCTCCAACTTAAAATTTTTGAAAATATTCAAAAAGTTGCTCAAATATTTGAAACGATTCAAAAAATCGCTCACATTTTTGAAAATATTCAAGAAGTTGCTCAAATATTTGAAAATATTCAAACAGTTGCTCAAATTTTTGAAAATTTTCAAATGGTTTTTCTGCAAAGTTTCGATAATCTTCGAAAACTAGGCCGGACCAAACCCATATCGCTCCAGGCCGGATATTTCTTTTCTACGGCCGTGGTTTAAATACATAAACACTGCTGTACGTGCATGGCGCATGTGCCACCGTTTTAATAGTCAGGTAAACCTCTGAAGGCTAAAAATGATGGGGATGCAATTAGTAAAATGGTTTAGCTCGAGGCGTTTTCCCCGCCTGATAAGCAGTATTATCATGTCGTTATTCGTATGGAAAAAACAAAGAAGGACAACGCAAACCCAGCAACTATCACTCTTCCAAACATTAAAAAGCAGTGGCCGTGGTCACTAGCCACCACAGTTTCATTGATTTGTCCCACTTTTAGAGTTTGGCTCAAAGTGTGTGTGAACGCAAGTATTGCGTTACACAAATAGTTCATACTTCTACTTTCCATGTTTCATATCGGCTAGGGTGTGAGATAGTACTAGCACTGTATAAAAACTCAATGACTTGCTCGGAGGGTAGCGCGACTTTCAAAATAGCTTAGAACATGAGGTAACAGATCCGACCAATTGAATGTCAACAAGCTGCAAAAATTTAGTCAACAAGAAAGTGCTTGGGACATTTCATTGACTTTCCGTCGTCGTTTGATATTTTAATTAAAAATTACAATAGTCATTGATTTTAAAGTAGTTTATTGATTATTTTATTGGAAATAGTAACTTGAGGGAGAAGGGTTATTTTAAAAGTATCTTCCGTTCTTCTACTTGTTGGGTCTCTCTTTGAGTTTCTTCAAAAGCTTACACCGTAGTTTAATTATATTTGTGCGGCTTGTTGAAGATAAAAATAATGGATCAGCATGAAAGTGGTCATGTGCTTCCTCCCGTGAGAGGTCGTGCCAGGGGTCGCTCTAGGGTACGACCCAGGATGAGTCCAGCTGATTTTATTGTAAGTTGACTGGTTTGGAGTCAGGTTTTTCTTAATGTCTACGAACATCGACGCAACCTCAAATATTGAACATTGGGGGCAGTCTGTTGATATATGCGATTTACTATTTATTTTTTGAAGGCAATGTTGGAGCGACAATCATTAGTTTCAAATTCGGGGTCCGAGTCCACGCTTGAGGAGCGCGAGAACGATGTTGGGTCTGTATGTTTAGGTATGGATTTATCTACACTTCATTTGACAATCCAATATGAGAGGTTTCATTTTTAAAAGACCTTTTAAAATATCTGCTTTTCTTTAAAAAGGAATTTCTGCATCTACTTCTATTGCTACAAAGACAGCAAACGAATCAGAAATGAATCGAGGACTAAGAACAACTATAAGATCTGGCTTAAATAAAAGTGTAGTCGATGGTGAAGAGTTTTCGGTGACTACCAACTACTTTTTTATGAACAAGTCGCCCAACTTCACGTTGCACCAGTACAGAGTGGACTTTAATCCTGAGGAGGATTCAACGCTGATCAAAAAGCATGTTCTTCGTTCTCAAGAAGCGGAGATTGGTTACTATATTTTTGATGGGCATATGCTTTACACAAGTCGACCCATTCCCAAAGAGAAGATGGAACTGGCTGCCGTTAGTGCCAAGCAAGAAGGGCAACACAGAATCGAGTTCAAGATACTTATCAGGCAAGTGAAAACGGTGGATCCCTCCTCACCAACGGTGCTTCAGTTCTACAACATGGTCATGAGGAAGGCAATGACTTTGGTCGGCATGGAGGAACTGGGTCGCCACTTTTATGACCGTGGAGCAGCCATCAGGTTCAATGAAGATCGTCTGGAACTATGGCCAGGTATCATTACTGCCATTAGGAATCATGATGTGGGAATTCTGCTCTGTGCGGAGGTAACGCACAAAGTCTTGAGGATGTCTAATGTCTACGAGCTCATTCAGATATTCAAATCCCGCAGCAGAGGAAATCAGGAAGAATTTGTAAGTTAAAATGAGACTTTTAAATGATTGTACAATTTTACTTTTATGCAAAAACAGGAGGAAAATGCAAGTGTTACAATTTGTTGTATTTTATTCATTTTTTAGGAACGGATGTGCAAAAATGAGCTGATTGGAACTATTGTGATGACTCATTACAACAGGAGGACTTACAAGATTGATGGTATAGATTTCGCTACTAGCCCCACAGCCGTTTTTCGTCAACAAGATGGAGTGATGACAAGCTACATTGACTACTATCTTGGAAAGTATAACATACATAACATCCACGAAGCACAGCCCATGTTGGTGTCCAATCCCAAGAAGAAAGATAAAAACAAGGGAGTTACTGGAGATATCTACCTGATTCCATCCCTTTGCAATCCCACTGGCCTTACTGACGAGGTGAGGAAAAACTTTACTCTCATGAGGAAATTAAGTGAGCATCTCCACATGGGACCTGACAAGAGGAAGAAGAAGCTTGACGAGTTTATCAACAAGATCAAGAACACTGTAGCAGTGAAAGAAGAGTTTGACAAGTGGAACGTTGACTTTACAGCCGACTACGTGACAGCAGCAGCCCGGAAGTATCCATTGGAAAGGATCTTTATGGGCCCTATGAATTCGGACCCTGTGTTGGGCGATAAAAATGCTGACTGGAGCCGTCAATTAAAGGGTAAACAATAGAATTCAAACAGCATTAGTTTTAAGCTATCATAATATTTTTTTAGCAATGTTGCATTAACAATAATGATGCATGTTTGTTTTATTTTATAGGTCGAGGGATGCTAGTAAATAAGGAGCTGAAGAAATGGATACTTTTCGTCCCAGAAGGGGAAATTGGTGATGTGGAGCAGTTGTTGAAGCAGTTAAAGAGTGCTGGTGCTTCAGTCAACTTGAATGTTCTTCCACCCGTTGCTGTGTACGTTGAGCACATCAATAAGATTATGCTACTACTTACTACACTGATTCTTATAAAAAGTCTAAAGATGACCAAAACATCATGTAATTTTTTACATTTAGGATCCGCTACAGTCACAATAGGATTCTCGCCAGGATCCGGAACGAGTTAAACCGTCGCGGAGAAGACATCCAGTTTGTCTTTGTAGTACTCACGAACAATAATTTTCACACCTATGCAAATGTGAAGAAATTGTGCATCTTGGATTTTGCTTGTAAGCAGTTTCTTATGTATAGTCAACTCTAATTTGTTCTTGGTGGTTACGATTCTACTGCATGTATGCTATTAGTACTTTTATATTGATTTCAGTGGGCTGTCAATGCTGTTTGGTCGATAACCTGAATGGTGCTGAAGCGAAGGGTAAAATTTCATCCATTTGTACAAACATCATGATTCAGATAAACGCCAAATTATCAGGAGTGCCTTGGAGTGTCAGAATCCCGGCCAAGGTAAGGTATTTGGTGTATATTATTCTATTTCATTAATGCCGTTATGTTCTGTTACTTAAATTCAAGTTACTGATAAGATTGCTTTAATTTAACTTTTGTAGAAGCTGATGGTTCTAGGTTTCCATGTATATCATTGCAGCGAAAGAAAAGGTCGCAGCACCGGTGCTCTAGTATCCACTACAGACCAAGGCTTGAGCAAATATTACTCAACTGTCATTTTCCATCATGACCAGTCGGAATTAGCCAAGAATTTGGCAGCAGGAGTTCGAGGTTATTTTGAAGCACTCGGTTATAGTATAATAAATGTGTTTCAATTGCATGCCAAGCCTAGTCTAAATGAATGTATGTACTTCTGGTAACAGAATCGCTGGAAGCTTACCGGACAGAGAACAATGGCGAACTTCCAGATAGAGTGGTTTTGTACCGTGAAGGAGTTGGCGAGAGTGAAATCCAATTTGTCCTTGACTCGGAGATCCCACAACTCAAACTGGCCATTGACACGTTCTACAACCAAAGTGATCAGCCGAAAGCTCGTCTTGCTGTTGTGATTGTCACCAGAAAGATAAATGCTCGTATTCTTTTGGAGCGTGTAGGGGATATGCCTGCATTTGATAACGTGCCCAGTGGAACAGTTGTTGACAGCACTTTAACTCTTCCGGAACGGTAAATGTTTAAAAAGTTTGTGTTCTTATAGAAACAAAAATCGTGTATTCATAACTAAAACATTTTATTTTGTCACTTTGCAGTTATGAGTTCTTCCTTGTTTCCCAGTCTGTGAACCAAGGCACGGTCAGGCCCACCAACTACCATGTAGTGTACGACGAAACTGAATTTTCTTCCGAGGAAATGCAAAAATTGAGCTTCAAACTATGTCATCTGTACTACAATTGGAGTGGTGCCATAGAAGTTCCAGCTCCTTGCCAGTATGCCCACAAATTGGCTCACTTGACTGGAATCGCGTTGAACGAGAAGGCTCCTGTTAATCTCGCCACGTCCTTGTGGTACCTATAGAGATGTATTTTTTCCATGAGTAAATCTATTAAATCAGCACCTGTGAAACTTACATTACATAATAAACCCTTTTTTGAGTATAATAAATTTTCATAATATTTTAGTCTATTTAGATTCTAACTTAGCTATGTAAATGTGGTGTACTGCTTTCAATAAAATGCAAGGATTTGAATATTTGTTTCGGATATAATCCAATTTCTAAAATGGATAATTTCATAATAATTTGCTTAAAATATTGCAATGTTATCGGATGATTTCACTACAGTGACTTTTTGTAAAGATTCCCAATGGCACCTAATATTCTGCATTAGTCCCTTTTATCTTAACATGGTAATTCATAAGCTTGTTCAGCCTTTTTGGTAGTGTAAGTGCATTTACCAATGTATGAAAAGTCTACTTGAATTATAACTGCATACGCGCGCTACACACTATAAGCATGCACGCTCTTTATTATCTACCTTTAGATAATCAATTCTTAACTTACCTTTAGGAAGATTATAGAATCGCATTGTCCGACGTCCGTCGTCTGTCCGGAGGCTCGATAACTTTTCCAAACCGTTTGACCTTTCCAAATTCGGTTTTCGCCAAGAGATAGACCATGCGCATTGGGGAATAAAGTTCTGAGATGGGCCGAATCGGGTGACTCCTTCCAGGTCAAAAGTCATGATTAAAAATAGGTTCTCATTTATGGTATATCATTATATCAGTATATGGTGTGGTACATCAAAATGAAGCTAATGCTTCACAGACTTCAGTGAAGGTAGTAAGGCGTCAATCAGAAGGCCAATCATGGGTGTCCGAATCATGACCAATCACCAAACCAGGAAAAAGACTCCTGGATCAGTGACACTGTTAATTCTTCCTTCTCTAGCTCATCAATCTAACAACCTTGATAAAGATATCAGGTTAAGATCATTGTTTACCTGACAATTTAATGGTTTGGAATTTTTCACATATTCTTGAAATTTCAAGGCTATACAATTAGTTAGATATTTCTAGGCAAAAATGCGAGAAAACTGACAAGATTTGAAAATGTCTGTTACATTGTAGAAACTTGAAGTGCCTTTTGGCACTAAAATAAGCTATTGCATTGGTGCTGTTTTTATACATCCATCCAATCTTGCAGCAACCACTTTTTAATACTTCCACATTGCTATTTCAGTCTCTCTCAAAAATATTGGAAATGCTAATGAGCTTAGGTCAACTCCCAAATGGTTCGTTACGAGAATGAAACAGTTGCGGAAGGGAGAAAGCACATCAGTAAGGTATTCGATAGAATTGAGACCACCTTTGCCTTTCAAAGTTAACTGATGGAAAAGCATAAACCGAAAGTGTTTGGAAATTCCATAAGTGAGCCAGTTTGTAAATCGTCAGCTTGATTGGTTGTCAATTGAACTACAAATCGGAATAATCCAATAACGATGATATTTCGTAGCATGTTGAGAGGTACTGGGAGTTGAAAGATATCTTAATGATGTTACACCGAAGTTTAGCTAGGTTTCAGTTTGCCCCATGAGTTTACCAAATACAAATCTACGCAACAAGGTACATCCTAATTGATTTAATTACTTGTTAAGTAAATGATTGGTTTTTCAATACCTCACTGAATGGCAACCGTTTTCACGAAGACGCTAGTGATTCGAATGCATGATTGTACAAAAACGATATCTTAGAATGTGTGAAAATGATTACAAGAGCTTCTTTTACAAAAGTTTTTATGTGCACGGTCATTGAAAACGATTGGCAGATTGTTAAATAACAATTCACACACTGAACCTGATAGCTGCAGTTGACTGGTTGGTAAACATGAAAGCTTGGGATTAGGCTGAATATAACTTGTTAAAAAACCATTCAAGGCAAGGTGCGTGATGGGAAGTTGGTTGTTCCAAAAATCAGACGGAAAGGGGATTTTAATGGATATCGTCTACTTCATTAGTGGCAGGATGTTGAGATGATACCATTATGCAAGGGCAGACAAACTTATTACCTCAATTACGTCTAAGTCCATTGGTTAACAAATTGCTCTAATTAACCTGAGAAACTGTTTTTATAAATTAACCAGGCAAGTTTAACTGTCAAGAGAAGTAAAAAGAAAATGCATACATTGAAGCCCAGTTAGATCACAACAGCTTTATATTCAATCTTCATTTAAAAAAAATGCTGGAGTTCATATCTTATGAAAGTTTATGATATTATGTTATACTAAAAAGAAGAAAACCTAGCGAAAAGTTAGAATTCCCTTTATTAAACATCAATAACAAAGAACCCTCCCTGTACTCCATTCTTTGAAAAAACTCATGACCTTATGCGCAAAGCGTGGAAGTAGGAGAGTTTAAAATAATGCCCAAACCAACAAATGAAATTCCCAATGAAATGGCCCAAAGTCCTCAATAAACCATACTTACTGATTATAACCACAACTTTTAAAGGTAAAATACATCAATTTATGCACAGAAAGTAATAGTAGGACACAGAATTTGTCATTAATACATTTAAAAACATCATCTTAAGTTATTTGTTAATCAGTTTGGGGAACAAATTCATGAAAATTAGCTATTAGTTGCGTATTAAACTCTTAAAACGGTTTCAATTGCAAAGCTGAGTTTCTTTGCAACAGCTTTAACTCCATCTCCCCCTTGCTTGCTCTTCAAAAAAATGAGCAGTTCTCTCAGCTTTTTCTTTGTAACACTCATTTTAGCACAAACCGTCTCAACAAAGGCTTTTGAATCGAATGAGAATCCTAGGTTGACGTGGAGCGGATGGAGAAAGGTGATTCGTTCTTCTTGACAATAGACAGCTTGCTCAATCAGCGGCTCAGATCTGAGTTTTCTCAAGGTTTTCACCGACAATCCAGTGGCACTGCTAACAGCTCTGTGTCCAGCTTGATTGTCCATCAAAAGAAACTTTTCAAAGGTGTGGCACCGCTGGAGGTCAACGATGAGAGGAGTAATCTGAGCTCTATTCCCACATTCACTCCAAAATCGGAAGAAGCCACGCGCCAGTTTAAAGACGTTAAGAAGATGCTCCTCCTCATCAACTGGATTATAGTGAGCCTGCCACTCTTGTGCCAACTTTTCATTGTGTTTGAAATCCAGATTAACTCCATTTAGTTCAACTTTCTCCATCAGCTCTTCTGGTGAAGGGACAACCCCCTTGATCTTCAAGAAGTACAGAACGAGCCACTCCATCAAGGTGGGATTCGGAGCTAATCCGACCTTTGCTGATGATCCGCATTTACCGTTCCCAAGCTGAATTACGTTCATGTTTGCCCAGTAAAAGATTACAGTCATTAGTGGCATTACTCGCCGGTCTAGACCACAAAAATATTCAACTAAGCGACTGGTCTGTACTTCCTGCAGATAGCAATGTGGGACGATGCGGAAATGTAGGTCAGATCGCGTATCAAAAAAGGTCTGAAGGTATTCACTTTCTCCAAGATTCTTCCGTGTTTGTCCCACAGCCTCCATAAAAGCCAAGAGTGAACCTTCAACCTCGTCTTTATAGTTCCCCCTCTTGATTCGGCGTGTTAATTCTTCCCAATCTGTTTCACTGGATGCTTTTGGCTGAAAATCTGAAATACCAAACAGACAATTTTTAAAATTCCTTCAAAAAAATTTAGTCAGGACTTGCTTTTGATTCTAACCTAAATGCTTAACAAAGAAGAAAACCAGATTGTAACTCCCAAAATGCTTCAACTTCAAGTGCTGATTCCGAAATTGGATGACCTCGCAACCCGGAAACTCAGTCCGCTCAAATAGGGCATGAACCATCTCATGACAGTTGGCAAGATTTTGCTGTTCAATTTCTGACATGAGGACTTGCTTGCGAATCAAAGTGAAAAGATAGGATAATATGCTCTCATTGCTGCAAGCTGTCGCAAAACGCTTTTCATCTGCATCAACTACTTCATGACGCTCCACCCTTGAAGCATCCAGATAGAATATTTGACGTAGTGAGGATTGAAACAGCGTCTTCAAATCAACATTAAGATGCTCCTGCTGTTTCTGAATATTACTTAGGTAGTTTTCAATCGTCTCAGAAGTCTCTTTCATGATGGGCACAACACGATTAAATTTCTCTTGGGAAAGTGAAAAAGAACGGTCAGAATATAGTGGTTGCATTAAACACATTCTGTCGCACTTTGCCCCATTTTTAACACTGTCACTCAAAATGTCAACAGCCGACACCACTTTCGCTTCCCGTGTCTTGAGTATGGTGCCCTCGAACGTGTTTTCAGTGTATAACTGAAAGAATGCGCAAGTCAGCTCCAAAACTTTCTTGACAAACTCCTCCGTTCCTTCCTGAGGCAAGTTTTTCTCCATCCTTTGTTTCCATTCTTGAACAAAATCTTCATCCATTCGGAAAGACGCTGGGGAATCGGGAAACCCCACAAGCTCTCCATTTTCTGAGCGATCGATAACTTCCAGTGGCGTTGGAATAATTTCTTTTCTGCTCAAAAAGAACAAGCACAACCACTCCAAGGCTGCTGGATCAGGAATGGCTTCTTGAGTTTCGTCTTCTGCTAAATTCACGTCGTTTTCCCGTGCCCAAAAGTGAATCAACGTGAGGAGAGACTTTGCTCTGGGATCAAATCTCACAAGGTACTGGGCCAACTTACATGTGAAAACCTCAGGCTGATGCTCCTTAGCTCTGGTTACAAGACCAAATATTATGCCACTTTTCTCATCTTGAAAGGAGAGTCCAGCTTCCACCACATTCAAACAGAGTCGTTTAATTGAAGAGCTAGCAAAGTCAATCCTACAAATTTGCGGCCCTCGAAACTTTTTGTCTCGCACGTAGATGAGTAGCTGGTTGGAGCCTGCGTTGCGTAATCCCAAGTACCAATGCCGAAACAGAGTTGCTTTGGGGCTTCTCCTGGCCCCGATCCAATAATTGCCAATCAACTTTACATTATCCAACCTATTCAACAGATCATAAACGGCTTGCAGCTCCTGCTTGGAGATTTGTACGTCTTCACACAGTGCCGCGTACGGTGCATAAGCTTCTGGCAGTGGTTGTGGTGGTGGTGGTGTGTGGAAGGAAATCCCTGTAAATTTCCCAAGCACCTGCCTTCCACCATTATAAGCTGGATTTCTCACGACCGAATTCATCCCGACCACGTTCCACTTCCTTTGTCGTGACTCGTAAAACATATCGGTCCCTGAAACAAAATCGCCAGAGCTAATTTATTAATCACGTGAATTATCACAACATGAATATTGAAGTTTACAATAAAATGTTTGTCAGATTTACAATTTTTCATTCTCATATCTGCTGCCTTCTTTATTTGGATGAGGTTGCCGTCAATAAGCACCTGGGAGCCATGAAAAATCCTATTAACTCCATCTCTAAAAGAAAGGAGCGAATAAGAGTTAATTAAATAGTTAAAACTGGGACAATTCCAAATTTGAAATACACAAGGTGATAAATAATTTTGGTTTTGAGTTACTCGTTTTGAAACTGAAGAATAACGATGTAATAGTTATCCCCTTCTTTCCATCGACAGTCTCTGAGGGGGTTGTTCGTTTTTGAAAAGTAGTTTAAAACCGCATCAAGCTTCAGTGGTTTGCGACTAGTTAAAACCACTGACCGCCTCTTCATCGCCCTCCCAGCTTTGTCCCACAAATTAGGAATGTCCATAATAACGTCTAATGTACTTCACACTGTGAAGTTCACAGTGGTTATTTTTTGTTAGTTTTAACTTCAAACTCCACCCAAACAAGAACAAGTAAACAAACAGAAGTTCTGCTGCAGAGTGCAGACAGGCTCGATCGTCAATGATCCATAATGAAGCCGATCCAGATGACGCTCAAGACTCAAAATATCTTCGCGCTTAAAGGATTGCTTTATGATAAGATACTGTGCATAGCAGTTGTTGGTGGATCAAAAGACAAGCAGTAATGGTTAAAATGTACCGTTACTCATGAACATCATACTCGCTGACTCCCTAAGTAAGGTGTTGTTCTGTCGAGATAGCATTTCAAAACACAATTTCTACCATCGTTTCCCAAACATGACTTCTGTTTCTGAGTACTTTTTATAGTTCATTAACAAAAACTTCATGTAAGCGGGTATGTCATTGCGTACTAAAACGTAAAAGGGGCACGGAACATGAGATCAGTGTCTTTTAGAGTTCAAATAAGAGGTTAAAATGAACCGAATGAATAAGTAAAACCTATTCACTCTGTTTAGTTTTCTGGTCAAATCTATAAGTTAAGTTGGAAATGGAACTGCTAGGCGATGTCGATGCTGCAGCTCGAAAGGAGAAAGAATTGAAATGTTCACAACTATTCTATTTCTATTCTAAAGTGTGCAGAGTTCCAAAATATCTTTTCATTTTAAGTTAAAGTAGCTTACACTTATTGAAGGTGGGGATGTCCCTGCATCCTTGAAAACTTTATATAACCAAAATACCGTTAAAATACCTTGTTCCGCAGCTGCATCATCATTCGATCCCGTCATAAAACACTCAACATGCCCCTGAATAGAGCATAGTTGATAATGATAGTCTACCACAGATTCCCATTCTGAAAGTAGATTTACGATATGTGAATGCTGAGGAAATCATCTCCTGTATGTTTACAATTCCGCTTCCAACTGATTTAATACTTCTTTCTATTCACCAGCTACCGTGAACAGCTAGGTATGCTTAAATATCGTACTTTCAAAACATGCACATTTCTTGACAATTGGAAATCGATAGTGACAGTAGTTGAGGACGCTGAGGTGGAAGTTACATCCAATTCCATCTGATTCAAAACGCATTCCTAGATCAGTTATTATAAGTTGAATAAGTGAACTGTGTTGAAGAGTAAAGTCTTAATTAGGAGGAGAGTGAGAGAGGGGATTGATCTTTTGGGCAAAAACGCCGTTGAAATGTATGTATAGCTTTTGTTCAACATTGTTTGGATTTTGGATGCAGGAGATTCCACGAGACGAGAGTTTGTTCCATCAGGTGATAGGTCTTTCGATTTCCAGGTAAACTTTGAAGCCTCGTTAGTGTTAGTTAAGTGAAAACTTTTCGGTGGTTGAGAGTTAAGAGTTCTTTTAATTGAAAACCCAGTAATACCAAAAATAAGTTGAAACCAGACAGTAAGCTAAATGTTAATTGAATTGAGGTATAAACAACGGTGTCACAATAACAAAGTAATGTCACATACAATTGACGACTTCAAATTACCAGAGGGTGCAGTTGCTCGGCTTTGGTGGAGGCTGGGATTGAATTGGCGTTTGATATTCGCCATTCTACTCCCAATTGCTTTACTCCCGTTGGTTCTCATGAAGGATGATGATAAGATTCAACACGGAGATGGGGAAATCAAGGATTCCACCGTGAGTAAACCAATGCTTACTATTATTACCTTCATACTCATTTAGTTTTTAATTACAAATTGTACTTTACAATAATGCTTCTGACAGAAATTCCGCGCAGCATACGCCATCCTGATTGTCGCTTTGTATTGGATGTTTGAAGTGATGCCTTTGGCAGTGACATCCCTTCTCCCACTGGTCCTCTTCCCATTTCTTGGAGTGCTTGACACGGAAGACGTAGCCCCCTCGTATTTTAAAGAAACAAACGTCATGTTTTTTGGTGGACTTGTCCTGGCGTTGGCTGTGGAGCATTGTAATCTGCACAGGAGGATTGCACTTAAGGTCATGACCGTTGCCGGAAGCAATCCAGTCATGCTTCTCGCTGGAGTCATGTTTACAGGTAATGTTTCATATTTCTACTATAATATAGCAGTATAATATTAACCCTCAATTATACATATAAAGTAATAGGTGAGAAAATTAATTGTTGATTACTTGCGTTGTTTACGCAGCTTGTTTCTTAAGTATGTGGATGTCCAGTAAGTTTCAAATTGACTAATTTCAAAATTATTACCAGTTTCACTTCATCTTAGGCTATAAATTCTTACAAGTCCATTTTTTCTTTGTCTAGATACCGCATGCACAGGTAAAACGCTGGATAAAACTACATGGACCTGTATATTTCCATTATTTTTTTCATAAATCAATGCTTATCCTTTCTACCTGTCAGAAGGACCTCAGACCGTAGACTGAGGAGTCTAATTCACAATAAATGATAGTTGTTCATTATTCTTAATATCACAGCCATGATGCTACCGATTCTTCTTGCCGTTCTTGACCAGTTGACTGGGGTAAGGAAAGATTCCTAATCAAATTACATTAGAATACTTACTTGATTGCATTCATGGTACTAATTATTAGATTTTCATGCAGAACCACCCTGCTAATAACGACAACAAAGACAATCTCGACGGTGCAACCGAACGGTACAACATTTCCCATCCACCATCAGAGATTCCAATCGTCACAGTCGACTCGGACGATAGGAACATTAACAGAGCAGAGTAAATATTAATCTTCATATATATCATTTTATTTAACGTTTTGTCAATGAAACGCTTCCAGCGTCGTCGATGAAATGCTTCTAGCAGTCAAATACAAAACGTCGCCTGTTCCCCGGAAATTCATTCAGTAAATACACTCTCTAACAAAATCATGATATTTGGTTCCAGATCAAATGAAAAGTTGATTAGGGAAAAGCAGCGTATAGAAAATATACGTAAAATGTACATGTTTGGAGTAGCCTACGCGTGTAATATCGGTGGAACAGCCACGATAACTGGCACCGGTCCCAACTTGGTGTTCCAAGGAAAAATGAAGGATGAAAACGTAGGGCAAAATGGAAAGTATGTAAAACTTTGCTTTTTTTAGTAGCCGATGGCAAATCCAGATATTACTTTCCCTATTACTTTTCATAGGTATCTTGACATGACGTTTGCAAATTGGATGGCCCTCAATGTGCCTGCAACAATAATAAACGTGTTTGTAGCATTTGCCTACTTGGTGGTCAGTTTTTATGGAGTCAATTGGAAGAGCATGTCCTTCAGAAGCAGTAAAAAGTCTAAAGAAGAGGTTGAAAAAGAAGTGGACGAAAAGAAGAGACAAGAATTTGTAAACAGGCTACTGAAAGATGAATATGAGAAACTGGGACCAATGAACTTTCATGAGTTTGGAGTGCTCATCATCTTCGTCTTTGTGGTCCTTTTATGGATATTCAGAGATCCAAAGTTTATGCAAGGTTGGAATAATGTGCTGGAAGATGCTGATATTGGGGACGCTACTGCTGCTGTGCTTGGGATTATTCTCATGTTTCTCGTTCCTAAAGATTTGACTTTTGTCACCGGAAGTGAGTCCACTTGATACACACACAATTATGCGTATATGTAAATGAAATTTTCACTCAGAGATATGACAATTGCAGCTAGATAAAGTATTCCCATGTTAAAGATAGGAAGGAAAAAAAAATGACCGGTAATTGTCATATCTCTGTTTTCACTAGCCTTTAACTAATTTAATGGTGTTGTTTAGTTCCCAGAAAAGGCCAAGCGTACGAAGCCCTATTGGACTGGAAGTTTGTCCA
>Ga0194135_10001135_pt1 | contig 15629 bp, 14 predicted proteins | sample LitLau_LLRF_2013_FD_134024 | JGI IMG/M metagenome (GOLD analysis project Ga0194135, IMG submission 134024) | Freshwater sediment microbial communities in response to fracking from North America - Little Laurel Run_MetaG_LLRF_2013 (version 2) | ecosystem: Environmental > Aquatic > Freshwater >...
TAGGTTCTGCTGGAGGTTTTAGTTCGGGAGTTTTCTTCACCTCAGCAGCAGGAGCAGTAGACTTGGACGTAGGTCGCGGAATCTTGCTCGTCTTTGCCGGTTTCTTCGGTTTGGACTTGTCGGGGTCCATTATTATTATGCAAATCCCGCAGGAAAGCGTGGGTGAATCTAAAGACCAAAGAAACATTAATTAAGTCCTAGAATAAGAATAAACGAACTGTCATGTATGAGATAGACTTTGGATGTACATTTAAAGGAAGATTCGTTAGTGCGACAGGCCAATCAATTGGAGCCGAAAAAGGAGAGAAGAGAACCAACCGTCTTCCTGCGATGCGATCGAGCGACTGAGAGAGAATCTGTCACCCAGAGGCAGGAAACTGTTATTCCCCAACTTGTGAGTTTTCTAAAGTTTACCACGGAGGGAAATGTAACTTTAAAAGCCGTTGCCCAGGGAGCTCTCGTTGAAATATACTTTCAACCAAAAATGGAAAAATTCAAAGCTGATTATTCCAAATCCAAATTGGTTGGTTTTTATCCTTTCGCTTTCTTTATTGCCAATTAGATTTTAGTCAGTAAACTACGACCGATGAAGCATTGGTCAAATAAACGGATTCGACATTTCCATTGACCATCATTCCCACGTCCTCTACAATCATGTCCCTTTAATCAAATTCTCAATTATTAAAGGTTAAATGAATAGAATGAATTTAGTATTGCAACTTCTAAAATAAAACTTCTAAAATCACTATTTTTATGCACAGCAATTAAAACCGGAAATGACGCACAGCAACAATTAACATGGGGATGAATGTTAGAATTCCGGAAACTGGATTCCCCGCACCTGTATTAAAATGTAAAGTTTATTAGTTAACCTTAATTTGTTCACTCTGTCTCATCCTAGACGCTGAAAAACTGTTAATAACGAATTGTAAAACCCAGGCATTGATAACACGAAAGTCAAGATGAGTCAATCATCCAGATAATTTGAATTCCTAAAAGCTAATCCTTCAAATTTATTTAATAATTGAGTACCCTTACCAGAGAAACGAATGGCAGTTTCATAAACCGTAAGAATGGTACGATGGGAGAATTCCAAATTCTTCACTGACGTTGTTTTTTCAAAGTTGTCGCAATGGCTTTGAGAGTTTGCTGGGCAAACCGGATTTCGGTAGCCTAAAATAATAGGAAGGAAATCGCTTAGCCCTGAGAGTTAAAATGTTGGTTTTTCTAGAAACCCTTGTCCCCATAAATTTAATAGTGAGGATTCAAGGCGTTAGAATTTGTAATGTACTCACTTCGAGTGTCTGTAAGGAGAATAGCAGGGTAAGGAGGGATCACGTCTGACTTGTGGTTCCAGAAACTTGTTTGATCGGATTTGAGGAAGTGGACGTAGCCCTCCCCTTGACCACCGCGGACACCATGGATGAATTTGATGAGCCGGGGATCCACAAGTTTTTGTGGATTTCCCGCTTCCTCTCCAGGAGCCTCGTCGGACCTCTTGTTTTGAATTCTCGTCGCATTCCACATCTCCTCAATCGTTTCCACCAATGGACGATCCAACTCATCGTCACGAGCCACTAAGCCCAGAAAGTCGCCAGCAAACTTTCCAGCGGATATTTGCCGGTAGGCATCAGGATAGCTCTGCTCAAGAACACAAATCTTATAGCTCGACGCAACAAGCGAGTTGTCTATTTTGTATTTTATAAAGATAACGAAAGAGTCTCTAAGTTCTTACGCGGTCAATTCCAACGGAATCCTGGGTATTTTCCGCCCCTTGGAAATTCATCAAATTGTCAAGGACAATCACCCCTCGGATCCCTTTAGGACGATTACTTAAAAACTCCGGAAGGAATTTGGTGGCAATCTCTCCTGCTCCCGTTGTGGCATTCAAAGCAGCACCATCCAGAGACTGGGGAAGAGAAATGCAATTTAGTCCAATGGTTCGGATTGTGTGCCCAGCATTTCATTTTTTTTTTTAAATAAATTAAGTGTAGCATTTACATATTTCTCGAGTGAAGCGTCTACTGCTGCCAAAATGATGGAATGCTTCAACTTGAGCGCTCCAGACTGAATCTCCTGTGCAAATTTATCCCCGAGGACGAGAAGGGCAGCTATACCGGAACCATTCTCTTCAACCGGATTCTCAGCACTTAGAGGCCCATCCGTGTCGTAGTTGGCAAGGATAATCAGGGGTATGTCCTCCTCAGTAGTTTTTTTTTCATGTGGGGAAAGAAGGCAAAGGTAGTTCATCCCGTTGACTTGCGTCAATTTAGAATTGACGCTCTTGATGGTTGTGGTGAAGGGTCGTTCGTAGAGAACGTGTCTTGCGTCTTTCCCACCAGCCACTCCCAAGATGCCGCCGAACTTATGTCTGAGGAAGCCTTGCATGCGCTCCCGCCCAACGTTTCCAACGGGGATGAAGTACCTAGACTTTGTGAAGGCCTCCATCGAGTTGAAGGTCGTGAAATCCTGCTTCATTACATTGAGAATGTCTTCACGGCGGATTGCTGACTTCTCCGGCTCAACTGAAGCTCCATTGGTTCCTTTGAGAATGGCGACGAACAGACAGAGGCCTGGATAAAATAAAATATTAGGCTGTTAGATTATTTTTACAGAAATCGTCGCTCGCTTAAGACATGCGCGTATGTGAGGTCGTCGGGCTTTGTAACTTCAGCAGGAATTCCATTGACTCATCGGATCCTCGAAAATGTAAAATACCCTGACGAACTTACACTTGTACATTTGAGGAAACGAGGACCGCTCCTTTGGGATTTTACCTGACACTTTGGGCCCCTTCATTTCACAATTTTGACGTCATGCCTTGTCGAGAACGCAGCAGATATGGCGGACTGGCAAACACATTATGACTTCCTCGAGAATCGTTTCATCCCCCCCCCCATTGGCCCTTGCAATAATTGGAGTCTGGGGACATGAAGGACTTCAATTGATACGCCAAATGCTATATAACCACCGGTGAGGAGCGTCCCACCAAATTCCTAATCCAGAGACCCACCAACCCTTACTTTACTTTACAGCGTGAGAATGGACTCGATCTTGGGGACGCTCCCTCAGGTATGTCCATTCCATGAGCGTGTCCTATCCAAGGTAAGAACAAGCAACTGTGCATACTTGGGTATAGTTTGTGCCGAGTTACCAAGACAACATGCCTGTGTTTATTGTAATTCTTCATATTTGTGTCAGAACAGAGACTACAACTGTTTTACATTACTATAACTTCAGGTATGGATTTAAAAAAAAATGGTTGGTTCAAGTCAATCCCAGGAACCTCTTTGCATCAAAATCCCAAGAACTCTCCAAAGTCTGAGCATAGCTTGATACACCTGGGAGTGTGCAGTAACTGTAGGATCCTTTGACTTGTACTTGAGCAAGAGGAACAATGAACCTTTTCTCAAATGGAGCATTGAACCCTTTCAGAAGAAGAGGAACAAGGAACTCTGTAGCAGATGGAGCAAAGCACGCTGTTGGAAAAGGAGGAAAGAAGGCTATAGCGAAAGGATCAATGAGCGCTGTAGCAAAAGCAAAAGAAGCAATGAGCAGGTTCGGATCGAAACCCAATCGCGGCGAGGGCGAAGGACTCCTGCCTGCTGGGGCCGAGTTACTGATTCCCAGTAAGAACTGCCAAGTATGACTCTGGTTCATCATGCCCATTCAGTTGACCCAATCCCTATGCCTTTGATTCCACATCTTACAGGGCCAGAAAAGACTCCAGAAGAAAAAGAAGAGGAGCATGAAGACAGCTCTGAGTATCGGAGGAACACGGTCGATGATGAGCTCATAGAAGAAATTAGACAACTTAACGGGCAAATGCCGAGTAGAATCGCGAAGAAAATTGCCTTGACGAGACTCACAACCGCGGCTGCAGCCTTTGCAAGGGACACTAGAGAGTTCTCGCCGGGTATTTAAATTAGGAAATTCCGTCCTCCATCTTATTCATCCTCCCGCAACACGTGAGACCTGAGCCTTTCTTCTTTCTATTCTGCCTAGACGGGGAGTGGACTGATCACACGTACAGGATAACCAATGCGGAAGATTATACGTACTTGTTCATCACGGCAGAAGTGATACGGAGTTGTTTTTGCCGTAAGAAGCGGATTGACTACCACGTGATGACTCCCGAAGGATATCACATTTGTCACATGCATAGCAAAATCTCCATCTGCCGCTACATAGTATGAGTCCTACTACCTACTAAACTTCCTGCCGGTCTCCGTCAAATCTTAACTCCTTGGATTTCGCTCCTTTTTAAAATAGACAATTGTATTCGATGATGCACACGAATTACACGGGCAGGTTACGCAGCCTGGCTACCGGCCATTCTTCCATATCGAGGAACGGATGGGCGTTGTGAAATTTCGCGTCGATCCCGAAGACTATTGGGAATCCACATGCTACGGCTGGACTGTACTGCCGCCTGACTTGTTAGCCTACACGGCGGACGGCTTTGACATTCATGCGAGACTGGGCAGTAGTTGGGATGAAGAGGCATTCCCGATACTTTACGAGAAGGACGTCTACAAGCGGACGTCCGGCTTCGGCGTAGGCTTCGCCGACGAGACACCTCTCACCTGTTGGCAAAGGCTTCTGATCATTGCCCTCCACCTCACCATCAAGATCCTTGACGGGGCGGACTTTTACGACCAAAAGGATTTTCGGAAAGGATTCGGACATCCCGACCGCGGTTGTTGCGACGCCCGCTGCAACTGTCACTGCTGTCGTCCGCGGAAGCTGGATCCGGGCCCTTTGCAACCAATCTACACTACTTGACTTGTCGGAACATAAGCCCATTATAATATTTCTTGGAGTCTGCGCACCATAAACTTGTGGATTCATTGTGATTCATTGCACTTAATTAATTAATTAAGTTGAGCAGAGTCAGGCATAGTCTGTTACTAGGCGTGGTGAACTTTTACGTTGAGAAAGGTTTTTGCAGTGCGATGGGAGAGAGGTGGTGGAGGAGGACGGAAAGAAGAGGAGGCGGAGATCATTAGGAAACGATTTATCTTTCCAGAAGTGGAATTTGTTTTGACACTCTCCGCTTCTAATCATGCTGGGAAGTGTCTGTCTTATGTAAAAACTTTGTGCAAACAAACAGTGGAACCTCTTCTACTCACTTCACAGCAGAGATTACAACACTTCAGACCACCACCAGGAATGAGGCTTCGTTAGCAGCAGTACTTACAGCAGGTAGTCTGGTTAGGACTCTGTGCTGGACTTTTATTTTCATCAACATTCTCCTCAATTCTTCCAGCAGACTCCACCTCCGCATGTTCTCTATGCCGTATGCCTATGCCCTCATGGATTTTTATTAACGTCGAGAGGCATCAAATCATTTCCAAATCCTAATTAGGAAATTAATATTTCCGACAGAGTTTCCGGACTTACTTAATACACCCTTTGCCACCTTGACGTAGTATTACATTTCCTCTCTGATGAGTTATTGACACATGAATAAATAATGACGAGCATCCGCTACTCATTAAAAGGAACGTTGTGGGGCTTGCCTAACACCCCGCCGAGTCCTCCAACTGAAGCTTAACCTAATTCCAAAAAAGATGATAGGGAACTTTGGCCAAAGTACTGAAAAACTATGCCTGAACGTGGAAAAGGGCCCGTGTAAATGCACTTTGGAATAAAATGACCCTCGCCTCACTAATCTAATCAACCACTTTGGATGAAAGTATGCTTTGGCAAGAGATAGGTCACTTTTGAAGTTGTTTGCCGACTCCATTTTGAAGGTAGAGGAGGAAAGATGGATTCCTGGCGGCACAGTAGCAATTCCGCACCCTCTATACTCATTCCGCTTCACGAGTCAAGGTCATGGAGTCCATCCGCCCTTATCCCTGCCTGGAGACTTTTAGTCATCCAAAGCATCTCACTATAAGTTGCTTTTCCGAAAATTTGAAACCCAAACATACCTTGTCTACAGCCTCTCATTCTTATATGAGCTGGAAGAATTTTTAAAAGTGAGTAAGCCGACTGAAGTCTTACCGAGTGTGAACTGGAGGGTGAAAGGAATCCAGGAACTTTTGGCCATTTTGATTTGATGATCCGAATGAGGATGATCCGAAAGAGTCAATAAGATGCTGAGACGCTTCCCTGTGGAGTTATTATTCTTGCTACTTTTGGGACTTCCCCTGCCCTCCTCCTGAATTTGCAACTGAATGAGCCGAGAACGACCTTCTTCTACGACCACTAAAACTGTTTCACTGAAAGCAAAAGTGTGAAGAGCCGCAAAGAACATCACATATCACCACTTTATGGAAGGAAGTGCAAAATAGATAAAAAAAAAAAATACAATGTACCAAGAAAAGATTAGTCGCTGGAAGGGTTTCCTGATAATTTTTTATTGCTCAGACGCTCCGGATACTTGGCATGTAATTATGAACCAATGGGTGACGTCGCTGGTATCGTAAACGAGATTACTCACCTTCCAGCCCGGTCGTACGGATGTGATGTATCCCATTTAGCCCTATTCGCAAATCGCAACCCATTTTCAGCCACGTCAATGCAAATAATGGGAATCCAAATCACCCATGGCCAACGCACCAAATCCCAAATCCAATGAATCCACAGAGGAGCCACATTAGGCGTAACCGTTTGTCTCCTTCTTGATCAGAAACGACACGCGGACAAACATATCCACGAGTCAACATTCTACGTTGTCCTGTCGCTGTCATACAAAAGCAGAAACCGGAAATGCGCGGCTGGTAGGGTTGCAACGTATTTTCCGGAATACTGGGAGGACTTCTCCCCCATTCACCCACCAACCGAGTCTATTACTAATTTTATTTCAGTGGATTAAACTATTAAAAATAAAATGATGAAAATATCGTTTCCAGATTTAAAATTTTTGTTTCTAAACTACAAAGCTACCAATGGCCATAAATGGCCAAGCTATAGTTACCATTAATTGAACTTTCGGCGACACCAGTCCATCCCGCCTTCCTTCACTGCCGCTTCTGCTCGTCACGAATTAGTTGGGCGAGTCTCTCCATTCCCTGTAAAAATCAAAGAGGCCTTTTGATTATCATCGGGGAGTGAAAGTAGGACGCGGATTCGGGATTGGAAGGGAGACCATAATCGGCACGAGAAAGACACAAGGCGTAACAACGGAGAGGGATTTGTAATAAATTCTAGAATACATGAATCCGAATGAACCCCAGTCCCTATAAACTCCATGTCATGTCACTTTGAGATCTCAACCAAAAGAGTAAACTAGGAAGAAGCCGTCAGAGCTCAACATAAATAAATCCCACAGTTGACAACGAGAGATACTCGGAGAGACAGCTTAGGATACAAGTGGAAAAATAATTATTCCGTCAATTAGTAAGACCATTTGTAAATTGATAGCCGCTAAGTAGGAGAAGTGGTCGCCAGTCTCTAGTCGCTCACTAGACGGTGTAGCGTGAAGTCGGATTTCCTTTAAGCCGTGGCAGCCGTGCAACGCTTCTCTTACGAGCGGACATTGGACATGTTTTTAATTCTCCTCCTACTTTCACCAGTAGAACCCTTCCGGGCCCACCAAACAGTAGGACTGGGTGAGGCAGTGACTTTAGCTTGTCCAATTGGGCCCAACTTGTCATCAGTCAATCAAAAAGATTCTGGAGTGGGTATTGAGTGGGTACTCCCACAACTGGAGGAGATCATTGGAATGACAAATCCGAATCGATCCAACTATCAACTACTTCCTTCGGGAAATCTAGCAATTCGAGTAAGTTCTCATAGGGCAAACGGCCAAACTTTGAATAAGTTTGAAGAAAAAAAAAGTTTCAGTTCCACCCTGTTGGAGTGCTTTTATTCAAAGCAATAAAAGATTTCCGTTCAATCCTCTACAAACAAATTCAAAGGGGAAAAGAACATTGGGAATTTTCCGGCTGGTAAAGTTTTATGAGGCGGTGACAGAGAGAATCAAGTATTCATAAAATTGAACTTTCCCCAGGCTTCCCAGCACGCACATTTCCACGCGCCCAACCCCCATCTTAACGGAATTCCCACACTTCCAAATCGCAACTCCGCTAGTATGTTGACTTGAGCGTTTTGTCGTAATTCTTGGCTTAATTGTTGATTAATATCGATTAGGTAGCAGGGGAGGAGGACGCAGGCGTCTACCGATGTCTTATCACCCACCGTCCACAGACGCCGCCTACCGCTGGACTCCAGAGAGAAATCCATTCCGTCCAGCTCAGCCTCCAAAACGACCGGAGACGAGCGTGGGAGAAAACAGAGGAAAGAGATGCTCAGGGTTCTAAAAAGTTGGAGAATCAACAACGCCAACACTCATCGAAGAATCCATTAGACACACTGACACGCTTCACTGCCTTCCCAAACAAAGACATTCCAGGTCCCTGTCGAAAGATCCGCTTGCATTCCTCTCCACGAAATAACATGCATCCAAAGAGTCCTCAGAGCGAGCCACAACGACAAAAGAGAAAAGAATGGAAAGTACACCCAAATCCTTCCATTTGACTTTCTCTCCAGGCAGAACAAGTCTTAAATCGTCTCCAATAAATCAAGGGGAATTTTCACATTTCGCTCACACTATAAACATCTCCTGTGAGGAGAAAAGTAACGCCGCTTTGAGTTTTGACATGCTTTTAAGAGCTATGCTATGCTAGGCGCTACACAGAGCTACACATTCCATTAATTCCGATTGATTCATCTTCAATTCGATCTTCCACCAAAAAATTGATGTTTTAAAAGATAGAAGTGAGTATGGTTGAAGTCAACATCAAATCCGCAACCCGACACCGCAAACACCAACACTTTCCTTTAGACTAGGCGTTACTTTATTCCTCGTTTAGCATTTTCAGAACATTTCTCAATACTTTTGAATTAATACAATCCGCCAGAAAAGCTCCTTGTAAAAAAAAAGAAAGCAATTTCCCTAACTGATTTTTATAACATCCATCCAACACTCCTATTTTCAATGCTCAGTTTTAAACTTGATTCCTCTCTTCATTTCAATATGACACACCCCAAGGAAGGAATCCGTGCCTCAATGGAATCCCCTGCTCTACATTTTTAAAACTTTCCAATTTTCACTTTAACTTTTACCAACCGCACTCTTCTCATGCTCGCTAGGAATCATGGAAAGACTTTCACAGACAAAAAGCCACTTTCTAACAAATCCATTCTTGGATTATTATTTTTCTAGCCATCAGACAGAATCTACATTTCCACTGTCGAAAGATAATGACAATGACTGTATTTCTATCCCTACAAACAGGTTAACTTTCTTCGGGCATTCCTGTGCGCTAGCCTTGCCGCCTTCTGTTTTGGAACGTGCTGTGCCGTTTACAAGTTTCGCTGGAAGGAGCCCACCAAAAGTAAGCCAGAAGGAAAGACTTCAAACAGCTTACTTTGTAAACAAGGCTGTCCAAACCCGTATTCCCGTGTATCTCCCCATTTTGAAAAGAAATAAAGCGAAAGAAGTGCATGTCCGTCTGATCCTATGCAACTTTAACCAACCTGATTTCTCCGCAGGGGGCTGCCCACGTGACTCCACGCAGATCCAATTCCTACAAGATGAAAGTAAAATCGAGGAGGACATGGATGGTCAGGATCATGTCGGACCCAAACAATCCGCGGACTCCTCTCCAAAGTTACTCCGAGAAAGTCCGCAGGGAGAAGAGGAGAGTAGGAAGAGCATTCTGGATTCCTTTCCGTTCTTTGACGCGGACAGTTCGGATGAAGTTCTACGGGAGATTCCACTCCGCCCCATTATGACAGGAGACACAAGTAGGCCGATTTTCTACACGACCGTCCAACATCACAAATATTTGAACATCCAAGGAGACAAATTGCCTGTCCACCATCTCCACTCTTGAAGAGAGATCGGGGGAAAAGACTGTAGGACAACAAGACCAGCCCCCGCCCCTCACCCCTCCCACCGACCTTGTAAAACTTGCTTACGACTTGCTCTGTAACGTTAATTGTGTTGCTAAACGTTAAGTGATACGAATCCATTTGTTGAGGATCATTACCCGGGGCAACAGTCGAATGCGGAATGAGAAGTAGGTCTTTCCGTCTACCGAAATGCTCAAGGGTTCCTCTGAATCTCTCAACTATTGAAGGAGAGTCTTGTCTCTCTCCGCTCTCCTCCTCAAGTCTCTGGAAGGGAGTATTGATTCCAAGTTTTCCCTTCATCCATCATCTCCCACCAAGGGAAAAGAGTAGAGAGAGTGAAAGAGAGGAAAGGGAAAGTAGAAAATAATAAAGTGAGGGTGATATGGAAAATCCAGGTTCGGGCTCACCTTCCTCGGACTAACTTTCTCCGTCCCACTTACTTTATTTCCAGAAGAGGAACAAGGTGAGAGAGAGCCTATCGATTCGGATTCCAACCCGAGAGGAGTTCTTGGGATTCTTGGGAATTATGAGCCTGCCTATAGAGAGACCTTCATCTCTCCTCACCCACACATTTAATGATTCCCGAGATGATGGATAGGTAAACCTCCGAGGGAGGCTTTCCTCGAGAACCTTTGTCTTTATTAAACGATTTCCACAGACCCCTCGACTACTGGCCCATGAGTCCAAATCTTGGTCTTTCCAGGAGGAAATGCGCAACAGGGTTCCTCCAATCCCCTCGGTAAGCACCTTCCGCAGAAGCGGTAAGAAAAGTTCAATGGACTTTGGAAGATAAAGTAGAGAGGTTAGACATATTAAATAACAATGAGAATGGAAAGGAGGCCCTTGTACACGAACTTCCGTCCCAATCAATCAATCAATCCCTACACAAGCTCACACTTCCTCTTCAACAGGAAACAATCTAGAGTCCCACAAACGGAACTGAATCCAGTTCGAATTCTTGGTGGCAGAATCGAGAATGGAAAACAAAATAAACTTTTAACGTCAATGTTTACGTAAATTCAGGCACACAGGACAGAGGAGTGAAGTCAGACACTGCACAGGTCAAGACCAAGGCCAAAGGAGTATTTGAGAGGATTGATTAATCGGCATTTCAAAAAAAATATGAGAGTTCATACAGGACCTGCCCATGTCCTCATGCCCAAATGGGAGCATATTTTAAAAGGAAGGCTGCCAGACAGAGTCAAAACTCCAAAAGGAAAGTTTCTCTTTGAAAAAGTGGAGAAAGTAGTAAGTGCAGTAGTAACGGTGAGAACGTCAGTCTGAGTGGACATAATGGAGAGTCTCTCCCTGGCTCTTTCGGAGACAAATTCTTGAAGGAACATGAACTTTAGCTTGGCTTTTCTCCGTGGTGGTTTATGGATTGGAAATTGAAAAGTAAGGATTTTCTCCGCTACTAGGCTGCTCGCGCACTGGACGGGAATTGAAGAGAGAGAGAGAAGGACGCTCTGGCTCAGCTCCCACTCACTCGTCTCTCGGCCACAGTCAGAGTCTGCTGAGGCCGAGTTCTCTAAGCACCTCCAGCGACAGCGACAGACAGAATCCGCGGAGCTTATTTGCTCATCGTCCTCGAAGCCCCAGTTCCAAAAAGAGTCGAGCCTCATCCAAGAGCTCACAATTCACGAGTCTTCCAGCAGGTTTGGAGAAAGCGAGGCAGGAAATTTGTGGAAAGTTTGTCCCACCTTACACGGTGCCAACTAAAATTTGGTGGAACATACTCACAGCCTCTCCTATCTCCTCGTGCATGTGGTGGTGGGAGTCGTTAAGCTCCAACAAGGAATATTGTCCCTTCTTTAAATTCTCGTAGCGCAGGAAGGACTTTGGAACGCCTTCAACGGAAGCAAAAGAAGACAAAGCTCCCTATGCCAACGTTGAGCTTCTTGGCTTGGGATTGAATGAAGACAAAAGTGGACAATGGAAAAACGCCCTGGATAATAATAAACGAGTAGATTGATGTGAGTAAAGTAACAAAATTATTAGTCAATCCACATTTACGAAGCTTGAACCTAGCCATTTGCTTTCTCTCCTCATCTAACATCCCTCCCAATTATTCATCTCCCCTTGCCAATCTGCTTCTATTGCCAGCCTGTGGAAGTAGGTTAAATTTAACAAATTTTCGAGAAACGCAACTTCGAAAATTGCTCAAATCCAACAAGCTTCACAGCATGGGCCAAACTTTAAAATTTTGCTAATTCCGTTTTTTGGCAACACTGAAACCAAAAAATCGGGATACGAGGATATTATGATTTAGTTTTTGACTCCGTTAAGGTCAACGGAGGGGTCAGTTGAATTTAGCCCAATTCCACATACTGTATTGGTTACATTCTTTGTTGTATTTGTATTTACCCTTGGATCCGTTGAAGAGTCAGCCTCATTTCTCCAGCATAAGATACACCTCCCAATCCCAACATGCACATGGACGCATTTTGTATAAGGAAATCCAATCAATTGAGTACGGAGATTAAAAGCCCAAAGCAGAATTCCGCATTTTGGTTCCCCATAGCATAGCTCACACCATAGGGTAGATTGGCAGGGGGGCAGTGTAGATTTTCAAGAACAAATCATGGGAAAGTTTATGCTTTAGCAAAATCTCCTGATTCTTCAAGGAAGGGATAATCCAAGGTAGAAGACGGAGCATCGGCCATTCTTTCTGTTCTGCTGGTCCCAAAGTTTGGTTCATGTGCCTTCTCTGCTTGGCGGAATCTTTCGTGTAAACACCAGAACCAGATTCCAGCGGAAGTGATTTTTTCAACGTCAATCCAAGTAGGAGAGAAAGATCAGCCCTAATTTCCATATCCCCAGAGAAAATACATTGACGACGTCTAAAAGGATGCCTATCAAACCAATACCCAAACAACCCAACGAACGACTAATCTCCTCCAACGCCACTGCCAACCACTTCCACTTGGTCTCTATTGGCTCTTTTCATGCCTCCAGTAGTAGTAGACGTAACCGACATACCTTTCCAGATTACGCCAATCACTTCCTATTAATCTTCAGCACACAACATCTCGGCCTCAGACGCGAGAACCTGTCATTGGATGAACTTAATCTCAGCCTCGGGTCAAGATCGTGTTCCGAAAACACGGGTTTGCACAAATGAGATTTTTATAAAAAAAATTTCGGCTCCCACACCTCCACGTCCACACCGACAAAAAAAAATTAAACTAAATCTACTAAACGCGTCTACCGTTGTAGCAAATAATTTGAGCTGGAAATGCAAAGTCAGAGATTTCCGTTAAAATTGGACGTAGTCGGAAAAGGGGGCAGAGTTATGTTAGATGTAAGGGAGGGGGAGGGAGAAGAGTGACTGGGTGTTGGTGATTGCGTTGTGTATTTCCGCCCATGGTTTATTTTGGTGGTGGCGGAGCCAGGTGGATAAAAGGAAAGTAGGGGAGAAAGTCTCCCACGGAAGGATTGAAGGCAGTGAGGGAGACACTACATACGGATTTTGGAAATCAGGTTTCCAAGGGAGGAAATCAATGGATTTTTTCAAGTCAGTCTCACCGTCCGTCCGTCTGTCTGCGGACGGTCTCTTTCTATTCTCATCCAATCCATTGTCATCCACAAAAACCAATCCAATCCTGTGGTCCATAGTCCATAGTCCATCTAGCATCCACTCACTCACACAGCCCACTGCCCTGCTAATTCCCTCCAGCTTTCCCCAAATGAAAAGGATTCCTTATACTGACTGCTCGAGCAGATTGAGTCGGCCTGGCTCCGAAAATAAGCTGACCATAGTGAAAATGGGTTAAAGAGCTCCCTTTCCAATGATCACCCCTCTCCGAGGGAAAAAGAAAGAAGAAATAAAAAAAAAACCGTTGTCAGAAATCCTGCAACCGGATTTAATTATACTTCTTTTCTCCGCTCCCTCCCGACCATCAACCTCATCTTATAAAAGAGGCTTCCCTATTCCCACAACAAGAATATTTCATTCCTCCCATAGTCAGTTTATACAATTTCTCAAATCTAATCCTGGATGGCTTCCTTCAACACTTTGGCTTACACACCAAAATGGTCTTTTCTTCTTTTCAAATTAATACAAATGAGGTAGACAGCTTTTGAGGGTTAAAAAAAAATCAAACCAAACTCACAACAAACAAACTGTGATTACTATTAGATAAACGGCAAGTAAAGCTTGTGCACTTCGGGTAAAGCTTGAGAGCCTTAAATTAGATTAGGCTAAAATTGCAGCGCAAAACGGAACCGGAATGAGCTAAACGATTTGGGTTAAGAAACGTAACGATTCCTGCTTCTAAAGTTCTATGCCATGAATAAGGTAGCCCTTTGATCTTTCTGGCCTGACTACGGAACAATTCTGCACAACCGCCACTACTTCCAGATCTACTATCCCCTGTTTTTTTTCTTTAAAGTTGAACTCGTGGCGTTTGGAGAAACTTTGTCTCGTTCTCATTCGTTCTAAATTATTAATGAGATGAAGGCTATTGGTTCAGTTTGAATTTTGTAATTCCCATTCTCACGAAGATCCTCGCCCAATGAGTTAACCAACGGAGCTCCCCTCGTTGGATCCCCGTCGCAGGACAAGATTAGTCCATGTTTATCGACCCATCAAACCTACTTAGCACTTCCAAACAAGACGCTAGACGAATATGGGGATCAATGAAAGCTTTTCTCCATCTTCCTCTCTCCGCTTTAAATCCACATGAATTTTTAAGAGGAAAGATCTTTTCCAGGTTCCGTATACAAAGCATGCAAGGAAATTTAATAAACGGAAACGGAGCATCAACTCAATGCGAGTCACGAACAAGACCGTCACGAACCCAAGTGACCTTTGCACTCTCCTTTAAATAAAAACTGAAACTGGGAGTGAAGGGCTTTTACAACAGGAGGAGGAGCCGGGTCATAGATCAGATCCTTAATCCAAGAAACAGCTTCTGCCTACTCTCTTCGAAACAGAATCAATGAGCAGAATCTCTTTGAATACACTCTCTCCGCAGGTTCGGGTGAAGGTGTATTATTTAGAAAGAATGAAAGCATTTTTATTCTAAGAAATACCCGTCATAGGTAGAAAAACTTTGAACTTGGGCTGTCCTATCCTGTCACCTTAGTTGCAGTGTCTGGTTTGATGGATGTTGGTTGGTTGATGCCAAGTTAATTCAAAGGAATCTCCGTTTCCGGCACAATGAGGCATCAATCGATAGATTACATTTCATTATTAGGCGAGCCAGGTGCGGAGTCAATGCGTCCGCCTCAGCGTCCAGTCAAAGTTCAACGATCTGGTTGGTCTTCTAAGCTAATGGAATCAAGAACGCAGCATTTCCCAAAGGGTGCGGCAGGAGTGAAGATTAGGAAACTGAGATGCTAGACATTCCGAATCGGAACAAGTTACCTGGAAGAGAGATTAGGCGGAAATCGGAGAGAACAGTCGTGAGAGTTTTGTGGTTTTGGTTTTGGGAATCGGTTAGAGGAGAAGGATGTAAGGGTACGAGAATTGGTGGAATGATAATTGAAATGCCTTCTGAGCCAAGGAAAGTGAAAGTGGAAATGAAGATGTGCGGGAAGGAAAGTGGGAAGAACTCGTTTCCTCTTTGGTCTTTCTGAACTTTCTCTTTCACTTTCTCCCATTTCTTAAACAAGAAGAAAGTTTCGTCTCCCATCATTGCAAATAAGAGAAAACAAGCCCTGGAATCACCACCATCATCCACCAGCCTTTGAATAATGATGAGATGAAGAGAGAAATTTGAGACGCAATGAGCAGGAGGGGGGAGGGGGGGGGGAAGAAA
>Ga0194135_10001136_pt1 | contig 15628 bp, 10 predicted proteins | sample LitLau_LLRF_2013_FD_134024 | JGI IMG/M metagenome (GOLD analysis project Ga0194135, IMG submission 134024) | Freshwater sediment microbial communities in response to fracking from North America - Little Laurel Run_MetaG_LLRF_2013 (version 2) | ecosystem: Environmental > Aquatic > Freshwater >...
CGAACAGGAAAAAGTAACTTTTTAATATTTTGTACTAATCTGTGCCATTTGTTGGATGATTTACAAGCATTGCTGTTATTACTTAACAACTCCAAGTGCTTTTAGACAGTAATGGGTTGTCTAGCTGGTTATATGGAAAGGAGAAAGGCAGAGACTGAGAGAAAGGTTAGAATGGAATGACTGACTTGAAGTTACTTTTTTGTTTGAGAAAAAACACTGGAAATACAAAGCAGCTGCATATTATATGGAGGAACCTTTTCCAACAGGAAATATCTTGTGTGCAAAGGAAAAGTGATTCTTATTCTGCTTTTTGGAGTGTTTTGCAGTTTCAGCCTCACACATACATACCAGACACAGACACTGAGAGAGGAGCGTTCAACATAACAATACAAATTCTGTAGTTTGAAGAGATCATCGTAATCGTAATAACAATGGGATGGAGTTAACTAGACCTCTCACAGAGAGTCTGACAGAGAGAACTCTTTGTATATGTTCGTTCTTGTATGGTTATTGTTATGGCTGATATTGCCACTGCTATTTATGATGACTCAACTTTCCCGTGTGTTCATTTAAGGGAAACGACAAGACATAGGAGAAAAAGATAAATGAACGTCTGAGCAATTATTGTTGTTTGGGGATTGGGATTGGGAAAGAGAAATTTTGAGAAAGAGACTTTTTGCTCGGCTAATGACGATCGTCTTTTGCTTTGAAAGAAAGCAGATTGATTCCTCGCTTTTGTTGTTTTGTATACCTGTAGGAGATTCCGGAGTAATCTGGAGAGAAATCTCGTATTATTAGTCTACTTCTGCTTTAGTGGAATAAAAAGGAAGAATACTAGCAAAATGTAAGTAGGTCTTTGTGTTTTTACCAGGTTTCTTTTTATTCTGAGGGTTGGGAACTTCCGACTATATTGTGCAATTAGGTGGAACTAGGGATGAGGAGACTGTTCCTTTCTACAGCTTTATAATGTTAGGATTGCTGTACAGTCTCTAGCTGTACTTTGAAGTGGCATTAAAGATACTAAGAAATAGAACCTAGTAACCTTTTAGGGCTCTTTATTTTTGACAAGAGAAATCTTTAAGCTTAATTGGTAACTGAAACATAAATACGTTAGCATACAAACATAATTTAATAAATAACCTCCGTGGGATTCATATTCATGCGTAGGTGTGAACTCCAAATCCAATTTCCTGGAAAACTCTTCTTATATAAGTTCGCGTAAGTTGTAATCCTAAACCGAAGACTGTTATTCTTTTGACGAAATGAGACTAATCATGCTGACTACTTCCCACGCTTCGAAAGGGCATGAAGGGTATAGAGTTTTACACTGCCTGACACTTTTCAAACTGTTCCACAAGTTCATAGCCACCTTGATTGCAGTTTGCTGTTAAAAAGAAATAAAGTTTTGTACTGATGAATGAACCTGAATATTGAATAATATTATCAAGTTGCTTTGTGATGAATTCTAAAAATATAGGACCTTTTTTACCTCTTGACGACGTGAATTTTTTGGGATTCTTTTACTTCCGAGTCTAAACTGGGAAAACAAATCCCTTTTCCTTCTCTTTCCTTCATCTCCTATGAGATATGGAATGATAACCGATTTGATAAGTGATGCACCAATTTTCATGGGAATGGAATCAGTCCAGGAAGCAGCGGAACCTTCTGCCCCATCAGGTTTCTTCTCTTCTTCAATGAGTTCGTCCATTAATTTCTTCATTTCGAGTTTTTCCTTTTGGTGAAGTAGCGGATCTGTCAAAAGCATTTCTTCAGATTCTTCTTTATTGCCTTCTTCATTTCGAGTCTTTTGCTTTTTCTTTTTCCTCTCTTCTGAAGAATCACTTGCACTACTTTTGCTCTCATTATCGGCAACAGAAGACTCTTGGTCTTCTCCACTTGAAAATCGATGCAACCCAACCTCTCCACCCTCTTCTTCATTTCCGAGGAAATCATCTTTGAAACTTAATAAACCATCAGATTGTGTAAATAAATCCCTGGAAAGAATCCAACATAAAATCCATTAAGATAATGTGTAGGAGAACATAAAGCGCGTAGCAGAAGCTCTTCGTATATTTGCTGTTATATCTGTATATAGTCAACCCTCTAGCTGTGAATTTATTGGATGTTTTAAGTGAAAGTTTGCGAAAGTGGATGCGTAAGTTCAATCTTAAATGACCCAGAGCGTATTGAAATTGATATGTTGTTGATTCTGCGAATTCGGCTAAACAAGTTTCTAAATAGAATGTCATGGTCATATTACTACATGCAGCTATACCTTAAGGTGTATAGAAGTGATGTAAAGTAGAATTTTGTAACTACGAAGTCAACGAATTCTATATAACAGCTACACACGCACTCTTGTTGAAAAACAGGTTGTAAATCAGAAACGTGTTTATGGTTGATAATGAAGTAACGCTCTCTGAGGCTTGTGCAGTATATGACAATAGTTATTAAGTTTATATGGTCAAACTTAAACTTACATCGGAGGTCCTCCTGGAAAAGCACTGAGCAGTTTCATGTATCCATCAGCAAGCTCATTAAGGTTGATCGGATCGCCTAATTTCTTGTAAGCATCAGACTTGGTCAGTGTGCAGAGCAATCTTGGGAAACATTTCATCCGGTCATACTCTCTGATATCCTGAAGACGACCGTTAGTTAAATTAGGCACAAATGATGATGAGATTTCGGGAGTGACCGTAGATGATTTGTTGATTGAAGCCCCGATTGAAGAATTGAAGTCACTCCGTAACAAAGCTGACAGTGAGATTTTGTTGTGTGTTGTTGCGGAGAAGCAAACTATTATGAGAATAATTAAGAACTTTATGAGATTTCATGAGAAACACATATTATGAAAATGAAATGAAAATCGATTTTGCTTTTGTAAGTCTTCCTTTTGCAGAGGCAGAAAATTATTCAACAACTCTTACCTGGAGATGAAATTATGATGAGAAGAAGAAGAGAGACCTTAATAATATCACTGTAAAGTAATCTGACAGCGAGTCCCCGGAATATTCTTTTGTCCTTCATGGCTGTAAACTATATTCTGTTTCTATATTTTTAGAACTTGCTTTCATAAGCTAAGAATATTGTTGATGAAATTAAATTATGAAATAATTGAGGATGTAGTCACAAATAGAACAGGGCTATCCAGAAACAAGCTGAGTGGGATGATAAGGGATTAAATGTAATTTTTGCAACACAGAAAATCAAATTGAAAAACGGATAGCGTGATGCAAAATGATATAATAATTTTGCTCTTGCTCTTGTTAAATGTTAAGATGGAATAAAACTTGTTGCGGACATTGTCGTGTTTATTTAGCTAAAAGAAGTTGGAAGTTCTATGTAATCTATGCAACGACACAGAAGGGAGCAATTAGCATTTGAGACAAGTTAAACGCTGCAAAGCAAGATTTCATTTTAGTTGTGAGGACTTTCATAGGGCAATGAATATAAAATGTGCAAAGGGAAACTTTAAAGAGATGCATATGGGATTGAATATAATAACCATTAATTTGTTCTTCATAATATTCTTTGCAAGCATAGTTATTACGATGAACTTGTTGAATGATGTGATAAGAAACTAAAGGTGAAAGTTTGTCTACACTTCTCTTGTGTAACACATATTGACTGTTTGGCTGGTTTGAAACTTTGAGGTGAGTGAATTCTTTTTGCGATGTGAGATGATTCGAAGTGTTTAATGGATGAAAGGATGATGATGAGTGTGATTAAAAACTTTGTACTATGAAATTCATGAGTGTATCTATCTCCTTGTCAGCCTCAGGGTATGACTCAGCGAGTCAATGTTGAACTTATGGTGTATCTGATAGTTTTACTTCACATCTATCTATAGTTTCCAGTTCATGCAAACTCGAACAAGCTAACTGTAATAGTAATATGAGACGGGTATATTAGTACATGCTACTGATAAGCTTTTCTGCTTGCTGGAGCATCATCAGCTTGAATATTTTGAGCTTATTGCGTGCAGTTCTGGTGAGTAATATTCTAGTAGTAGGTTATGGTTTGTTTACTGGTTTAATGTGTTGTTCTGATAGTTCTGTAGTTGTAGTTGGTAATATTAACTATTTATGGTTACAGATTATCAAGATAAATGAGCATAGGAGAGATAAATTGGAGTTCATATTATTCTTAATTTTCAATTGAATAATTTCCTTTGAGAGCTCCTGGAATCCACTCTCTGGAGACTTTGGTTCAGACTTTCTTTCCAAAAGTAAGAACGGGCATTTAGAGGGCTACCAACAGATCAGTGATTTGAGTACAATTTTGAATTCAATTTTAGTTGTATTTACAGAAACCAGACATTATAATCCCAAGATGCCATTTTTGGGAGGATTCGTGTTTCCTCACGGAGCGATTACTCTTGATCCAGACACACGGGATCTTTCCGGTGTCCCGGCTTACTTGCCAACGACGAAGGAAAACTGTATCAAATTACACGAGGCGATGAAAGCTCAAGCAGAAAAGCTTGTTGAATTGAAACCAGATGTAATTATTATGTCAACGCCTCATGGTCTTCGCCTGACGAATAGTTTCGTGTGTCTTGGAAATAATCATGTGCGCGGGTTTGATCATTAAGCACACCTTAAAATATCAGTTTTCAATATTATAACGATAGTAATATGTCTACTTATTTCAGGCATCAGGTAATGCTGGCTGGGATGGAGATTGGACAGAGTTCACTGCAGACATTCAAGTTGACGGAGACTTAGCTACGACTTTATCAAAAGCATTGAGAAGTGGTGGAAATGCTGCGGAAGAATTGAGAGTTGGGTAATAATAATAAATCTATTTAATTTCCTACGAGAGACGAGAATCATCGATCATGAGTTCTTATCGTTTCTACTGTTAGTGATAAGAGCACAGATTCTCTTCCCTTGCGATGGGCCGAAGTGATTCCCTGGTGGTTCATAACGCAAGCAGCTAATACCATGGGAGTTTCTGTACCACAAGCCGTTATATTGGGGCAACCTATGAAGCGTTTGGATGATACGGAAGGGATGACTCCAGAGCTGTTAAAACTCGGGAAAGATACTTGGAACTTCATCAACAAAGAAATGAATGATAAGCGAGTAGCTGTTGTGATTAGTTGCGACTTGTCTCACGCTCATTCAGCTGATCCGACTAGTCCATATCCTTTTGATAAGGACGCAGTACCTTTTGATAATTTTGTGACAACTTGGGCAAAGATAAACATTGACAGTTCTCAAGTTCCTCCAGACTCTGAGAGTAATCAGGCCCTGTTGAGTAACGGAGGTTCACTTGTGAATCACATCCTGTCGTGTGGTTACACTGGTTTAGTGCTTTTACAAGGGATTCTCACGAGTGCTGCGGCAGATCCTGATCAGCCGTTGCAGTTCACAGCTAACTTGATGGACTATTCATGGCCTACTTATTTTGGCATGATGGTTTGTAATTTCACTACAGCATAGAAAGGTAGTTACAATGAGAACTGATGGAAGATATGCTCACAGAGATTGGGATGAGAGTGCTCCAAGAAATGAATAAATTATGAGTTACTAATTGAAGTGCTAGTGTGAATTTATAATGCATGTGTGCAGATTGGATCTTCGTTTGATGGATAAAAATAATTTATTCGTATGTTAACAGATAATGATAAAAAATGTTCAATAAACTTTCTCAACACGAACCATTTGTAATTTGGCATATTTATATTGTTTATTAAAAGTCATTAAGTCATTGCGGAACCGGCGGTGGAACCCAATAAGGGTACTCTGCAGAATCAGGTTGAAAAACATATGGGGGAAGGTCAAGTGGGTTAGTTCCAGGGGTAGTTGGTTTCTTGTTTGAGATAGAATACCCTGGGGATTTACTTGATAATGGTTTCTTCTTACTTCCAACTGACACACCGCTACTTTCATCTGACAGAGCAATTGGATTGGGAATGTCCAACGTGGACGAGTTGAGTATGACGAGATGTGGGAGTTTTGGGTTTTTGTATTTGATTCGTTTTTTATTAGATGATTCAGAGGAGGAACTTTCTCCAGAAATTCGTTTATTTTTATTTATCGTATCGCTACTACTACTACCGCTGGATTCACTCGGCTCTCCTGTTGCACTTCCTCCATTATTGGTAGTAGTAGAGCTTCCTAATTGATCCTTTTTGCTTTTGTTTCCTGAATGCAATTTAAGCTCTCCTGAAGCTTCAGTTTCGATGCTAATGAAACTCTCATCATCTCCTAAAGTTGGTGAGCTGCTTCCTTCACTACCAATTTGAACCAGTTGTGACTCACTAATTCCATTATTCCCAATCTTCTGGGAGTGCTTCTTCTGGTCATTAACATTCGTCCCGGTTCCGGTTGAAGGTGATTCAGGAGGAATGGCATATTGAATGTGTTTCTTGTGATAAAATTCTTGAATTACATCGTCCATTACTGATTTAGTGAACATTGCGAGTGGAGCGAGAGTTGTGGTGGATGCAGTTGAAGGGGTTTGTGAAGTGGTCATAGGAGTAGTGGAAATGGGTTTTCTATTATCAGGTTTCCTTTTTAAGTGGGGTGATTTCGTGCCCTTTGAAGGTGGTAATGAACCTTGATGAGGTTTCTTTGTTGTTGATGAAGATGAATTGTTGGTGGATTTTGTGTTAGTTTTATTAGGAGATGAATTAGCTGAGAGTTTCGTATTCGTCTCATTTTTGTGGACTGATGAAGGACGGGGAGGCGAAGTCTTTGAGATTTTGTAACGAGGAGTTGTATTTACTTGAGATTTTGATGTGCTTGGAGGAGGTTTTTTAGTTGTGGTAGGTCGTCTCGTCGTTTGGGTAGGCTTCTTTTTATTCCGAGGGGCAGAAGTTTTTGATTTATCTTTGGTTGAGCTCGGTGAAAGTGAGGTAGGCTTTTGAGTTGTCGTAGTTCGTTTTGATGGTTGGGAAGTTTTTGTATCATTTCTTTTCTGAGAAGTTATTGGCTTTTTGTTCGGGGCTTTCACTTTATTATTAGGGCTACTAACAATCTTTGTTATTGTGTTGGGTTTCGATTTCGTTGTTGGTCTCTTTGAAGTTGGTCTAGTGATCGTTGATTCCATAGACTTTTCATCGTCTTCCACAGACGAAGAATGAATGTATGATTGCATCAAAGGTTTCAATTTGTTTACGGGTGGTGGGTTCCTCGGTGTAGGTCTTGCAGTCCTGACAGTTGATGGTCGTTTCGTAGGTTTAGTAGTCCCTTTTGACCAAATCGGTTTCTTCTCTGTGGTCGCAGAAATAGAAGGCTTTAATGTTGTAGGTTTAGGTTTAGGTCGTTTAGTACTCGGTGGCGGTCGTTTAGTCACCTTGTATTTTGGTTTAGGAGCTTGTGTCGTGGTTGTAGTAATCTGGTCATGTGCTCCTTTAAGGCTGATCTTGTTAAAGATCTCTAATGGAGTTGGTTTTCTGAAGTCGTCTCCGTCTTGTTTTTCATCGTCCAGCTCATAAGAAGCGGAGATTGCGGGGTCTTCAGGAGATGAGATGTTCGGGTCTGGGTCTACTTGGGCTTGTGAAAGCAGTGTATTCTCGTCATCTTCATTATCTTCATCAAAGAGACTTTCTTCTTCCGCTAGGTATTCTGTCTCATCACCTATTTCCTCTCCAGCATCCGCTTGAAACTCAGCTGCTTCCTGGTCGAATTGTTCATCTCCATGTGCCGAATATCCATCCTAGAACATGCAAGAGAGTTCAGATAAAAATCTCATCTAGCCCCAATTCTTATTTCAATCAGTTACAGTTAATTAGCATGATTCATTTGATGAAGATAATGCTTGTTGTGCGTAGGCACATGGCACATTAACTTACATGCTAGATTAAGTAACATGCTGAGCTAGCAATAATATATACCAAATTGACACACTTAAGTACTAAATGTTATTTAGGAAATCAAAGAGAACAGGAGTTTATATGTAATCAAAGGAAAGCAAGTGAAAGCACATTTAAGCTTATTATATCTTTCTACTTACAGCACCAGAGCCTGAAAGTTGGACGTTGATCTCAACTTTCTCTCCATTAGGTAAGATGTGACTTATTTTCGTGATGGGAGATTTTTGCTGTTGCTGCTGGTGTTGGGTTGTCTGTTTCTTATTCCCATGTAATTTATTATTATTGTGTATAGGTTGAGTAGTGTATTTCAGTTGTTGCTTTTTGTGATGAAGCTGGTTGTTTCTCGAAGGTTTCAATTGAGTCTTTTTCTTGTTCTTAGCATTAGCAGGAGCAATGTTGGTGGTGGACGCAGATGCTTGCGAAACTCTTTGCTTTGGTGTAAGTTTAGTTTTGGAAGGAAGGTAATCTTCCATCTCTTTTGACAGCATTTCAACCGTCTCATCTTCTTCTTTGATGTCCTTTCTTATAGATGTAATAATCTTTAACAGTTCAGAGTAAGGTACAGGGCACCCGTTATATAAGTAGTCGCACTGTCTTGGGTCCTTCAGCTTCTTCCCGATCTCCACTGCAGTAGAGTATATTACCATCTCGCTGTCCTGCAGGATTTACACACGAGAGACTGAGAGACTAAGTTTTGTTGAGTGATTAAATAAAGTTAATTTGTAAAGAGAGAGAGAGCACTAAGCATAAATGAGACTTTGATTAAATTAAACTTACTGTAGAAGAGACCTTAAGATCTCTAGATAAACGGCCATTGGTTATATAGTCAGCATCTTCATAGTAATCAGCGTAGTCATTCATTTCGACACCACCACCGATTTCATCATGAGGGAGCACCAGATCATCATAAGCATTAGCACCTTCACTGTTTTCATCATTCATCCTTCCAAGCTTTCTCTTCTTAAACTTTGCTTTTGTTCGCTCAATTTCCTTCTTGAGTTTCATGAAATAAGTTAATTTGTCGAATTCCTTCTTCCACGCCTCCTTCTGACTTTGTTCACTGATCTCGGAGGTGGTTGTTTTTTTGCTCTTGGCTCCACTGAAGAAAGGATCTTTTTCAAAAGAGTCTGCTCCGAATGAAAGACTCAACCAAGGCACCCACGAGGATACCAACGAGCCTATCTGGCCGGTAATGGTTGAGGTTGTTTCGCTTTCACCACCAGCACCACCATCACCCGAGTTTTCATTTGGGTTTTGTCCTGTAGACATATAAAGCACTGGTCTCGTGTTATATCCTTTCTGGTGTGAAAACTCAAGAGGGTTTATGTAAGTGTGGTTCTGTGAAATGAAACTATCATCTAGTCCATCATCAGAACCACCACCACCATCGCTGATGGCTAGTTTTCTTTTTGATAGTTTGAGAAATTCCTTGAGCTGGTCGTTCTTCCGTTCAATGGACGATTTGTAAGGGATCGTTTGCTGATCCTCCAAGGTAAGTGGATCATCATCATCTTCTTCTTCCTCTTCCGAGGAGGAAGCTGAAATTGATGCATCTTTTCTGCGTTTCTTCTTAGCAGGGAGAATTCCAGATTTCATGAGGAATAAGGAAAGAGCATCTTTTGTGCTGTCTATTGAAGGTTTTGATTCCTCGCTGCTATCATCCTCCCTGAAGGATTGAAAACGATTAGACGAAGGTACATAATAGTAATCATCATGATTACATTGATTTGATAAACTACATACTTTCATATTTTATATATACCCTTGACTTTGACACTAATTCCCTGAAGGAATGGAAAAGTAATTTTTTAACTTACGGTTTAGCCGTTCGCATGAGCTGAATGTAACTCCGAACCAAGTGGGAATCGATTCCTGTGGATGACTTTGACGAGTCTACGCTCAATCCACATAAAACCTTAGGGAAGCACTTCATATGATCGAGAGATTTTATTTGCTTTAGGAGTTCGAGTCTCAATCTCTCTTTTTCTGATTTCATTTTGCGAACTATACGCGTCTCATTTTGGGTTGGCGATGATGGAGAAGTACAGGATGTGCTTGAAGCACAGATTACTTTAGTACCAGTAGGTTCAGAAGAGTCTTCGAAGCTGCCACTGCTGGAGGTATCGTTATTATCTGGAAAGAGAAAGTGTACAAGCAGGCACACACACACACACATACACAAAGGTGATCATCTCTGACATGATTAGCTGTGTGGACATACTTTAGATAGAAACAATTAAATTACCTCCTGCTGTCGCGTCTCTCTGCCAAGAAGCAATCTCAGCAAAATTGGGAACAACTGAGGAGTTGGGCATGATTATAGGAGAACCTATAAAAATAACACGAAGAAATGGATTGGCGAAATTGACATGCGGGAGACAGGCATATCTATATATACTGCATACTGGATAGAAAGGATATGAGAAAGTCGCGGAGAAATATGTTTTGTGTGGACAGAATCCATTGCGATTATCTTTGTGAGGAAAAGACGTGTAATTGTCATACCTGAAACGAAATGAAATATAATTGGGCCTTTGAGGAGTAAGTTTGTGCAGAGGAATGCATGGAAGTTCCAGCCTCGTTGGCTCTGAGGAACGGAGAAAGTCTGAAATAAAGTTTGACACTCTTGCGGTCCATGAATAATGATGATAGCAAGTGAGGAGACTATTACTGCCACCACAAATGATGATACAGATGAATAGCTAAACTTCACTTTGCCTCTTTCGGTACTACTTTCCATTGTATCATTGACACTGTTTGTTTTCTTCAGATGTAACGGGGAGAGATTAATGGACCTTTAATGAAGTAATTGAATTATGATCCATTTAAGGATTGTCGAATACTTGTGGATACGCGAGGATATTAAAACTTAAGAAGGAATGCTACTTCTGTTACGACTTACGACTGTGAAGAACTTACTTGAATTACTAGAACTGCAAAAGACAGAAGCTCTAACTTGGACAGGGAAGACAAGTGAGAATGAAAATGCATAAAATGATGTAACCTGATTGTTGTAAAGACCGACCGTCTAATGCTCCGTTATAATTTAACAATCTAGAATCTACCTCTATATAACATGTACTTATAGGCCTTTGTCTTAAAACCGGAATGAAATTAGAGACGCATTGTAGGGCAGTGCTGTAACTTCGTATCATATCGTTCTATCAGTCACTGTGGTTAGGTTTCCATTTATTTGACAAAAACTTGGGGGTGCTCTATTTCTTTTGATGAAGATAAATAGACAATAGACATATACATGACAGGTAGGTTGGCTAGTTTATTATACATATTTTAATCATACACACGGGCTCTTTTTATATAACACGGGAAACATCGTGCTAATATGAATATGCATAATATGATCTGAAGTAGGTTTGAAGGTAGATGATATTTAGGTTTACGACAGACACAGAAAAGTATCCGTTTCCGTGCACATAGTGTGTGAGCTCTTTGAAATATGATTCTAGAGACCACAGACAGATGTGTATAAATGGGTGAAAACTACCTGAAGGTCTTTTAAAAGTAATTAAGCTTTTTACCGAAAGAATCTTGATTTATTTTAATTCGAGTACATTTAGGTCGATCATTTATCATAATGGTTGACACAAGTAATGCTGTTTTAAAGATTACGGAAAGAAAAGATCTTAATTGTATGATGAATTGAATAAATTATTTTTTCATAATGCACATACTCCACAGATGAAAATTTACGCAGATTCTCTACTTTAACTAATAAAACGTACGAGGGTAAAGGCCGAATGGCAAAATAGTAACTTCAACACGTGTTGAGTAGTAAATAGTACGATGAAATGAAACTGAAAAATTTATATCACAAATTCATATATAAAGTCTCTTTCTACTGGATTGGAATTAGACACTGATGCTGATGATGATTTCACAACAGTTCTCCAAGTTTGTATTGTAACGTGAAATCAAACCAAGCAACTTCAGCTGTGGTTAAATACTTATCGTTAGCTAACTCGGTGTAAGCATAATTGAATGAATATATTTTTGACAGACACGCGACATTATACAACGTATTACAAACATACACTTTGAGTTCGTTTTGCCAATCTAAACCTTATCTAATTGTAGAAACCATGTTATAAAGAGTCAAAGGTTTAATTTAGACTAGATTTTATACATAGACGATAGAGTAATTAATTTTAAGGCCATTTTTACAATAATGTAACTGTAATTTCCAAGAAGCTTAGTTAATCTTCAACAAATATCAATCACGTGACAAAACAAATTTACTAGCTCTACAGTGAATCTCACACTCACTTCTGTGTCAGTTTTGATTGCAATAAAAATTATAGTTTACATTTTTAGCTGGTTGTTCATGGGAAGAGATTTATATCAGTTTTCATTTATGAGTCATTAACAGTTTCGGATTTACTTGTTTAAGTGATGCTTTCATTTCATGTTAAAGTTAAATATATATAGGAACCGGTACTGGGTGAGGTATATATTAAATATAACTACCTTCCGATTCTTATAATTAGAAATAATTTGCGGTTTATTATTTACATTTCAGTTACTCGCAAAGTTTGTGATAGATATATATTGCCCAAGTAAACAGTCCTCAACCTTTCGAGAATACTTATAATTACATATTACACATTGTTGATTAATAACGCGACTCTTTAAATGAAACAATTAATGTCTGATGTTAGACTATGCAATGGAAAAAAACTTGAGATTTCTTCTGATCGTGAATGATTCTCATACAAACTTATATTGAATTCCACCGGATTCTTAAATAACCGTTCAAGATTTCTTTCAATACGTAGAGTGACTCGTACAGACCATGGAACCCAAAATGATAACGATTTTTCAAACGGAACAATCGTAGAAGTAAAGAGCAACTAAAGCTCTGCAACTTTATAATATAAATCGCGCCCTTTACATACATTTCATTTATACTTCAAATTGATAAGTGTTGGTAATGTTTTTAACTAATTTTCTAATATTGTAAATCTAAAATAATTATTTGTCTATACTAGTACTTGTAGGTCTAGAGGTACTCTGATAACGGTATAACGGTAGTATTAGTAAAATATACACTGATACGATTACGAACTTGTTTTAACAATATAAACAGACTTCTAGCCGAGGCTAAACGCGCCTGCAGAATCATTGGAATATCTTAACGATTGTTAACATGAGCATGACGATGGGTTTCTTCCCTCTGGATTATCGCTGCTCAGTGTCCGAGCACCGTTTGCTGACGGCTTTTTCTGCACTCCGGACTCCGCTGCATTTAAGTCCAAACTAAACAAAATAATTGAATGCATGAATGTAAAGGCCATCGCGATATTTAAAACTCCCTAGATATAAACACTACCTTCCGTCTTGAATGCTTTCGTATATCTTCTTGGCGGTTTCCAAAAATGCTTCTTCTACATTCTCACCCCTTAAAATTTTATACGTTAAAAGGTGTTAGTTGTATACTTATAGTAATCAAATAAGTCAAGACAAAATTTAATAAAAACGTACGTCTTGGCGCTAGCTTCCACAAACTTCAGTCCGTTTTCATCAGCGAACTTCTTTGCTTCCTCGTATGTCACATCTCGTTGGGCATCCAAATCCGATTTGTTGCCGATTAGGAAGATCACCTGGATTTGATGTAAAGTTTACACAACTGCAACTACCCCGTAAGTATCAAACCTTAGTAATGTGAACTTACAGTATTTGGATTGGTGAGATTACGAGCATCTGTCAGCCAGCTTGACAGGTGGTTATAGGTACTGCGCCTAGTGATGTCGTAAATTATCAACGCTCCAGCCGCTCCACGATAATAAGACCTAAAATATCATACCGCAGTCTTTAATTCATTTCCCATAACTGATATTATGAAGATATCAAAGAAACAATGCCGGGGTAATAAAGCCAACGGCAGGATTAATCGATTTATCAAACAATCAATAACAATTTACCTTGTAACAGCACGGAATCTTTCTTGACCAGCCGTATCCTAAAATCAATCGAAAATATTGCGTTTTACACAAACATATACATAAAGCCATACATTTATAAGAATTACATATTTTGAATACACATTGAATCTGTATTAAGTAGCTATTAAACTAACCCAAATTTGGAGTTTGATTTTCTGGCCACTGACTTCTATGATTCGGGTCCCAAATTCTACTCCAATTGTGTGCGGACAATCAGCCATAACTGAAAAAAACGTGGTTGAATTAGAAACTATTTCAGTGGAAATTCTAGCGTCAATTACTTTCTTCCTATCCATATATTTTCCGTAAACTACTTACATTTCTTTTCCGTGAATTGATGAAGCAAACAGGATTTTCCTACACCCATATCTCCTATTATAATATACTTAAATATGTACGAGTAGTTGTAAGGCCCTCCAGACATGATGAGAGATTTTCAAGGTTACTCCGTAAAATGAGAATCAGATTGTAACACCTGATGTCTAAATGACACCCACGATAATATTCTTCTTCCTGGATTAAGGATTAAGTCGTGTTCCAAATGGCAACATAAATGTTGTGACCGCACTTCATCCGCTAGATATTCGTCCAAGTATTCACAAGTTGGTTGAGATTGACTAGATAATAAGGGAAAGTGAAGTACAAAATATCTTCAATTTAGGAAGAGAGGGAGTCTCCACTAGAAATCCAATGCGCTCAACACAAGATTGTATTAGCTGGAACTAGAACAAATCTTTTATAGCACAAATCCACACAACGGAAAAATGTTGTTTAGCTTGTAACACAACTCTTCAGTCACTTTTAGTATTTCAGTTAAACTTGATCTTGGCTCAGTCAGAGGGTCTTGAGTCTTGGGGTTTCTGCTCCAACTAAAGCTTTAAGCTTGTAGTCTTCTTCCTGAGTACGTGAAACTAACTCCTTGAAGCATGAACTTCGTTAACTGGAGAAGTCTTGTACTTATTAATGGGAGTGATTAGAGCTATGAGTCAGGGTTTCTCTCAGGAATATTTTAGTATTTACAACAGAGTAACAGAGACAATAAATCGACCGAACTTGAAGATGATCTTCCTGCTTGTCATTCGTATTCAAGCAATGTAACCTGAAAACCAAACAAAATCACGATCGTTAATATCATAAACACCAATCAAGGTATAAAGATGACTTGTATGAAGTTTTGACTTGTGACTCATTTGGCAGTAAATCTCTAAATCTCTGTATATATAGCAATTCAGTTCCATAATCATTCTGAAAGGCCAATTATTTACACGCACTTTGGCTTTATGTTTCATTCACCAATTCAATAGCCTGTCCCCGTAATAGTGTTACAGCATAATACACACTATAATGCATTGCCTCTTGTGAAGCCTTCTTTCTATTATAGATGCAAAATGCAAATAGTGTATTATGCAACGTGTAACCTTCTACACATTACTTTTGTATAAGTAGCTGTATTGCATAAATAGCAAATATCAAGATGATAGCTTCAATGCTTCAAAACTTGTACCCTCTATGATTACAGATTACACCACACCTCCTTATCCTTAAAACTTGACAAAGACCACAAATTAGCTTCCCGTCCTATATTTCCTAAACCTAGATCAATGATTGATGATATATTCAAATTAAATTGTAAATTAGTAGACCACGACCACGCAAAATCTGACTCAAAACGAACATTATTAACAATTAACCTTAACTCTTCTCAGACATAGACTTAAACTGACATTGACATTAGTAGGCGTATAATAAATTGAAGATTCAAAGTAAATAATAATGACCTAGTTGAAATGACTTCGGTTGGAAATCTTAGTCGTCGTCGGTGTCTTCTATCGTTCTGTTGACA
>Ga0194135_10001137_pt1 | contig 15627 bp, 19 predicted proteins | sample LitLau_LLRF_2013_FD_134024 | JGI IMG/M metagenome (GOLD analysis project Ga0194135, IMG submission 134024) | Freshwater sediment microbial communities in response to fracking from North America - Little Laurel Run_MetaG_LLRF_2013 (version 2) | ecosystem: Environmental > Aquatic > Freshwater >...
GTGGGGGAGGAGGAGGCTTTAACAAACCTAGAAGATACTGGGATAACGACGACTTGTATGATAAGGTGAGGTTTTAAATTATTTTACTCTTAAATTATATGTTGGCATGGTAGTCTGTCGCGCTTAGGCTAGTAATTTAGCGGTGAGGAAGGAAAACGAAGGAGGAGGAGTAGGTTCATTTCCGCAGCTCGAGAAGGTCGCATCTTTTGTGTCATTACATTGTGGTGACTGCGTCGTATAATAAGTTTCGAAAGTTAGCGTAAGAATCTTAGTGGGCCTTTGTCAGTAGCAGCGGGAGAGTGGTGCGGCGGCGGTGTGGGCGAAATCATGTTCTTCCAGGATTGGGTGGTCGGTATTGAAGAGTTGTTTTACGATGCGCGATTTCTGTGGCTCGGGTGGTTTGCAGTTTACATCTTCATCAGTGTCTCGATCATGTGGAATGCCTTCGGTAGTTAAAACATTCAGCTTGTCAGCTTGAGTATTTGTTGTAATTATACATTCTCCAATCCTCATAATTATTGCAGACGTGTGGACCTTAAAAGCTTATGCAGGGATGGCGGTTTTGTGGCTGATTGGAACGATTATTATGGGAATTGATCAGTATTTCAATGGCATGGGAAAGGCGGCTGCGAATATGCTCATGGTCTTCTCTACGTTCTCAACTCTGAGCAGTGTTTTTTGGGTTCATTGTTATTACACCGAACGAAGCTTGGTTTTGTTGCATGAAACAATTGTTTACGAGAATGGCAACTTCGTCATCAAGAAGAAGAAACGTGGTCGTACTAGTATCAGGAGCTCCGTTACTACTTGAAAATACACTTGTATTGTCTAAAAGTGTTTAATCTGTACTAGTAGCAGTAGCTCCATTATTACTTGAAAATGCACTTGTACTGTCTAAACGTAGTTAATCTGTACTAGTATCAGGAGCTCCGTTATTACTTGAAAATACACTTGTACTATCAAATATTCCTATTTTTAAAACTTAGAATGTACAACAATTGATCAACAGAAGCAAATAAATTACAGCAGATTTGAATTCTTATATAAATAGCCGCTTGTATAATTGTATAACAGGGTGGATATAATTCTTGAGCGCTGCTTTGCTTTGGCTGCATTAAAACTATTGGGGCACATGGTGGGGTTTGAGTACTGAAAATTAGGTTTATTAGACATAAGTTAGTTGTAAGGTTGTAATAGTTGTATACTAATAATGTTACATGTAATAGATTTGGGAATCTTTGCGCTTAAGGTGTTTGATAAGATTTCATTTGGTTATTAGGATGGAGGAGGCGGAGGAGGTAAACGACGGTACTCTCGCAGTAGAAGTAGAAGCTTCAGTCGAAGTAAGAGTAGAAGTCGCACGCCAGAAAGACGACGTCGGAATACAGACGATCATTATGAACCTAAAAGTGCTCCTGGATTGGACAGAGGGGTTGGGGGTAACGATCAATACGAGCCATACATTCCACAAGCACCTGCTAAGTCTTTAGAGCCACAAGCTATACACAACAGCAATTCTTGGAAGAGCATTGGAGAAGGTCCAGATTATGCACGGGAACATTCTAGGGCGAATGGAGGGGGTAGAGAACTTATAACTCCAGGATCACTTCCTGATGGATATGCATCAGCGGAGAACATTCAAAGAATTCAACAGATGCATGAGCAGTTTCAATTACATCAGAAGCAACAACTCGATGACCCTTCGTTGACATATGGTGGATATGGGACGGGAAAGTCTAACTCTTCAAATACATATAGTGATACAGATATGACTTCGGGGCTAAACATTACCAAGTCTGAGCAGGTAGAAACTATGCAGCAGCACCATCACAACTCTTCGAAGAAAAAGAAAGAAAAGAAGAAGAAGAAAAAGAATAGAAAGAGAAGTTCGTCATCATCGTCTTCTTCGTCTGAAGATTCTTCTTCTGAATCTAAAAAGAAGAAAAAGTCGGTAAGTTAAATGGTTTGATTTTAATTATAATGTGTAGGCTCTGCCGTATTGTTATGATGTTTAACAAGCATATGTCTGAAATCATTGAAGACAACTGGATTCTGAACTTACTTTAAAACGAGAAATCTGGGTTACTTATCAAAGGAGTATAAGTTTTAAAGACTGATTTTATTTTTTCAGAAACGCAAAGATAGCGATGATTCTTCTGAATCGTCTTCAGCAAATGATGATGGTAAGATCCTATTTAGATCTTATGATTACTGGAGGAATATTATGCTTACCCGCTAACTGTATCCCATATTTTAATTTTTGTTATTTTCAGAGAAGGGAAGTGATAAAAAAGAGAAGATTAGTGGATTAACAAAACAGCAGAAGGAAGCTTTACTCGTTCAAAAAGAAAGCTATTCTAAAAAATTGGAACTTCTGGAGAGAGAGATAGACAAACTGAGGACCAAAGAGGATGAATTGAGAAGCTCAGGATCTCGAGTTGATGGAAAACTTATTGAGGACAACTTAAAACTACAAGTATAACCCATTATCCTTCAATTATTCTCATTCATTATTTTAACAGCTAGCCAAATGGTGGTGGATGAGTTTTTCTTTTGCGTATGTGACCGTTTGCTTAATTTACTTGCTTATTTATTTTTCAGGCTGAATTGAAAGGTCGCTGTAAAGCTGTGTTGATAGTTTTAGAAAAAATTAATGATGTTTTACAAGTCGACAAATCTGGAGAGGATAAAAAAGCTCCAGTGCCACCACCTCCACCGAAACTAAGCCACTCGACTAAGACGACACAAGAAGTAACTATTTCGTTTATTAAAACTCTGTTGATCGATTACCTTTGGCTGTCTAGTTCAACTACAACCAACTACCAGCAACTGTGTCTAAAATTGTATTTGTCTTGTACAGGGTGAAGTGCGGACGAAAAAAGAAGACTTGTTGATGTTTGATTTTTTCGATAATGGACAACACTGGTGCAGGCTGTGTAATGTTTTTCCTGAAACAGTCGATAAGATGTTGCAGCATTTCCATTCACAAGCTCATCAAGATCAAGTTGAGGTGAGTTTACTAAGTAACTAGAGCAGTTAACACTGACGCTACAGCAAGCATGATGAATTTAAAAGACAAGCATATGTCTGAATCAAATTTGTTGTTAACTTAATACTAACTGAGTACATTTTGAAATGCATCGTACAGTAATAATTACCATTACTGCTGTTTTAATTTTGTACTATCATTTTTGTTACAGCAACTTGGTATAGATGACAAACCGTGGCATAAGCGCGGCCCTGATAAGCCAGTCTCTGCTCCTGCAGGAGCTAAAAAAGTTCCATTTAAAGGTAAATTGTCAGAAATTTACTTGTGTGTGTAACGCAATGTTGTCTTTCTGTATTATCGTCACTTTATGTTCGTCATGTACCATCATTCTAGTTTGTGTAAGACGCTATATTCATACTACAGCCTGCGGTCGCAGCCTGTGTAGTAGTAACTGATTCTAATGCAAAATATTATTTTTCGTAGGGATGCAGTTTTTCTCTCCTGTTGAAGGGTGGTATTGTCGTCTCTGCAACGCTTGGATGGGAGATGCTCACTGCGCTACAGATCATCTGAAAAGTGGAGAGCACAACACCAACTACATGGTCAGCATCACATATATAACTAAACCTATTCCCCCGTAGAACTGATGTAAATATACTGTTACCAATGATGTCAAAAGGCTTCATTCTCATTTATCTAATTATTATTATGCAATGAAAGTTCGAAAAATTTGAGCCACATGGATGGGTAGTTACCGTAAACACTTGCAGGCAGAGTATTTATGAGGGAATTAAAAGTGGTTGATGATGGTGGTGTTTCTTAGACCGCTTAGGTACAAATCTCTGTTTTATTGGCTAGGCAAAGAGGGTACCATCGCTAACAGCTATTTTGTCTTGCCTACAGAACTTTCTTCAAGAACATCCAGACTGGGAAACAAAATGGAGTACAGATCGAGATAAAGCCAAAATTCGAGCTGGTTTGGCGGTTGATAGTAATGCCGTTGTTCGAAAGTCCCGATTCGACGAAGTGAAGGAGCAGCCAAAGCCAGCTGTGTTTGATGAAACCCTTGGAAGCATCCGAGTTCAAATGAGAAACACGCACCAAAAAGTGGAGGATCCCGTCTTCGGCGGTGGTCCTCAAGTTGGTGCAAAGCAGGACTCTTCCGCAATCGATGAATGGATGGGAAAACCAACAGGAAAAGTTCCTGTAGATATTATTGATACACAAAAGTTTGCAGAGATCGTAAGGCAAAAACACGGCGCTAAGCTCAAAGAAGACGAAAAAAGATCTGTTGCATCTTCTCCAGAGGGGCTTGGACTTATATCAGGTGGTCGGCCTCCGCCAACTCAGGGTAAAGAGAGAGGAGATTTAAGAGAAACGATAAAGAGAGAAGAAGGTGGACGAAGGCATGATCGTGTTGAAATGCAACTGCCAGTTCGAGGTGACAACAGAGAACGGGAGATACGCGACATGAGGGACCGATACAGGGACAATACTCGTGATCGAGGCGGAGGCAGAAGAAGGTACGGTCCAAGTTCTTAACTTACTTTCGTTCACGAATGCTAAAAATTTCACAAGAGACAAATCTTCGACCCATGTTAACTATAACTGTTGTTGGTAACAGAAGCAGCAGATCCCGCTCGCGATCTAGAGAAAGGGACCGAGACCGAGGCTACCACAGCAGAAGGAGATCACGATCTAGGTCGAGATCAAGAGAAAGAGACCGACGAGGTGATCGAGACGCTGGCCGCAGAGATCGTGTTGAAACCGTCAAGAAACTCCCGATGATAGGAAAGATGCCTTTGTATAAGCGTCCGTTAGCTGCGAAGGATGCTGGGAAGGATAAATCTGTGGAAGAGAAAGACAAGGAATCTGACGTTATTAAAGATGAATTGAAACGTGGAGATTCTGAAGGAAGAGGACAACAACAAAGCCTCGTGGCTGATGAGTCAAACATGTCGAACCCCAGTGATGCAAACTCTAATTCTCTGAGTGGATATGTATCCGCAGGCTTTACAATTGGTCAGTCTTCCTCCGCTGCTTCAGCCGCTCATATCTCGACTTTCGATGGAAGTCTAGAAGTTTACGGAGGAATGAATTCAGGCAGTGGAGTAGACTCGAGCGTTTACGTTGCAGTCGAAACTGCTGACAATGATTTAAAACCTCCAGGAGAAAAAGAAGCGCCAGGAGGAACAAATCTTCCCGATGATCTACAGCAAGCACTGGATATAATATACAAAGGTGGTGGCAAGCCTATAACAGTTCCTCCACCAAATATAGCCGGAATCCCATCTGCAGTTCCTCCGCCGGGACTTCCTCCTACCAACGTACCTCCACCCTCTTCCGCTCCCTCCGGATACGGTGAGTTACTTCTTAATAAATATAGTATGATTTAGTTTAATATGATGATCCCCTAATTGACAAGCATATGTCTGAATTATTTTTGTTGTTAAACCTACTCTGATTAAACTATTGTGCCTAGATTATTGATAATTATGATTCTTTGTCGTTCAGAACCCCTTAAAAATGATATGTTTTCTCATTTTGTTGCAGGTGAATACGGAGGTTACATGGGATACGAGCCATACCAAATGTCGTTTGAAGGATACGCTCCTCCTCCAGGGTATGATGACATGGAGGAAGTCGTGACAGCTCCTGGAACAGTTGAGAACCCACCACCCGCTGCTGCTCTGACTGTCGCAGCAGCGCCTGCGGGTAGCAACGAGAAACCTCCAGGAGAAGAGGAAGACGATATGGACGACTTGAGGATGCTCGGAATCGACGTGGACGATGTAGCCGTTGTTCGACGCTAGGCGTTAATGAAAACTATGATTCTAGCCTTGTGCGTGTTAGTCTTGTTAAGCAAGTAAACATAATATTCTTCACGTTTCCACTGATAAATAATGTATTTTCTGTTCTATTCTTGCTCGCAACTTCTTTATCTTTCTGAATAAATATGTTGAATTTAACTCTGACTGCATTCAGCAGTGAGATGAAATAAATCCGAATTTTGAGGTTACTACGTGTTTTGACGTTGTTCATAATTGATAGTGACCACACGTGATTTATTTGATGCTTTACTTGCGACTGTTATTTCGCATTAATAACAAAAGTTCCTTAACTAATCTAGTCTGTGCATACTTGCAAAATCTGTCACAATTGACAGGCATTCAATAATCGCAGTCATCAATAAGTTATTTCATAGAACGTACATAAAAATTTCGCTACGGTACTACTGACTATTACTATACATTATAACGAATAACTTAAATTGAAAACATATCCACCTCCACAGGCTTGGATTGCCATGATCCTAAGCCAGCTTGCTGGAAGTGCTGCATAAACGTCCGTTTAGCGGCCTGAAAAATGAGAAAAACTGGTGTTACTAACAGTCAGAGGACAACAACGAACAGAAGCAACAGGAAACACACTAACCACGAAGTCTGAGGATAACTGTTTGGCCTCCTGATAAGTCATACTAGCGGAATCCTCTTTCCTCTCAGGATTATTTTTGTGCAACTTCAAAAATCGTTTGAACGCATTTCGTTTGGTCAGACGAGAAGGAACTCCTCCAACTTCACAGCGGCCTTTAGGAGCTGTAATGACTTCAGCAGATGACCATCCAAAAGTCCAACTGATCGCATGATTTGGAGATTTCTTAACTCGGCGCTTTTCTTCGTGAGAAATCATCAGAAGGTGTGCCAAGTTGATCTTGTAACAAGATGGCAGTGACCCAGCTAAAGGTTCAACACGGCCAATCACCGCTCTGTAATATAAAAGTATGGTTTAATTGAATATTTTTCTGATAAAATTAAACAATAAAATAAAATAAAACGAGCGAGAGAGAATGCGAGAGCTACCTTCGAAAATGTTTGGGATGATGTAGACTTCCAAGAATAATGGATGAGTAATAAACGGGCCTAATAAATGAGGAAAGCAAAGCCCCCTGAGCTCCCAACACATTCCACCTACAAATTTTATCTGAACACGACATGGTGTATAAGGCACTTCCCGTGACGATACTGTCCCACGTTTGAATCCCCACTTCAAGGTTAGACACGGGAATCGTTCCTTCTCCAGCTTCAACCTTAGCTCTAAGTAGTCCTCGACTTTTTCTTGTCGGATGCGAGTCTTGCAATTCAGTCATCGAATCTTTTTCCCCTTCTTCCAAACCACGCGGAGAAAAAATTCTTGCGTCTCCACATGGGGAAGTACTGATGTACAAGTGGAACTTTATGTCCTTCTTTAACTTGTATAAATGGGAATCATCTTCTTTCTCAAAAATTGACCCTGAATTTTCTTCATCTGAAATCGCATATTCCAAAATTTCTAACTGCGTGTACAGATAATCCCTTAAGCACCTCGTGGCAAGAATTTCAGCGTGACAGTCATTCAATGCTAGTCCATCCATGGATAAATGACCACCGTCAATGCACTTCGTACCAGTTGTGACGGCCACTACGGTTCCATTTTCTAAAAGAGGTACTCCCCGGGTCATCACTATGCCTGCGAGTACTTTCTGATTGACATGGGCCGGATCTTCTGCCATCAGTTCTTCGTATTTCTCATTCACTATTCGACATATGTAATCACTAAAAGTGAGATCGTAATCTGGCTCATTTTCAAAGTCATAATTGAAAAATTCCTTTTGGTTTTGAGCAACTCCTTGCGACAAGTTGGAAGCTTCTTGAAGTAACGGCTCTTGACGTATTGGAACAGTTTTCGGAGAATGAGACGCTCGAAAAAAATCATACATCTTACAGCCAATCAAGTCGATCAACAATCTTCTAGCCGCATTAGCCTTCGCTCGCTTCTTACTCCTACCTGCATTATAGAAAGTCACATGTCAAATGATGCAAAATTTCATAAAAATTTTAGTTTTCAGGTAGACGCATGATTAAATTACCTTTGGCTTCAAACTGTCTATCTCTGTATTTGACTAACATCTTGAAACATTTCTCATGGGGAGGGCCGTCTTCACTCACTAAGGTGTATTCAACTTCTGCAGGATCTACGATCATATTGACGCACATTGAGGCATTTTCCTCAATGTTTGTAACTTTTTCAAGTTTCTTTATAGATTCAGGCGGTATCTGAACTGCAAATTAAAAACATGTTATTGGAAAAATTGCTTCAATAACCTACACGAACGCCTTTTTTACAAAATTACCTAAATATCCAGAATCAGACAAGGAATCACTGCTACTCTCATGAGAAGAAAATGTAATTGACGAGTCATCGTCGGAAGTGAAATCCATTTCTGCTCCTGCAAGTGCTGCGTGAGGTATTCCCATTGTACTATTTTCATAGAGAGTCAAAAAACCATTTTATGCTGCAGCGTCAATTAACACAACCAGAAACTTGAATTTTTCTGACATACAACTCAACAGGGACAGGTATAACTGGCACCGGTGGTGGGAGACTTTGCTCAGGTAAAGCCGCCATATCATGTAAAACTGCTACAGGAAGACTGACTGGTTTTGATTCTAATTCCCACTCGAAATCCTGAGGAATGATTCCTAAATGCTTCAGTACATTTACTGACACTGCATTCTTAGCCAATTTTTTAGATCTTCCGAGCCCAGTCAACTCGACTTCAACTCCTGTTCGCTCATCCTGAAAATAATACGAAGGAGAAAACAAATTGTGGTTAATATTTTGTACAGCTAAAAATATCTGCATTAATTTGTATCTTGTATGAACACAATACTTACGATAAACTTCACAGCACACTCAAAAAGCGTCGTTCCTTTGATTACAGCATTCACATCTCTGAACTCATACTGAAGTGCCGGTTTTATTTCATGAAGGAACATTGAAGGAGGCTTGGAAAAGTCTAATTTCGCTTTCTTCGAAGGTTGTGCAGTATTAAGCAACTCTTCGTTCGCATTTCGTTTTTTCCCAGCCAAAGGTACGGGTACAAACGCTTCTCCAACTTCAATATTATCATTCGATACTTTCTTTATTCCCCCAAGAATGGGCGTAACCGATTTCGCCGAAGGAACAGGAAACGCCGTTAGGCTCACGTTATAAGATGACGAAGGGGGGAAACTTTGACTAGTCACCGTTGTCGTATTCGCCGCCGACATTCCTGCTACATCTTCGCCTGGAGGCGTCGCAGGTACGAACTTAGTAAAGCCCATGCCAGTCCTATCTCTTCTTACTCGCCGAGAAGCCGTAGTAGGATTGAAATACCTCTCTCGACCTCCTCTTCGACCTTGTCCTCCTTCAGTCACAGGATTGTTCTGTTGCAAGGCTACCATGTAATTGTCGACTCCTCGAGCAGTTCGACTTCTCAGTCGGTTTTCCCAAAACGCGTCAGAAACTGGAGAAGGCTTCTTGAAAAAACACGAGTCATCATCATTCCCTGCTGCTGCGACATTTTCAGGTGCTTTCCCAGACGTCTCTTTCCCTTCTTGAACAGGTCCCTTTTCTTCTAAGCCCCCGTCCATTATATAACAATTCCCTTCTGCACTCTGAAAATTAATACAATTGCTCTTCTAAAACGTCTTTCCAACTTTGATCGTACACTACATGCTGATTAAGAATACCAATTTATTATTGTAACTTACGTGTAACAACAATGAATGAGCTGACGAAGTCAAGTCACCAAACAATAAATACCTTTTTAACGAACTAAAATAAGAATTATACGAAGAGACGACGACGAGTGGAATTTGGAAATGTGACTTGAGAATAAACCTTTCTCCAGAGATCGACGAATTAAATTATCATTTATTATTAATTATTTTGATTGTTATTAATTGTTATTATTGTATTGCCAGCCAATCGGACTTTTATTTTGAGAGATTGCGCGAGGGGAGAGCGAGAGACTCCATTTCACTTCTCACGAAGAAACCAAAGACACGGTGGCTTTTGAGCTCAGCCGACTCCTCTGAAGTTCTGCATGGGAAACTCACACGATGCACTGAAGGGATGCCGAAGGGACAGGACGAGGTTTCTCGATCCAAAGGACAGACCCACTAGGGTTTCCATTCCTTCGTGACTTTGTAGTACACTTGTCGTGTACAGTAACACTACAGTAACACTACTACGGGGAAATGCAGAGGCACCGAAGAAGTTGCATAATATCATGAGTAGGTCGAAGGGACCAGTTCAAAGGGTCCGTACAAACGAAGCTTGAGGAGCAATCGAACGACTTCTAAGTTGGCTCATCGTTGGCAATTCGTTTTCCTCATGCTACGTCCGCAGTTGGTGGAATACTTTCAACAAACGTATGAAGGGTCCAGGGTTCTTTTAGTGTAATATCATTTCATCGTCTCCAGTCGCCGATGTATATGAAAATATGAATCCTAACCGTACTTTCCCTTCATTAAATATCGAATGAAATAATATTTCTTGGCTAGTCGAGACCGACTCTCTTTCATCGTTCCATCAGATCATTTGAATCACTGGAACAACTGACACACCTAGCTATTAATATTAATGCTTCCATGTAAGTAATAAACCTGCTCTGGTGCTGAAATATTAGACTATATGGAACCATTAACTCTCATGGTATCGATTTCGAATTCACACTCTGTTTAATGACATTCTGTAACTGAAAATGAGAAGTTACAATATAACCTTCAATCCCAATCCCAATCAGAGCCCTTTGGTTTCTTTCAGGTTTCTTGACGTATGCCTAAATGTTCTTCGCCTTCTTCTCAGCATCATTCAACTATCTCCACAGGCACGTTGGCGTCCATCTCCTTATCCTTATCAAAAGTCTCGGTGATAATGTAGGTGTTGTTACCAACGTATTCAACAGTGTAGATGTACGCCCCTTTGGTGGTGTTGTTAGCAGTATCCTCAGCCTTTACAGCCACGACCTCAGCGGCTTCTTCCGATACCGATTCCAAAGTGACAGCCGTTTGTTTTCCTTCAGGGCCCTTGTCGTCCTTGTTCTCTTGTTTCTGAAAGTTATTTACGCTATTGTTAAAAGATGTCTACAGACTCAACTTCGGAGGAACTTTCCGTTTGATCATCCGCCATGAACTTTAAAAAAGCAGGAACTAAGAATCGCAACTTACAACTTCTATTTCTCCTTCTTCTTTAGGAATTTCCGGAAGGCCGGGTGCTGCGTCCATATCCTCCATGCTCATATTTCTTTATGTAATTGCAAAGAATTGCAATTTGTAACTGACTTGCAGCGGCGTATACAACAACAATAAAAGGACAACTGACAATTAGAGGAGAGGGACGAGTGATTGAAGGTGAGCCCAGAACAACGCAGTTTGGAGAGAGAGTGCGAGCGAGCGGAGAGAGAAAGAGCCTCGTGGCATTGGTGGCATTCGTTCGTCAGAATCAAAATGGCTGACAAGATGGCGGAGCACAACTGAAGTCAACTTATCTTGATGGCGGAGAGACACAGACCAAACAGATTTCTCTATGTCTGTCTACACGAGAGACTGGACGGCGTTTTGATCCTGGAATTGCCTGGAATTATACAAATACTGAGACTGGACGGGGTTCCTGGAATTATACAAATGCTGAAATGCTATATAGCTCCTATATAGCTAGTCTAGTATGCTTTTATTTTAGGTTCATGAAATCATGAAGATAGTAAGGAGATAGCGGAGGAGTAGAGTCAAAACATTCAAGTCAATAACTTTTTTATTATTACGTGAGGTTTGAAAGTTGAGTATAAGTACATTTCCTCCGTTAATGAACAAAGTACAGAGCTATTATAGAGTAATAAGCAATAACATCGAACGTGTGTGCCGTAACTTTAAGTTTTAAATCACTGGGACTGATGAATTAAAAAGGGAACTGTCAATAATAATAATTACTGCTACTTGACTTTGATAACGGGGAAATGCATGTGACTTGAAAAATCGAATTCTGGAGGCGTTTTAGATTCTTTGGTGTGCCCACTTGCGAGTAATTTAACTACTATGAAATTCGTTTTGGCTATTTTCAGAAGATCCCCGACCTAGAAATCAGAACGAATGAAACGAGTGAATTAAAATGTTTTTCCGATTTAAAAAGTTCATTACGTTGAGGCACACTAACCTCCTTTTCAGTGCCGGGGATAGCTTCTAAAAATTGTTTGGCTTGATGAAAACTACGTGCAGCTGCGACGTAGAGGTTGACAGAAGGTTGGACTGAAGTCATGTCAGCCAATTGCTTGTACTGAACATATGGGACGATTGCGGGGGTTTGGATGAAAGCGAAAGGAGCAAATCGGTGTCGGTACCGAACATTTTCTTTGTCGAATTCTATATTGGGAAAAGGAACTCTTTGGTCGTTTATAAGCCCCATCATTACCTGAAGTGTCGAAAACAAATATTTTAGAATACACTACAATTCATTTATTTAGAATAGTAATCAATTTTTAAAAAGGCAGGTCATTATTGGTACCTTAAAATATCCTCCAGCTAAATTTTGTTCGGCTTGAACCATCAATAATTCTTTGGTGTAAGCTTTAGACTTAGTCTTCTGCAACTTTTGTTTGTTTTTGGCCCCTTTCTTTCCTCTTGACGATTCTGCATTTACTGCTGCAGTTTCTCCTTCCAATATAAACGCATCCGCTCGTGCATAGGCCGATAACAACCACGCATACAGGAACTCATACAAGTACCAGTAAATATAACCGAATTCGTGAACCGAGTATAACTCTAATTCAAACCCTGATAAAATGTAACGTATCATTAGTTTGCATATATGGCTCAGTAGCCAAGTCCCGAAACAATTTCCATGAGGTCTAAGGTCCAACTGCATACACAGGCTACTTATATAGTTGTCAATTTTTTCAGTCTATTAAATCCAATTAAATAAGTTAGCAAGTTAGCGTCATAATAAAATATACAAGACCTTGAAAACTACTTACTTCATTTTGAATATTAGCAAAATCTTCCATCAAATGAGCCAGTCTGTCTCTCTGTCGTGCTCGATTATGGCCACAAGTAATGAGTAGATTTCCAAAAACTGTAACACACCTTTCAAAAAACATTTCTACGCATTCGGAGATCTAAAATAAAACCACCACTTATAAGTTATGTAATTTTATGCACAGAACAGGATAAAATTTTAAAATCAAGTTCGCTACCTCCTTATGGTGAGTAATAATAGATTTGTTCGTTAGCACAGGGGGAGAAATAAAAGTCTTCACGGATTCTCTCATCATTTCCATTAAATCATGGATACCAGGAAGAAGCCCAGGAAGTTGAAGAAGCGATCGGGATAAAACACAAGGTTGATTTTCACTGAATGAGTGAAAAAACTCTACAACACCATTAAAATTCTGGATTGATGTAACCCTTAAAACGCTTTTGATTCTTAAAAGCAGTCCATCCAAAAATACTAAAGAATCTTCCGTCGTTCTAATTTTTGTCGAGCGAGGAAAGGTCGGTGGTAAGAGTCGTTGGTTAACTAATAGTTCGAATCCGATCATAAAAGTTTCTGAAAATAAACAAAAAGAAAGTGAACCTAAACCAGAATTATCAAGAACAGTTTTTAAAACAGGTTGAAATTTAAGAAATATTAGCCTTTGCAAGACTTACGAGGGAGACTACCTTGTTATCAAATCTCGATGATGTTAGACGCTTCATCATTATATTTTTTAATTTTTTAAGATCAATACTGGTCTTTACACCAACGATGTAATTCGGAAAATTTAGAGGGATACGATGAAATGTTGCATATGCCGTCTTACAATATAGATACGATATTTGTGTATCTAGTATCATCTGGTACCTGAGAAAAATCGAAGAAAAAGACAACTTTGACCCCCACTGCCTCCTTTCAAACTCAATTTGCAAAAACGGTATGCAACATGACCCAATCGGGATTTGATAGTTTGGTAATCTTACTCGTTAGAGAGAAATCGGTCAGATACCAGCTCGTCTTTATTGCTCGGTTAACTGCAACTTGTGAGCTGATGCAATTAGTCAATTACCTGTATCATCAGTGCGTCTTTGTACTCCTAAGTTCTCTGATTTCTGCATTTCTTGCAAGTAACTTTGACTCAAACTAACTAACTTTGGGCATTCACTTAAATTGTCACGTTTCCACAAATGTAGCATAAGAGTATGAAACACACGCATAAACCTGAGCCTGCTTAGCCAAGCATTCATCTTGTCTAATTCACTAACACCGTCCATGTAATTAATCTTGCTAGAATTGTCTGCTTTGGATTGTCCTTTAACCAACTGCTTAATTTTCTTCTGCATTTCATCTTCACACTCTCGTAGCATACTTATGGTTTTAGAGTCCGTGAACATTGTAGCCAAATTATAGCCGTACACCGATGGCTGGAAGTCTTCTTCCTCAAAGACCCCAGCCCTGAAACGAATCACATTAAAATTTAGCAATACAATTGACCTGAAACTATAATTCTGTTTCTTGATTAATCGCCAATAACATACTTGCATATACACTCCTCTATAACATCGACTAGTTTCAACATTCCAACAGATACTGCCTTTAAATGTTTATCCACTATTATTGACGGTTTGTGAAGGTATAAATTGGTAAACACAGTTTGTGCAAGAGAGTGCCCGTCCAACCAAGTGACTAGACAGCTGACTGTTGTGTCGTAAATGCCTATTAGTTCATCAAACGTTAACCCTTCGAGCTGTAGTTTCCCTTCCTACAAAATCAGATTTTGTTAGTAAAACAAACGCAAATTGAATCTACGCAACTGAATCATATTAGAAAGATCAGACTTACTTGCAAAGCTTGATCAAAATTCAGAATCTCTCTCTTCCCTTTGTTACAAATCATACCCGCATCCATCTTCGGGTCCATCATCTCTATCGCTGACATGGCTTCAAACAGGCCAAAATTAGGATCATGTAAAAGTTCTCCCAGCTCCAGACCTGCAAATTACAGATCATCAGCGTTAATTGCTCCTTCATTTACGTCGGTTAAATAAATTAGCTCATCTCATATTTCGTACATTTCACAGCGTGAAAGAACTCTTGAGTGATATCAACCTTGTCACAATTATCCCCAAACGGTCTCTGAAGATAATTCTTCGAGGTATTAACACACGTTTTGGTAGCCCCAAAGGAAGAAGGCGACGAGAGCGGAGGAAGAAACTGTTCGTCCTCTGTCCCCCGAGTTACGGAGTCTCCTCCGTCACCATCACGGATTCCTTCTTCGTTAATTGACGGATGAACGAAGGGCATCGTGTCTCCCTCAAAATGGTGGTGATTATGATTTGTTAAAGATACTTTTGGCAACTTCACTTTAATAGACTCCAGCTCTGGAGAGGAGACTGCTGACGACAAAGAATCATTTGGAGGAGATGGTAACTCTTCTTGTGCTGGTAGTTGTACGGTCGACGTTTTACTTGAGAGGAGGAGGCAACCCTCTTCTTCGACCTGTGTTGAGCCCACCTCCATTCCTCTTGGGAATTTCCTTCTGACACTATCACTATCACGAGTCTTATCACAAAGACAAACGAACCATTAAGTCGACTGAATTCGATATTGAATGGGGTCGAATTCGACACGGAGTGACTGAAGTCGACAGTCTTATTTCAGTCTTCGCGAAGTTAGAAAAGAACAAGTTGGCAATTCAAAGGAAAATGAATATCCCCGCGGACTCCGGGGCATTCAGAAATTATCCGACTGTCTCTTTGGCCCACTCACGCCCTTGCAAGAATGCACTATGGCTGGACGACCTACAAA
>Ga0194135_10001138_pt1 | contig 15625 bp, 32 predicted proteins | sample LitLau_LLRF_2013_FD_134024 | JGI IMG/M metagenome (GOLD analysis project Ga0194135, IMG submission 134024) | Freshwater sediment microbial communities in response to fracking from North America - Little Laurel Run_MetaG_LLRF_2013 (version 2) | ecosystem: Environmental > Aquatic > Freshwater >...
GATCCGCACACCATCAAGGCCGCCGTCGTGACCGGAGCAGAACTCCAACTCCTCAGTCCGGATCAGCTCAGGAACGTGTTGACGAACCACGTTGAGATCGTTTTTGCGAGGACTTCCCCAGAACAAAAGTACATCATTGTGGAAGCCTTTCAGAACTTGGGGCATATCGTCGCTTCCACTGGTGACGGGGTCAATGACTCCCCGGCACTCAAGAAGGCCGACATCGGAGTGGCAATGGGGATAAGCGGGACGGAAGTCTCCAAGGAAACGGCGGACATGGTTCTCATGGACGACAATTTCACGTCCATTGTGGCCGGGGTGGAGCAGGGCAGACTCATTTTTGACAATTTGAAGAAATTGATTTGTTACAATCTGGCCGACAACATTGCTGAGATGTACTCAGTCTGGGTATTCATCATTGTCGGCTGTCCGCTTCCAATGGGCACGATTGCCATGTTGCTCAGCGTCTGCTGCACGGATGTCTACCCGGCCATCTCCATCACGCATGAAAAGGCAGAGGACGACATTATGAAGCTGAAGCCGAGAAATGCAAAGAAAGATAAACTCGTCACCCCGCAGTAAGAGTCTTGACGCAACTATAATCAAAACCCTCCTTTGCATTCCATCGAATTCTCACCGATTTCCATTGTTTTCCGACGTCCCTTTCAGATTGCTATCCTACACCTATGGACAGACGTCGGTATTCGAATTGGCCTCGGGATTCTTTGCCTACTATGTGACAATGGGCTTCCATGGATTCAAGCCTGACCGCCTCTACAACTTGAACGGGGAGTGGACGAATCAGGCCATAAACGATCTCGAAGATTCTTACGGACAGGAATGGTCTTACAACAGCCGGAATGAACTCGGGTTTACCGCACAGACGGCATTTTTCGCTTCCATTGTCCTAACTCAAATTTCCAACGTCATTATTTGCAAGACCCGACGGCTCAGTCTTTTCCAACAAGGAATGAGGTCACTACATTTTCGTTTTGTCCCTTCTACATAATTTTGTAAAACACCTCAAAGTGTAAATTTAATTATTCAGGAACTGGACCATGAACTTTGCCATTTGTGTTGAGTTGTGCCTAATGTGTTTTCTTATATACACGCCCTACGTCAATTCGGCGGTTAATTTACGACCGCTAAGGTAATTCCCGGTTGAACCGATTCGAAATCTTTTTTTTTTTAATTACACAACTAATTTCTAATATGAAACTTTTAATTGATTAGATTGGAGTCCTTTATTCCTCCAATACCATTTATGCTCGCGATGATAATCTACGATGAAATGAGGGGATTCTGTGTTCGACACACAAAGAAAGGATCATTTGTACACGATGAGTTTTATACTTAACGGAAAGAGCCATGTCCATGTAAAAGGAAATTATTAATTAAACTAGTGAGTTTGTTTGGTCTGAAAGTCTGACCTCTTCTTACCCCGGACACTTTCTTGGCTTAAATCCATGAAGTGGGGCATCCTTGATTAGATTAAAAAGCCCACTGGGAAGACAAGTCGCATTTTCCTAAAACTTGCCGACAATCTCTCCAGTAAATAAACAGACGAGGCCGAACTCTAATCCTGAGAATGCGGTCAATAAGACAATAATTAGTAACCGAGAAATTAGCCCCACCCGGCGTGGTTTCATTGTCTCGACAGCGGTTCGTAGAAAATGCAAATCAGGTTTTGCCGTAAGGCGAGAGAGACTCGATATCCTGCGGTTGGACTCAATTAATTCATTTCCTCATCTATTCTGGGTCAACGAAAAATGATAACTGGGAGAATAGTAATAGGGAGTAAGGATTAAGAGTATTTTAGTCGTCGCAGTTGTCCAGTTCACCTTGGACTGGACGCAGGTAACGTAAACTCAACGTCTCTGCGGGAAAGATTGTTCTAAAGTTTTAAATTCTTTGAATTTGGAGAAACCTTGCCGCCAAAATGGGCATACTGGAAACCATTGTCGCTCCCATTATTGGCGGAGTCATGGAGAAATTCTTTACAAACTTTGATTCCAGTAAACTTGACATTGGCATGGGTTAGTACATCTTTAAGGATTCGATATGACATTACACAGACAAACACAACGCCCATTACATTTGAATTTGGCGCCATCTTGTAGGAAGTGTGGAGCTCACTGAGATGCTGGTCAATCCTGCTGTCTTCGACAACGTTGGAGTCCCACTCAAACTTGTCTTTGGGAAAGTTGGTACGACCTTTAAAAAGAAGAACGGCGACATTATTAATATGTTGTATATATAAAAAATGAAATTACAAGTTTGAAATGTAGGAAGAATATACATCGAGTTTGGCATCTCCACGAACATAACTGGCGCCCTCTTTGGGGGTGGAAGCGCAGTGGAAGTCAAGGATGTGGTGGTGGAACTAAAAGATGCCTACATTCTCCTCGCTCCGGCCAGTTCCGTTCGTTACTCGGAGAACAAGGAGGATGAGAAGAAGAAGAAGCAGAAAGCACTGGAGGATGCGCTTGCCCAGGATCCGGATCTAAATGGTCTCCTCGGCACATTTGGTTAAGATGTGGTCTATAGATCTCTCACGGCACGCATTCTTTTTTAATGTACATAGTTGTCCCGCCTCCGGGTGACGCCAATGCGGCCATGATAATGGGCATCATCAACAACATTAAGGTGATTGTGGAAAACATTCACATTCGCTACGAGGATGAGACAACGAATTCGGGCTCTCCCTTTTCCTTTGGACTTACCCTCAACAGGCTCCAGGCCGTGAGCACTGATGGAAAATGGAAACCAATGCCCACCGACACGAAAGCAGAAACGTTTTACAAGGTATGCTACGGATTCATGTAATTCCAAAATCAATTCATGTATGAACGCCCTCCCAATATGAATGCTTGGACAGCTGGTGAGTTTGGAAGACTTTGGGATTTATTGGAACACGAAATCTGAGCTCCTCCGACCAACGGTTCTCAGCCCAGCAGCTCAAGCTGCATCTATTTCCAAAATGCAGCAGCTCATTGGCGGTGACAACCACGAACTGCGATACGGTAAGTGGGCTAATTTAATTATGCGACTCAATTCCGGAGTTCTTAAGCGTTCTTCTTGTTTGGATAGTCATTGGTCAACTTAATGGTGATGCAAAGGCGATCGTGACAATGAAACCGCATAAACTGGAGACAAAGTTTTCTAAGCCTCTGGCTGACGTGGTCCTCTCCATGGAAAAGGTTGATATCGGTAAGCAGTTGTCGTCGGCTACCCAGACTATAAGTAGGATGGCACTGTTCACTATGCTGTGAAACGTACGTCAGTCACGTTTTTTTTGCCAATCTTAGACTTGACAAATGAGCAATTTCATGATGTTCTGTTGTTAATGGAGTCATTGGAAGACAGAGCAAGGCAGCAACCATACCTTGCCTTCAGACCGTTCGGGCTGCCCCACCAAGGATATCCCAAACAATGGTAAATTCGTTTCTGCGCACGCCCGAAATAAGAATCCGCGGGTAATTCAATTTCCTTTGTCCAGGTGGAAATACGCCTACACTTGCGCCAGAGTTGGTGTTAAACAGCGGAACCGCCTCTACGATGCTGACTACCTCGTCCAGCAACGACGTCTTTGCAGCCAATATGAGCTGGTGCACAGATGCATCAAATGTTTCCGCCCCTCACTCAAGTCCTAAATTCTTTTCTTTGTTAAAAAAAATCTCTTTAGGCCTATGCTGATTACCGCCAAAAGCTGACCCTGAAAACTGCAACTGATGCCGAGAAAAAGAAGTACATGGATTTAGAGGACCAAATTGGGAACCAGGATATTCTGATTATCCGAAAAAGGGTTGCCCTCAAGGATAAGAGTGTGGTAGCCAATCAGGAGACAGTATCAGGCTGGACGAGTTATTACAAAGTGGCCCTGGAGCCAACGAAATTAAAGAAAGTTCTCGAAGAGAGCCTGACTTCGGATGAAATGAGGGAGTTGCAGCAATACATTGATTTTGCACCGGAAGATGCCGATGCTAGAAACTTCCCAGCCGGCTACACACAAATGAAGTTTGGATTTGAACTTCCGAAATTCACTGCCACTGTTCGTCAAGTCCAGGTCACTGGGCGGGAGATTGATGTCTTCCAATTCTGGACCAAGGACATTTCCACCAGGTTTGTGGAAATCTCTCTCCCATCAACCATAAAATATTTTGGGTGTGGAGATGGGGTCATTTGGATGATTAATTTAGGGCTGAGATGTATCCGGCAGAGAAAGGAATGTGGGCGGAGGTGGTGTTGGGTCACATGGGCGTGACAGGAGTGTCCTCTGGTGGGCAGATCCCCTCATTTGCAAAATCCCTCACGTCAGGGGACGAACGTTTTGTGGTCCTGTCCTATGCGAAGAATCCAAGAGAAAAGAGTCCCGGAAAGTACATTGACATCAAGTGTGAGCGGACTGAAGTTATTTATGATTCGCCGACTATCCAGAAGCTCATTGATTGCTTCACTTGGCCGTCCGGAGTTGAACTGCAAAAGTAGGTCAAGATGAAAATAAAATTAAGCGTAAACTAAAACAACATTTGTGCATTGAAGGACGACGGCGGCAGTTGGGGATGCGATGGAGAATGCAAAGAACATGTCTGTCAGTGGGCTAAAGGAAATGATTGAGAACACGGAGGAAATGTTCGTGGACATCACCTGCAAGGCACCTTACATCCTCCTCCCATCTCGGGGGAACATGCAAACGTAGCTTTGATTTTTCATTATTCGGCCAACCAAGATTCAAAAACTTCCTCCCGCCATCCCTATATCCTTCTAATCCGATGCTTACATGCATTTTGTTTTACAGAGCGGACACGATACTTGTTATTAACGCAGGGCAACTAACCTTGAAAACGATACCCAGGGAGCGTTCCATAACGGATGGGAGGAGTATACAGGACGTGGGCATGGGCAGCGCACTGGGGGATGTCAGCATGGAAATCCAAAAATTGACTTACAACCAATACGTGGCCACGTACACGGATGTGGAATGCTACGTGGCTCTCAGAGGAGAGGATATAATGGCTGCCATCAACCACACGTTCCCGCCGTCGGATCCCGGGGTTTATTACACGGATAGACCTGCGCAGATCTTCAAAGCGGAGGAAACCATCATTAGTGTCAACCAGTGCATCATCAAGGATGACACGCGGTTCCCTAAATTGAAAATCGGCGTCTCAGTCCCTCTGCTGGACTTTCAACTTACGGATAACCGAGCACTGAAGTTGGTGAGGCTCTTGGCCACTATTCCGCTCCCACTCATGAAACCGGCACCATCTGCTTTTCTGGAGGTAAGACCAAACGCGCCTGCGCCGGCCTGCCCCCTGCCCCCACTTTGTTAATTTGAATTTTGCATCAATAGGGCGTGGAGGATCCAAACTTCCATTACGAGACGGAGGCGGACAAGTTGGTGAAGGAGCAAGTACTGACCAATGAACCGAAACCAGGGGAAGACTTGGGAGCGGACGTGCTTACGCAAGACCCGGAAACGGCGCCACAGTTCACGGCGCTCATGCTCGAAATTCATATCAAGCGTAAGTTGGGGTTACTCTCCGTCTGCGCATGCAGAGACAAAGGAAACAAGCTCCTAAAGTATGGGAATTATAAATTCTGACAGTCGTAAAACTTATGCTGCTGAGGCTCAACGAGAAGGAAAAGTCGGCGACACCACTTTTGGACCTGAATTTATGGAATGCAGAAGTAACAGGAAGGTTTAGAACTTATGGAATGTCGGCAGACATCAGCTTCGGTTCGAACTAACCCACCTTTTGTTCCTCGAATAAACACGCGAGCGTACAATGTTCTGGGGTTCGCACTTTTTAGGAAGAGCTACCGCCGCCTATTTGGATGCAAAAGTCTTGGGCCAGACACCAGGGACTCCAGTTTTCTTACTCTACACTCCAGAGAGGATGGATCGACCACTTTTAAAATTTCACCTCTTCTCGGTAAGGCAGTAAAAGTTTGGTCAACTTGCTCAATTCTAAAACGGATTGATTTAATTGTACTCAAACTAACTTTATTTAGATCTCTGACGCCTGCCCCCGTGCCAAAAGTGGTGGACAAGTTCGTCAGAAGGCAACAATAAAAACGCAATGCGTTGACATCATTCTCCTTCAGGAGTCACTGGAGGGCCTCCTTCTCCTGGTGGATCGAATTTTGGACGAGTTTGCAAACTCGGAATTGCTAAAACCGAAACCCAAACAAAACGCCGCACCCAAGAAGAAGGACGATAGTAATTAAAATTAAAATGTCAGAAACATGTCAGGCTCAATTAAATCCTTCCTGTTTTCAGCTGTTGCAAAGATGAAGGCACTCGGACTCAAAAAGAAACAAAACGAGGATGATATTTTGCTCAAAGCAACGGCACTTTTGAATGATTTCAAGGTCAGCCTGGTCTCAGAAAAACGTAACATTGCCACTTTTTGGGTTGGATCAATCATTGCCGAATATGAGGACAAACTTCTCAAGTCGAGAATCTTTGCACAAGTCAGTGACGTTGAGATGACAAACCTGGATACCCCGTCGTTGTATACGCGGGTAAGCGACGGTTCACATTTACTTCAAAACAACCCTGCGACTTCTGTAAATTATTTTTTCTCTCCTCAAAAACATCATTTTATAAGGTGATGAAGTCGGATCCGGAAGTGCCGCTTGTAGTAGGGACAGTTTACCTCCACAAAGAAACGTTCAGTGCGCAGGATCCCGACATTGAAGTTTTGTTTAAACTAACATGTCCTCCGGTCATCCTCATTGGTGAATATGCGGGCAACATTGTCGTAAGTTCTGATTGAAGAGGAAATACTTTCCTATTCAAATGTGCCTGCGCCTGCGCTGCGCTAAAATTTTTTTCTATATAAATTCAGGACTTTTTCGCCCATCTCCAACTTGCACGGGATGCTTTTAATGATGCTGCCACCGCAACTACTGCTGTGGCTATCTCTGCCGTAAGGGATGCTTATAAAACGGAGAAGAAAATCCTCCTCGACGTCAAACTTGACTCCCCACAACTGATCTTCGTCAAAAGTTCCCTGAGTCCGGAGGCTCTTGTGCTTGACCTTGGAAACCTCATTGTCAAGAACAAGCTGGAGGGTGTCCCAACTTCAACGAGCAGGACGGCAGTACTCGACGGGATGGACGTCATGCTGGAAGGACTCTGCGTCTCGAGGTGCGCCAAAGTGCTCCTACTCTGTAGAAGGTTATATTCCATTGCGCATGATTTTATGGAATTTATTTATTCTGGACAGGGTTATAATGGACAGTGAGACTCAGAACATCAAGGCCAGCGTCCACTTGCTTCAGCCAGTCGTCCTTAAATTGAACATCCGACGAAGTCTGTCCCCTTGGTATAAAAAACTCCCCGCTATAGACGTCTCTGGAGAACTGGAAACTACGGACGTACTGCAAGCATTTCCACCAAGCTCAGGCAATGTTTTCCAGTCTGACTTTACTACATCATTTTAACCATTGTTAGGTGAAACTGAGCAATTTGGACGTGGAAGTAGCCGCAACTTGCATTCTCAACTACCTACACCGAGTCCAAAAGTCCCTCAAGGCGGTGATGTCGAAGCCGACGCCGGAACCTTCAGCCGAGGGCACGACGAGTGCGGGAGGCTCTTCGAAGCCTATGCTAGGAGGAGAAGGAGTCGGGTTGCCACAAGAGGTCGAAGCTTACAAGTTGGGAGCCAAGTTCACGATCGTCCAGATTGGGCTCCATTTTTATCAACAAGTCACTCTGCTCGTGAGCGCGAAATCTGTCAAATCTAATAAAACTTGCACGTTGTGAGCTGCAACGAATCAATGTAATCTCTTTTCACAGGATGGCATGAGTGGGATTGTCCAGCGGGATCCGGTTGGATGCCTGGCAGAGTTTTATCTTCAGACGATGGACTTGGGCTATAAAGTGTGGGAGAACAAGGACATGGCTGTGAATCTGGTAATTTCCAGCAATTGTATACGGTTTTCCGGCAGAGTGTTCGTATGTCGTGAATTGTTTAGTCGCTGGATGAAATCCTGCTCCGTGACTCACGACCAACCGCCGGAGACATCAAGGACTTTATTGTCAAGAAAGAGGACGCGAATATGCCGAATGCCCCATTCCTTCAGTTTACCCTATCCACCCAAAATATACCCCGGCAGAGCACGACGTACATTGGTAAGAGGAGCGACGGCAAAACTATTCCTCCTTTACAAGCGTTTGGAATAACAAATTTCATTTGTAAACAGTGAACGCCACCGCTCAGGGGCTCTCCTTGATCCTCTCCTTGGAGTTTATGAAATTACTGCTTGACTTTGGGCTCTCCGCAACCAAATCAATTCCAAAAGGAGACGACGAGCAGAAAGTGGAAGGTAAAGCTGCGCGTTATGCCTCCTGACCCTGCGCCAAGTCAGTCAGCTACAAAACGGAATTGTACTCTAACCTGTTCCTTGCTAGATGGCTCTGCGGTGAAACTGGACAAGAAAACCCCTAAACTGTTCGGGGCTGAGGGAGAAGAGGCTGAGAAAGGACTCGAGACAAAGGACGAAGGGATCAGTCTGCCGTTAATCAAAGGGAAAGTTGACCTGCGCCGAGCCGAGATTCTTATTCTTGAAAATATCCGCTCGAATGAAACAAATGCGCTGATTGGATATGTGAGTTTCCTTTTGGTATTATCTTGGACACACTAAAATACGCCATGAATTTCCAGGGAAATAGCTCATTTTGGATGGACTCTGAAAACGGGAAAGGTAGCTGGGGGGAGGGAAGTTGGAGCTTTGGACTCATTACTGCCAAGTACAATCCCGGCAAAGCAAACGAAGATGTCTGTGATGTGAGTTTTTTTTTTCAATCGCTCATATTCCAGGAGTATACTCAATCGTGTCGTCTCCGGTTGTAAAAGGTTCTTAAACCGGTGGAAATGAAAGTGAAAGCCCAACTGTCCCCCCAAGCGGGAACTGATGTCCTGATTGAGTTCACGGAGGTTTACCTCCAAGTAAACGCCGGTGAGTGTCTGCACATTCTACTAATATGTTGGGGATCACGCGGAGACGGAAAAGTCAAATTCTAACAAGAATCCAATGATTCCGTCCAGGTACTCTTCTCCTTCTGGCAAAGATTGGGAACTCACTCCAGGCGGTCGTTTCGGCTGCCCAACGAAATGAGGCCGCTTCTGAGATTGGTCGTAAGGACTACGTGGACGTCTGGGGTCCGAGAGGGAACGCCGAACAGGAGTACTGGTTCCTGGATGCTGCCGCACTAACAACTACTCTAAATCGACACAAGGGCATAGGACCGGCCGATCCCCTGACAATACTTGTGACTCAAGCGAAAAACCTGCCAGAAAAACTCCAAGTTCGGTTGCCCCGAGTTGTGATGATACTCGAGGCGGGTGTGTCCACAAAGCCAACCCCCATGATACTTTTGGACGGTTATGCCTTCATCAACGTCCAGGATTGGTCGGGCAACGTAAGTTTTTACATTTTTACTTATTTTACCGAATCAGGATGGAATTCTTGATGCGTTTGGTATTTTCCGGTAAAAAGCTCGGAATTTCAACGGCAGTTGGAGGTTGCATTTACTACAACAACATAACCAAGGGGACTTGGGAGTACTTGGTAGAGCCCAATGAAGACGCCCGCGGAGAATGGACACCGTGGGAATTCCAGTGCAATGTAGGGAAGAAAAGTATAATGTTTAATTTTCTGAAAGAAACCCTCAAAACAATCAAACGCTTTCATCAATTCCTTTAGATTGTAAAGAAACCTCCGGTGGGAGGAAAAACTGCATTTTCAGCCACGGTGACCTCAGATGTAAGTATTTGATTAAAAAAAACCCAGAAAGTTCGGTTCAAATTTTGTTTCCTTTCGTTGGTGGGTCTTTTGAAACTAAAAAAAATGTTATTCGTAGGACCTTGTCGAGATAACCGTTTCCAAAAGCTCCATTGACCTACTGAAAGCGCTAGGAGAGAACTTTGGCAACTCGATTCGGTTTGGGATTTCTGAGGCGGACGTCAATACGCCTCCGTACGTCTTTCATAATGATGTGGGGAGTGATGTCTGGATCCGGTTGAGCGTAGGGCAGACCGGGTTAACGTACACTCAAGGGACACGAGTGGAGGCGTCCGGTGTCCTTGTACGTCAGGGAGAAATCCTGGAATTAGGGATGGAACTCCAGGACATCAAAACCAGCGCAGCCGACCAAAAAGAGAGAATGTTCAACATACTGGTAATGCGCATTCATTTAACTCATCCCTCCCAACAGGAGATTCCCAGTTCTTTTTGCGTATTGATTCTCTGCAGATTCCGGAGTTTATGAATTTCCGTGAAACGATTTCGGTTCGATACAACGGAACGCGCTATTTCCAACTGAAAGACAAGCAAGGGAACTCGTTTGCCATGTTGGTGGAGATCAAGGCTCAAAAGAATTTCTCTACCCTGATTGTGGCCCGCAGTGTAGTTCAGGTGAGGATTTGAGGAATTCTCAAATCGGGCCCTGGGAAGGACTCACAAAAACGTATTTTCCTTCCAGATAACAAGTGAGCTCTCCTTGCCAGTGGATGTGACCGGAGTGGTAGGGAGGACGGAGGTGGCAATCGGCCGTCTCGAACCCTACAAAGCCATGAACTTCCCCCTAGTGGTTCTACGTAGTGGCGTTGCCAATATCGGACTGGAGTTTACGGCGGCAGGGTCAGTCTTGGCTGCTCACTACTCGGAAGCATTCCTGAAAACTCGTCAGTAATTAACTGTTTTCCCGTTAGGTATAACAAAACCAACAAGTCACAAGCCTTCGCTGCGCTTGCCAAGCTAACTGACAAGACACGGGACTTTGTCGTGGCCAAATCCCTGACTCCGGGAGACTCGGATGGGAAAATTCGGGTAACCTCAGCATCTTTGGAAGGGGTCATGAAACTATGGGAACGTTTTGAAAAAAAAGCGTGATGATCCACATGGTTTAGATAATCGGGAGTGCCGAGAGTGCCTCAATTGACGGCTCGACGGGTCCATCAAAGGGAAGGATTTACAAGCTCCTTCTCAAACCGCCGCTCGTGGTTAACAACTTCTTACCAATCCCACTCCTGGTATCCACGGATGGGAGATTCTTTATATCCATTGATCCCGGAACTCCCATGGATATCCTTACAGCCAACACGGAAGTGTCGAGCAGTTACTTGGTCCTAATGGTAGAAGTTTAAAACGTACCAATTCCGCTTGCTCTCCGGGCGCCAGCATGACTAAAACGTTTGTTTCGCTCCAGCTTCAAGGATTCCAGGGGACCACGTGGACGGCGAGCGTGCGGTTGAAAGTGAAAACGCAAACAGACTCACTACTCTTCCGAGCCTCGGACACCATTACGGTCGGAGAGATCAACTCAATCGAATTCAAGTCCGAGACTGGGCGGAGGCTCTACTTCCGCTTTCTCCCGACCGTCTACGAAGGGAAACTCGAGGAACTCAGCGTCTTCAGCCCATATTGGATGGTCAACCGGACTGAATTGTCGCTCTGCTACCAGGTGACTCCTTATTGGTTCTTCTACCTATTCCGCCCATGCTCTCTTAGCTTACGAATCCGTAATTGGGTTCGTGCGAGGGTAATTTCATCTTATTTGGTTCTGGCATTAACGGAATTCCTTTCACTTTGGGTACTTTCTTTGCCGGAAATGGCACACTAATCTAAAGTTCTTCTAGTTTTGGTTCTGTATGTAAATCAAGGGTGCGAGCTCGAGCGGTACAACCTCGCGTATCAACCATGACGCTACGGATCAAGGACCAATCATGATGGCGTTTGATGTTGATGGACTAGAGAAAGCACGGTTTTTCATTGCGGACAGCGACTGGTCCCCACCGCTGAATCTCGACACTCCCATGACAGTTGACATTGACTGCAAGGGGAAAGAAATGGATTATGAGGTTAGCCGCGGAATTCCGTGCATAGAATCCAACAAATAGAAACGCGTGACTTCTCTTTCTCACCCAGGTCATCGTTTCTGTTGAACTTTCTGCATCGAATCTGACCAAGACGGTCTCATTCTTGCCCAAATACCGAATCACCAACACCTGCTCCTTCGATGTCCTGGTTTCACAAAATGGGAAATTTGGGACGGAGCTCACTGCTCCTGCCAAAACCACGATTCCATTTTGGCCGAAACGCCGAGTTGGGGAGCCGCTGGATTTGTTGCTCAGGATCAACGGGACGGAAGATTACACGTCCACATTTCGGTTCGATGGCGTTCATATTTCCCTCCTCAAACTCAACAACAAGGTGAGGATGAGTAGCTTTTCGGATCGGAATTAAAATTCCAGCCCAGCTAGGTCAATTTTACTAAATGTCGGATAATTTTTTGTAGTATGGAGGCTTAGGCGTCAATGTGAACGTCCTGGCGACAAAGGGAACCTTGACAATTTCCGAGTTCGACCTGGCCGAGGTCCCCGTACTAATTGTAAATGACACGAATGACCTGGACATCGATTTCCAGCAGGCGGGCGTTGGTATTGGAAGGTAGGTGGTGACATTTAGGTGAGGCGCTGTATGAATCCTTATTATTATAAAGGTGTGATTCTGAATGGAACAGATTGATTCCTGCTCGGCAGAGTCTCGTGTATTCCTGGGATGATTTGAGTAAAGGGCAGCAAATTGAATGGAAGATCCCATCCCTGGCCGGGGCTGTTGGATTTCCGAAGCAGTTTGAAATGGTCTGGAAAGATTTCGCATCCTTACATAGATAAAACGGGCTCTCGAATTGTTCCTTCTGTTCATACTTGTTAGAATACTGCTACGTCTGGAGAATTCACAGCACCGGACAAAGAGGATGAGGAAAAGACCAAGATTTACAGTTGGGCTGCATTTGTCAGTGGACTTCGGACCATTTTCGTCTTAACAGAGAGCAATGGACTCCTGCCACTTGTTGAGGGTGTGTTGGTCAATTTCCCATAGAAATCTACCAATTGAGACAGAAATTAATGCCTGAATGTTAATAGAGTACCTGGAGATGGGGAAATCCAATACGACAGAGGCAGACGTCAAGAGCCCTCTGACCTTGGAAGCAAACTTGCAGTTGGAAGGGATTGGGCTTTCCCTGATCGATGACCAGGCATGCAAGGACATTCTCTACCTCCGCCTTCTATCCACGCCCCCATTGTGGGAAGGAACATCACTGGGCGGGACAAGGTACAAGACGCTCCCACAGAATCAAATTCTGGCCCTGGAGAAGGGCTACGTCAACTACGTCACCGGAAAGTGTACGGATCGCCCAGTGAAGCTCGAAGGAGGCATAATGGTAAACTCACCTGGTCCTTGCGCATGCCCAGGTTCGGGACCACTGTCTCTGATTCCTCTGGATTTGATATGATCTGTAGATTGACTATGCAAACTACAGGATGTCTGCCCCAAAGTCTCAACAGTTGAAACGTCATGCCTATAAGCCCGGCCTTTCTGTACGAGTCCGACTCTACGAATATTCCAAGGAGCTTACTCTCTCGGTCGCCCAATTACAAATTGACAACCAATTACAAGACACGGAATTTCCCAACTTGCTCCGAATTGCTCCGATCCCGAAATCAGTCCGCACCCAATCAGGCAAGGCTCCGAGACTCCGGGACTGAAAGTTACTAATTTGTTTCAAGTTTTAATGTAGTTATAATGATGGTTTTGTTTTGTGACAGAAATCCCCCTACCCCTCCTCCTTGTCAATTATAAGGACTGGGCACAGGGAACCGGAACAGCGACAGTTCAAGCCAAAATCATCTTGCAGGAATTCATGGTCGCAGTGGACACGACCTTGATCAAGAATGCCTCAGCCATTTTCATTCCCGAAAGCGCTGGGAAAGTCTCACCGCAAACTGTAAATTCTCCGCGTAATTCTGCTTATCCTTGTTATTGTGTGGGCTCAACAATTTCATTTTTCCTTTCAGAAAGGGCATTATGACTACGATTACAAGAGAGCAAGTTTGGCGGATTTGGAATACTACAGGTTGGAAGGTGAGAAGATTTCATCAGAGTCAGCAGTGGCCATTTACGACTTGCTCCGAGCGTATAAACTCAAGGTCCTCTATCGCATAATTTCACTTGTAATTCCCGCCAGTGCAGAAACATTGAATGAGTTTTAAATTTGTAAGGTCCGAGTGACGGCTACGATGTGCAAGGATCCAGACGGCGGTTATTTCCAAAATCTGCTCCTCGGCCTGGGCTCAGGGGTGATCAGCGTCTCGGATGTGCCGATTGAGTAATGTGGTCGAGAGTTTTTCATTATTTGTAATAATAATCGAACAATGCCGATTTTCTCTGTGTGATCTGATCAGGATTGACGGTTTGGAAATTTTCCAAAAGCGATGGACGCAGGAACAGTTGATGGATGCAGTGATTCAGCATTACAAATCCGGAGCACTGAGCAATGTGTACAAATTCATTCTGGGAATTGACTTGCTTGGCAATCCTTCAAAACTCATCGGTGGATTCGGGAGTGGGCTCTCCAAATTAGTCACTGAACCGTTCCAGGTTGGGTGATTCTGAATTTTTCAATTGGAAACAACCCGATATGCCAACTAAACGGTTTTGGACTTAGGGGGCAATGGAAGGGGACCTTATTGAAGGGATCTCAAATGGAGCTGTGGGTGCTCTGCAAGGAACAGTCGGTGGGGTGACGGATGCTCTTGGGACTTTGACGAAACAAGTTGGGAAGTTGACGAGTGGCCTGGGTGTGCCAGGCCTGGAGAATGTGTTCAATTTCTTGTCAGGCTCACTGCTAAGTGTCGGAGCCGCCGTCGGAGACAAGAAGGAACAGAACATTAGCCTTCGTCCTCGTCGGATCCTAAACCCAAATCAAGCATTGAGGCCATACTCGCTCTTCAACACCATTGGTGAAACGGTTTACCAGGTCAGAGGCTCATGAATAATATATACACGTGTATTTTTATCGGACTCCGCCGTACATTTTTCACACAACAGAAAGTTTGGAACGACTACTCGAGTCCTGGGGACCACATCATACACTTCACAAACGCCGACCCGCAAGGAAACCTGGAAATCCTCCTCCTGACGCAGTACATTGTCTACTGCGCCGTCGCATCCCCCAAATTGGAAATCGTCAATGTAAGGCGGAGCAATCCTTTCAATTCCCAATTAGTTTAATGAAGCTAACTTATCTTATTTTTCAGAGGAAATGGAGCTACCAATGGAGCGAGTTAGATAAAGTGGAGAAAGCACCAAACAACGGAATAAAATTCAAGGAACCCGCACGTGGGCTAGGAGCATTTAGTTTAGGATTGGGAATACTTCCGGTTAATGAAAATATCGCCCACATGACAACTGCAGAGACAGCAACCGTAAGATTTTCTTCAAAATGTGCTACTCTCACTTAACCACCGCCGTTGTCAATGCTAAAATTTTGACACCTTCAGGAGGCCTTTCGTGCATGTACGCAAGCCTGGAGGAATGCCAAGAGGAAGTAATGCGTTGAAGAAGGTGGATTCAATTTACGATTTAAATGGAATTAATCGCACTTCATTTCTCTTGCACTCTTGCACCAAACCTTAAATGCATTTTTTATAAAACACTGCTCACAGTGGTCACGGACCACGGACACGGACACCATATGCATCACAGACAGTCGCACAACAACGGGTTCTGGGTCTGGGCCTCGCACTTGGGAAATATGGATTAACCA
>Ga0194135_10001139_pt1 | contig 15617 bp, 10 predicted proteins | sample LitLau_LLRF_2013_FD_134024 | JGI IMG/M metagenome (GOLD analysis project Ga0194135, IMG submission 134024) | Freshwater sediment microbial communities in response to fracking from North America - Little Laurel Run_MetaG_LLRF_2013 (version 2) | ecosystem: Environmental > Aquatic > Freshwater >...
ACACACTGGATTAAGTAGGCTAAGCTGAGAGAGTTTCCGCTTGCAAAAGACTCTCTCTCTCTGAGCCACTACTCTCAGGTGAGCTTTTCGAATTCGCGTGAAAAGTAAATTAGACTTTGATTGGATCTGAGATTCTACTTCAGATTATGTCACTATTTCTAAGAGTCAGAAATACTATTACAACAAATGCTTTCACTCAACTGACACTTTTGTTCTCACCTTTACGAGAGTAATTAGAAAATTAGCCCTTAGCAAATATTTAATATCAATTTTAAAGACGTGTTACTTGGCACGACAAGTGTAATTTCACACCGGATTTTAGAGAGTCAGCTTTACTTGGCTTTTGAAGCTGGTTGCAATTAGTTAATTGATGTTGGAAGGTGAGCAGTGCCTTCGTAAAAGCAGGTAAAAGGGTCTTTGCGGGTAGTCATTATATCCACACGCGTTGATTATCTCCTTCTATGAGTTGGGGTTAATTTATTTGACGTGGATCGAGACTAACACACACACACGAAGGCAGAAGAGGCAGGTAGGCAAGTTGGTGAAAGCACCATAGGTAATAGACAGTGGCACAACCCATCCATCAAGATCTCTCTTCAAGATACTCATGTCACATTACATGCAACCAGAGACGGACAATCAAGAGTCTCTCCCTCCCTATCCCTATATATATATATATAAGGATCAAGAGTATGTAGTGTATATATATATATACACTACATACTCTTGATCCTTGACTTTCTATCCCACCTGGAGAGAAGTCTCTCTATGCTAATTACTTACGTACGCAAGCCAAAAATAAATTATTCTTGGCTTCTGCTACTTCGCGTAGTCCATCAGTTGGAGCAACCACCACCATCGAGGTCGCTTGCTTTGGAAATTTGAAATTAGTCTACAAAAACACAGAGGCACTCCTTGGTCTCCTAGTTTTATTGATTTATCATTAGGATTGGAATAGAAAGAACCTGGTTGTGTAGGAGGAAATCTTGAGCTACTTTTAACTTTACTCATAAAAGTGAGATTACTCTGTAGATAGTAGTCTCTGTTAGTAGATAAGTTTAAGTAAGTATAGCCTTGGCATTGACAACACCGGACAAGAGGTTAATTTGCGTTAGAATAAGAAATGGAGTCACGTAATGCTCTAGTGTGTGAGAAGTAACTACTTGACGCTGAAGAAACTACCATCCGTCAATAATCTATTCAAATAAAACACAACCCTTCACTAGTCCGCATGCTATACATAGACCATATATACATGTATGTTGTATGTTCTCCTTTTAAGTTGGGCGATAAGAAATGACCGGACTACTTACCCTACATGCACATACTGTATATTCACACACAGGGGAAGCGTATAGTCAAGTTTTTTATTTCATTAATGAAGATGATGATGATGATCAATTTGAGAGTAGAGAGAAAGACTAATGGGCACGGAATAATTTTATTTAGCCTGCCAGTGTTCTTCTAATCTAATGGAAGACTTCTAGAAACTATGCGGGATGATTATTACATTGACAAGACCTTTGCAAAGTCAGGACGCGTACAAAAGGACTAATGTAACGAGACGGAATCGATTATATCTTGACTGAGTGAATTTGGAAACAAGTTGAAGAAGAAGAAGAGTGAGCCGATCGTGAGGAGGAGAGAGATGACGATTAGAGGATTCATTTAGGGAGACAGAGTTGCTTTCACTTGGACTAACTCGTAGTGTAGTAGTTTTTAGCAGTCTTGACTCTCTGACTTAACCAGTTGTGAGAAATTAAAGAGAAACCGAACTACGCTCTACTACGACGATACATGGACAAATGATTCAAATGAGAGTAACGTTTGAGCTGCCTAACTTCGAATTTCATTTAAGAATCAATTTAAATCTAATTCAATTATTTCTTTGTGTATCCTCCTCCTCCATTCCACCATACTGCTCCTTGTATTGCTGCTAAGTGAGTTTTGAGTATATCCCGAGAAGTAAAAACTGTTAGTGCAGACAATAATGACATTGATCTTGAAGTCTAGAAGCTAATACTGTACACGTGCAGTGTATATATCCCTTCAGTTATCTGAAGTAGTAAGACTGCGTCTAGCTGAAAGTAGCGTACAGGAGAAAGAGGATTTTGAAAGACAGAGATAAACGTACTGGACTGCTTGGAGAGGAAGTTAATTGACAAAAGACGACTTAGAGATTTGAAAGCGACACAACACACTCTGTAGGAAAAGAATGTGGGGAAAACGTGTGTTTTAGTAGAACGTGGTGGAGGATCCTCTTCTGAACTTCTATCTTACTTTCCTATAACACAGTTGTTACGGATAAATCAATTATTTCTCCTACGCTTGTGTGTGTGTGATAAGAATCTTTTAAGATGTTATTTACGACTTGCTTTTTTATTTGAGTAAATTGCTTTCACTCTTGCCGACTTGTTAGAGCTTTTTGAAGGTGGTCATGTTGTCTCGTTGTTTGTGCGTTTGCTACTTAATCCAAGGCACACATACACGTGTGTGGTGGTATGCTGTTGTATGCAATCGATAACAATAATAATATGTGTAAACGTGGACACTCAAGTTCTAATATATTGATCTGCTTCTTAATTCCAGTGCGTCCTTTATCAGTGTCAATCGTACACCGTCATAGCCAACTGGCAACGGATACCGAGTATGAAATTAAATGTGAGTCTTGGGGATCTCATCCACCTCCTAAAATGACGTGGTTTTTAGGCGGCCGAGAACTGACCGGAGTTACAACTGAGGTGAGAACAACTTTCTCTCCCTTTGAAACTTTCCATTCGTCTTAAGGCATCACACATTCCCGTTAAAGCTCTACACACCCGGAGTCAATAAACATCATCATCTTGATAACCTAATGGAACATAAACATTTATTTAGTCCGGGCCCTATTCATCTGTAAGGGAGGGAGGTCTTTGCTAAGGTGGTTTGACATGGGAGAAAGTTACAAACTTTCTTAACTAAACACACGCACACATCCAACAAACTCAACGCAGAAAAGAAGTCTACGTAGAAGGACTACTTAACGGGCAATGGTGGCGTGGAAGTAGTTCCGGTTCTTTTATGCGGCACTAAAAGCATTAGTTACATTTAGTTTGACCAGTGGCCCCTCCATTCATGTGAAGTCGTCATAATTTACGATATATTTTCCTCTCACACATTTTCACCCTTGAGGCTATATACTACACATCTTCAAGTTGGCCAAGAACCTTTGATGGAAGTAAATGGCTTTTCTCAGGTCCGTCGTACTGTACTTACTTCTTCGGAGATTGGGTGTGTGTGTGTGGGAGTTGATACACTTCTGTAGGTGGTGGTGGTGGTAGTGGTGGTGGTGGGAGTTTGGCTTGGGTATTGATGTGTAAAGTCCGTGAATACTTTCTCTCGCCTCGTGGAAGAATGATCTCTTTCTCTTTGAGTTTCTGTAGGAATTCGTAAAAGTGTGAAAATGGATAAGCTTTGATGACATTGATGAGTGACAAGTTCTTAATAGCTGTGTAGCCACTGTCACTAACTGCACCCCTCCAATTCACCAAGATGGATGGGCCAAAGGCTGCAAGAAGAACTAATACTAGTACTAGAAGTATTGGCCAAGAAGAGAAGAATAATAGTGAGACTTGTGTATATTCCGCGATATCCGTATAGCGCCGTACATCCGCTTGTGTGGGAGAGCTAATGTAGCATTGGCAGAAGAGAAAGTGTGTGTAGGACTCGAGGTGGTCTTCTCTAAAGACTTAAAGAGTCTTTCTTCTTGGGATCCCTTTAGCTTAAGTTTGGAACTTTCTGTGATATTGTCCTCTTATTCTCGCATTTCCATCCAAGGGAGTCTCTTCAAGAAGAACTATCACTTCTCTCTTACTTTCCTCTCGTGTAATGATTCCATAAGCTTATTCTTTGGCAAAGAAGTTAAATCCTTCTTTCCTCTCGTAGTTCTTAATTTAACTTTGGACTTCTTTGAGCATTGTGTATATGTAGGTATAAAGCTGCTGCTAGCCCAACGCGTGTTGTACATAGGCTTACCTCTATGGCGAGAGGAAGAAAGACAGCTTTTATTTCTCGTAGACTTGCTGGGAGAAATGATGATGATGATCATGGCGATATGAAGTGGAGCCTGCGAAAGAAGAAAAGAAAAACTTTCTGTGCCAAAAGGAGTTATGATGACTTTCTTTCGTAGTAATGCATAGTATCATTATGAATTTATTATGCACCCTATTATACACTCTAATACTTTTCTATACACTTAAAAAGCATATGCTTTTTCAAAGTGAAGTGGAGCATTTGTGAAACTGTAAAGGAAAGTTTTCCGCATCAAGTGTCTCAGTCAGCTTGGGAATTTCTGATTTGAATGTCCTTGGTCTGGTATCAAATCAGATTAGCATGATTATGGAAATCATACGTACAGCAACAGAGCCATTGAAGTTCTCGTGGACTCTCTCTCTCTCTCTCTCTCATATGGGCAACTCATTTTTACAAACATACGAAAATAAGTTACATAACTCATCTCTGATTACGTGATTACCTGAGAAATTCTCTAAAGTTCTTTTAGATTGTCTTATTCAAGCATGAAGGCTTGTTGGCATTCTTTCCTTTTGCAAAACTACGGAACATCAATGTGCAAGTTTGATAATAATGTACAGTTATGAAGGTAGGAAGAATTTTTTCGGATTAATTCTACTCCATTTTCTTTTAATAAACAAATAACAATATAGAGAGAGATCATTCGAATAAGAAAAAGGTGTGTTCGTTGAATACATAGACACACTGCTCATCTGTCTTTCTCTGCCTTACTTTCTCCATATGAGCCAAGGCTGCGAAGGCTTTCTCCAGAGCTTTCGGAAGAGAGGTACAAAAGGAAGGATTTACTTCGCTTACCTTATCTTTATTCTGATGTACAGTGGAATTCAGCAGAGTCCTCCTCTCATTCCTATTGAGAAGAAGAGGAGGTGACAGACATGAGAACATCCTGTCTACTTGTGCTTGCATTATGTCTACCGTTGTACAACATTCAGTGTAGTAGTCTCTTGCTAAGTATATTCTTTAAATCCTCTCTCTCTCGTTTACTCTGAGGTATCATGTGTATAGACGGCGGAGTACAGGAAGTCTTCAGGGTACAATAAGGAATCCTTTGTGAGGATTATGTGTCCGTTCTCTGTCAACGAGAAGAGCATCGCGAGCCTGAGATGCGTCTCATAGTATAAAGAAGAAGTAGTAGTTCGTGCTTCCGTCAGACACTGCAAATCCTGCGACGACACTTTTGCCCTTTCTGTCATATTTTATTGTATCTAAATGACTATACATCCACTCTACAAAGAAATTTTCGAATTTCCTCTTTTTTGCAAAGTGAGTTAGTTTCTGCTTTGGAGAGTCGATGAGAGAAATATTGCCACTATCACAGAGAAAGAAGTAGTATATAAAGAAGGGATGTGAATTTCAAGGAAAAACTTCTTCAAGAGGCTCTCGTTTTTTAGTTTGTGTGTCGTTTCTCGGAGGCTTCGGCACACGTATAAGTAGTAAGTACCTGTCGTCAATTTTTGTCTGCTACAGGAAACACAGGATTGTTTGGAAGTCCACGCCTCCTTTAGTCTTGTTCGAAGAAATGTAGCATTATTTTTTAATAGGTTCATAAGAAGACAAAGAATAATTTATAGTGACAGCATTATCTGCCTCTAGTGTGTCCAAATTGAGTTGGGTGGAAATCTTGGCATCCCTGCTCTCCAATATTTCATTCTGCTCCTCAAGAGTTCCTAGCCCAGTATATATCTCATGTATGGACAGAACGGAGAGCAAAGTCTTTTTGTTTTGTTAAAGAGTTTTACGATCATTTCTTTAGTGTGAACTCTCCTTCACTCTCTCCCTCTCTCATCTCGCCTGGCTTTTTTAACTTAAACAACAAACTAACAGTCAAGCTCGCCATAATAATGTACACTTAAAGAGAGCGGAGGAAATCGAAGTCTGCTTTATTTTCTTGAGTTATGATCCATACGTCTATTTACTACACGTGGTTTATGGCTTTCTCCTTGCTGTGGGTAATCGTTTGTGCTTTAGGAGACAATATATATTGCTTCAATTTGTTTTTAACTGTATTTTTCAAAATATACGGAGCTTGGATTGTGATACAACAATTTTCCATTTCATCATAATTCCTCCCTTTTGTGATACCAAAGTTATTGGCGCTTAGGCTACGTGTTTGCATAGTCGGCGATTTTTGATTCTCTACTGTTTAAAGTAATTTCAGTGTTTTGTTTTCTAACTTTTCTCCCATTATCAGATATGACACGTGAATAATTCATAAGATTGTGTCTGCACGCGATAGAAATGGAGTTGTTAGAGAGGAGTCCTAATAAACTCAATACACACTAATAATAGTACGATTGGTTTTAGCTCAATTAATTGAAAGAAATTCTGTGCAGGTTGCAGGACTGTCTTTGTTGTTTTTCTTAGTATGGATGATTATATATACAGCCGGTTACGTTGTGGAAAATCTTTGCGTCAAGAATTTTGTTGAACCTTGTCAGGTTCTCAATTAAACCTGTTATTAATAGCAAATTGAATGGTGCTATAACAAGTATATCGGGAATCAGTAGACAGTACTACTAGATTTCACATGTATTGAGGGTGTGCCTGTTCTAAAAATGTTTGATAAATCGGTTTCAAGTGCAAAACATTGATGAGAAGTTATAATGTAGGATGTACGACATATTATATTCCTTTTGTAGTCGCCGTTTGATAGATTGATAAGCGCATTCCTCCTTTCCTCCTTAGCCGTGTGCACGTGTTTGCAAGTCTTACTGAACTATAATCCGCAGTTATAATTCTTACTTATTCTCACCCACGTAACTAGCGAGCCTCTTCAGGCGTAGGATACGTAGGACTGAAGTCATGAATTTCTTTTCTGGGCACTTGTACAACCGACGCTTTTATATAAGCTGTGACGCTGTGTGAAGCTGGAAAACATTCTATGTATATGCACAAGTCTAAAAGGCAGTGAAGGTATATCCCGTGAAATGATGGAAAGATGCGGCTTAGCCCACTTGTTCGGTGATTTTATGACCACTTGTCAGAGTACATTGTGTACGCTCTTAGAGACTTCAGAATAGCTTTTTGTACTTTACGACATGACTCATCCAAGAACTTGCTGACTATAACACATACACATAGTGTGCCTGCACTATCCTGCTCGCTCGAGCTTACTTACCCGTGAGAATGTGGGAGAAGGCAGTAAACGAAATTTAGTCTCAGGAAGGTTTTATGGTGTACATTGTGAGATCACAAGTGAAAGTATAAACTCACACAAAACACACACACATGAGCTGGTTGCATTTCGCTTGCTGTGGTGTTTTTTGCAAAGAAACAATGTGCGACCTTACTATCGTAAAAATGGAACGTGCAAAAGGAGCCAGGAGCATAAATTGAGAGAGAGTGATGAGGTCAATACTCAATATCAACTACAACTGGGAATGAACAATGCAAGCGATGCCAGGAGAGCGAAAGTTGCTCTCCACTTGTGTAGTTTATCACTTCAGCTATAATTGAACTTTGTTGGCTTGCACTATATACCACCATGTGAGTGGAGAAAGTTAAGACAGATGGTGAAAGGGAAAGACTACACACACACACACTGACCGCCGTGAAATATTTATAGGCTGTGAGTTTCGCCAAAAAGAACGGCGTACAGTTAAATATACGGTAGCGTGAAGCAATCGTAAGTCAACAAAAGCGAAATATACAAAGCAACTTTCTCTCTCCGAAAAAAGAAGGGCAAGCAAAAATTGTGTTTTAATTGACATAAGTTTATTTATTGCAGGAGTCTCGGTCAAGTAACACTTCAGTGTCGAGACTGCTCTACACTCCTACACCGGACGTGGATGGCCAACTTTTGATCTGTCGGTCCGAAAATACTCTCCTTGAAGGGAGTGCCAGTGAAGACACGTGGCCTCTCCGAGTCGTCTGTAAGTCTTTTCCTAAACCGTTATTCCTTGATTGCTCATCGGTTTACTACTACCGAAGTTCATTATGCAGAGGGAAAATAGATATTCATTTATAATCCGTACTTAGGCGTGGACAGAATTCCTTTAAAGTGAAAACCCTATTATTAAGATACTAGTTGACGTATTGGGCGAGTTCCATAGAGAGTAAAAGGGTGTTATTATTACCACTCCATAGATTATCTCTAATTTTGGTTCTCTCATAAAGGAAAGTAAAAGCTGGCTAATAGCGAACAACTCAAATGTAAAATGGACAGGACTTTCCTATAAATAAATATCGCTTGAATGATAGCCTACTTCATCAAATTGTTGTTGAAGTTGACGTATTTACAAAAGAATAGTTGCAAAACAAACTTAGATAACATGATAAACTTATTAACAAAGCCAATATAAGAGTTAATACTTAATACCAGCCGCCCGTCACTCTAGAAAATACATATTTGGTTTAGAATGTTATTTTGTGCAAGTGCAGTGAAAATTTTAATCAAACTTTTAGCGAAAATAAAACCTCATAAAGTTTGGTTGTTCGTCATAAAAAGATTTTACTGCATTTGTGGTTTGGCTCACCATACCACAACTATTCGGGTGTTTAAAGCTTTCAGATTATGATAGTCATAAGTTGTACCCACACACACACACAAACAGATTCACTCTCCTTCTTGCTCTAGGATGAGAGTTATTACTCCATAATAATAATTTCCAGCCAAGTTGTTTCCTCAGCTTGTTAAACCGCAAGAACACACGTAATGGGTGTGTAGTAGAAGGAAAGAACAAGTTTGAGAGTATGAATAACCATTTGATATGGAAATGGTGAATGGGGAGATTAATAAACGCCTTTCTCTCTCTTGTGAATATAATCCATCTTCAAGAGTGAAGAGAGAAAGCCGAAATATTCAACAGATTCATTATAGATTTGTGATAATAGGCAGAATACTACCTTTTAACGATCTTTCTCCCTTTCTTCCTTCTCCTGTGAGTCATCTCAAGGGTTATAGGTACTAGGAACACTTTCACAACCAAGGAAAGGAGGAAAGGTGGTAATCCCAGGCAAAATGAATAAAGGAGGCTTCAGAAAATCCTTTGCTCTCTACTACACACACACACACATACTTCCTTCTCGTGCAATAAGGATTGTAAAACTCATGTTACATTCAGATTAGAAAGATCTCCTGAATAAAGTAGTGGGATGATCGTGAACTGAATCTCATTGAGGGTCTCTTTCCTACCAGACCTACCACCACCACCACCTTTATCGCTTTTAGTTTCTATTCTTATTATTCCACGACAGATCTGGTGCTTTCACTCGTGAATAAAATGAGACTTCTGTTCCACTGTATGCTTTCACCCATTGATCTTATCTTAACTGGTTATATAGTACAACGAGAGGAGACGGGAGACACCCTCAGTTTAACTCTTTAATAAAAATGATTGATTTTAAGATAATTTGATCCCTCCTTCAAAACACAAAAAGAACCCTACGGTACTTTGAGTATTCATTATTTCCTCTCCTTTAATTGGGTGGCGTCTGTATTATTTCTATTTTTATTTCTGTTTTGGAAGAAATGTGTAATAATTGTATTGTTATAACTCAAACAATGGACACTTTACGTATAAAACGTTTCTAGAAATACAGTTATTACGAAAGTTGCTGCGTTTCTTGGCGTCGAAAACAGCTTAAAATAATGTATTAAATTGTGTCTGTCTATATTAGAAAAAGGGGAAAGTTCATGAGGAGTACTTTTTTATTCAAGACATCAGGCAAACTTTCCATTTGTAAAGTAATAAGATTTATAGGTAGATATATATACAGGATTGAAGGTTCTCTCCTGTTTCGCTGTCTGTTGTAAAACGTAGAAAAGGTAAGTGCTCCTGCTTTGGTACACTATACAAACACACGTTCGTACATTCATTCGGTGAGGTCTGGTGGTGGTAGAAAAAGACTCCTAAATGTATGTTGAATTAATCAAGTCACGAATGTTGACTGTTCCAAGTTTTTTCTCTTTCCTTTCTTTCTCGATTACCTCTTTCTCCGTGCACATCAAGTAGTCTTTAGGATCCCTTCTTTGATGGCTGTTGACTGTAGTTGTTGAACTTTTATAATATGCTGAATGTCGAGTGATATTATTGAATTACTTTTGATAGCTTTTTATGATATAGCCAGAGAGAACTAATAAAAGTATTCGATTCGAGGTTGTCGTGATTTGCGTTTCGTTTTACGAAGTATACACACAATGTACAATAATGCTCTTGCTCTCTGAACTCTTTCCTGAATATACAGTCCTTGCCGTGTGTTGTTATTGCTTGCATTCAATACGAAAGCTTTGTTACAGTTTTCCTTGTCAAGAACGAGTGAAAAATATTATGATGATGATTGAGTTTATTCCACGAACTATGTACAAAAATGAATACAATTTTGCATATTACAATTCCTCTCTCTGTTATTATATCCAGAGTTCGCATACTTCGAATGCCTACTTGAGATATCACATCAAAAGAAAAGCAGGTTTTTATTAGGTGAAACTTTTTCGTAGTTTCTTTTATTCGAGCATTTAATACCCATCGAGAGGTAGACACATGCACTAGGAAAACTTTACAGAAGAAAAGGATCATTGAAATGAATTGGGAAGTAAGTTTCTGTGCCTGTCAAGTGGAATTCTTAGTGAAGTCATTGAATTATCTTTTGAATTGTTCCAATCACGTTCACTGACTTGTAAGCGTCTTTCTCTTGTCAAGAAAGTATTTGCTTCATTTTCCCTTGGTCTAGTATGCAACAAGACACAGACATTGTTTGGTTAATGAGTCGTTGGAAAGTTTTAATTGGCATTATGTGCTTCACTGAGCTTGACAACTTTTGGAATTTGTCAGAGATACACCTTTTTCATAATAATAGAGTGGGGGAAGTTGTGGAGAAAGTTTGGGTAGAGAAAGCCACCTCTCCTGCCACTACGATGGGTCGTTACATATTCTCCGCTAGAGAAAGTCGCGTTTTATACGCATTGGGCAAGATTTAGGTATCAACTGTACAACAGCCGAGCTATATACGCTGTGCTAAATAGGATTCAACAGAACAATAGACAAAAGTGTATCAAAACTTTACGTGTAGTTCATTAATAGGTGCACAAGACGAGAAGCTGGGCATGCCATACATTTATTCAACACTCGAGTTATTTTATAGGGCAATGCACTAAAAATGCAATTCTTCTGATTTGAGTCGAGAATCCCCACTAAGCTTGTCACATATCAAATGCATTTCAATTCCCAAAAGAAGACAGAAGATAAATGCAAGTTTATTTTACTTCCGTGTCATGTCTCCGTTTTCCTTGTTCGTTTGCCAATAAAGGCTTGCTTACCTTTGTTTCTTACTCAAACCTGAAATCCATCACTTGTCTTTATGTACACACACACAAGTCTTTCTCACAGGATGTGACAAGGAGAATAAAAGACTTCACAGAGAAAGTTGTGCCATATCATGATGATGGTGTTGATGGCATCCGACCTACTTTCCTCGTCTCCATACAAGAGACAATGGGAAATAGAAACCCGTCTTTGGAAAGAATTTGCCAATGTCGTGACGGAATTTGCGAAGAAAGAAGAACCGCTTTCTCCAATTTATGCTTGTGTGTGTATGTGCCATCGTCATTCCCTAATTGTACTAGTAGTAAGTTAGACCCTCAGCTCTCCATCCAGAATGCAAATATCTCTGGAGAACTCTTCTTCTGACTACTACTTGCTTGTTCATGTATGTGTAACATAGAGAAATACACTCTACCGAGACTCATCCAGTGTCTTCCACGAAACGACAGATATATCGCAGAAACAAAATTTTTTATTCTTGTACACTATGCAAAAACCAAAGTAGTCTTCAAGTCAAATACACGCGTAGCAATTTACTATTCCATCGGTGTATGCATTTCTTCTTCTTTCCATTTTAGGAATTTGAATTACACTCTCCTCCGTCCATACTTCCCAATCTATATACTAAGCTTATTATATAAACCATTGACTATTGGAATTTGAAAATCCTATGAAACTATACTTTGCGTATTCTTTGCATTTTGTATCGAAAAAATTGACTTGACTCCAAAGACGAACTTATGAAGGAAAAACAAGTTTTAGGTCTCGTCTGGTGTCGTCATTTCTCATCTCATCTCTGCTTAAGCTGATGATGATCCATACGCATCAATGAGTCGTTGTTTGAAATGCAATTTCCTTCCGTCACTTACAATGATAGGGATTCGTTATTCGCAGAAGAACTTGTACAATGCCCGTCATATATATATATATAGTGTATAAGAAGACCAACACAATTTATGAGAGAGAGCGAGAGAAGAAGAAGTAGAGAAGAAATGTAGAGACAGGATGACTTTGACACCCCGTGGATTTGTAGTTGACAGGATGAAACTGATTTGACACTTTGGTCTGTGTGTTGTCCTGTTCGCTCAACCAATTGAGTTTGTCACGAGAAAGTGAAGGAGGACTCGTGGTAGTGTAGAGAGAGACTCATCCACTTGACGAATGGAGACACTAGACACCCCATTATTTTCAAGCACCTACGCGAAAGATTAACTTGAGATTTTTGTGTAGCGAATTTTTTCTCCTTTTCTGCAAACACTCAATCTTAGCTCTCTCTCTAGTCATGATTGCCATACACACACTTACACATACATAGAATATTCAGAGTTGTGCCCATTCAAACCCAATCATTTACTTATTTCCGAGAATAACCCATGCGGAAATGGAGGTTTGGGGTGGAATTGCCAGTTTGTGGTCAATTTCAATGCGGCTATCACCAGTGAAAGTGCTACTCTTGGTCATTCTCCACTTTATCTTGAGTTGCAGATTTTCAGTACTTTCGTTTTATGACCAGGGCTATAATATCTCCTTTTAGTTCTACAGCTAAGCCCTATTATAAAAGAATATTCAAAGTTAATGTGCTCTTTTGTAGACGCTGAGGAAATACAGTATAAAGACCTACTACACGTATGTAGTCCCCTACTTACTCACAGCAACCAGTTGGTCTACATAAAAGAATATCCTTTTTGTACTTGTAAATTGTAAATGTGTGTGTGTGTGTGACTGTTCCCTTCTCTGGATACGAAGAAACGAACGTCTATTTGTGAGGGTGGGAGTGGTTTTGTACTTTATGCACAGTTCTATACGTATGCAAGTCATCCCGTACGTTTATTCGCAGAAGAGAACGCAAAAGAAGAAAGTTTTCTCATGAATACAAACGATTGACAATTGACCCTTTCTTATCTCGAAGAGAGAGAAAGAGTAGCGGAAGAGAAATCTGTTACTGCCAACGACACTTCGGAGGATTGAAGGAAGTTTTTAGTGAACCTAAACTCATACTATACTACGATCTGAAGCAAGTTGTAGGTTTTTTACTGGCTGAGGTTCCAGTCTTACACGAGATTCATAGCTTTGCGTTCATTACGCTCGGAGTTAGTGATACTGCCCCATACACACGTCTTATGGCACAATGGGAAGCCCACAACTTCTTCTGTTGGCAGTCTCTCTTCCTGTTTATAATTGGTCTAAAGGTCTTTTGAGTATAATGGAATGACGTAAATTGGCCCACACCAGTCGTTGTTGATTTCTCTTTTCTTTCCTGAGGACAAAGGGAAAAGTCCACACTACCAACTTGTTTTGATGTGTCCGAATGTCGGTTTTTCTCTCTGGCTGGCTCTAATGAAGTGGAACTAAAGAAACTACAAACAGCTATGAATGACATGTGTAATAATTACCCGAGTGCATTTCACTCGATCCTACTTATATACAAGTTTCAGTATTCTGTGACCGTGTGGGCAATTAAGTTAACCTCCATCCATCTATGTTGTTTGCCCTAATTTAAGGTGTGTATTAAACTATTACAAGTAACTATTTCAATCACACCCGAATAATTACAAGTTCTACTTGATTTTTATTTGCATTCTAACGTTTAATACAGTCTTACAAACATTTGAGTAACCCTGACTGATATGTTCCCGAGGATAACGGAGAAAGCCGTATATATGCATTATTGTACCTACAAGCGCAGAACAAAAAAGTACTCTTCCCATAGCGTGTTTGACATTCACAATCCATTTACTAATCGATCCGCATCTCGCGTACAAAAGTAGGAAAGAAAAAAGTCATGTCCACACGCAAAGAACAAATTTTGTTGGGCATTCATTCCCACGTACGAAGAAAATAACATACTGACTCAATTTTTGCATGAATTTCCAATTCCCTTGGGAAGGCAGTGGGAAATGCGGTTGGAAACAACGACCGACAATGGAGAAATTTGCGATGCTTGCAAGAATCAGGAAGAAGTGAAGAATGAATGTTTCTGGTGGTGAATTCTGTCGTGTGTAATGTGTGTGTGCGAGACTTTCTTGAGGAATTTGCTTTTCGTAGTAAAACACACACACGGATATAAGTAGACTCTAATGTTATTTCTGTATGGATGAATGATTCTGGGTTGGGATCGAAAAACCGAGGAATCTGATGTGTCTCTATGTCTAAAAGAAAGCAGATATTCTTTGTTATACAAAGAGAGGAAGGTTCATTCTTCCTCAACTATCTTGACCCAGAAGGAAACAGAGCACAAAAATGTGAGAAAAATGGGTGCTGAAATTATTGCAGACAACATTCTTGATTGTAGTAGATTGGGCCAGGACTCGCTCTGTGCTTATGTGTAGCAGATAGAGTTGCATGCACACACACACACACTTTCTCCCGTCTGGTGGTGGTGGTGGTGGTGGTGTGGTTGGCTTTCACATATATACATCTCTACTTTGTATTCAAACATCCGAGACCAACAACATTCTTGTCCGGTTCCCTTCTAGGCACAAAATATATTTGAACGCTTGTGTGCAGACTTGACTTTTGGTGTTTGCGAATATTTATTTTATAACTCATTTCCGCTCCTGCCTATAGAGAAAGTTTATATGAGGAAGCATATTTATTTATTGCGGAAGTTTATTCTTTCTCTAGAATAATAATTGGAGGAGGAAAGAGAGTTCGAACTCGGCCAATGTAACGTACATGTATGCAATCGAATAGGGAAACCAATAAGCTCTGCATAACAACTACTACAACTAGTTTCACTTTGCATTTAATTGAGAATAGCAAAAAGTAGTGTAGGATGAGATTGGGTAGGTTTTGATTTGCATATAGCAAGTGGGTCATTATAGACTTGGCTGCGTTGCAATTGGTAGCAAGGAAAAAAAGTTTCACGGGCAACTTCATCCCTTGTTTGCATCGGAACCTAAGTTTGTTGTATATTGTGTACCATTGGTGGTGGCGTGTACTAGGTTGTTTGTATATATGTGTTTCTTCTTCTTGTCGAGAATATCATTAAGTCTCTCAATGCAAAGGATGGTTAGTGATATCCATACCGAGTCTCTTGGGTTTCACAGAGGAAGACGAGAGTGAATCCAATACGGTTTGGTTTCTCTCATCAGGACGATCAGTTCCCGGAGGTTTAAGAAGATGGAGAAAGCTATCATAGAGAAAGTTCCATGCATAACCACACACTCATTTGATGATCCGAAGGAACACTTGATACATCCAGCAGCAGGGTCGGATAGTCATGTAAAATACATCGTAACAAATCCCCCAATACGTATGAACCCACGTGTAGTGTAATTTTCT
>Ga0194135_10001140_pt1 | contig 15608 bp, 11 predicted proteins | sample LitLau_LLRF_2013_FD_134024 | JGI IMG/M metagenome (GOLD analysis project Ga0194135, IMG submission 134024) | Freshwater sediment microbial communities in response to fracking from North America - Little Laurel Run_MetaG_LLRF_2013 (version 2) | ecosystem: Environmental > Aquatic > Freshwater >...
AGTAGTAGTCTTGTATATAGCGAGGGATGATCCAGAAAAGCTACTTAAACGGCAAGTATCTCTTCGTCGTTCCACTGCCAAGGATGGACTGAACAGGTAGGAATTCATGGCCAAGGCTAACAGTTAGTCCAACCCCCAATCTCGCAGACATATATAAAACCACCACCAACACTACCACCAACACTTTTCGTATAGCTTCATCGTAATAAACGTATAACTCATCCATCCAGTTTCATTTCATGCAGTAATCCCAGTTACTTGCAGCAACATAACATACCTTTCCGTGCTGCATACCTGGCCGTGTCCCATACGTTCAGGCCGTATATATATATATATATATATGTATGTATGTATGTAGGTAGGTATTTATTTATCTCCTTACTGTACACTCAATTTTAAAATATGACTAAAGACGATGTAATAATCGTCGTTGTTTCCATGTATGGAATCAGATGAAGAAAAAACACTTATCATGACAGCAAAGCCGCAGCATCAGCATCATCAGCTTATGCTTATACCCCTTTCAATCTTTCTTTTCTACCCTCTCTCTCGTTGGTTTTTCAGATATCGAAATGGCATTCCACGTTCTTATACTAAAAACTTTACTCATGTCCCCGTACACTTTACTTACTCTCTCTCTCTCTCTCTTCAATTTACTTACACCACTGCAGAGTCTCCGTCACTACCAAGAACAATCCCTCTGGGCTTTGATTGTTGTTGATACACTTCCATTGTTGCTTAATAATCTTATACCTTCATATTATCATCATCATCATCATCGGATTTAAAAGCAAGCTCTCTTGATTCATTCCTGCTATCTCTAACTACTAAACCTCCTTCTGACTATCTCAAGCAAAGAGATGAAGAAGAGGACACTGACTTCCTGTCCATTTCATTCTTTCACTCATTTCATAACAATCATTGCTTGTATATATTTTGCAAAGCTTTACTAGTCAACCTCATCTTACCTGTGTTTTTCATGCAGACGATCCCGAGAGTTGTTTCATGATGATGATACTTTTTGATCCACTCTCTTTCTATAGATTCATATCGTCATTACATTTTACATTTAATCCCTCCTATACTCCCATCTTATCCTCCGGCTCAATACCAGAACACTTCCTCTTTAGATTTTCTTATATGCATTCACATTTTTGCTCACAACAAACTAGGGTTTTTAATCATTATATTATGCATTATATCCTACGTACATCCTCATCGGTGGTTTTTACTTCTTCCCATGCATATCTGTATAAATGCATTTCATTAAGCGTTTCAGCCCTTGCGTGCCAGCATTTTCATATGTGTGGACAATCCCATATCCCAGGTGGGTTTTTGTATAAAAATATGGATGTGGGGGTGTGCATGTTGCTTCGTGTTCCAGATTTCAATTACCGTTACTTCGTCGTACACACACACATACACACGTAAATGCACAGACATTCAATCGGTCCTCCCTTATTATCCTCGTGACACTCCGCGTCAGATGTGCATAAAGGTCTATCATATCATGTCGTTATACGTGTATTTTTACGCGTCGTAATAAGTGAACACGAGAATGCAGAGGTGCCTTTTAAATCTTGTCTATATGACTTTCCATAAGATAAGTCTGAGATGAGCATGTGAGGAATTTTTCCCAGACGAGAAACTCATGCATGAAACATTGGATAATGATAAATTAGAGTTTTGTGGAGTATTTATTTATTCAAATTACTCTAGGATTTGCAAATGATTTAGTTATCTTTAATGAGCTTCACTTGATTTGCAAGCAAGGCTGACATTCAAGGTCTGGATTTCCTCCAAAGGGTCAAATCTATGGCTTGTAACAAGTAGTAACAACTAAACTTTGTATACAGACGTTTTTTGCCAGTTCCAGTGGATTCGCAAGCTGACTTTTTTGCTTACTGGCTGACATTGACTTAATCCAGTCAACAAAACACCAAAGAAGTAGATAGTCATAATCATTTGGGTGTACAGTAATATAATAAAATAATGCCTTGAAAATGCCCTTAAAACTTTAGCTTGATCATAAGCTATTCGTCTATGATAGATCTCGTTAAGATTAAGCTATTGATGAGTGTAAGAATACAAACTTGAGATCAGATCAGTTTTTTCTCGAATCCAAAGTTAAAGGTCGTTCGCTCAGGAAGGACAATCAACACTGAACATTTGTTTATTATTCTGAGATCGTGTTAAACTCACTTTCTGTCTTGGCCAAATGATGTAATCAAATCGAGTCATTATTCTTAGTAAATGAACTGCTCATAATTGTTCGTACCTTCCGATAAGCTGATAGTAAATGACAGATTTAACACTCTTTTGTAAGTGTCAGGTAAGAGTTGACAGCCATTTCATAAGCAACATTAGTAAAATGTATGCAATAGCCACATACTACACGTTTAGTTCTCATCAAAGTCCCACAGGAATGGATTTTAAACCAGTCTTCAGCTTTCTGAACGTTTTGTAATGCAAGTCCGTGCAAGAAGTTCTAGTATTACATTATCTGATATTTTCTCACCTGAATACATCGATACATGATCGATACAAATCTAAATGCTAGGGCATCTCTATAAAAAAATGAAGCAACGAATTCATTGTGATACTTTAGTCCTCCTTCTTCATTAGAGTTATGTTGAAAGTCTAGCATATTTAAATATCTACAATAAAATCGAAAAATGTTCATCTGATAGCTCAAGGAGCAATACAGGAAATCCAGTGAATCTTTGATTCTAGAATCTAGTGATTGAACTTTTGGAGCTCGGAACTATGTAACTCTCTAACACAGAGATTGTAACCGTTTACAAAAGAAGCAAATACTGAATAGTACTGAATACATTTTTCCCCTCAGATTCGAATCCTATGAATTTATACATATTATTGTCATCAACTACGCGTTCATGGGTACATGCACTGCGCTATCTCGAAAGCTTATAATATGTATAAAGAGAAGAAACATACATGAATTTCGTTTGGCAGCATTGTTGGGACGGGTAAAATGCAGAGACAGGTAAGACCAACGATAAGGAGATTTGCACAGGAACTTTTTGTGAGATAGTTAAGCTTGGCAAGCGGGTTGTATGTGTTCCTCATTTCGATTTCCACGAAGGTCAACGGCTTGGTTATTATGCGAAAGATGAGTGGATGCGTGACGGCAGGATTCCGTTAAGATGTGAATCGTTGTAATTGTTTACAAACCGTGTGGTAGTGTAGTAGTGGTTTATATAGTCTCGAATGTCTACGCTTTATTCATATGAATGCTGTGCATGGTGCGGCGGTGCTCGCCTATACTTCCACACTGCCTTTTATTTTTATTTTTCGATTTCATTTCAGACTAGAAGTACCGTTAAAACTCTGAAAGTAAGTTTCATTTAAATCCCATTGCTCCTAATATGCCAGTTTTCAAAACATGGCAAACTCATTGCGTGTATGGTCGATTGAGCTTTTGAGCTAAAAAGTATTATTTTGTATGCGTCGAGCTTCGATATTAAATGCTTTCATGATTTGCTGAATGAACATTATAAAATGACCCGTGTGCACCCATCCAATCAATATTTACTTTACGTCAAAAGAGGCTGCTGGATACAAAAAGGAATTTTTTAGTTTTGAGGGGCAAAATGTAAAGAAATGCTCGTTTGAAATTCAGTCGTCCATAATTAATAAAATCAGACAAAGACCAACAACACAGAGAGAAGGAGCTGACTTAGAACGATAAATAAATGGACGACTGTCCGAAAAATGTGCTTTTTACTTTAGGTATCCAACCATATTCATTGTTGCGGTCTTCAAACGATCACATTTCATTTGAGGCCAGCTCTAAAATGAATACTATAAAAATTGAACTAAAAATACTAAAATTATCTATTCAACAAATGAAAGTTTTGGGTCCCAGGGTTAACAGTTCACTTGTCTTTTTCGGGCAACTGGCGACTGGAGTTTATCATGTAAAAGCAGTTTTGAGATTGAAAGGGCCAGGAGTGTCATTTGGGGTAGTGGGAAGTGGTGGTGTCGATGTATTACAGCAACTTTTAACCTTTAGCGAAATAGGATAATAAAAATAAAAAAGAGAAGCCCATAATAATAACAACGGATGAGCAGACCAACCAGACTAACTTTCCTTTTTAAGTTTTTAAGGGCGAAAAGAGAGGATTATATTGGTCCATCACCAGGGAAGTGTTGTAGGACTAGAAACAGTAGCTATCAGTCTGAAGTAAAACTACTGTTGCACTAAAATTGGCACCATAAGTGCATCAGTATGCATTAAACTGTTTGAAACCTAGGTCCACGTGTGGTGGCAAAAAAACCCTTTCAACTTAATAGCTATGCGTTTTGCTACTACACTTCCCTATCAGTCCTATTCAAATTTCAAGGTTATGTGGCGTCTCTAATAACTTATCGATGAATAAGTACCCTCCTCACTTTCTAATTTCTCAAGTTCGGTGACTCCTTGGTAGGCCCGACGAACTCTTTCTTGAGTACCCTTTATTGAGAAGTTTAATTGTATATTGTGTCTGAATTACTTTGTAGTGATTTGGGTGTTATTAAGCTGTTCATACTAATTGTAAGTTATATTGCTTTGAAGACTATTTTAGACTAAAATCTCCCATAAGTATTAAAGGCCAAATGCACATGAATTCAGAAACCAAGAACATCTGGTCAACCGGTGAAGATGATTCTGATCGTTTCAGATTACAAATCCATCAAACAAAACCGTCAACTCATCATTTTCTAATCATGTATGAAGTGATCTCGCATTATCGACTTTAACTCTTCTAGTTTACAGAGTTTTCCTTAAAATGAAAAAGTAATAATGAAACGCACTAAACTTTTTTCTCAAATTATTTTACAAGATAACGGGGTAAAACAAGATATTTAACATTTAGAACATGTCGTATTATTTAACGAATAATTATATTCAAGTATCAATAAACATCATCACAAAAAGCAACAGTAGTAATTTATGGAGAATCCAAACTCAATATTTACTCAAATTTAGCCCTGAAATTCGCTGAAATGAATATATTAAGTCAATAATACAAAGCATTATTCAGCCTCATCATTTATGTATTTACATCTCGTAGCTGTTTTTTCGAGTGAGAAACAAATGTTTTTATAGCATGGAAAAAAGTGATTAACAAGTCTTAAAATAATATGGACTTTTATGTTAAATGATGTCATTGTGAAACAGTCTAATCTTAAAGTTTATGCTAGATATGTATGCATACATGACATACTACACCGATAATTTTTGAGTTTAGAAAGATGAGCAACGAAGAAGTGACGAATTGTTTGAAAATCTGTCCTTGTGTGTATGATATGTACCTTAAATGATCTGACTCAGAGTTAAAATAAATATATAACTTAAGGGACGACACTGATGATGAGCGTTTGAATGACTTTTGGAACTCAAAACTAGAAACTGAGAAGTGTCAAAATAAAATTTCCTGTATTTATTTATGATAGGACAATATACACAGAACTTCACGTAGACAAGAAGATTTAGATTGTTTGAGAGATGACGATATGAACGTGTATGTGTACCCTGCAGACCCTGCTTGTATAGTATCTCTCTGTCTTCTGTTCTTCCATCTTTACCAGGCCAGGGTACTTTATTGCACTTCTCTCCAGTTTCACTTTTCCTACTTTTATTGCTATTCTCGATCTTTGGAACTCCGGTAAAACCTTATAAAATGTTCCACTGAAATAAATGGAAGTCAAGGGATAACCTTCGTAACTTTATTATACAGTTTTACAGTGATATGTACTGTTCAGTGTAATACACTCTGGATATTTAAGTCTGGAAGATAACTATAAGAGAGAGAGAGATGAGCATATTGGACTTTCTAAAATGTACGTCTCGGTCTTGGTCATCAGGACTTTCTCGTTACAATAGGCTCTAATATATATGCACTTTTAGGTTTATGACTTAATCTCAACCTTTACTTTCTTGTATTCTTGTCAACCAGAAGTTCTTTCAGTGTTATGCAATAACTGACCTTAGCCTGTAAATTGTAAATTGTAAACAATCTCGTATAAAAAATGAAACTAAAGTGTCCCGATCTCTAAACTGCTCTCAGGAGTTTTTATTAGTTTTCACCCTGTAGTATAGTTTTTGTATTGTCCCCTTGTCATTGTGATTTTTTTATTCGAGGAACCGTTTTTTACTCATTTCCTTTTGTCAATCTTTGTCATGTCATAAGAATTGAACTTGAACTGAATAGAAGACCCCAATTTCCGAAATTCCAATAGTTTGTATTTATTTGTATGTACTAGTTTCCCCTAAATTTATGTTTTTTACAGTTTAATTGTTGCGTGCCCCATAATCCCTAAAATGCACATAACCATTCAACATTTATCTACAGCGCACAAACATCCGAAGGAAACAATTTATTATGGACCACGGACCATAGCTTCTGACATAACAAAATATTATGTTGAAAAAACAAGCACTAATAATCTTATGCAATAATAAAAATATTGTACAATAATTGCTATACGCGATCTTTATCGTCCTAATAAATGTCCGAATAATAACACTCTTAAAACAACCCCAACCACGAAGAATTTACTGCATATGCTAACATATATATACACATTCTGTCATCCCGTGATTATTATATATGGATTCACCTAGATATTTTCTTCGTAGTACCTCCTCAAATGGCCAACTACTACGTAAAAACTACGTGTTAGAATTAAAGGCAACAATAACGGTACTTAAGCAGACATTCATCCACAGGGATGATTCAAAACAGCCCATGAAAAACCTTAGAACGACTAGTGAGCATGTGATGTAATATTATGCATGCGATGCTAACAACAGGTGAATTCACTCTTTTCTACACTCTCATACATAAACACATTATTATACGAACTCCGGCGAACTACGAAGCTGCAGAATAGGTCACGCCAAGTATTTATATAAATCCACCCCTATACCACCGCAGGAGAACCCGAATAAAAATCTCGAAAAATCTGCTAACAAACGAATATCTGAAAAGTAAATTATTATGACATCTAAAAGCAGCCCTGAGGACCACACCATAAAATATTCCACTAATATAATAATAATAAGTAAGTAGAACACTCTACACACTTATAAATATCTACATGTGGACTCTATCTAGCCCCCCCCCCCGAATGAGATGATATGTACCGAGTTATTTTTACATAAGACTATTATCTCATGCTCACAGGCGTCATTAATATATATGAAACTCCATTATTAAAGTAGGACAAAAGCAGAATTAAACGACCAAGTTCATCGTCGACATCGTCATTAAGAATCATCATCGGAGCAGTGTCATCCCTTACATTACTAAGGTGGGGGTTACTTTTGAACAATTTAAGTGTTAAGATGTCCCAGAGATGTGTATATGTGTATGTATTAAGACGAAGGTGGTGGTGGTGGTGGTGGTGGTAGCCGGGCAATGAACCTTTCGGTTTCATTGCACATCCATCCATGATGAGAGATCCAACCACCACGGTCTAATGGGTACTCTGTTGTTCCACACAAGACTTGTTGTTCAAATGACTTCCTGGTTCCCCGATCCTGTCTCTCTCGCAGGTTGTGCGAAAACGCGGAAACTGTACAGTTATGTTATTCTGCCATTATCAAACTCCTTCTTCCTCACCACCAGTAATAAGTCTTACCTGGCTTTATATGCCTCCCTACCTGCCTATTATACTGTATAAAGTCTCCCTGTTCTATGCTCACAGAGCTTTCTGCTGCCAACAATTAATCCTCACTTCCTCCTTTTACAGACTCTACCTGTGTGTTCAATTATGTCATGCTACTTATGCAGATATATATATATGATGTATTATGTAATCACACCGAGAGAGAAGGTACTGAAGGTCATCATCGTCGTATACTACACGCGCATTACATAAGCCTTATGTGGTTAAGAATGTGTATAACATGCATTACATGGGGTTTAATTATATGTATGTTATTATGATTAGGTGTATGGTCTCATTATTGGGAGCGTGAGAAGAATTTTAAAGTATTTAGTGGATGATTATAAATGCATTTTTAAAGGTATAAAGTGGGAATCATTTTAGAGAAGAGTTTTATTGATGGTGGTTAGTTTAAATAAGGAAGCAATTCAATCTGATGTAAATGTAAGTGAAGGGGCTTTAAAAGTTCTTGGAATGTGTCAGTTTGTAATTTTAAGTCTCCGATGATGGTGAGACCATTTGGGGTTAAAGTGTTCAATTGCGGTGGTCTTGTATGGATAAAATGAGTAGTAAAGTCCATTGTACTTTTGGTCTGGTGGTCACATATAGGAGTCTGTATGACACGTTCAAAATTAGAATTAAAAAGAGTGTGTCTATTGTGTTATTATCATGTAAAACTTTATGTGGAGTCACACTGGATGGATGAGTTGGCAGTAGAGGATAAATAATACTTTAGAAATGTTTATTGACTATTGAGGGTGGTGCATGGTATGTATTAAATTTACTAGCAAAGTAATGTACGTAGGAACTTTTATAAAAGAAAAACTAACGGTCCACACTGTCTATCACAGTGTTTGTAGTTTCTTTTAATGGAAATATACTATATAGTCATCGATGGTTTTAAGTAAGTACTTCGCTTTATACTGTTCAAAACCGACTTCAACTACTTTTAACTTGGTGCTAAGGAGTCAAACAGAATGTCAGAAGCTGTGAATCATTTCATGACATCAAGACAAACGTTTATAGTTAATTGTAATAATAATTTAGAACAATAAAGCAAATGAGCAGACATTCATAATCATGGAATGTGTTAACCATTGAGTTCAAACCAATTAACAACTTTTCTAGAAACTAGTTATTATTAATCATCATCATAAGAGATACGAGTCTTGGTGTATCAAATTTCAAATATGAAAACTAAAAAGTGTTAAATATCCGAATGCAACAATGACTTTTGCGGAATTGCAGACAGGAAATAACTTGAATTTTACAATATGAAAGTAAATGTTGTAGAACAAGATTACCTAAATCAGTAAGCAGCAGCAGGAATGAAATAATACTCACACACGAGAAATTGATGCTTCAGTAGTTCAGTGAATGCCTTTTACCTGATTCGAGTTTAAGGTAACTGATTTGGTGAAAAGTAAGAATGAAAACGGGTGTAAGCTGTTGCGTGCTCTCTGCTGGATATTGTACAAGTTAGCATACTGCTAGTTCTACTCTTAAGGGAAAGAGAGTGAGAGAAACTCATAAGTAAAACGATTTCTTCTTAGCAAGACAATAATGATGTTGGTCTGTGTGCCTGTGAAACTGTGGCTTTCAGATTGAGACAGAAGCTTCTACTTCTGCACACAAATCTGTGTCCGAAACAGAGAGCTAGAGAGGCTAGAGAGGAAAGCTCTTCAAAGCAAAGGCTTCTTGAGGCCAGAAAGGGATTTTCTTTAAATAAGTATGAAGTCGATGTATACTTGTATAAATTAACTCTTATGAACTCAGCCGAACGAAGGTTATTATGCTGAGATGTATTTTACCCCGTTTTGTACCAAAAGTGGCCTGTTATTTGGCCCATTGTTTGGAAGAAAACTTTGATTGTGATTGTTGTCACACTTATCACTAGTATCAATACTACTTGCACATCTTTAATTACTGACAATAAGTTATGACAATATTATGTACTTGTATTGCAGAATCATCGATACTGCTAATTTCTCACGCGACAAGTCTTCTGATTCCATCAGATTATCGTTAACTCTTAATTCAATGCTTATACTTATCGTCTCTTATTTTCCACCGTCTGGTAGAAATTGTAACTCACGTAATGAAGACATAAGAAAGCCCGACTGGAAGGCACACATGTGTATAATACAATTTGTCTGAATCAACTACCTGAAATTCTTCATTATACAACTTGTACTTTGTTTCTTCATATAAAGAGGCATCCAAATTGGCTTGATTATTATTTGGTTTTTCTGTAGTGCCTTGTCTAGTCATTTTTATGTTCAGAGACCATTTAACTTAAGGCTTCTCTTTGAAAGCCCATGTGGGGAAAAATTAGTCTACTACATTAGGTGAAAAGAACAGGTCTTCCTTATGGAACTTCACGCCTATGGGGATTTCTGTATCACAACTCTACATGGCTCGTGTAATATGGATTTTGTACAAAGTGAGAAACCGATGAAATGACTCTTTACATCTTCGTGACATTTAAACTCCTGTTCTGTATTTCAGACGCTTTTATCCAGAAGTGCTTTTGACTTCGCCCACACTCTTTTTAAGGCAGATTAAGATAAAATACTTTTCCTTATTTTTCCATTATACGTCGACAAAATTGGGCCCGATGAACAACTACGCAGTTTTGTAACAAGGGGTACTTAAGTTAGATTACTTGAGTTCCAATTAGATAGGAAACATACAAAACCTAAGCCTTAATTTATGAAATGTATGGAGTTTGTTTTGTGGATGGAGAGATGTAAATATTATACTTTTATCATCAGTAACAATCAGAAATTACTTACATAAGCTTGTCGTTTCGACAATACTTGTAATTTATCATGTAATCTGAAAATATTTTAACAATCAATCTGTAAGATGATGTTCAAAGAAATTATAATGCGCCATTAGGCGACTTGTTTGAAATTGTATGCTTAAAATAACCTCCTCTGCCTCCTCTGTATGTTATAACTTATGATAGAATAGTTTATCAGTTTTCGCTTAGAAAATCCGGCTAATATCCCGGAAGTCCTTTTGCCTTTTATTGTAAGGTAGCTCGTTAGTTAATGAACGAAAGCTTTTCTCCAGATTCGATTTGACGAAGTATGGAAATCATAAATAAGTAGAACAAAATAAGGCTCGTTATATATGTAACATGACAGGCGTCCTGTAATCCCAGGAATCTATAATTGTGTGATAGCGAGCAGAATAAAATTGAAATGTCAAGGCATCAAACAACTGTAATGAGAGAGCAAATGAAAGGATTTCTTTGGCTCTTGAAAGAGATCAACAGGAAATAAAAACACATTATTTATAGAATGTTTGATGGAAAGAAATTAAAGGGAGATTGAAATGTATCGCAATATCGCACATATGTAATAAAGACGGCAAAAAAGTATGAATTAATAGCATGACAAAAGCAGTTCTACTCGAATTCAGTAGTCCTACTGATTTCTCTGAATGTCCCAATCCAACTACTACATGTGAATCGGTGATAAATAATATCGAGAAGGAAAGCACGAGGGGGGAGAGGGGGGATAGATGGAGAAGACATACTGCAGAGAAAGCCTCCTAATCTCCTCAGTCTCTTTCTATACATATATATGTATTCGCATACGTATATACATTGCATGCATACAAATGCGTAGAAATATAGCCACAAAAGTATATACGGGTGTAAACTTTTCACACTTCCCGTCTACGCCGCTGTTACGCAATTTACGTCATCAGTTAAACACTTATTCAAGTTTTGCTTTGTGCGTAAGCAGACACTGAATCTGAAGAATCTCTCGTGGCAAATATAGATAGACCATACTGGCACAAAGATCCACACAGAGCTCTACTTTTCTCTACATGTACCAACCACCCAGTCCAAATCAAAAGATTAACTTCTTTCTCACGCAATTCAAGCACGAGCCTGTTTCCACATGCTAACAGATTTCTACCAAGTAATTATTTGCTCTCTCTCTCTCTCTCTCTCTCTCTCATAATCTTGCTCCAATTTGCTTTCAATACAATATGTTTGATTTTGGTTTTATTTTTAGAGGTTTAAACAAGCAAAGGATGAAGTGAAATTACTCTGACAGAATTTATTGAAACGTACATATTGCAAAACTCCTCTTTCTTTAGCAATATCATCTTCAAATGAAACGCGTCACAATAAATTCTTCTTATGTAAAATGTATGCAAAGAGAGTCAAATATGATAATATGAATAACATCACATAGCATAATAGGTTATATAATTCCAAAATATATCTATATGATCGTGTGAAGCTACATGCTGCTGTTCTGAATAAGTAGTTAGATATGAAGTTAGAGTGTATATTAGTTCTGAGGGAGTCTAGAGTTACTTTCTCCAACGTGTTCATGCCTCGTAATTGAAAAACCCGACACCCTCAATCCACACTTCGGGTGCGTTTTACTGCGTATACAGTATATATATAGATATAATTGCCGCTTGAGTGTTCTGTACTCAATGATACCCCCATAGAATAAATTATAATCTTCCTGTAATGGCTTTTGTTCCTTATTTTTTCAACTGGACAGAGGTTCATTAACTAATTGGGCCAATTTATTGGGTGGAATATTATATGTATAATCATAGTGAGCTCGACATTTTTTCCTACTCCTTTTCAAGCTTTTACTCCTTTACTTCTGTATACATAGTTCTCACAGACTCATAATTTTATGCATGGATCAGTTAAGAGATAAAACCAGTGAGTAACTTAAAATGGACTTGTAGATATACGAATTAAATTGTAACATTATTGAATCTTCACCGTGTTAGTTTACAATTAGTATTCTTGTATCCTACTTGATTACTTTACACGTAGAATGTATGGAAATTTTGGGACAGACACTGAAAAAAGAAACATTCGAGTGTGAACGTCTGTGAATGAGGCCTGAAAAGTACTTTCATACTCTGCCAGTGCGCGTATAACTCTAATTTAGAGAAATGGACTATGTCTGTGCATTATTATAGAGGAATACACACATATGGATTTACTGGGAAAGAGAGGCTGGCAGAGTGAGATGAGACTGTGGAGTACTAGCAAAGGGTACCACGACCCACTGTATAGTTGTTAGTTCCTTGGTAGAACTCATAAGGAATACTTTCACTGCTTTCCTCAGGTTTGTGAGAAAGCTCAGGAGGTACGGCACGTGGCTGTTGGTGTCAATCAATTCCTGCTGACGTAGTTTCAGCCCCATTCACCGATTCGCTTTCATTCACAAAATGCCCATTCAAAACCCTACCCGGGTTCAGTTTCGCATCGAGACTCAACCATGAAACGCTCGTCTGTCCCTAAACTATTTTCTCGCAGTTCCTGGACCTGAGAGTTGCAAATTCCAGTCAGTAGTATATTCTTGAATTCACACCAACTGTCGGTCTTCTTCTGCAAAATTATTTATTCCTGGATTGCAGGAAAATCCTACAAAGTACACATTTATTCTCAACTGGGATATCATCCGAAATCGACTACAATATTCTCGTTTCCAGAAAACGTGACATACATCAGGTTCTACTCAGGTTCCTAAATTGTGTGATATAAAGACGCAAATATTCTGAAGCATTGTCAGAGATGTAGCAGAAGTTTAAGGTAAGCTCTGGTTGATTTTGCTGTGTTTTAAGATCGAGTCCCATTGCAAAGAACATTTCATTTTAGTTGTAGTTGCAACTATTATAGAACTTAATTTTCAGTTTAAAATTCATCACTGGAAGCATCTGCATGTTTAAAAAAATTAGCTTGTGTCAATAACCATTATTCGAGGTTTTGTACCAGTTCCTGAGATTCCTAGTATGATTATTACTTAGAGAGTTCGACAGAAAGTGCTACCACATTTGTGATATTCCACTATAATTTTACTATATATTAATCGTGATTGCTGATTTTGTATACCATCACAATTCGAAGTACTATTTATCTTTCAATGATTATTTGATTAAAGGGATAAAGCCAATTTTATTTTACATACTGGCTTAGTACAACTAGCAATAAAAAATGTTCCGTATAATTTAACACGATACAATTATGTACTAGAGAAAGCGAGGGCACATGCCTTCACATGAGTATTAGTATAGAAACAAGTATAATAAAAAAGTATAATAGAAACAAGTAGCTGAAACAAATATGCGAAAGAATCAAAACTCATACTACTACTTTGGCCTACTGACCAAAGGTAGATAGAAATGAGAACGTTATTAAATTCTTCAATTTTAAAAGTATACATGAGTGAAATTGAAGATTTACTGTTTCCCAGTTCAATCAAAGGGTTTGAATTTTTGCTGCATACTTTTGTCCAAAATTTTACTGACACAATTATCCAAACTTAGAAGAAATAGCTCCACCCATGTATCATATAATAAAGTCTCTCATGTGATCATTGTGATCTCAAGCTGTTTGAAAACAAGTGATTCCATTACTGCACCACACTCATGATTCGTATCGAAGTGTTAAGAGCATAGCATATCTTCATTGAGAGTTTGAAGAAGCTACAAGAAAGCCCGAAACCACGAATGACTCATTCTCGAAGTGAAGCTTCCTCGCTTTCCTAAGAACTTGAAGGTTATCAATGTTATTAGGGCAATATAATGGGCAAATAGCTTTGGGAAGATGTACTTTGCAAAAAGGATGGGGCAAAGTGAGCTGATCTTGCGAGTGAGAGGAATCTCATATCTCTGGCATTTGTATGGACTATGCTATGGAGCATTGTGGAATTCGAATATGAAATATTTGTGACGATCGAGCTTCTTCATCATTCATATGTCCGATTTGGCTCCGATTTAGCATTATAGTTAGTGTGCGTATTTCCAATACAGTCCCAGAATCATCTCTACTGAAGATTTAAACGAGAGGCTCTCTAGTTGAAACGATGAACTTGAGATTAGAGTCGCAAGGATAGAACTATACTTATTCGCTCGGCATACTTCGACAAGACTTCTGTGAACTGCACGCGCTTTCTCCTCGCTCCCGATCTCCAAGTGACGCAATGAAATCCCAATTTTTTACCTACAGGAAGCTGTTACTTCTAAAAATAGATTCTATACTATCTAATAATAACTAGCCAAGTCAATATAGGCTCCCGTGTATTCTATGAGCTTTATTCTTTCGTCCTTGAATGATTATATGTTTCAAAGATAACATACAATTAAACTGGGTATGATATACATGACACAGTTATGCATCTCATCCATTATAATTATTTCGCGTTTACTATATCTACCTCCGAAATCCTCCGTTGGTGACTATGCTTTAGTCCTTAATCCGATTATGACATGATAACAGTTTACAAACCAAGAGTAAAAATAACCGTCCCATGCAAGATGAAAGTCTATATTTACTTTGTTGTTGTAAATTGAGACGATCTTGGTAGCTTATATAAGTATTGTATTGTTAGTGCATTCGAGTTTCATCATGTTTGTTATTTATTTATTTATTATTCTATAATGAAAACAACGCGATGAAAGCTTGCTTCTCAAAGGGAGAGATTCCAGGGAAAAGATTACATTATTTATGCTCATTAAAACAGTGGGGAGTAGAGTAAAAAGCAAAAAAGCACAAAAAATCTGATGTTTATAGTCATTATATTGTTAGGTCGGGAATATTGTTTGTTATTTACTACACGGGATTGCAATGTGTAGGAGTAATTAGTAAAATTCTTGAAAAAAACAAATCTGTGCAAAAATGAGGAAATGTGAGACACAGGATATGCGTAAGGTGCGTATAGAGTCTAAATAAAAAGCTACCTTGGACTTTAAAGGGCGAGGCAGTTCCCGTCCTTGGCAGTAAGTAATCGGAGATTGACCTACTTTCTCGTGGTGAGTGTATATGGGAAAGAGAGGGCCATGGAATAGGAAAAGTAGTGAGACAGTTAGAAATCTTTGTGGTGTGACGTAGGTTGCGCGTCATTCGTACCCTCTATGACGCCAATGGGCAAGGG
>Ga0194135_10001141_pt1 | contig 15603 bp, 17 predicted proteins | sample LitLau_LLRF_2013_FD_134024 | JGI IMG/M metagenome (GOLD analysis project Ga0194135, IMG submission 134024) | Freshwater sediment microbial communities in response to fracking from North America - Little Laurel Run_MetaG_LLRF_2013 (version 2) | ecosystem: Environmental > Aquatic > Freshwater >...
AGCAGAGTCTCCTCGAGCTTATTCTGAGCTTAAAAAAGCAATTGCCAAATAAAAAAACCTCCGAGACAAGAAAAATGCTATAAATTTATAGAAATAAAAAATGTTTCTTCATAAACGAAAGGTATACACACATGCACGTACACATTCATGCACTTGGGTTCTTTAGTTTATTGAGCTTTGACTATTTCTTGTTGGCAGTTTGCCCTTTAATTCACAAGAGCGAGAGAGAGAGAGCAGAGAGCAAGCAAAAGTAGAGATAGAGAAGCTCATCTTGAATCTTTGAGGTTCCTCCGAAGATAAAAGTAACACTAACTGGAGCACTAGAAAAGTATAAAAAGGCATTCACAGAAAGAAAGATCGAAAGTAGGAGACTCTCTCTCTCTCGATCGTCTTTTTCTTCTTCACTGACTTCCGATCATACGAACACAGAACTATCATGTTAAAATCTGGCCGTGTATATATAAATGTAACCTATCCCCGTTTCATTCTTCCTTTTGGAAGAATATTCCACACACATACACAATGTTACACATAGACAGTATTTAAACGTGAATATATCTCCATGAGCAGAACTTTGAATAAAACGCATCCCTCCGTATATCCGTATAGACAATCACAGTTTAGCCATTTAAGAGTTTCAGAAACTTTCCCGATCGTATATATACACACACACATGTGTGTGTATGTAATGTATACACACATTCACATTCGCACACCGGCTGACACAGCAAACTGTTCTAAAGTCTGTACATCCATCCCACACATCATACATAACATGCACCTCTAAGATTTTATGGTAGAAACAGAACAAACTATGTATAAAAGTGTATCAGTCACCTTCTCTTACCAATACAAACTACCAAAAACTACAAACTACCGTTTTTCGTCTTGACTCCCTCTCCCTCTCTCTGGTAGAGAGTAGATTTAAGGAAACCAAAGAAATATATCTGTCTTCCGTTGTAATCTGTAGCTTTGCACTGAATTCTATAAAAGGTTCGCATGTCCACATTCACACATTCCTCACTTAAAAATCTCTCCTGCTACTACTACAACCCTACAAACTACACTTCTATCCAGAGAGAGAACAACTTAAGACAAGCTTTCCATTCCAGTCGCACACTCCAGTCCACGCGAAACCTTGAGAATAAAGATTACTGTACACACACACTCATACTCACTGCTATTTCGTTACATTTCCAACTTTCTCCTACACTTCCTAGATGATCATCATCCTAAGCTTCTTCTCCCTACTTTTAGCCTTTAAATTACAAATAAAACGACAGTTTCGAGCTAGAAAAGAATTTCCTGGCCCACATTAAACTCTCACTACATGTAGTCTACATTTCACATTTGACCATTTACATAATGCAACACAATACTACACAGATCCAAACTTATGTATGATCATTGTACAGCTTCTATATTTTTACTTCAATGTTCATGCAATACTTCAATTATAAAAGAAGCCTACAATGTTTTTCGTCTGCAAACAAACTTCAACTCTACTTACTACTACAATTCTTTTATTTTTACAAAACTAACTAGACATGTCATCCAAGTAGAAACTAACAAACTGAAAGAGTAACTAGGCGTCATGTTCCTCTGTTCCCTGCAATTCCCATGTAGAAATCATGCACACATATAAATTTGTATTTCATATTATGTTCATGTTCCTAGATTATACATAGAGTAGTGTTACACGTTGTGTTACTTGTTAGTTATCCTGATCTCAAAGTCACAAGATCCTGCATGAAGTATGTTCTCTTGTTTGCATAAGCATTGCACGTATACATACATACATCCATGTATATTCGAGTTCCCATTTGATACACAGATTATCTCTCAAGAACATTAGAACAACCGGAACGGTTCAACTGTTCAACTGTGTAGTCTAAAAATTAATTAACTTTCATCGTTGTCAGATGAAGCGTAAGCAAGTGGAAATTCGGGTGCACATTCTTCTTCCTCAGGAAGCTAACTAAAAAGAGACACTCATTCAAAACAGAAGCATGAGAGGAACATCCTCTCTCTTAAGGTGAATTAGACTTTCCCAGACCCTCCACAGTTTTAAAACTCGACTAATAAATGCCATCCGTTCACTCGTCCACCGACAACTGGGTTACCATGTCCCTCATCAACCTCATTTCTCACGTTTCCATTTTTATAACCATTGCTACTTGTTCATTCAAATTCATTTTCGCCATCCTTCCTCTCTACACAACGCTTTGATTTCTAAACTAACACAAAACACATTTGCCTCCAAGCTACCGTCTAATTTTCCTTCCATTAAAAGCCGCAACCTACGCAAACAACATATTTAATACAATTCGGTTGTTCTTCCTCTTTTATTCGAAGCAGCAGTAGAATTGAAAATATGTCTAGAAGCCTTATTATTATTTCCCCTTAACCAAGTTTATTTGGTAAACTACCAAAATCACAAATATTATTTATAGACATGTGAGAAGAATCACAGTTTGCTCCTTTGTACATTCACTTCGCACTTTCACTCAACGATAATCTACAAAAGCGAATAGAAAAACACAATAAAGCACACGACTTTTCGGTAGATCAGACGCCATAAAATAACCTGACGAGACTTCTGATCCAATCTTTCTCTCTCTTACACAACACGATCCTACGTATAAATATATTTTTGAAATCATACACTCACACACTACGGCTTGTATATAAGACGCTTTTCTCTCCACCAAAAAGAAAGATAACTGTTTTATGCATGTCAAACTCACTTAAAGTTCTTCCTGTGATACACACAAGCTACTCACTCACTCTCTCTCTCTCTTATAAAAAAGAAAGTAGAAAAAGCAGTTCTCATAGTCTCATCATCTCTTCACTTGCACTTCGCTTTGCCCCTACCAAACAACATCCGAATATCCGTTACAACGAACGACAATCAACTTCTGCTGACCTTCTTCTTCTTCTTTACTATATCCATCTTCCTCATATAATTCTACACTACATCTCCACTTACACTCTCTCTCTTTCGTAGCGAAATCCGCGTGTGTAGCTCTTCACTCAAACTGAGATATGATATTTCATTCAGATTCCCTAAATTGCATCTTTTTTATCTAATAGTCTCATGTCTGACATGTGATTTGGCCAGCTTAACAAGTCTTCCCTTTTTATGGAGATTTCTTCATGTCCTCGTTCATCTTTCTTACATATACTTCTTCTTTTAGTGGCAAAGTCGTCTCTTCTCTCTCTCTCTCATACTGTAATGGAAAATGTTCAATCCATATTCTCCTCCACACATGAAAGAAAAGTCAGAGATTACACACAAAATACTCGAGACTTTCTCCCACTCACTTTCTCCACGCTTATTCATATAAAAATCCGTACATATACTCCCGAAATATATCCGTTCCCTTGTATTACAACAAACCACCCTTCCTTATATATATACAACATATATATGAATGTCACACATCTCCACAAAGATCGTGTCCTCAGACCACTTTCAGTATTTAAGTACAAAAAACCATGCCACACCACCGCGCAACTATAAATAAGTTTAAAACTTTAATTCCTTCAGAACTCTCATGCAGTGTGTGTGTATGTGTTTGAGGAACTTTCACTCATTGCAATACTCACGAAGAAAAAAAAGAAATTTAATCTCGTGATTGATGAGACTATCAAGTACGAACCAAAGTGAAAGTGTTTTTCCCACACACACACAAGAAGTGCAGTCAAACTGCAAAACTATAATTTTATTCAACTCCAATCTCCATCCAACTCACTTATACATTAGTAGTGTGATCTCTGACTCTTCTTTCTCTAACGCACATAAAACTCATTCGATTATGTTAACTTCACATTCCATTTAAACTTCTATACCGAACCAAGTTTCTACTACGAAAGAGGTTTAAAATTACGATAAATATTTCTATTTTCTAATACGATTTCACCCGAAACTGAATTTCAAGTTTTAAGTATCGTGAGTCTTCGCATGATTTTTTTTACTATATGCCCTACATAAATCTTTCTCGCGCAACCTACAATGCTTCATCCCGTGCACTTTGTGTTAAACTCTTCACTTTAGTCAGTATATAACTATGTTTTAAATCAGCTTGTGTACAAAATACAAATGCTTAGTGTACATGTACAACCGCATCATGTATGTGAACTTCAATTAAACCCTTCTCCTTCTTCCAACACAACCACCACGAAACCAATGTAATTAATGTCCTGCCATGCAAATGGAACTGGCTATGAGGACAATGTCTGACTGAAGTAGGTTCTTGCTAAACTTCATCTCCTGGCTCCTGTAAACATATCTTTCATTCTCACTTGTATTACACATGTGCTTAAGGACCATTTCTCTTTCCGTTTCCATCCAGCGTTAAATATAATTTTTCCATGAATATCAATCATTTATCGTTCAAACATCCAAACATCCAATTATCATAAAGCATCCTAATCTTTTTCGAATTATACTGAAGCTGCTTTTTATTTGCTTAGCACTATAGCAAGCCTCACAGTTCAAAAACTTCTGAGTTCTGACAACAACAATTTTCGATACCGGACACTCATCTGCTTTCCTTCAATCTTCAGTAGAGGAAAAAATGCACCATTCACTAAATCCAGCACACCCCGGCATAAAAGTAACAGCTAACAGACGCTCATATCGTTTACCTTTCCCAAGAGAACTAGAGAAAGAGTTAAGTGAGATTTTGACCTTGAGTTGAAAGTAATTTTTTGAATTTTATCGGCATGAATCATCCCAAAACAATTTTGAATGTGAGGAATGTTTCAAAATAATCATTGATAGGTATGAAATGTCTGTAGGCGAGTTTGCAATCCTGCCTACGTCGTCTCAGCTTTATTGGAAAGAATCTCTCCTTGGCTTTTGCAAAATTCCAAATGATACATAATAACAACAATTTAGCAACTGCACATAAATATACCTAAGATTGCACATACAATCTTCTGCAATCTTTGCGAAAGGATAAAACTGCGACTATCTGTACTTGTGTGTGTTATTATTCTTTATATGTGTTGCAACGTCTGTGACTCATCAAACAACTCTCTCTGTGTGTGTCTCTTGATGGGTCCTTACCAAAAAGTTTAGCTTGGCTTACAGAAAATTGGTTTCCAGTCAGAAGAACACAGCCAGACTTCTTGTGATTCGTGGTGGTATCATTTCTCTCTTCTTCTTCTTCTTCTTCTGTTCCGCTCGTATTTCTCACATTTCGCCACACTTTGCTTCTTCCGACTCGTCCAAGACGTCTGTCTTTCTCTGCTGTTGTTCTATATGCTCATCTATCTCTTTATATACATGTATACACATTATGCATTACACAACAACAATACCCTTCCTTGTTCTTGGACAAAATTCCAACTAAAAATACACTTGGGAGTCTCTCGTGACTTTATAAAACAACGCACACATACTTTATACATACATTTAAACTCAGAGAGAGTAATCGTTTCTTTAGTCTCCTTCCCTTCTTCCGTAGAAGAAGAAGCTTGTAAAGCTCGTTTCCGTTACCAATCATGGCACTTGTAGTCACATAATAATAATAATACACACAAGAATTCCAAATCTAAATTGTGTGTGCTTTCCTTTTTAGCAATTGCCAAACTCATAATATACTCTTCTTCACCTTTCGTCTCTTCTAAACTCTGAAACTTCAAAAACTAGCTACATCGACTAATCTACATAAAGCCAGGCGCTGTGTTCTTTATTTAATTATTTCCCTCAATCAACACAACATTTCAAATTTAGAGTTAGGTATATAACTCTGTCTTCGTACAAGTAATCAAAATCAACAACCAAATTCCTCAAACCTAAATTCATTCATTATCCAACAAGCAAGTTCCACCAGTGCCACTGAAGAAATTCTTTCTCACAATGCCAACTAAATGCCAATAAGCTTGACTTAATTTCCTTCCTTCAAAGGATTAATAATCAATCCTTCAACAATCCTAAAACCGTTACATGTGAAATCACAAGAGTAATAGGATGAAAGTTTTTTACACTCATTCTCAGTGCTCATCATTGATACCTAGAACTTACAATTAGTCAATATCACACATAGACACTAATTGGATCAGTTGTACTTGAAACTTGTTGATTAAGTTCAGATACTCATACAATGTTCCAATTTATATACATGCACCCTGCTAATTATTATTATTACCTTCCGCTTCCAAATAAGTCAGCTTCAACTAATGCACATTATTGCCCTGCTGTATCTGCATACTCTGCTATTTAGTCTTTAGTCAACTCTAAACTTCACTTTAAACTCGATTCTCTTTTACAATTAAGCATTCATCCGTCTATTCATCTCCCGCAGTCTCAGGACGACTAGCGATGATTATAATGAGTCTCCTCTGATTCCTCTGCATGAAGAAAGTAATTAATAGTAGTCTCCCTACGGATGTTCTTCTCTATCCTTGTCAAAAGTACTCCTGTGGCTGTGTAGATTCACACAGGCTTGGTATATCAACAGTAAATGAATAAAATTCCTGAATGCATGCAAAATTCATTAATACGTATTTCAACTTCTAATGACGAGCAGGGCAATTAAAACTGATCTTGAGATATTTTCAAACCACATTGTGACTTTATAACTGCGATGATCGAGGGTAGTGTCGCAGATTCTCTTATCAAGTGAGATTTTTACTTGAGCTTGAAGTTCTAGGAGTTGAATATTGCTTGTAAGTACAATTAGGCAAGTCAAATTCTCAAAATCTCACCACCTTTCGTAGTAAAGGTAGCTAGAAGATAAGAAGAACCTAAAAGAGATGTTCTCGGGTAAATTAAATGCAAGGATGTTTGAAAGCCGCCTGGTGTGTGTTCAACAAGCGAATATTGCGAGACGAACCTAGTGAATATTCGAGGATGAATTTATTACTGTCTCACACTTATAACCACAAAACTGCAAACCAAATCACACGCAGTTCATCTGCTCCGAATACTTTCCGCACACACAAAGTCATAAAAATATTCACGAGTCGAATCTCACTCCATTGCAAATATACTAAAGTTCCGAAAGTCAAAGTAACGTATACATATACACGGGACACACGAGACATACATAAAAATTGTGTGTATCTTCACCATCATCCTTTCGTACTACACGCATGCTACAACATACCTTAACCATAATATTTAAAAAATGATAATATAGGTTAATGACAGAACTTCCATTCCAAATCTGCTCTTTTAAATACACAACAACAGGTTTGTAGATTATGCCTTTCTAATCTCCCGTGCTAAGCTCCTATATGGAGGAAACCATGGCAAACTTTGCGTAGTTACGAATAACTCTTTAAACGCCTCCTCTCTCACCGAGTGGCTCAATGGTCTAGGGGTATGATACTCGCTTTGGGTGTGAGTGGTCCGGGGTTCAAATCCCCGTTGAGCCCTATCTTTTTGCAAATTATTAATTTCATAAATTCATACTTTTGGTCTAAATTATTTTTGGCAACACCCACTCACTTTCAGCCAGCTAATCGCTTGCCTATAAATCTCCGAGGAATTCAGTCATTTAATTAACTGATGCACAAAACAGAACCACACTCCGCCATACACCAACTGTACAGACTCTGTACACCAACCCACACGGAACAGAAGAAGAAATGCACTAGTCCTTGAAATAATCTTATTTTAAGGGTAATTAAGCTGAGAAAGACATTAGCTGCTAAATAAATTTTTCTCGCCTAAATTCAAAAGTTCCTCTTTACTTTTTCATTATATTCTCCTGTAATGTTGTTGACTACGCTGAATAGGAAGTTATATATATATATATGGTAAGAGGGAAGTGTTGGGAACTTCTCCAGAGGAGGAAATTAATACATATCTACTTCCTACTTTCAATATCAGTAGAATATATATATATAGAGTGTATAAAGAAAGCTTGAAACTTTCGGCTAACATTCACAAAGTGTTTATAAAGTAATTAAGGAATCGGCCAAAAATATTTGTGAGATTTCTCACACCATTCCTCCCTGAAGCATCCGCATCCGCACACCATCATCATCATCATCAGTATGCATCTTCTTCATTTGATTACACACGAGAAAGTCTCTCTCTTCCCGTAATATAGCTTAAGTTTATGTACTGTAATAATGTGTGGTGTACACATGATGATCATTTGAGGAACAAAATAATTATCTCAAAAGTAGGAAACCTTCATCGCGTCGTTCCTTTTCCTATTTCCTCCACACTACTTGCTGTATATATGGCTTCGCAGTAATTCACATTTGGACAGGGTCCAATGGAAAGCAAAGCATTTCACAACATTATTTATGCCATTTCTCAATTTAAATGAAATAATGACAAAGCTTTCTTCTATTTCGAATTTCGATAAAAGCCGTTTTGGCAACGGACAGGCCCATAATATACATAAATAAATACAGCCCAGAAGAGAGTGTGACTACTTGTTTTAGTAACATCAACTAATTTATAGTTCTGGTGTATGGTAGTAATCAGATCTTAAGTTCACAAATGCACATTCAGCATAGTTTGTCTTTTAAAAGTCTTTTCCCCGACTGACCTACTAAACTAATAATAATGAGATAACTGATAAGAAGAGAAACACTGGGCGAGAAAAGTTTCTTCTTTGAGTGAGTACGGAGGAAAGTGAAGAAAGGAAGCCAAGGAGAGGAAGCAAAAGCAAATGCTGCAATGAACTAAAAGGCTAAAGACAAAACTCACAGAGATAATGGACACTCGTAAATTTAACTGAATAAAATTACACACACACACACACAATAGGAAATGTATGATTTCTCTTCAGAAGGCTCATCACATTACACCACTTAAAGGGTTATGGACTCAGTTACTCAAGATAAGTGAATATGTCTCGTCTTCTAGGTCTCTTAGGGATGCTTGTTCTCATAATCATAATAATGTGTGTGCACAGTGCACTCTTCTTTGCCCCATCGTCTTCCCTTCTTCCAAACTTCTCGCAGTCTTGTGCACTTTTGCAAATCCGGAACATGATTTCGGTCCGAGTGTGTCGTGCTATGTGTGAGAGTGTGCCTTGACTTTCCATGTAATTCTTATCTAGAGAAAGATGCGCTAGCTAACAAGAAGAAGCTTCTTCTTCCAAGTTTCGAAGAATCTCCGCGTTACTCACAGAAGAAGATCTCTGTGTACGAAATACAAATAGCAAAAGACTCTGTGCTTGTGCACTTACACACAAGTTCCAAAATCACAAGTTTCGTATCTCGACTCTCTCCTTACAGTTTGGCACCCACCAGCCCGTTGTTTTCTTGTGTCAAAGAATTGACATTCTTGGCTGGTTGCCGATGATGAGTTTCCCTTTCCTCAACTCCATATGTTTTTGTGGAGGCTTCCACTGCATGTGCAAATCCATCTCACGAATCCACGAATACTGAAGTATTTTCCCCTAAATGTGTACAAGACTGCTGTAGGATTACTAAAAAGAAAACAAAAAAGGTAACTTGCACATATACACACAAATGTGTGTATGAAGAATGCTGCTAGCAGGTTTAGTTTCCTTCAAGTCCAAATAAGCAATATGTGTTTGCTTGAATCATGTGTCAAAAGGTTTTCCTGAACTACATAGAGTTATCATTACATTGTTGTTTGGTGATTCATTAAGCAGGGCCCATAAGGAAGACTTCTTGTCCAAAACATAACCCCTTACATGCAAGATACAAGTTGCTTATTAGCCTTACAAATAGCTTACCCAGATCAATTTCAAGTTCACTAATATCTTGTTAAATATACAGAAGGTTGGGAGCATGTAACTGGATAAAAGGTACACACAGAAGCTTTCTCATTTCAAACTGCACACCTTTCTCTTGCGTTTCTTGTATAGTCTTACTTAGGCTAATTATACCCTGGAAATGAGCAACTTCAAGAAGAAGAGCTATTAAATAAATAATTTGGAATCATGACTCCAAAAACTAGCAATCATGGTTGGTACAATGTATAAATATATGATAAGTGTATAAAAACTTTTTCTCCGTCGCGTGAAATCCAACTGATTTTGAAGGATAAGAATTCTATTTACCCGTCACTAGTATAGGAAGGTCATATCTATGTCGCATCTTATGCCCAGATGTTATTTATTTCATGTCAGAGTTTAACATCATGTTTCACCGTGAAACATTATTATCATGCCATTCGTCAATTTGTCTTTTCCTTGTTTTGTAACAAAAACCTTACACCATTCAAATCCTAAATGCTCCAGATGTATTTGCATCATCTGAAGTTTCTAAAGTTTCTCAAATCCATTTCCTTATCGTATGGAATAATATTATACAAGCCACTAACACTTCAATTTTTTAACTCTTGTGCGTTTTCTTCTTTTTGGTTACGAAAAAACACTAACCGCACGAGTTCATATAAGGGCAACCACGAAAGAGAAAGTACTTTTTTACATAAGTCACGTTGAAATACATAAAACTGTTGACGTAAGGAGATGTAATCTGTTTCTATTGTTCAGTATTACAAAACCAGATACATTTGAAATACAGATAAGTCACGGCACGCGCTGTCTGGTGCATCGTAATAACAGGGAGTGATCATTCCACGCTCAATAATTTACATCCACTTGTCAACGTCCGATTTTGTAACTAAAACCTTCAATATAATCGTTTTCTACGAATCGAAAACACTCATTTGAAAGTTCACAGCCACTGCACCCATACTTATCAAATGAGCTTGCAATTAAAAACACGATTATACATTGTAGGTTTTGTTTGGACGCCTTCGCAATCTACTAATAATAACAATAGCAGGTTAGGTAATTTAAGCTTAGTATGGCAAATACGAAACCTCATCCACCCACCAATTTATTTTATTCAATTTCATACAATCCTAATTTGAAAGAGCTAGTCACCCCGTATTGAGCCACACGTGGGAGATTACTTTTAGTGAAATATGATAATACACTTTTCCATTATTAAGTATCGCAAGGTGCTTTATGTAAATCCATTTCAGTGTGTGTGTGTGTGTTGTCACGCTTAAAATTTTGCAGGGGCGATTTATTTCACTTAATCAGTTTCACCATAGCTGTAGGTTATCTAGCAATAAATAAATAACGGATTAATATTTGAAGTGGTAGTTCCAAAATCCCTTCATGGCATGCTTGCCAGAAAAAGAATGAGTGCACGAACAGAGAGAGAGGCACTGGAAAAGGTCGGCGCCTTCAGACCCTCTGCAATAATCGAGTAACGGCTAAATATTAAAGACAACGCAAACGGTGCGTGTGGTTCATGTTCCAACTCCAGCGCTTCCAATCCAAACTATTGCTCGTGCACATTTAAGCGTTAGAATTAAAGCTAGCTTTCAACCTACTACTACTTGCAATACTTTCGTTCCGCACTACCATGTTTTATATTAAATACAAAGAATACTGTATCATGAATAAAGTGAAAGTACCTACACATATATACCCACACGCGGATGTGTAGACCCCGAAAGTGAACCGTTGAACAAGATAAACTATATTGAACGTGAAATAAGCCTGCTCTTGTGCCAGACGTATTTAATACTCATATAGCTTATATATAGGTTGAACCGGAGAAAGTATTTTTATTCGGCGAGTTGATTTCGAGAAAGTATAAAAGAAAGTTGATCTGATTGGATTGGAAGAATGAATGGAGGAGACTTGACTCCTTGTATGAATGTATATATATCTTCCTGCCTTCCTTCTTATATGAAATACACACGCTTTCCTTGCAATACTAGGAGAGCATGTGGCAATCCATCCACCACCACAGCCACCCTCTCCACCCGTGTAACAGTAGAAAAGCTCCATAGGCTCCATGTAGCTGAGAGGAGGAAGAAGAAGTGTGAAAAGTGACAATATAATAATGAAAAAGCTTAACTTGAATGAAAAAGAGGATCTTCGGGAAGCTCAAGCCGTTTCCTCCCGTCTAGAGTTCAATATTGGAAATCTTTTCCATCTTTCCCAGTTTACTCACGTACCCCTTTCCGTATAAATACACCTTGAGTACCTTCACACCCTTCTCATTCCCCCGAATACCTCCCTCCTGCATAAATACCATCCGTCAATTAGTCCCACACGATTTCCGATACACCACCATTCACTAATTCACTCTAGAGCAAAACCCATTCTTTCTTTCTTCCTTCAGGACAAATGTTTTGTGAACGTAAATGATATCTCTCTCGAAAATATATAAAGGCGAACACTCCTGACTCCATTGACTCCAATGACTTTTCTTCATTTCTTAGCTGGTATAAAAATCTCATGAGCCCAAAACCTATTGTTCACACAACAATGAACAATAAAAAACTGCTTCAGGGAAGTTTTTGACTTTCACTGTCCATTCCACACACATACAACAACAATGAACACACAACGTACACGCGTGTATAACGCATATAAGGAGATACATAGCAGAGGTACTTTCTCTTTCTCAACAATCCTTCACAAATCTCGTTAATTTGCATATGCCTCCTGCTTTCTCCAGAAACAAAAGATGGATGAGAGGAATAAGTGTCAGAGTTACTTTTATACGTACGTATAGCTATATGGTAGTTCTAATTTCACTTTCACTCTCAGAGAAGAAGATATAGGAGGGCAATTGGAAGATCTCTCACTGACTTCCCCACTACTTTCTCCATTCTCCCTTCCTTAACATCTTCTAAAGTCTCAAGACATTGAAGAAGAGTGATTTGACACTTAAATTTAATTACAGGTGCATCGGAGCATGATACTACCTTTGGAAAGAGTGGAGGAAGTGGATCAACAACAACAACAACTTCTTGTCAACAACCTCCACCTCCTCCAAGAGGAGTTCCTTGTACACCAGTCGTCGTTGTTGCAGGTCCTTCAGTCCTCATCACAGGACCTCCCCCTTCAACAGAACAAGTTCCTTCCACTTGTGCAGCAGCGGCAGTCCTTCCAGGCCCATCTTCTTCTGCTGCTGTTCAACCTCTTGTTGGAAAAGGCCTCAAGGGAGAAGAAGAGAAGCCTCTGTCTTCAGCATGGGAAACTGCCCTTAGTGGAGCCACCTCAGCAATGAACAAGCAGCAAAGAAGACCCCCGGCCCGTCGTGGGAAGGTCGTTCCAGACCGACCTGCACGGGCCTTGTTCTTCTTTACCCTTAAAAACCCCATCCGAAAGTTGTGCATCAATGTCGTCGAGTGGAAGTGAGTCCTCCTTTATACTTAAGCGGCATTAATTCTCTGATCACTATAAAGTGACCACTAGTGACCACCATTCCTGTATATTTTTGTATTATTATAAAGGCCGTTCGAGTACCTGATTCTCCTCACTATCTTCGCGAACTGTGTGGCCTTGGCTGTTTACACTCCATACCCTAATAGTGATTCCAACAGCACAAATCAGACTTTGGTAAGCACAAATAAACTCTTTCACTCTGAACATTATTCATCCACTCGAATTTCCATTCATAACTTGACTTCCTCTTTTGGTTCTTCCCTACAGGAAAAGATAGAATACATCTTTTTGGTAATTTTCACTGTAGAATGTATTATGAAAATCATAGCCTATGGTTTCGTTGCTCATCCTGGCTCCTACTTAAGGAACGGATGGAACTTCCTCGACTTCACCATTGTAGTTATAGGGCAAGTAGTAGTCTCATTCATTTTTTACTGCTTCAAAAAACAATGCAAACAATTATTATACTCTCTCGTAAACTTTCCTCATAAAAATCAAATCTTTCCCCCATCCTTCAGGTTAATTAGCACAGTTCTTTCAAATTTGATGAAGGAGGGTTTTGATGTGAAAGCACTCCGAGCATTCCGTGTTTTACGGCCTCTCAGGCTCGTCTCTGGTGTACCAAGTGAGTGCCTCTTTTTATTATTAACATTTAAGCACACTCAAAACTAATTATTTCTAGTGCAACTCAACAATCATTGCGACTTAAGGTCATCATCATCGAAATCTTAAACGAGAGACACGTTTAATTACTCAATTTAACTACTCCAAGCATAAATATTACGAGTTACCCTATTGCTACTACTGTAAACTTTCCGATTCACTAATTTCACTCAACCTTTAAATTAACTATCTAAACTATAAACAGTCCTCCTTGGTTTCTCCTCGTGAAAATGTCAACTCGATTTCTCATAAAACCAATTTTATTTGTACTTATGAGCTTCTCTCTCTCTCTCTGTCTGTCTCTCGTTACATGAAACCACATTTTATTTCCCTAGTTAACGACGACAACACTACACAAGCTAACAAAGATTTGAACGATCTTGCTTTCTCTAGGTCTGCAAGTCGTGATGAACTCAATCCTGCGTGCTATGGTGCCTTTGTTACATATCGCTCTTCTTGTGTTATTCGTCATTATAATCTACGCCATAGTTGGCTTGGAGCTCTTCTCAGGAAAAATGCACAAAACTTGCTTTCACAACCAAACTGGTGGGTCACCCGAATAACGCAACAATGAATTGCTTAATCATTTACAACTTAAAAACCAGTTTGAACTCTGTCCAAACTTTTCTCAACGAGCTTAACGAGTGTTTAATAATTCTTAGGAGAAATGATGAAGGATCCTGCAGTCTGTGGCGGTGGGTACAACTGCGACGACCAACCAGGATACGAATGTCGACTCTACTGGGAAGGGCCTAACAAGGGCATCACTAATTTCGACAACTTTGGCCTCGCTATGCTCACAGTCTTCCAATGTGTCACTCTCGAGGGGTGGACCACAGTCATGTACAATGTGTGTCTCTCTATTTATAATAAGCTTATTATGTCATTACGCGAATATATAAATGCTCTCTCTCTCTCTCTCTCCCTCTCAAAGATTCAAGACGCTATGGGGAGTTCGTGGCAATGGACTTACTTTGTGTCCATGGTCATCATTGGTGCTTTCTTCGTCATGAATCTCATTCTCGGTGTTTTGAGTGGGTGAGTTGTCTTTATCCCTACCCTACTTATCTTCATGTAAAGATGTTATTGTTTCATTCAAGCCACATATATACTACACTGTATATTACTACACAAATGTCATTTAATCTTTTGCCAATACGCCTCGTGTTTCTACCAACACGTGTTCTTCTATACTCGTTTTTACTAGCCCGTGATCTTTTTTCCTTAATGAGTCTCCCGTAAATCCCATACATATATTCGAGAGAAAGACAACCCAATCATTCTTCTTTCTTGACAGAATAATACGAAGCATTTCCTTGAATTCCTTGTTTACTACAACCTATAAGCCCACAGTACTCCCAATTGCCCTTGTCGTTTCTTCGCTTTCTCCATCATCATCATTTCTTAATTGCTCTCTTTCCTTTCTTTCTCCGTCGTCGTCGTATTCTACTTGTTCGTTGTATAACTTAATTGTAACTTTCCGTTAGTTCCACTCAAACCTCGAGTGTATCAAATTTTAAACGAAATTTAATCCTTTCCTATCAACACCATCACCAGAATCTTCATCCTGTCCATATGTTGTTGTCTTTCTCTTTCCAATTAAAGTATATATAATAATATATAATCCGAATCCTTCTATTTTCCTTATCTCTATTAGGTTACGCAAGAAACAAATTATATAATAATAGGGAGTTTGCGGAAAGTACGTACGTGCAGAGTTACGTGACGTAGCCCGAATCGCTACGTCGTATACGTAGCGACGAAACGTAAGTTTCTACGGCAGCTACGTTAC